>Ga0209724_1005141_pt1 | contig 10087 bp, 8 predicted proteins | sample grotaG_FD_184143 | JGI IMG/M metagenome (GOLD analysis project Ga0209724, IMG submission 184143) | Glacier valley bacterial and archeal communities from Borup Fiord, Nunavut, Canada, to study Microbial Dark Matter (Phase II) -... | ecosystem: Environmental > Aquatic > Freshwater > Ice > Glacier ... | reverse complement strand
GGGAGGCACGGCAGCGCCGGACGTCACCGTCGCCGCAGTGGGCTGGGAAGGGGACAGCACCGTGCGGCTGAGCGCGAGACCAGTAGCCGAGGTCGCCGAGGTCGCCGAGGTCGCCGAGGTCGCCGAGGTCGCCGAGGTCGCCGAGGTCGCCGAGGTCGCCGAGGTCGCCGAGGTCGCCGAGGTCGCCGAGGTCGCCGAACGGTAGTTTGCCCGTGTCTCACCCGGGATGTTCACCCCGTTCACCTGCCGCTGGTACGCGAAGTGCAGCCCCGCGACATCCCACGTTCCGGGTGTCGCGATGAGTAGCTTGCCCACCTCGGGAGCACCGGTGATCGTCGGCTCAACAGTGTTGAGCGGGGTGCCTGGCTTCACATCGGCCTGTGTCACCACGTTGACGACGGCACCGGGGCCGGTCGCTCCGTAGTTCACGAGTCCCAGAAAGTTCGAGTACGGAGCGAGGCCAGCCGGGCAGCCGTATAGATCGCCGGCACACCCTGCGTGCCGGGCAGGATCGGCGGCGTGAGAGTGAGCTCGGCTCCCTTCTTTGCCACCGAATTGGTACGCCGGTCGAAGGTCGCGCCTGGGAGGGGGCGGTGTAGACCGTCACTTCGACGAGATGGCTGCCGGCAGCGGGAGCGAGCAGCTTCACCCGCTCATCGGCCGAGCCGGTGGCCGACTGGAACGCTGCGATCGGAGTGCCGGCGGCATCCAGCTGGTAGACCACGAGGTCGAGATCTGCCATGTCGTCCGTAGTGTCGAGGTCGAATCGCGCATACTGCGAGCCGTTGGGCAGGTCAACCGTGTAATCGAACTTGCTGCCCTCGGTACTCGACCCCGGGTGACCAGTCGGGCCACCCACCGTGGAGTCGGACTGCAGCATTCCCGCGGTGAGACCGGTGGTGCTGAGCGGGATGTCGCCATCCCCACCCGGCGTGACGGTCACGTCGACCGATCCATAGGTGCCGGTGCCGGCGACGAGAGAGGCAGCGACCAGCCCAGTGAGGGCGACCGCTGACAGTGCTTTCCGAATGCTCGCAGATAAGTCCTTTTCGAGGAGGGTGGATCTCTGCCGGGCAGTCGGCGACTGCGCGTGATCGTCTCAACCTGTAATTCCACCCTCGCTCGGGGGTGCGTCGTCACTATTCCGTTATGGGAATATCCCCCGTCCGTCTATGGCAGGGGCAATCGGGGACACTTCGTCCCTCAGTTCGGAGCCTCGGATCCAACTGCACGACGGACGAATCGCCCGGCAACAGGGAACGCCGGGGCGCCCTGCGACACCCGTGCGTTCGAAGGACGAGCCGGTGGCCTAAGCCAGGCGGGCAGCCATGTTCCTGTCGAGCGTGTCGAGGAACTCCTCGGTGGTCTCCCACTTCTGGTCCGGTCCGACGAGGGCCGCGAGGTCCTTCGTCATGTGGCCGGCCTCGACCGACTTGATGACGACATCCTCCAGCGTCGCCGCGAAGGTCTCGAGCTTGGAGTTGCCGTCGAGTGTCGCGCGGTGCGAGAGTCCGCGGGTCCAGGCGTAGATCGACGCAATCGGGTTGGTCGAGGTGGGCTTGCCCTGCTGATGCATCCGGTAGTGGCGCGTCACGGTACCGTGTGCGGCCTCGGCTTCGACGACCGATCCGTCCGGCACCGAGAGCACCGAGGTCATGAGCCCAAGCGAGCCGAAGCCCTGGGCGACGGTATCGGACTGTACGTCTCCGTCATAGTTTTTGCAGGCCCAGACGTAGCCGCCCTCCCACTTCATGGCGGATGCCACCATGTCGTCGATCAGGCGGTGCTCATAGGTGAGACCGGCGGCATCGAACTGTTCCTTGAACTCCGCCTCGAAGATCTCCTCGAAGATGTCTTTGAACCGGCCGTCGTAGGCCTTGAGGATGGTGTTCTTCGTGGAGAGGTACACCGGGTAGTTGCGAGTGAGGCCGTAGTTGAGCGAGGCGCGCGCGAAGTCGCGGATCGAATCATCGAGGTTGTACTGCACCTGCGCGACACCGTCGCCCGGGGCGTCGTAGACCTCGAACTTGAGCGGTTCGGAGCCGTCCTCGGGAGTGAACTCGACGGTGAGCTTGCCCTTGCCGTGAAAGCGGAAGTCGGTGGCCTTGTACTGGTCTCCGAAGGCGTGACGGCCGATGATGATCGGCTTGTTCCATCCCGGAACCAGGCGCGGGATGTTCGAGATGATGATCGGCTCGCGAAAGATCACTCCGCCGAGGATATTGCGGATCGTGCCGTTCGGCGACTTCCACATCTTCTTGAGACCGAATTCCTCGACCCGTGCCTCATCGGGGGTGATGGTCGCGCACTTCACGCCGACGCCGTGCTTCTGGATGGCGTGGGCGGCGTCGATGGTGACCTGGTCGTCGGTCGCGTCGCGATGCTCGATGCCGAGGTCGTAGTATTCGAGGTCGATATCGAGATAGGGGTAGATCAGGGTGTCCTTGATCTTCTGCCAGATGATGCGCGTCATCTCGTCGCCGTCCAATTCGACGACGGTGCCGACTACCTTGATCTTTTCAACCTGGCTCTGGGACAACCGATTCTCCTTACACGACGGGGCATTCTGCGCACCATTTACCAGCCTACCGGTTTCTGCAAGTATCTCGACATCGAGATAGTTTTTGGACCTGTGACACCTTCGACTACCCCCGGATCGGTGCCGGGGGCTAGCCTGTGCTCATGGCTGAACTGAGACTGGAAGAGTTGTCGGCAAAAACTATCGTTGCCGCCAATAGCCTCACGTTGAGACGCGGGCAGGAGCAGTTCGTCACTCCCCCGTCGTATGCGATCGCGGATGCGTACCTCAGTCCGGTGACATCCTGGCCGCGGGTCGTGCTCGACGGCGACACGGTGGTCGGCTTCATCCGGGGTAATTTCGATCCGGAGGCGACCCAGGAGGAATTCCGCAGCTGCATCTGGCGGGTCACCGTCTCGGCGGATGCCCAGGGCACCGGCGTCGGACGCTTCGCTGTCTGGGCGCTCGCGGAGGAAGCACGCCAGCGCGGCTTCGATCGCATCACCGCCATCTGGGAAGAGGGCGAAGAGGGCCCGGAGCAGTTTTTCCTGCACACCGGCTTCACCGTGGTCAGCGAGACGCAGTACGGCGAGAGGATCGGCGAGCTCGGGCTGTGATGCGGTTTATGGCGGGCGTCGGCACATTCATCGTGCGCATCCTCACGGTGGTGCTTCCCGGCATCGCGGGACGCAACCCTGCGCCTGACCGCCCCACGCCCCGCCCGCCGGAGTACCGCCCATAGTCGGGCCCCCGGATGACTTCGTCTCCCGCGTGCTCGCGGTGGTCGAGGCCATTCCGAGCGGCCGGGTGATGACCTACGGCGATGTCGCCGCGGCCATCGGATCACGAGCGGCACGGGCGGTCGGCCAGGCGATGGCATACTACGGATCCGATCTGCCGTGGTGGCGTGTCATCCGCGCGAGCGGCCACCCCGCGGTCGATCACGAGTCCCTCGCACTCGAGCATTTCCGGGCGGAGGGCACACCGGTGAAGTGGTCGGCATCCGGGTCCTTCCGGGTGGATCTCGCGACGGCACGCTGGCGGCCGTAGCGGGCGTGCCCGATCACCCCGACCCACGAGGCGCCCGCCTCAGACCAGCGACTCCCGCCACGCCGCGTGAAGCTTCGCAAAGCGTCCCGTTCCCGCGATGAGGTCGCGGGGCGCGCCGTCCTCCACGATGATGCCGTGCTCCATCACCAGCACACGATCGGCGATCGCCACAGTCGAGAGTCGGTGCGCGATGATGATCGCGGTGCGGTCGGCAAGCAAGGTCTGGAGCCCCTCCTGAACCAGCCTCTCGCTCGGGATGTCGAGGGACGCGGTGGCCTCGTCGAGGATGAGTACGACGGGGTCGGCGAGGAACGCGCGCGCGAACGAGATCAGCTGGCGCTGGCCGGCCGAGACGCGTCCTCCCCGCTTGTTCACGTCGGTGTCATACCCGTTCGGAAGCGACTGGATGAACTCGTGAGCCCCGACGGCCTGTGCGGCAGCGCGAATCTCCTCCGTCGTCGCATCCGGCTTTCCCAGCGCGATGTTGTCTGCCACCGAGCCGGAGAAGAGGTATGCCTCCTGCGTCACCATCACGATCGCGCGCCGCAGGTCCTTCGGATGCAGTCGGCGCAGGTCGATACCGTCGAGCGAGACGATGCCGTCCGAGGGATCGTAGAACCGCGAGATGAGCTTCGCCAGGGTCGACTTGCCCGCACCCGTAGACCCGACAAGCGCGATGGTCTGCCCGGCCGGGATGTCGAGATCAAACGTCGGCAGGATGACCCGATCCGCCGTATAGGCGAACTCGACACCCTCGAACCCCAGCTCGCCCTTCGCCTGCCAGAGGTCGATCGGGCGCGTGGGATCCGGCACACTCGGCTGCTCCTCGAGCACTCCCGAGATCTTCTCGAGCGCCGCTGTAGCCGACTGGTAGGAGTTGTAGAACATCGCCATCTCCTGCGCGGGCGCGAAAAACGATCGCGTGTAAAGCAGCGCCGCGAGCAGCACACCGATGGCAAGACCTCCGCCGGCCACCCGCAGTCCACCGACCAGCAGTACCACCGCGAGCGCGACATTGCCGATGAGCACGAGACCGGGGTCGAGCACTCCGAAGAGCTTGATGGTGCGCAGGTTGGAGAGACGATAGTCCTCCACCAGACCCGCGAACTCGGTCTCATTGCGCTTCTCCTTGCGGAACGCCTTCACCGCGCGGATCCCGGTCATTGTCTCTACGAACTGCACGATCAGGCGCGCGGATGCCGTGCGCGTCTCGCGGAACGCCTTTTGCGAGCGCACCTGGAACCAGCGGATGAGGAAGCCGAGCGGCACGAGCGATCCGAACAGCACGACGCCACTCCTCCAGTCGATCGAGAACAGCGCCACGGCGATGAACACCATGTACAGGCCGCCCTGGATGAGCTGGTTGATGCCGGAATCAAGCAGTTCGCGGATGGCATCGAGGTCACTGGTCTGGCGCGCGATGATACGACCAGAGGTGTAACTCTCGTGGAATTCGAGGCTCAGTCGCTGCGTGTGCAGGAACACCCGCTTGCGCAGGTCGATGAGGATCGCCTGGCTGATCCGCGCCGTCAGCACGGTGTACCAGGCGATGAGCACGGCCCCGATCACTCCCGTTAACAGGTAGGCGCCGACCGCGAAGCCGAGCGGCACCCAGTCGTGCTTGACGAGAGCGGGAAGGCCCGTGTCGATGCCGAACGCGATCAGGGCGGGACCGGCGACCTGCGCCACGGTCGAGATGACCACCACGATGATCGTGAGGGTGACGCGCGCCCAGAGCGGGCGCAGCAGTGAATTCAGCAGGCGCAGCGAACGATCCCGGATCTGGCGACTCTCGGCCTTGGTGAAGTCGTTGCGCTCCTCGCCCTCGACGCCGGTGATGTTGGCGGCGCTCATGCGTTCACTTCCTCTGCTTCTCGTTTTTCTTCATCTTCAAGGCTGGAGATCACGAACCGGTAGTGGTCGCTCGACTCCAGCAGTTCGCGGTGCCGACCGACGGCAGTGATGCGGCCGCGTTCGAGCAGCGCAACCCGATCGGCGAGCATGACCGTTGAGGGGCGGTGCGCCACGATGAGCGCGGTGGTGGAGGCGAGGACCCGGCGCAGGGCCGCCTCGACGAGCGCCTCGGTGTCCACGTCGAGCGCGGACAGCGGATCGTCCAGCACCAGCACCGCGGGGCGCGCCGCCACAGCGCGGGCGAGTGCGAGTCGCTGGCGCTGGCCACCGGAGAGACTCAGCCCCTCCTCCCCCACCATCGTGTCGATCCCGAGCGGCAGGTCGTAGACGAAGTCCGCCTGCGCGATATCGAGCGCCTCGGCGAGGTCGGCATCCGATCCCTCTGGGCGTCCGAGCATCACGTTGTCCCGCACGGAGGCCGAGAACAGCGTGGCATCCTCGAAAGCCATGGCGATATGGGTGCGCAGGTCCAGGCGGGCGAGATCGCGGATGTCGACACCATCCAGTCGGATCGCGCCCCCGGTCACATCGTAGAGCCGTGTGGTCAACGCGGTGAGTGTGGACTTGCCGGAGCCGGTGAGTCCCACGACCGCCATGGTCTCGCCGGGCTCGAGTTCGAGATCGATGCCGTCGAGCAGGTCGTCGTACTGGCTCGGCGAGTCGGAGTATCGAAAGTGCACGTCGTCGAACACGAGGCGGCCCGCAGGCGCCGCGATTGTCTTCGGGTGCTCCGGATCGACGATCGTGTTCTTCGCGTCCATCACCTCGAAGAAGCGGTCGACCGCGGTGCGCGTGTCGAAGGTCATCGAGAGCAGGAAGCCGATCGACTCCACCGGAAAACGCAGCACGGTGGCCGTAGCGAAGAACGCCACCAGCTGGCCAACCGAGATCTCGCCGACCCCAGCGAGCCAGACGCCGGAGAGCAGGCAGAGTCCGAACGTGACATCCGGAACCATCAGCAGCCAGAGCCAAATGCCCGCGATCGCCTTGGCCTTCTCAATCTCGGTGCCGCGCAGATCCTCCGCCTGGGAGGCGAAGTTCTTGAGCGCATGCTGGCCTCGACCGAAGGCCTTGAGGACCCGGATACCGTGTACCGACTCCTCGACGGCGGTCGCGAGGTCCCCGGCCTGGTCCTGGCTCCGGCGAGCCACCACGGAGTACTTCTGTTCGAAGAGATATCCGTAGATCCAGAGCGGAATCGAACAGACCACGAAGACGACACCGAGGATCCAGCTGATCGAGAGAAGGAACACGAACCCGATGAGGATCGTCAGGGTGTTGACGACGAGCAACACGATGCCGAAGGAGATCCAGCGGCGCACCAGGTTGAGGTCGCTAATGGCACGGGAAAGCAGTTGGCCGCTCGCCCAGCGGTCGTGGAAGTTAACCGGCAGGTCCTGAAGCTGCGTGTACAGGGAGTTGCGCAGGTCTGCCTCGACATGGGTACCCGGTTGCAGAACCAACCAGCGTCGGAACCAGATCATCACGGCCTCGAGCACGCCGAGGCCGAGAACGGCGGCGACCGGCCACCAGATCTGGCTCGAGTCTCCGCCCTGCAGCGGACCGTCGACGAGGGCGCGAAGCACCTGGGGAATGAGCAGCGCCACGAGCGCCGCGACGAGCGCTGACAGCATGCCGAGGTAGATGCGCGGCATGGCCGGCTTCGCCCAGGGGTAGATGCGCACGATCGATGCGAAGGTGCCCTGCCGTGTGGCGACCCGGGACTTCGATTTCGGTAGTGGGCGGTTGGGGTTGTCTGCGGACACAGGATTTCCTTGCGGATTGGTCGGCGCGCACCGTTTCGGTGGTGGCCGGAGAAAACAGAGGTGAGAGGTGTGGATGATGCCGTGCGGACGCGACAATGCGAGGCTTGGGGCGGACGAGGGAGCGGGCGGGGCAGGCTGTTCAGACTCAGCGGCCCCTGGTCTTACCGGGTCCCGAGAAACGGGACAGAGGGAAGGACGGCACCACGCGTCGCGCCTGCAGTTGCGAGATATGTGATGGTCATGGTGTCCTCCGGAACGGTTGTGTCTTCACCAGTGTGGCCACGATTCGGCCCCTCGTAGGGGCCAACCGAACAGCCCTACAGCATATGCCCGCGAACTGCCGGGCCACAAGGTGTGGCACGAATCCGGTGCGGACGATCCGTAGCATCCGCGGCGGTTAGTGACACTCGCGTCCAAATTTGCGAGCACAGGTGTCACTCACGGGAGCGAAGACGGTGCTGTGTGCTGGAAGATTCAGCGCACGCGCACCGACAGGCATGTGACGCAGCCCTCGAGCTTCTCGAACTCGCTGATGTCTACCGTGAGCACCCGGTACCCGAGCTCCGCGATCAGTGCGGCAGACTTCGGGGCCGCAGACGACATCAGCACCGTGTCATCCGCGAGAACCACCACGGCCACACCCTCGGCCTCGGGCACCGCGAGATAGCGGCCGAACACGCCGGGGTCATCGACGAGCGGTGGGTAGCCGATGACCGTGCCATCCGGCAGCGCGGTGACGGCGCTCTTGAGGTGCAACGCCTTCGTCACCGGCACGGCGACCACGGTGTAACCCAATGGAGTCACGAGGGCTCGCAGCTGGTGGATGCCCTCCGCGTTCGTGCGGCCGCCGCGGCCCACGAAAACCGTGCGATCCACCTTCAGCACGTCCCCTCCGTCAAGGGTGCCGGGCAGCTCGATGCGACGCACGGTGAGGCCGAGCTCCGTGACGGTGCGCTCCGCCTCGACGATCTCACCGGCGCGAGACTCTGCTCCGGGGCTGCCGATGACCGCGATGTCGCCGAAGATCACCATGGTGTCCTCCACGAACACGGAGTCGGGTTGCCCGGTCGCGATCGGTACTTCCACGATGTCCCAGCCGGCGTTCGACAGCAGCGCCACGTACTCGTCCCACTGGGAGTTGGCGAGCTCGAGGTCGACGGCGACACGCTCGATGTGGGTGAGCTGGCCCGAGGCGAGGGTCTCCGCCGGAGGGCGCACGATCGCGATACGGCGGGTGGCGGCGTCCGCTTCCCTGCCCACGAGGTGTCGCCAGACGGCGTAGCCCGCGGTGACCGTACCGACGATCGTGGCCAGCACGAAGGGGAGATTCGTGCCGAGGAACTGGGTGGCTATCGCTTCGGTGACCGAAGAGGCGCTTCGGGCTATCGTGATCGCCGCCCCGGCGATCGCCCCGACGAGACCGGCGACGATGCCGCCGATGAGACGGAGGTACCAGTAGCGATAGATGCCGACGAGCGCGAAGACGGTGAGCGCGACGAAGACGATGAGGGTCGACCCGAGGAAGAAGTCGAAAACCTGGCCGAGCGTCGCGACATCGCCGCGGAAGAACAGCAGCGATACCGCGGCTATCGCGATGAGCGAGACGATGAGCGCGGAGACGACGGCCCCGGTGAATCGTCGGAGGAAGGACACGCGGACGTTCGAAACGATCATGGGTCACGACCCTATTGGATACCGGCTATGGATCGGCTGTGCAGCTCCGGCGGTCTCGATACGATCGCTCACGCTCGCTACTCGACCAGCGAAACCGCGGCCGCACCCGGCCTAGTGGTAGAAGTGACGCTCCGCGGTGAAGTACATGGTGACACCCGCGGCCTTCGCCGCCTCGATCACATCGGCATCACGGATGGAGCCTCCGGGCTGCACCACCGCGCGCACCCCGGCATCGAGCAGAATCTGCAGGCCGTCGGCGAAGGGGAAGAAGGCATCGGATGCTGCAACAGACCCGGCCGCGCGATCGCCCGCCCGGGACACCGCGAGTCGGCACGAATCCACACGGTTGACCTGGCCCATGCCGACACCGACCGAGGCCCCGTGATCCGCCAGCAGGATGGCATTGGACTTGACCGCGCGCACCGCGCGCCACGCAAATTCGAGGTCGGCGCGAGTGGCATCATCCGCCTCCTCGCCGGCCACGAGGGTCCAGCCGTCGCTGGAAAACTCGTCGAACACATCGGGCTGCTGCACGAGGAGCCCGCCGCTGATCTGCTTGAACTCGAGGGGCTCCCGCGCATAACCGGCAGGCAGTTTGAGCAGGCGCAGGTTCTTCTTGGTCTGCAGGAGTTCGAGGGCTTCGGGATCGAAGTCGGGGGCGATCACGACCTCGGTGAAGATGTCCTTCACGGTGCGGGCCATCTCGATCGTGACCGGACGGTTTGCCGCGATCACCCCGCCGTAGGCCGAAACCGGATCGCAGTCGTGGGCACGCTGGTGGGCGGATGCGATGGGGTCGCCGGCGCCACGGGCGACCGCGATACCGCAGGGCTGGGCATGTTTGATGATCGCGACGGCCGGCTCGCGGAAGTCGTAGGCCGTGCGGAGCGCGGCATCCGCGTCCACGTAGTTGTTGTACGACATCTCCTTGCCTCCGAGCTGGATCGCCTGCGCGATTCCCGCGCCGTGCTCGGTGACATAGAGCGAGGCATCCTGGTGTGAGTTCTCGCCATATCGCAGCACGTTCTTGAGCGAGGCAGTGACGCTGAAGCTGTGGGCCTCTTCGCGCGGATGCTCCGCCCGGATGCCCACGTTCGCGGCGAAGAACTCGGCGACGGCAGTATCGTAGGCGGCCGTGTGCGCAAAGGCCTCCCCCGCGAGCCGC
>Ga0209724_1005140_pt1 | contig 10088 bp, 10 predicted proteins | sample grotaG_FD_184143 | JGI IMG/M metagenome (GOLD analysis project Ga0209724, IMG submission 184143) | Glacier valley bacterial and archeal communities from Borup Fiord, Nunavut, Canada, to study Microbial Dark Matter (Phase II) -... | ecosystem: Environmental > Aquatic > Freshwater > Ice > Glacier ... | reverse complement strand
AAGATCAGCGTCACCACTCAACGTACGTGAGGCCTGTTGCATTTCGCTGATGGCGGATTGATTGATCACATGCACGGCGAGTCCGAGCGCGACTCCCAGCGCAATACCGGCCACACTCAACGCGGTGCGTCCCAGGTTAGCGCGAATGGATGCGATAAAAAGGCGAGTCAGCATGCCAGCACTTTGAGTTATCCGTAATGACGTGGCACCAGGCCGCGTTTGCTTAACTCCACTGCGCGATCTGCTGAACGTGCGGCGATTTCGCTATGCGTTACTAAAATAGCGGTGGTGCCGTTACGTTGAATCTCGCTGCGTAACAGCGCCATGATTTGTGCGGCGGTGTCGGGATCAAGATTGCCGGTGGGCTCGTCAGCAAGCAACAGCTGCGGACGATGGGCCAGTGCGCGGGCGATCGCGACGCGCTGCATTTCGCCGCCGGATAGCTCGCGCGGCAGGGCGGCGGTTTTTTCATCCAGTCCGACTGATGCCAGCATTTCCTGCACACGGGTTTTGATTTCCGCTGCGGCCCAGTTATTGAGCCGCAACGGCAGCGCAATATTTTCGAACACATTCAAATAAGGCAGCAAATGAAACGCCTGGAAAACAAAGCCAATTTTTTGACGGCGAAATAAGGTGACGCGATCATCGTCATGAGGCTGGTTAACCGCATTCAGTAATTGGCCTGCTAGGCTGATCTCACCGTTGGTGGCGGGTTCCAGGCCAGCGATGATGTTCAGCAGGGTAGATTTCCCGGCGCCTGATTCGCCCATCAAGGCAATGTATTCGCCAGTATTGAGCGTGAAATCCAGGTTTTCAAAAATCGGTGCAGAAGATAAATCAGAGCCGAAACGTTTGGTGAGTTGATGTATGAGCAGCATGCCGTAATGTAGCTGCTCTGTGCCAATGAGGCAACGATATTTACGATGGCATTAAAGCGGGTGCAGCAGGATCAGCCGTTGATGTAGCTTTCCAGTTGCGCTATCGTGAATTCATGATCGGCGATCAGATCATTCATGAGGTCGCGAATCGAAATCATGCCGAGAACCATGCTGCCGTCCATAACCGGCAGGTGGCGAATTTTTTTCTCGCTCATCAGCGCCATGCAGTCGCGAGTACGGGTGCAGGGCGATACCACCAAAACATTGCGCGTCATGATGTCGGCAACTCTGGTTTCTTTTGAATTTTTATTCTGGAGCGCAATTTTTCGAGTGTAATCACGCTCGGATAGTATGCCAACAAGTTGGCCGCGCTCCATCACCATGAGCGCACCGACTTCATAATCGGCCAGCAATTTCAGCGCATCAAAAACCGTATCGTCAGGCTTGACGTGGTAAAGCGTGGAATTTGCGGCGTGGCGTTTGGAGAGCAGTTCCGAGACGGGTTTCATATTGCCTCCTGTGGGACTTTATGAGCTGACGGGATATAAAGCATATCGAAAAAATAGCATATCGAAAAAACGTATTGATAACGAGGTTTAAATCGTTATACGGCGCGCTGTCAAGGCCGGCCAGGGCTACATATTGGGATAATTCGGGCCACCGCCCCCTTCTGGAACGACCCAGACAATATTTTGCGTGGGGTCTTTGATATCGCAGGTTTTGCAATGTACGCAGTTTTGCGCGTTGATTTGCAGTTTTTGCCCGCCTGCCTGATTGTCAACATACTCATATACGCCTGCCGGGCAGTACCGCGCTTCAGGGCCGTCATAAAGCGCCAGATTTATCTTCACCGGCACCTCCGCATTCTTTAACGTAAGGTGCGCAGGCTGATCCTCTTCATGATTGGTATTGGAAATAAACACAGACGACAGCCGATCAAAGGTCAACACGCCGTCTGGTTTGGGATAGGTGATAGGCGTCGAATCGGCGGCCTTCAGGAGGGTCTCGTGATCAGCGTGTTGATGGTGCATGGTCCACGGCGCTTTGCCGCGAAACAAGATTTGATCAACGCCCACCATCAAAGTGCCCGTGTAGAGCCCCTTTGCCATCGCGGGCTTGAAGTTGCGCGCGCGATGCAGCTCGTCATGCAGCCAGCTATGCTTGAAAGCTTCCGGGTAATCAGTCAGCTCATCGCTGGTGCGCCCGGCAGCAACGGCTGCAAATGCAGCCTCAGCAGCCAACATCCCGGTCTTGATCGCGGCGTGACTGCCTTTAATGCGCGGCGCATTCAGAAACCCCGCGTCATCACCGATCAAGACGCCACCCGGAAAGATGAGCTTGGGCAGCGATTGCAGGCCGCCTGCGGTGAGGGCGCGTGCGCCATAGGCGATGCGCTTGCCGCCGTCAAAAAATCCACGGATCGCGGTGTGAGTTTTATAGCGCTGAAATTCCTCAAATGGCGACAGGAACGGATTGGTATAAGCAAGCCCCACCACAAAGCCCACCGCCACCAGATTGTTCTCAAGGTGATACATAAACGAGCCGCCGTAAGTCGCGCTATCCAATGGCCAACCCGCGCTGTGCATGACCAGGCCGGTCACATGTTTGGCGGGTTTAACTTCCCACAATTCCTTCAGGCCCAAGCCATAGGTCTGCGGATCACGGCCATCATTAAGCGCGAATTTTGCCTGTAGTGTTTTGCCTAAATTGCCACGGCAGCCTTCAGCAAAAAAAGTGTATTTGGCGTGAAGCTCCATACCGCGTGCATAGCGGCTGGTATGCTCGCCCAGCTTGCCAATGCCCATGTCGCCGGTAGCAATGCCTTTGACCGCGTTATTGTCATGAAATAAAACCTCTGACGCCGCAAAGCCGGGATAAATTTCCACACCTAAAGCCTCAGCCTGCACACCCAGCCAGCGACATACATTTGCCAGGCTGATCACATAGTTGCCATGATTTTTAAAACAGGCGGGCAGCATCCAGGCAGGAACCTGCATGCTGCCGGTTTCAGAAAGGAACATAAACCGATCTTCTGTCACCGGCTGATTAAGCGGCGCACCCATGGCTTGCCAATCCGGAAACAGCTCCGTAATCGCGCGTGGATCCATCACCGCACCCGAAAGAATATGGGCGCCGACTTCAGAGCCTTTTTCAACAATGCACACAGAAATTTCGCTGCCGGCGGCGGCGGCTTGCTGCTTGAGTCGTATCGCAGCACTCAAGCCCGCCGGGCCAGCACCTACAATAACGACATCGTATTCCATTGATTCGCGTTCGGACATGATGGCTTTGCGATTAAAATAATGATTGAAATAAATTTGCGGAAGGGCACTATCAAAGATGACCGTGCAGTTGCACTATCGGGTGTGTAAGTGCAGTTGCTATTATAGCGACAACCTGCCGCACTATAGCCAATGAAAAGGCAATTTTCAGATATGTCCATACCGATTATGGCGCCACCCAGCAAGCTGCTTTTTACTCAACAATTTCCGATCCGGTGGGGAGAAATGGATGCGTTGGGCCACGTCAACAATGCGCAGTACCTCCGCTATTTTGAGGAAAGCCGCGCTGCATGGTTAGAGTGTATCGGCAGACCATTGCGTTCCAGCGGGCAGGGCATGATCTTGTTGAAAGCCACCGTGACTTACAAAAAACCGGTGGGCTATCCTGCCAACGCCGTGGTTGAATTACGTGCAGGGTGCATCGGCAACACCAGCTTTAATCTCGTCAATACGCTGACCATCGAAGGTGACTCATCGCCTGCCTGCATCGGTGAATTTGTGATCGTCTCGTTTGATTATGTAAATAACAAGCCGTTGCGCGTACCAGATGAAATCCGCCAATTACTATGTTGAACTCCTAAATTGTGAATCTTTAATATGAATACAAATTTCCTCACCTCGACCATAGGGTTTACAGCGGTTGGCGCAGGCGCTGCCGTGGGCGCATGGCTGCGCTGGGGCTTATCGCTATGGCTAAATGCCCGCAATGCGAGCGTCCCACTCGGCACACTCGCAGCCAATTTAATCGGCGGTTTTTTAGTGGGTTTAGCGGTTGCTTATTTCAGTAAACATCCCGAGCTTTCGCCGACTTGGCAATTATTCGTGATCACCGGTTTTTTAGGCGGCCTCACCACCTTTTCAACCTATTCGGCAGAGGTCGTAACTCTCTTTGAACGCGGTGATTTTTTACCAGCGCTCACCGTGGCGTGTGCTCATTTGATTGGTTCGTTTGCCCTGACTGCCATGGGGTTTTGGACTTACCGTACACTGGCGGCAGGATAAAATTAGAGTGATTGGTATTGGCAATAAATACGAAGCATGGCTATAGCGATAACGGTAAAGATTAAGAAATATTTTAAGAAATGGATAATCTCTGCCGCGTCCCTAGCAGTGGTAATGGTCCCGCTCGTCGTCACTTCAAATAAAAAACGAAAGTCGCCTATCCAAAACCACTTTCAGCCAGTTTTGCTCCATGAAGCCCGCAGAATGGCGTTCTATCATTCTTGATGCGGGCTTGCGGATACAAGCAAAGTTCGTCACTAGTAACGCTCCAATCGATCCCGCCTTAATGCTAACTATCGCGTACCCACGCCTTCAACTTTCGCCGCAACTTTGGTTCATTAAAGCCGTGAATCGTCTCGTTGCCGATAATAATTAATGGCACGCCGCCGCCTTCGCTGAATTTTTTGAACCCTTCAATGCCTTCAGCGGTATTTTCCACATCGTATTCGGTCACTCGAATACGGTTGTCTTTGAAAAATTGGCGCGCGGCAGTGCAGTAGCCGCACCATGTTGCGCTGTAAAGAACGATCTCCGGCTGCCCCGACGACTGAACGGATTGTTCATCGGTGCTTGATGGCGTCCGCTTGAACAGCGATTTCCCCTGCCAAGCCACCATGACCACGACAACCAACACCAGCGCCCATTTCCATCGGCTGCCAGATACTTCAGGCTCTGCACGAAACCCGGCGCTCGGCCTGCGTTCATTCGCACTTTCCGTCAATGAGCCATACGAGGTATCGCCTACTTTGCTATACGCGACCTGGCAGGACGGGCATTGCCACAGCGGCGCGCTGTCAGACTCTTTTCGGGCGTAGCTGCATTTGGGGCAGATGGTTGGCATGGGTTTAGGACGGGATTGGGATGATGGGTAAATTAAAGGCGCAATATGACTCGACAGGTTAGGGTCTATTTTATTTTTGACTGATCACCGAAAATGCCCCACACCAATTTTTCAGCGCTGATGTACTGGCGCCACACGGTGTTGATTTGATCGGCGGTCAATGAGGCGATCAAGGCATCATTTTTCTCGCGTAAGTCTTTAGGATCGTTGAATTCTAATTGCCGTGACATAAAGCTCATCGCATAGCCATCGCCGGAACGGGCACGCGCGCGATCAGCCAGGTATCGGCTTTTGAAAGTCTCAACTTCTTTCGCATCAAAGCCATCTTTTAAAGATCGCACTAATTCTTCGGTCAGTGCTTTCTCGGCTACGCTGGTATTTTGCGACGCAACCTCAGAGCTCATCGAAAAAGTTGCGTTCTTTTGATATGCATCGGCGCTGTAACCAGCAACGGCGCTATAGCTCAGTCCGCTTTTTTCACGAAGCCGTACCCATAAGCGTGAACCAGGGCCACCGCCAAAAATTCGGATTGCCAGTTCTAACCCAAAATCGTCTGCGCTCATTCCCTCCGATGAAACCGGTAAGTGGTGGACGGCATAAATGCTTACGTTGGCTTTGTCGGGCGTGTCGTAAGTCAGGCGTGCTGGCTTCGCATTTACCAGCGGGTTTTCAATACGCGTCCAGGGTTCAGCGCTGCGCCATGTATCCAATTCAGTCACCAGGGCTTGCTGATAAGTCGCCGCGTCAATGGGACCGAGTATAGAAACATGGGCATTTGCCGCACCATAAAAGCGGCGGTAAAAGTCATACGCTTCCTGGCGTGTGGCCGATTTAATCAGCGCCTGGGTTTCTTCCAGGGTGTAGGCGTAACGTGGATCGCCTTTGGGGTACGGATTACCGTAGCGACTCCAGGCGTTATTGGCTTGGGCGGATTTATCTTTAAGCAAGCCTTCGATACCTTTGAGTGATGCGCTGCGTGCCTCTTCAAACTCCGCTTCGGGGAAAGTGGAGTCTTTGAGTAAATGCATTGCCAATTGGAAAGCCGGCATGAAATTTTCTTTTTTAACCATGAGCGAAAGCCCGCCGCCCGCCGCTGAGAAACCCATGCTTAAGGCAGCACCCAGCTTCACCGTTTCGTCCTGGATCTGCTGACGCGTCATTTTGGTTGTGCCCATATTCAGCATATTGCTTGCTAACGACGCCGCGAAAACTTGATTCTTCAGCGAATCGACGGTGCCAAATTTGAATGAGATAGTGAGCTTTACCAAATCGCCCCGAACCGGCTTAACCAGCGTAGCGGTCTTGATGCCGCCGGGCGTTTGCGAAAAGATAACTTTCTCGTGCAAAGATTTTGCACTGTAATCAAAGGCGACCGATTCCAGGCCCTTTTCGCTCAACGGGTAACCCTGCAAATACGCCGTGACATCGGGCAATTGTGCCGCAGGCGCGCGGATCGGCGTCACCGTCGGGATGACTTGTCCGAAGGTGCGATTACTTTCGAGCAGGTAGGTGCGCGCGACGCGATTGACGTCATCAAGCGTGACGGCCTTCAAGCGCTCACGGCCAACGAACACAGCGCGCCAGTCGCCCATTACTTCCATCGTAATCGCGCCGTTGGCGACGGCGGCTGCGTTGGCGAAGGCAAGTTCGCTGCCTTTGGTCAGCTTATTTTTGGCACGATCAAATTCATCTTGCCGAATGGGTTCTTTCGCCAAATTTTCAACAATATCAAGCAGTATTTTTTTGGTTTTAGTCGCATCTTCGGTCGGCGCCAAGGCGGTTGCAAAGCTGATGGTGCCGGCCTCACGTTGTGCGCCGCTGCCCGCAAACGCGCCGAGTGTGAGTTTTGATTCAACCAATGCTTTATGCAATCGTCCCGACGGTACATCGCCCAGTGCGGCGGCCAATACATTGAGGGGCAATGTGTCCGGATGCAGTGCGCCGGGCACATGGTAGCTCGCGATGATGACTTGCGTCTGCGCGGGGCGGCGCACGATCACGCTACGCTCGCCATCCTGTACTGGCTCTTGGGTGTACGTCAGCGCAATTGGGTTATCCGGTTTTTTCACTTGGCCGAGTGAAGCTTCAATAGCCGCCAATGTTTGTGAAACATCAAATTTGCCAGCCACAATCAGCACCGCGTTATCGGGGCGGTAATAGCGTTTATAAAACGATTGCAGCTTGGGAATATCGACGTTTTCAATATCGGATTTTGCGCCAATAGTGGGCCTGCCGTAGGCGTGCCAATCGTAGGCGGCATGCGCCATTTTTTGGCCTAGGGCCTGAAACGGATTGCTCTCCGCAATTTCAAATTCATTGCGCACCACACTCATCTCGCTGTCCAAATCTTTTTTGGCGATGAAGCTGTTAACCATCGCGTCTGCCTGCCAGCCGATATACCAATCGAGCGACGGCTGGCTTGATACAAAGGTGGCGTAATAGTTGGTGCGATCAGCGGTGGTGGTGCCGTTGAAGGTAAAGCCGCGATTGCGAAATTCCAGCTTGGGGTCGGCCGTGGTCGGCGTGCCTTTAAAAATCAAATGCTCCAGCAAATGTGCCATGCCGGATTCACCATAACCCTCATGACGCGAGCCCACGCGGTAAGTCAGATTTACACTCACCTTGTCGTCAGAAACATCCGGGGCGAGTAACACCTTGAGCCCGTTGGCGAGGCGATATTCTGTAACCCCCTCGACTGTTTGTATCTTCGTGACGCTTTTAGGTAACAGCTCTGCGGTTCTGCTCGCGGTTGTGTTTGCGGCAGTGTCTTGCGCGTACAGCCACGTCGACATGTGCAGCGACAGCAACAGGGCCGGAAAAATAATCAAACTAGTCATACCAATGTTTGCAAGGCGGGTAGCACTATCAATCACACGATCTGCCGGATATTTCATTTGGGCTCCTGTTTAAGTTGTGGCAGGATACCTGATAATGTTTACGCGGCGGGCTAGCGCTAATTGTTTTCCGCTAGCTTATGTTGGTCAGGCGGCGTCGATATTCGCGATATTGTAAATATATTAAAGGAGATTTCTTCCAAGAGCCGTGTGGTTCGACGTTGCGTGAAGCGGCATTGAATAAACAATGAATGATCTTGTCGACTTTTCATTAAAGGCTTAAGCCATCGTTTTGATCAGCCAAAAATGTAAGTCGAATGAATCTTAGTTTTCGTAGGCATCTGATATGAGATTTAGAATCATGCTGAGTGCAACGGGAATACGCCTTAAAACGAAGGGTGGCGAACAGCAGGGCGGCTTTGTTACAACCAGGTTTGTTGATGCAAATTCTGAAGAGCTTGCAAAGAAAATTGCTATTAAGCTTGTAGCAGACGACGATAAAATAATCGCCACCGCAGGCGAAAATGATCTACGCAGCTCACGAGCGGCTATTGAAATAGAAAAAGTTGTTTTTTTCAGGACGCATCTACGGTAATAGTGGTTATACTTTTTATATTCCAACTGCTGAATAGAAATCCAAGCTAGGCAAATGATTCCGCAAAAACAAACTGAAAACAAACGCTGCCTGTTAATGAGCGCCATTACCTTGCTTAAAGTAAACATTCATGGCTGTCATTCAAGATATCTCGTTCAGGGCTCATCCACAACCGCGTGTTTGGAATGGGCCTCATCTTGGACAAGGAGCGATCTGGATTTATAACTGTGCGTTGAAGCGTATTGAAACCCCGAAAACAAGCTGGGTTACCGTCTACTTTTATGAAGAAGGCGATGATTTATCAAAGTATGCGATGGAGCGAAGTAAGGCCATGAACAGCAATCCAAAGCTGATTTATATTATTAACGATGACAACAGCATAGGTATATTTACGCCCTTTCGATGGGATGACGTTTTGCCGTTGGACGGTGTCGGTTGTCAAAAGATGATCATTGATACGGTCCATAACGCCGTTGTTCAAGTCTTCGCCAGTTTGGGTTGGTCAACGCAAGAGTTGATCGACGCACATCAGGCGGTTGTCGAAGCAGGTTATATCTACGACCGCTGGTTTCGGAAGCCCAAATCAAACAAGAACCGCAGCAAACGTGCTGGTGTGTGGGTGCGCATGGAGAATGATTTGTGCATTATCAGCGTGCGGCAAATTGATTACGATGACAATATCGTGAGGAATGTTGAGGCCGTTACATTGCTTCCTGATCCGCATCCTCTTGGCGTTTTAGTGAATGCGTTTAAGTGGCTGGACAACGATACGATCATGCTTGAATCAAAGAAACGTAGGGTCAGCAGGGACTATTTCGAGACATACGAAATTCAGTCATGTCCAGCCGCTCCGATGGAGTTAATACCTGACCCGCAGAGCTTGACGGGATATGGGCAACTCACCATTACGGTCAAGGTTTAATGGCTGATTTACAAAATATACCAAAAGATACGAGAACGCCTTACGCCCAAGAACTGCCGATTAACAGTTTTGAAGAGACATGGCAAATAAGATGAAAGGTAATGCTTATCACAAGGTCAACTATTTTTTACGATTTACTGGAATAAGTGATCAAACTGTACTGGCTATTCAAAATGCATGCGTTGGTCACGAGATTAAATTTAAGAGTTGGCCTGACGAGAGAAAAAATGTGCTGACAATTGAATTAGTTTCTGGTGTCAACTTTGCAGCATTGATTGACCTGGGCAAATTACTAGCAGCCCAAAATATTCAAGGTGGTTTGTGGGTTTCACTCGTAACTGACCTAGAAACAAACGGTGTGCATGTGCCAGCTGATATTTTTAATTTGTTAGTCGCGGTTGGGGCTAGTCTTGATTTTTCTTTTACCGTCATTTCTCCGAATTGAAAAGCAGAGTGCAAGTGAGTTTAAGGAAGTCGCGGGTGATGATCAAAAGGCGAGACCCTGCGTTTGCTTATTACATCGGTCAACCAATCGATTGAGCGGCATCCCCAGACGAGCTATGGACAACTCACCATTACGGTCAAGATTGAATAGCTGGTTAAGCAATAAACACATACATACTTTTTCCAGAGGAAACCACCATGAAGTTTATGCGTCTTACTGTGCCTGCTCTATGCATCTGTGCCACCTTGCTGGCGGCACTTACAGCCATTGAAGCTGCGGCGCTTCCCAA
>Ga0209724_1005136_pt1 | contig 10091 bp, 7 predicted proteins | sample grotaG_FD_184143 | JGI IMG/M metagenome (GOLD analysis project Ga0209724, IMG submission 184143) | Glacier valley bacterial and archeal communities from Borup Fiord, Nunavut, Canada, to study Microbial Dark Matter (Phase II) -... | ecosystem: Environmental > Aquatic > Freshwater > Ice > Glacier ... | reverse complement strand
GCGCGCTTCTTGCTATAGGCAGGCGGCATGACAAGGCTCATTAGCGTGGCGTGCCCGGCTCCAGCCCTTGTTGGGGCGCCGGGCACGTCGCAGGATTAGCTGCATGGACAAAGCAAAAGTACCCGCCGGGGGTGGCGCACCGCAACCGTTAGTGGTGCCTGCAATATCACCCACGAAACGTGCGCGTCGCATCCCTCGGCCATTGCTGATGGGCGTTGGGCTGCTTGCGCTAATCGGATTAGTGTACATCGGGCGTATCCTCTACCCTATTATCAAATTTGAGATAGCGGGCGGCGTTCACAGCGTTCCTACACTCGTTCCTGCGACCGAAACGGCAGAAGCCCGCATTTACGCCTCGCCCACCGAGCTTCCACTGCCCACGCCACTGCCGGGCGAACCGACTTGGACTCCGCAGCCCAGCGCCACCCCCGATCCCGCCGAGGCTCTGCCGCCCGGTCGCATCAACATCTTGCTGCTGGGCACCGACAACCGCGCCGAACTGGGCAACGAAGCCTCGCGCAGCGACACATTGATTATCCTCAGCCTGGACCCGAAGGCAAAAACCGCCGGCATCCTCAGCATCCCACGCGACTTATGGGTGCCGGTGCCCGGTCATGGGATGCAGAAAATCAATGCCGCCTATTTCTACGGCGAATACGAGAAGCAGCCAGGCGGCGGCATCACCCTGGCCTTGCCCACGGTGAAGAACTTTTTCAAAGTGCCGATAGATTATTACGCCGCCATCAACTTCGACGGCTTCGAGAAGGTGATTGATGAGATCGGCGGCATAGATGTCTACCTACCCGAACCGCTGGACGACGACCAGTATCCCGGCCCCTATAACAGCACGATCAAAATCCACTTCAATGCCGGCTGCCTGCATCTGGATGGCACGCAGGCGCTGGAGTATGCCCGCACGCGCCATGCCGACAGCGACTTTGGCCGCGCCCGCCGCCAGCAACAGGTGATCCGTGCCGTGCGCGAGAAGGCATTAGAGTTGAATATGCTGCCTAACTATCCCAGCATTCTGGAACAACTGGGCAACAGCATCGAGACGAATATCCCCTTTGACAAGCAGGCCGCTTTCGCGCAACTGGCGGGCCAGATCAAGCAAAGCGACATCTATAGCGCACAGATCGACAGCACGATGGTCAGCGAGCAAGGCGTGGATAAGCATCTGGTGTTGATCCAGTCGAAGGCCAAGCCGCTGCTGGACTGGTTTTTTGGTCGGGGCAAATACGTCGGCCTACGCCCCGGCACGACCCTGACCCCGGAGCCGACCGACACCGCCATCGCCGGCGCACGCACCTTTCACAAAGCCACGCCCACGGCGACAGAGAACGGCCTATCGCCTAATGGGACGGCGACGGACCTGATACCCGACAGTCTAGCCACGGGTGAACCCGCTGCGCTTGCCACCCTGATCGGTCGGCAAGCCACGGCCACCCCGCCGCCCGCCAAACCCACCGCCCCGCCGCTAGGCCAGTGCCGCTAACAGTTTTAAGGCAGTGTTAATGTGCATAATAGGGATCGTGCATTGACACCCCTTTTCGCAAGGTGGTATAGTAAAGCAGGATAGTCGTCACCGACCCGGACCTAACACGGAAAGCCGATCCAGCCGCCCTATGACACCCACTGCAAAATCCAACGCACCATCGGTCGCCACAGCACAAGCGCCGGCGGCCCGCCGCCCGCAAGGCCCAGCCACCCCGCCGGGCGTGACCACCGAGCGACCCGGACTGCGGCGCGACCTGTTCGAGTCCACCTGGAACCTGTTTTGTTCGGTGCGCTTTGCTGTGGTGCTGATCCTGATCCTAGCGGCGGCTACTACGCTGGGCACCATCTTGCCGCAGATCAGTCCCGGCCTGCGCGATTTCCCACAGGATTATGCCGATTTCATGAGCCGGGCGCAGGTGCGTTTTGGCCCCGTCACCGCTGTGATGGCGGCGGCAGGGCTGTTCGATCTCTATAACAGCTTCTGGTTCCGCCTGCTGATCCTGCTGATCTGCTACAGCATCATCGTCTGCACGCTCAATCGCTGGGGGCCGACGCTGCGCCTGATCAACCCCCAGACGGTGCGGAGCAGCGAGGCATTCCTCAACAGCCTGAGCGAGCGGGCACAATTCAGCGGCGTGCCGCTGGTGCCCGCCGCCGCCGCTACGGCCTTGACAGGGGCGCTCAAACGCAGCCGCTACCGCGTGTTGCGCGAGGTGGCGCCATCGGGTGAGGTGTTTCTTTATGCCGACCGGGATCGCTGGTCGAAGATGGTTACGTATTTCAGCCACGCTGCGCTGGTGCTGCTGATTATCACCGCCGTCGGGCTGACCCAGGTGGGCTGGCGCGAACAGTCGGTCTTTATGGCACCCAATCAGGCGCTCAAACTGGGCCACGGCACCGATTTCACCGTGCGCCAGACCAACTTCCGCATCGAGAAGTTCGCCGGGTCGAACGATGTGAAAGAATATTGGTGCGACCTGACGATCAATCGCGGCGGGCAAGACGTGGTTAAAAAGACCATCCGCGTCAACGATCCGCTGCGCTATGAGGACATCAACTTTTTCCTGGTGCAATATCAGGCGGTGGCGAGCTTCCGCGCCCTGGATAGCGGCGGTCACGCCCTGCCGACCAACGCAATGGGCACCGCCGGGCCGATAGCCGACCCCAGTGCCGACGCGCTGCAACCGCGCCTGTTGGAGTTCAACCAGAAGGACAGCGACGGGCTGCCAATGGACTTGGTACAGATCAAGCGCCCCGGCCAGGACACGGTGACGTTGCAGGTCAGCAACTACACCAACACGCCGCGCAGTGACAGCGAGAACCCAGCCCTGTTTGTGCAGGCGTTTGTGGGCAAGCAGTTTGATCAGCCAGTCTACCGCGATTTTATTCCGCGCCAGGGACCGCTGACCATCACGGGCCTGCCGGGGATGCAGTTCCAGTTTGGCCGCGACACGGCCACAGTGATGGAGATCGCCGAGGACTATGGCCTCAGCCCGATTGCCTTCTGGTTTGTGATCATGACCATCGGCTTCGCGTTGTCGCTCTACATCACCTTCACCCGCTGCTGGGTGCGGATCGTGCCACTGGCCGGCGACCCCACCCGCTGCGATGTCACCCTGGCCGGGCTGGCCGAGAAAAACAAAATCACCTTTGAAGCCGAGTTTGAGCGGCTGGCCTTGCGCGCCCGCGATTACTTGGTCCAAGCGACTGGGGCGGTCACGCCCATCATGCCGGAGAGCGGCGGCCCCGCAGCGGTCGCCACTGTTGGAGGGGAGTCTTAACGCTATGGCATCTACGCTGTTCGGGTTAGACGAGTTGACGCTGACCACGCTCTCGTGGTTTTGCTACTTTGGCGCATTTATGGCCTATATTGGGCTGCTGGTCGCCGGAGCTACTCAATTGTCGCGGCGGCAGGTGATCGCGCGCGAAGTGGTGGACTTTGGCGGCATCCAGCCCGTGTTTGCGACCGCCGGCGCGGGAGCGCATGGCGGCAGCGTGTCAACGATGGTGGCCGAGAGCGCAGTGGTGCCGATGGCCGGCGCGGCGCGGCTGTTTGGCCGGCTAGGCGCAGGGCTGACGGTGGCCGGGGTGGCGCTGTTGGGCAGCGCGCTGGTTATGCGCGGCGAGAGCAGCGGCCACATCCCCTACATGAGCCTCTACGAAATCTGCCTGATGCTGACCTTCGGCATTTCGCTGGCCTACCTGCTGATCGGTGAACTGTGGCTCAAGACGCGCAGCGTCGGCCCGTTCGTGCTGCTGTTCGTCTACTTGATCCAGTCCTACGCGCTGCTGCTGATCCCCGGCGACCTCAAAGTGGTCAAGCCGCTGGTGCCGGCGCTGCAATCCGCTTGGTTGCCGATCCATGTCTCGCAAGCGATCATCGCCTATAGCTGCTTTGCCGTCGCGGCGGGCGCGGCGATCATGTATCTGCTGAAATATCACCAAGTCGGCAGTTGGACGCGCGTGTTGCCGTCGCTGGCAGCCACCGACGAGTTTATGTTCCGTGCCGTCACGGTCGGCTTCCCTTTCCAGACACTGCTGCTGATCACCGGTGCCTACTGGGCGCAAAGCGCGTGGTCGAAAGCCTGGAGTTGGGATCCCAAAGAAGTCTGGGCACTGATCACCTGGCTCTGCTACGCGGCCTTCCTGCACGTCCGCGTGCAACGCGGCTGGCGCGGCACCACGGTGGCTTGGATGGCGCTGGCCGGCTTCGCAGTGGTGATGGTCACGTTTATCGGCGTGAACTACCTCGTCACTTGGTTCCAACTGGACAGTTTGCACACCTACGCGGGCGAGATGCCCGGTGTGCTGGGCTTCGGCATCTTTGGCCTGATCCTGGTCGCCTTGCTGGGCAGCATCGGCCTCAGCGAGTCGCGCCGCCGCCGCGCCCGCGCTGCCGGCCTAGCCCGCGCCGCCACGAGTGTCCGGTCAGCCAAATCACCGCAGTAACAACGACCACCATGCTACAGCCCGAGTCGGCCGGCCGGCGGGTGGGAGCGCCCCGCCGGCTAGTTGGTATGACGCTGGTGTTGCTGCTGGCTATCGGCACCTGGGCCTATATCGCGTGGCTGTTTGAACCCGCGATGGAGCGACGGAGCGCAGGCGTTAGTCATTTAGCGGGACCCGATGCCAGCGACCTGTACCCCCGTTGGCGCGGCACCTATGCGGCGCTCTGGGAGGGCCGCGATCCCTATAGCGCCGCCGTCACCGCCGATATTCAGCAGGGTTTCTATGGGCGACCATTGCGCGCAGGAGACAGCGATTCCGATCAACAAGCCTTTGCCTACCCCCTGACGATTATTTGGCTGTTTGCCCCGCTCACCCTGCTCCCCTTTGCTCTGGTGAAGACGGCATTCTATGGGCTGGCACCCCTCCTGATCGCGCTGAGTATAGCGGCGTGGCTACGGGCGCTGCAATGGCAAGGGAGCAAAGGTACGTGGTGGGCGTGGCTGCTGCTGGGGGCCAGTTCAATGGCCGCTGTAGACGCAACCCTCTTGCAACAACCCAGTATCCTCGTCACCGGCCTACTGGCGGGGGCCGCCGCGAGTCTGACAGTGGGCACGCCGGCGCGCGGACAAGCCCGGACGGCGTACTACGCCCTGGCCGGCGTGCTACTGGCACTGGCGACCGTGAAACCGCAAATCAGCACGCTGCTGCTCGTATGGCTCATGGGCTGGGCGCTGGCCGATTTTCGGCGGCGTTGGGCCTTGCCGGCAGGCACTGTAGCGACTGCGGTCCTACTGCTCGGCAGCACTTGGCTATTACAGCCCGGCTGGGTCGGGCGTTGGTTGACGCAAGTCGCGGCCTACCAGCAATATGCGTTGGATCGCACCATTCTGGAGTGGGTGGTCCCCGTGGGGCTGATACAACCGCTGTTAGCCGCTGCCGGCCTGGGATTAGCAGTCATGGCGTGGCGGACCCGGCGTGCCGAACCAGGGGATTTAGGTTGGCGCTGGATGTTAGGCGCGATCTGTTTATATACAGTTTTTATTTTCCCCAGTTGGACCGCCTATAATCAGCTCATTCTGGCGCCGACCGTCATACTGCTGATCCAAGAACGCCACTGGTTCCGCACACGGGGTATTATCGGACGGGAAACCGTCGGGATCATCATGGGCCTATTGATCTGGCCGCTGATCGCCGCGACCGTGCTGGTGAGCCTCTGGTTTATCGTCATCCACTTGGGCGGTCGCCCGCCCGACACGCTGGATCGTATCGTCAGCCTGCCCTGGGTGACAAACTTGCTGCTACCGTTGGCCCTGTGTCTGCCGCTGGCTTGGTTAGCCCGCCGCAGCGCCGCATGACACAAACACCCCGCTTGGGAGCTTTGACAGGTGTGCCGGCGGAGAGGCACGCAAAGTAGTTATGGATCCCCTTGTGACTCCCGGCGCTGCCGGCTGGGGTGGGCCAGGAGCGCGTGCGGCCGCGGCTGCGGCCTGCCAAGCCGGTAGCCGGTCGGTGATCAAGGCCCCCAGGAGGCCATCAAGCTGCGCGATTAGCTGATCCGCCGGAAGCGACTGACTGGCGGCCTGGGCCAGGATTGCCAATGCCCGGTCTTGCACCTGACGAAAATCGGTGAAGATGTCTTCCAAAACAGAGGCCACGTCATAGCCGGCGGATCGACCCAGTAGCGGCTGTAAACCATCCACTAATTGTGCCAGTTGCTCCTGTACATAGTAGCTGCTATCCAGATAGGCGCAGGCCGCCGCTGCCAGTTCCTGCCAGCGCGGCAACCAAGTGGATCGCAGGGCCATAAACCAGCCGGCCAAGCGGCGATCTAGATCGGCGGATGGGCTGGTCAGCAGCGGTACATCCTGCTGCAAGTGCGCCACATCGGTCAGCAGCGCGCCGAGGCACCGGAATACGCCGGCCGCAAACAGTGCGCCCCGCATACGGCGCACTGGTGCGTGCAATTGCGCCCATAGCTGCTGGTACGGTGCGGCGCTCGCGCCAAGCACGGTTTGGTCTAGGTGGGCCGGCGCAGCGGCAAATGCGGCCTCCGCGCCGGCCGCCGCAGGCAAAAGGGCCAGCGCGTGATCAGCGTGATACAACAAATGTATTATGCTGCCTGCGTCTAAGTGGACAAACCAAGCATCAAGCGCCTGGACTACGGCTACGTCGTCGGCCGGTGGGCTTGCGATCATTCTCTGTAGCCGGCCCTGCAAACCGGCAAACTCCCCCAGCACCTCAGCCAAGTGGAACAAAACCTCGTCGGCAACCGCAGGAGGCAGTTGCGCCGACAGCAGTGCCCGCAAGGGAGCAAGCTGCGTTTGGCGTTGGTAGTAGGCGGTGTAGTCAGGAGGCATCAGTTTGGCCTTAAGCCCTTGCCTTTCAAGCGTGGCCGGGTGCAAAAGTAAGGTAGTTGCCGCCTATACTACGCGCCCGCCCATTGGCTGTCAAGCACATAAAACTATGACGGATACCCGCTTGCTATCGTAACTGTTCAGTCTGGGCCACCGGGGCCGGGCGGCTCAAGCCGCGTCTACCGCTACGAAGCCTGCCTTCGCAGGCTGACGAGGGCCAGACTGCACAGTTACTTGCTATCGCCACCTTGACAGCCCGCGAAAGCCGGTGCTACAATCGGGCCAGCGCTACTAATGCGCGCCCGCCTCATCTAGGATCGGAGTAGTGTTATGTTAAAGCAGATCATGTTCGAGAACTGGAAGAGTTTTGGCGCGGCCACACTCGATATAGACCCGCTAACGATCCTGATCGGCACCAACGCCAGCGGCAAATCTAATGCCTTAGACGGCATTCTTCTCCTGAATCGCACCGCGCTAGGCAAGGATTTACAGGAAGCACTGGCAGGTGATCCCACGCTGGCCCCGATTCGCGGCGGTATCGAATGGGCGGCCCACCATCCAGGCGATAGGTTTACTATACAGGCACTGCTACAAGGGGAAGAAGAACGGACCGATTATCGCTACAGCATCACTATCGAAACCGCTCCGCGCGTGCAGTTAGCGATGGAGTCGTTGTACAGGGTTCGCTATCATGTGAATACAGGGCGCGAGACATCAAGAACGCAGCTATTTTTCACAGATATAGCCTCCAGCGATAGTCCCAGTATTATTGGTCGCTTATACAACGAAAATCGTGGTACTAAAAAGGAATTTCGCCGCGCGACTTCAATTTTGAGCCAACTCACCGGCTTAACCCTGCGGAAGGAAATCACTGACGGGATCGAGACCGTCGCTCGCACTTTGCAGAATATTTTTATCCTAGACCCTGTCCCCAGCAATATGCGTACCTATTCAGCGCTTACGGAGCATTTGCAAACAGATGCCGCCAACATTGCTGGTGTATTAGCGGCGCTTCCGGTGAACCAACGCAAACAAGTCGAAGCCACCCTCTCCGCCTACACTACGCAACTACCCGAACGCGACATTCGGCGGGTGTGGGCCGAACCAGTGGGGAAATTCGGCCAAGACGCAATGCTCTACTGCGAGGAAGCCTGGACCTCGGACCAGTCCGCTACGACCATAGACGCACGCGGAATGTCGGACGGTACGTTACGCTTCCTCGCCATTCTCACCGCGCTGCTCACCCGTCCGAACGGCAGCCAGCTCATTATTGAAGAAGTGGACAACGGCCTCCACCCATCGCGCACCAAGCTGTTGCTGCAAATGCTCAAAACCATCGGGCAGGAGCGTCAGATTGATATTCTTGTCACCACGCATAATGCCGCCTTGTTAGACGAACTCGGCCCGGAGATGGTGCCGTTCGTAGTCGTAGCCCACCGCGACCCACGCACCGGCGACAGCGAATTAACGCTGCTGGAGGATTTGCACAGCTTGCCCAAACTCCTGGCCGGCGGACCGTTAGGCCAGATTGTTACGAAGGGTAGCTTGGAGCGTGCGCTCACCCGTGCCGAACTAGGCGCAGCGTGAACCGGGTACTCATTCTTGATACTTCTATTTTGTGTGTGCTGCTGGAAATACCCGGCAAAGAAACCTGTGGTAGTGGCAAAGATCGTTGGGATAAAGCGCGCGTAGATCAGAAGATCACACAGGAACTAGCGCAAGACACAACTTTCGTCCTCCCCCTAGCAACGATCATCGAAACGGGCAATCACATCGCCCAGGCGGCCGGGGATCGGTTCACGTCCGCGCAACGGCTGGCGGGCCTCATGAAGCAAGCTGCCGATGAAAACAAACCGTGGGCAGCGTTTACGCAACAAGCAGAACTATGGGATGCAAACGGGTTGCGGGAACTTGCCAAAAGTTGGCCCACGCAAGCTGCCGCGCAGCTATCTATCGGCGACAGCACCATCATCAGGGTAGCCGACTACTATGTGCGCGGAGGATACTCTGTCGAGATTTGGACGGGTGACGCAGGGTTGAAAGCCCAGCAGCCCGTGTCAGCACCAGCGCAACCCTTACCTCCACCTCGTCGCCGCCGACACTGATGTTGCCGGGACAGGCGGCGCAGGCAGGAGCGGCAAATCCACCGCACGCTTGACGCAGGCAGGCGGGTGCCTTATACTAGCCTCTACGATGGGGGCGCGACGCAGCGCCCCGCACCACCGACCTGGAGGTTGCTGTCCCTGCGGGGACTTTGCCACTCATGTATAACTTTTTACCACCCGGAACCTTGCTCCAGCAGCGCTACCGCATCCAGCGGGTGCTGGGTGGCGGCGGTCAGGGCGCGGTCTATCTGGGCGAAGATACCCAGCAGCCGGGATCGCAGGTGGCGGTCAAAGAGATGCGAACCGAGTCCGAAGCGCTGGGGGCGGCGGACTCGCCGGAGGCGCGCGAGGAACGCGCGCAGACGATTGCCTCGTTTGAGCGCGAAGCCGAGATTCTGACCAGCCTCCAACACCCTAATATGCCGACCTTCAGCGATGCCTTTGAGGAAAACGGTCGGCCTTATCTGGTGATGGAGTTTGTGCCGGGCGAGTCGCTGGAAAAGAAGTTGGAACGGCTCGACGGCAAGCCGATGGGTGAACGCGAGGCGCTCTATTACGGCATCCAGATCGCCCGCGTGTTGCGCTACCTGCACGGGCAGAACCCGCCGATCATCTTCCGCGATGTGAAGCCGGCCAATATCATGATTATGCCGAACTATCAGGTGAAGCTGATTGACTTCGGCATTGCCCGCAAATATAAAGCCGGGCAACGCAAAGACACGGTTTCGATGGGCACGGCAGCATACGCGCCGTTCGAGCAGTTCGGCAAAGGGCAAACCGACGGGCGCTCCGACATCTATTCGCTGGCCGCCACGCTCTACCACCTGCTGACCGGCAAGCCGCCTACGCCGGCCACGACACCGACGGGCTTGCGCGACCTCAACCCGCAGATTGCGCCCGAAACCGAAGCGATGATCGTCAAAGCAATGGACCGCGACATGACGCATCGCCAGCAAAGCGCCATGGAGTTTGAGCAGGAGTTGCGCCAGTGCTACGGCATCCCGTTCAAGGAGCCGGACCCCCTGCCGGGGCGGGGCGCGCCCCCACCCGCCCCGCCCACCGCCCCCCCGTCCCCCCTGGCAACCGCCATGACCGGCGCGCCGTTGGCGCCACCCGTGGTCATCAACCACCCCGCGCCGCCCCTAGTCACCCCAGCGGTGCCGGGGCTGACTCTGCCGCCGAGTGG
>Ga0209724_1005131_pt1 | contig 10100 bp, 10 predicted proteins | sample grotaG_FD_184143 | JGI IMG/M metagenome (GOLD analysis project Ga0209724, IMG submission 184143) | Glacier valley bacterial and archeal communities from Borup Fiord, Nunavut, Canada, to study Microbial Dark Matter (Phase II) -... | ecosystem: Environmental > Aquatic > Freshwater > Ice > Glacier ... | reverse complement strand
AAACGCTATTTGACCGAGCAAGGCTTTGCCGTGGATACCGTACCCGACGGGGCTGCGCTGGATCGGGTTTTCGCCCGCAGCCGTTATGATTTATTGGTGTTGGATGTGATGCTGCCCAATGAAGACGGCTTCGCGATTTGCCGACGTATCCGCGCTGGCATTGGCGTCAGTTTTTCAAATCCCGCCGAGGCCAATATCCCGATCATCATGCTGACTGCCAAAGGCGATGATGTTGATCGCATTGTCGGCCTCGAAATGGGCGCAGACGACTATCTGCCGAAGCCGTTTAACCCACGCGAACTGGTCGCCCGCATTCATGCCGTGCTGCGCCGCCAGGCACCCATGGCGGTGCCAGGCGCGCCGTCAAGCACAGATGAAATCATTGAATTTGGCCCATTCATCCTTAATTTAGGGACCCGTGAATTATTAAAAGACCAGCAGACACTGCCGATGACCACGGGAGAATTTGGCTTGCTCAAAGTGCTGGTGCAGCATGCACGTACTCCGCTGTCCCGCGATAAATTAACCGAGCTCGCCCGCGGACGCGAGCACGACAGCTTTGATCGCGCCATCGATGTACAGGTCTCTCGGCTGAGAAAATTGCTGGGCGAAGACCCGGCTAATCCGCGCTACATCCAAACGGTGTGGGGCATGGGTTATGTGTTTGTACCAGACGGCAACAAGCACAGTTAATGTTCAGGATTCCAAGCCCGATTCCGAAATCATTACTGGCCCGTACTGCGTTCGTTATCGTTATCGCGCTGGGAGCGAGTCAGGTTGTTTCGGTATTACTGTTCCGTCACTATTCACGGGAGCCGCGGATTCAACTGGTGGCGATCGGTTTTATGACCCAGTTACGGACCATACGTACCGCGCTGGAAGCTGTACCCGTTTCACAGCATCAGGAGTTTATAAAAAAACTGCGCGAGGAAGGCGGTATCCGCGTCACTCGTCCACGCGGCGAAGATACGATCGTGCCAGCTTCCGGTATTCCGGCGCTGACGATCCTGCGTGAGCGTTTGCGCGATGAGTTTGGCCCTGACGCCGATATTTTTCAGCGGCCACGGCCAAATCCTGCACTTCCACCGGTGCTCATTGTAAAAATTTTCGTCGGCGAACAGGAGTATTGGGTGGTATTTCCGCGCAGCCGGATTGTCGAGCCTGATTACTCTTGGGCATGGATTGGCTGGGGCGTGTTTGGCGGGCTGCTGGCGCTTCTCGGCGCGGTATTTTTGGTTAGCCGTGTCACGCGGCCATTACGTGAACTTGCCAAGGCCGCACACGAATTAGGTCAAGGTAAAAACCCGGCACTCGTCGCTGAAATCGGCCCTGAGGAAGTAAAATCAGTCGCGTCCGCATTCAACCAGATGCGCGAAGATTTATCCCGCGTTGAACGCGAGCGCGCAACCTTCCTGGCCGGGGTTTCGCATGATTTACGCACCCCGCTTTCGCGCCTGCGCCTCGGGATCGAAATGCTGCCCGCCGATCCGGTAACACGCCATGATCTTGAGCAGGACATTGAAGACATCAATAGCGTCATCAGCCAATTTATGGATTTTGCACGAGATGAAAACCATGAATCGGTGGAAGCCATAGACTTGAATCTACTCGTCCAAAGTGCAGCTGAACGCGCTACCCGGATGGGTGCAAACATCACGCTGGAGTTAGCGGCTCTTCAGCCCGTGCGCATTCGCCCGCTGGCGATGCAGCGGGTGATTGCTAACCTGATCGATAACGCGATGAAACACGCTGGGCCCGAAATGACGTTGCGCACGGAGCGTGAAGCAGACCAAATCAGCCTGAGTGTGCTTGACCGTGGCCCCGGCATTCCGGTTGTTGAGGCCGAACGATTAAAGCAGCCCTTCACCAGACTTGATGATGCGCGTAGCGGCAAGTCAGGAGCGGGGCTGGGCCTGGCGATTATTGATCGCATCATAAAAATGCACAAAGGCACATTCTTGCTGCTGCCACGCGAGGGCGGCGGGCTGGAGGCAAAGGTGCTGTTGCCGGTTGCGTAGAAGGTTGCCGACGTTATCGTATTTGAGCTCGGTGCTGGTGCTGAAGTAGCTGCCGCTGACAGGTTTGCTGGTATCAAGGCTCCAGGTGCTTTGTTTGATGGCGCGTTCACGGATGGCGTTGGGGATGTTCGGCTGCTGCTAACTGCCCCGCCTGTTGGCTCGCCACAATGCTGTTGCGGAGGTCATAGCCGATGTGGTTAGCCAGCGCATTGCCGAAGGCGTCACTGGCGATATTGGCGTAGTTGAGTCGGCCGCCGGCAAAGCGGGTCTGGATCACCTGACTCACCGTGCCCGCGAGGGTGTTAGCGATGATGTTGGCCGTGCTGCGGCCTAGCGCATCGGTTAAGCCGGTGCTGGCACGGCCCAGCGCAGGCATGCCCGGTTGTATCGGGCCTTGCAGTTCTTGCCCCAGCAGGGTGTCGGTCAAGCTGGTGGCAATCGGGGCGGCGATAGCGGAGCCTGCTACCTGTGCCCAACTGAAGTTGTGTTGCAAACCCACGGCAATTTTGATGCCCTGGTTGATGACACCGCTAGCCGACGACACTAAGCGAGATTTGCTGGAAATCATCGATGACCGTTATAACAAGGCGTCTACGCTCATCACCAGTCAGTTGCCGGTAGAGAAATGGCATCTCTATCTAAACGACCCTACCTTGGCTGATGCCATTCTGGATCGTGTCGTCCACAATGCTTATTGAATTAACTTGAAAGGGGAGTCGATGCGGGCAAAGCAGTTCGCAACCCTTGACGAATTGAACACGAACACGTAAAAACTATTTTCCCGCTCCGTGGACCGGCTTCGCCGAAATGCGCAGTGATGATGATGGGGATGCGTAGTTCTTGGCCGACAACAGGAGGGCCAAACACTATTCCAGCACCACTACCTGCGGTGGCAATTCGTTTTCAAGTAACGCCAGAATTTTCGGCGCAAAGCTAAGCGCCGTTGCCACACGATTATCTTTGGCCTTTAATACGAGGACGGCCACAGGCAAATTCGCGTTTTGTTGGTATGGCAAATTTTGATCAAACGTAACCAATACATCGTATCCGGCGGCCTTCATAGCAAACATGAGCTCGCCATTCAGTAAGCCTGCAAAACCTGCGGTTTGTGCCGTTCGCACAAAGTAAGGTGAGAGTGCAAAACCCAATGCTTTCGGCACTGACTCATCAAGCAGTAATTGCATCGTAAAAAGCTTAGGCCGCCAAAAGCGCGCGCTGGCTTTCTTCTAACACCGCCACCGCTATTTCTCGGCGGATGGTCGGGAATTGCTCTAAAAATGTTTCTAGGCTATCGCCAGCTTCAAGGTAATCAAACATCGATTTAACTGTCACGCGCGTACCGACGAAGCATGGCGCACCGCTCATGCGTTGCGGGTCTTGGATGATGTGGTTGCTTTTCATCGCCTATTCCTATTCTTTATCTGGTGATGGTGATGTACAGATATTACTATACCAACCCGCGAATCGTCGCTAACAAGACTACGAATCTATGCTGCAAGATAAAGACGATTTGTAATGATATGTCTATTCTTGCGAAGTCAGTACATCGTTCTGACTCAAGTCGGTACAGCACGCATAAAACTTGAAACCGCCTATCTCAACACCAAACTCGCTTACTGGCGGGCGGTTTCAAGCATAAATGCCACAAACAGCGCTTGGGTATTAGAGGACTGAGGACTGAAGACAGCCTCCTTCCTCACCTCGGTCTCCTGCCCTTTGTCCTCCTCACTTCCGTTCTCTGCCCCCTGTCCGTCATCTGTCCCGCATCGCCTGCTCCATCTCCTTCAAGAACGCACTGCTAATGGACTGGCTCAAAGGTGACGACTGCCGTAACCACAATCGCCACCACCGCCACCAGAATCTGTCCAAAGCCGCCACACCCGCCACCATCGGCCTGCGGGGCCGGGGCACTGACTTGCGGGGTGGTGTCGCCGATGATCTTGCAGGGGTCATACGGGGTGAAGGTATTGATGTTGTGGTGCAGGTTGGTGACTTTGTTGGGGATGGTCAGGACTTGACCGACCCTGAGATCGCCGGGGCTGGTGGGGTTAGTGGCGCTGTTGGCACCACTGATAGCCTGGCTGCCGCCGCCGGCCCCGGCGGTTAAGCCGTTGGCCTCGGCAAGCAATTACCAGAGGCTGCTGTCACCCCAGACGGCCCTGGCGATGCTTGAGAGGTTGTCGCCCGCCTGGACGGTGTAGCTGCCGGGGGTGGCTGATGGGTAGCTGGCATCAATCTGGCGGTAGGCGGCGTTGAAGTTGGCGACCTGGTAGGCACCGCCGGTTTCGGCCATGACTTCACCGTTAGCCACCAGCACATGGGTGACCGGGGTTTGGCTGACGTCGGCAAAGGCGAGGTGGCTGTTTACACCCGGGTCGTCTTCCCGGCTGATGGTGCTTTGGTTGAGGGTGCCGGGCAGGTAGCCAGCCCAGTCGGTCTGGTTGAGGTAGGTGAGTGCGTCGGCCGCACTTAGGCCGTTGGTGATCTCAAGGGTTGAGCCGACGTATTGGGTGGACTTTTCTAATACGTGGCCGGACTGGTCGTTGATACGTGTGGCGGGATTTCGCGGCGCACTGTGCCGCGCCGCCGCACGCCCAAGCGACATGCAGGTCGCGCGGGAGAGCTGACTTGAAGGTCGGTTGATTTGGGTTTGGTCTTGACCGTTGGGTTGGTGTTGGGTTGGCATGGGTTGGCATGGGTTGCAGGGGGAATGGCTGGAACGCCGCGCCAGTGCGGGGATTTCAGGGTTTTACCACACAACCCAGCGACTGTCGGTAGTGCAATGAGAGCCGCTGGGTTGTGATTGATACGAGTTGGTTTTTTTGTGAATGAAAAGGAAACGATGATGCAAGATGGGATACCTGACCCCGATGTCTGACCCCGAACACAGCACTGCGAGTCATGATGTGGGTCCAATAGAGAAGTTCGCCGCTGGAGCCTTTAGTCTACTTCGTTAGAAGACCAACCTTGAATCACACAACACTAATGTCCGGGTAATCAAAATTAACGTGATATCGCCAATTTCCATCGGGTGCCAAATCGACTCGGTATCTAACACTCTTCCATACTTTGCCCTCATCTCTGAAGCAATCAGAAAGCTTATATAACCCTTCGTAAATATCATCCGTAGGGCTAACTAGCTCTTTATGGCCATCAGGGCTAGATATCGAAATTGACATCTTTTCATTTGTACTGTCATCACTTCGCTCAACAAACATTTCAGCAGAGTTCCATTTTTCTGGTGTAGCAGCTACGAGCGCAGCCACAAGATTGCTGTCAATTGGAGCCTGTTTTTCTTGCAATGTCATGGAATCCTCACTTGTTTAGCACACTTACTGATTCAACTATTTTACCGTCAACTAGAATGTAATGTGAAACGGCAAATGGGCGCGTTTGACCAAACTGACGTACTGGTTCAGAAACGAAACGGACAGTACTGTTGGGATTTTCAGCAGCAATTTTGCTTGCCCTCAAATCATATATTTTTTTCAATCCAAGATTTGAACTTGGGGCTTCTGAAATTAAATTTTCAGGAATATTTACAAACTCAGGATTGTCGACTCCGCCTTCTGGAATTAAATGCCCTCTGTGTTCCCCACTGATTCGGCCTCCATATGGCTCAGGTAGTTGTCCTTTGCCGCGACCGGTATGTGGTCCTGTTATGACGCCATCAGCACGAACAGTCAGCCCTGTTGCATCGTCAATTGTGTAAATAGCTTCCCCATTTCCAAGAGAGAGCACTCGTGTTTCACTAACTCCCGCCCTAACCCCCCTTAACGAATTTACCGCGCCCGCTCCCATGCTGGCCACCGACCGGATTGCCCCTGCGCCACCAATGAATGTCGCGCCGATGCTCGATCCATACGCACCGCGTATCTGCGCAGCTGCAACATTCATGCCGCGTGCATCCAGCATTTGCGCCTGCGTTTCCTGGGCAGTGATGCCCTCATAAATATGCGTGGCCGTTTGGATCGGGCTGCGCACCGCGTTGTAGAGATTCTGCTGTAGCTGGATGTGCGCGGCGTCCGCTTGCGCGACATGCGGAATGAATGACCCCAGCAAGCCATCACTGCGATGGTTCAGATCGCTGAGCGCGCCGTTGTACACCATGCGCCCCATACCGATCACGCTGTCAATGGTGGTTTCGGCCACGCCCACTAGTGCGCCGCCTGTCTGTGCCGCAATCAGCGTCGGTCCGGTCAGCTCAGTTGGCATGATCGCTGGTGCCATCGAAGCCGGTAGCGTGAATGGCGCATTGGCCTGCGACAGCAGGTCGCCCACATAGAGTCCTGCGGCAGGATTGCCAAAGTTGCCGCCAGAGATCGGGAAGGCATCGGCCAGGCTGGTGTAGTTGACGTTGGAAATGACTTGGATCGGCTGAGCCACGTCGGCGACAACTCTTGTGATTGATGCTGGACGTGAATAACGAGATTCACCATTTTCATGCATGCGCCGCAGTGCATCAGCCGTCGCATTGTCAGCGTTTGCATCGCTCGTGGTGTCCGTGCCAATTATTAGCCGATCGTCCCCAACTCTTGTATTCGCGGCAAGCATGTTGCCACGATCATAGCCGTCACCCGCCATCCTACCTGCGGCACTGCCCGTCGCGCTTAAGGCATCCTGGAGCGCATTGAACATCGCATCGCCCTGATCGGTCTGGCGGGCTGTGCCCATACGAGTGTTGGCATCGATAAAGCTATCAACCCCTGCCCCAAACCCCGCACCAGTGCTAGTGTTTGAGCCGTAGCTACCCCCATAAGCGGCCATCGCCTGCTGCCGTTGCAGTGCACTCACTTCTTGCTCGGCACTGGCGAGTTGCCACTCTTGCTGATTCGCCGTCAGGCTGTCCCTGATTTCTCCCCCAAGGCTGTTGCCGAGTGCGTTACCAAAGGCGTCGGTCACAATGCTGGCGTAGTTGAGCTTGCCGCCGGTGAACTGGTTGACGATGGTTTGGCTGACGATGCCATTGAGCGTGCGACTGATGATGTTGGCGGCGGCGCTGCCAACCGCTTCAGTGAAGCCGGTGCCGCGCCGTGCGCCGCCGCCGCCTTCGATGGTCTCGCCGAGCAGTGTGTCGGTCAAGCTGCTGACCACCGGGGCGGCGATGGCTGGCAAAATTGAATGAACACAAAATTTTTGGCACTCTCACTGCGTAGGATGCCCAGTTGCCCAAGTTTCGCTGAGTGCAATGTGATAGATTTACCGGACTAAGCTTAGGAGGTAGGGAGCAGATACCCAGCCCGCTTTCGCATCTGTCCATGACCCAACTGCTGCCTGACCTCCGCCACACCTCACGACCCTACACCGCCCCATGATTCTCGTCATCTACGCTCACCCCTATCCCAAACACTCGCGCGCATCACGCCGTTTGTCTGACGCGGTTCGCGATCTACCGGGGCTGGCGATGCACTCACTGTATGACCGCTATCCGGATTTCGATATCGATATTGCTGCCGAGCAGGCCGCCCTCATGCAGGCAAAATTGGTCGTATGGTTACATCCAGTTTATTGGTACAGCACACCGGGTCTGCTCAAGCACTGGCTTGATAAAGTGTTTGCGTATGGCTGGGCTTATGGGCCAGGCGGGGTTGCGCTGCGCGACAAGCACTGCCTCTGGGTGCCGACAACTGGCGGCGATGAAGCAGACTATCGTGCGACCGGCATGCATGAGCAGCCGTTTGAAAGTTTTGCAGCACCGCTGAAGGAAACCGCCCGCTTTTGCGGCATGCAGTGGGAGCCCCCATTGCCGCTGCATGGCGCGCACACGATTACCGATACAGCGCTGGATGATGCCGCACAAATATTCAGAGCACGGCTGATGGCCTTTTCAGCGCTACATGTGCAGCAATCCCCGCCCACCGCATCGCGTTCTGGAACACCATCATGATAATGATTGATGCGCTCATTTATTTGGCGGCCGCGGTCATCGCGGTGCCGATCGCGAAAAAACTCGGGCTCGGTTCCGTGCTGGGATATTTGTTCGCCGGGGCCGCGATCGGGCCTTGGGGCTTATCGCTGGTAGCCGATGTTGAATCGATCATGCATTTTTCTGAATTCGGGGTGGTGCTGATGCTGTTTGTGATCGGCCTTGAACTTGAACCCAAACGGCTATGGTCCATGCGGCGCGAAGTGTTTGGTGGCGGCGCGCTGCAACTGGGCGCGTGTGGTTTGGCACTTGCCGTAGCTGGGCTAGTGGCCGGGCTGGCATGGCAGTCAGCGCTAGTGGCCAGCTTGGCGCTAGCACTATCATCGACCGCAATTGCGGTAGCCACCATGACCGAGCGAAATTTTTTAACCACGCCCACCGGACGCGCAAGCTTTGCGATTTTGTTATTTCAGGATGTCGCCGCCATTCCACTATTGGCCGTCATTCCGCTGCTGGCTGTTGGCGCTGCTGCCAGCCAAGAGCCGTTCTGGTTTGATGCATTAAAAGCCACTGGTGCGATTTTAGGTGTGGTGTTTATTGGCCGTTATTTGACGCGTCCTGCTCTGCGGATTGTGGCCGCGACTGATTTACGGGAAGTATTCACGGCGTTCGCCTTATTGCTCGTGATCGGCATTGCACAATTGATGACGCTCGCCGGCCTATCGATGGCGCTGGGCGCATTCCTCGCCGGTGTATTGCTCGCCAGCTCGGAATATCGGCACGCGCTGGAAAGCGATATTGAGCCATTCAAAGGATTGTTGCTGGGCCTATTTTTTATCTCGGTGGGGATGTCGATTGATTTTGGTTTGCTCATCAGTAAGCCAGGCACCGTTGCTTTACTGGTCGCCGGATTTTTAACCCTGAAGATCATGATGCTGTGGCTGGTAGCGCGCTTGCTTGGCATTAATTCAAAACAGCGGCTGCTGTTTGCGCTGCTGCTATCGCAAGGCGGGGAATTTGCGTTTGTGGTATTCGGCGCGGCCCAGCTTGCCAACGTGATTCCAGCCCAATGGATCGGGCTATTGACAATGACGGTTGCGCTCTCCATGGTCTCGACGCCGCTACTGTTGTTGTTACATGATAAATGGCTAGCGCATCAAGCCGGGGCCGAAGCCGAGCGCGAGGCCGACCGCATTGATGAAACCGGTAGCGTAATCATTGCGGGCTTCGGACGATTCGGGCAAATTATTGGCCGTGTATTGCTCGCTAACGGGATCCGTGTCGTGGTGCTGGATCATGATCCGGATCAGATCGATTTCCTGCGCAAATTTGGCTACAAAGTTTACTACGGAGATGCGACGCGGCTCGATTTACTGGAAGCGGCAGGTGCTAAAGATGCGACGCTCATTATTAATGCGATTGATGATGTTGACGACAGCCTGGCGCTGACGGATCGGGTACGTGAGCATTTCCCGAATGTGAAAATGATTGCACGGGCGCGCAACGTCACACACTATATTGAGCTACACAAACGCGGCGTCAGTGTAGTAGAGCGCGAAACCTTCGAATCCGCGCTCAAGACCGGCCGTCATGCGCTGGAGGCGCTTGGGCAGGATCGGTTTAGGGCGCGCGAAATTGTTGATATATTCCGACGCCACAATATCCAGACACTGCACGCCATGATGCCGCATTTCGGTGACGAGGCGCGCATCCAATCCGGGGCCAAAACCGGTCGCGAAGAATTGGAAAAGCAATTGGCTGACGATCAAATTCGTTTTGATGAAGAGCACGGTAAAGGCTGGCGCTAGATTTTAATCAACCGCATATTTCACCTCTGACAAGGAGTACGACATGGCCGGACATCCTGAAATTACCAACATGGCATTATTCTGCGATTTTGAAAATGTGGCGCTGGGCGTGCGCGATGCAAAATATGCGCAGTTCGATATTAAAAAAGTACTGGAGCGCCTTCTGTTAAAAGGCAGCATCGTGGTCAAGAAAGCCTATTGCGATTGGGATCGCTACAAGGAATTTAAAGCGACCATGCATGAAGCCGCATTCGAATTGATCGAGATTCCGCATGTGCGCCAATCAGGCAAAAACTCTGCCGATATCCGCATGGTGGTGGATGCGCTGGATCTTTGCTACACCAAGGCGCATGTCGATACCTTCGTCATCATCAGCGGCGATTCTGATTTTTCGCCGCTGGTATCGAA
>Ga0209724_1005127_pt1 | contig 10102 bp, 8 predicted proteins | sample grotaG_FD_184143 | JGI IMG/M metagenome (GOLD analysis project Ga0209724, IMG submission 184143) | Glacier valley bacterial and archeal communities from Borup Fiord, Nunavut, Canada, to study Microbial Dark Matter (Phase II) -... | ecosystem: Environmental > Aquatic > Freshwater > Ice > Glacier ... | reverse complement strand
CCACTTATCTACCAATTGCAGTAACTGACTTATAATCGGCTGACCGACTAATTTTATCTCCGTATTTTTACTCATGTTGTTTTTTTAGGTCTTGCAACCACAAAATACAACTTGGGTAGGTAGTTTAAGCTACCTACTTTTTTACATCTTTTTATTGAACTCTTTTTAGTCGGTTGATAGTGTCAGAATATATTAAATCAAAAACTGATTCTCATCTAAAATCAAATAGTGTCGCAGTAAACACTCCTCTCTCCCGCTTTTTAAAAATAGCCTTCCAGTTTCCATTGTAGCGTATGAGGGCAGGAATGAGATAATTTCCCATATGCGTCATTTGCACTTCCATTTTTATCTTAAAATCGTATACACCGGCATTATAACTTAAGGTATAATTACGTGCTACTACTTCAAATGTTTTATCATCAAACCAGGTAGTCATCTCGTCAATTACAACTTTACTTTCTTTACCGGGTTTTACTTTTTGTTTCAAAATATAGCAACTGGTTTTATTGTATTCGTCCATGTCCACATTTATATCATACGCATCGGCCATATCATCATCATAAATAGGTGTTTTATCTGCAATAAATGGAAGCCCATTAATTTTTTTTCCGGGATTAAAAAATAACATTTTTAATTGCTCTTTATGCTTTTCCAGGCCGCTTTTTCCAGCCGTGCTAAAAGTTGAACCTGCAACAATATTATCCTCGTTGCAAATCACACCGTTGGTAAAAAAAAGCGACGCATACATTTGAGCTGTGTAATAATTATATTGATGATCATCATTGTAAAAGTCGCCTGTGCTTTGTTCCTCCAACACTTCCATCCGCCTGCAATTACTATCCCTTAACTGTTTGATTTTACTGTATAACGATGCCTGGCTATTATTATCCTTATCCAACATCCGTACATCATTAATGGATGTATAATTAAGTATACGCAGATTACGAAAGGCTTTATAAAAACTTGTGTCGTTTTTAATACGCTCTATAAATGCAGGCACATTCAATTTATTATTTAATACAACATCACTTAGGGTAATTATTTTTTTACCAACCAACATACTGCTATCCTGTGCACTAACGGCTAAAGATAATATCAGGCTAAAAAAAACAGGTATGATCTTTTTTATCATACCTGCAAATTATTACAATGCAACCAATACCAACTTAATATTAGAATGAAAATATTGAATTGCCTTAAGATTTTTTACAAAAATTTACTTTGGAAACACCATCCTGTAATCAACCTGCACCTTACCTTTTGAAATATCATCCAGTTTTCTTTTTAATAAAGTTCTTTTAAGAGGTTTAATGTAGTCTATGAAAAGCTTACCTTCAATATGGTCGTATTCATGCAAAATGACTCTAGCTGTAATACCATTAAATGTCTTGATATGAGATTCAAAATTTTCATCCACATAACTTAATGTTACCGATTCTTTACGGGAAACATCTTCCCTTATTTTTGGAATGCTAAGGCAGCCTTCTATGTAGCTCCATTCTTCTCCATTTAGTTCAGTAATATGAGCATTGATAAAAACGGCTTTAAAACCGGGTTCATCCGGATAATTCTCATCGTCCTCTTCATCCATATTTTTAAAAATCTGTTCGCTGTCTATAATAAATAAGCGAATGTTTTTATTAACCTGCGGAGCTGCTATACCCACACCATTACTTGCATACATCGTTTCCCACATATCTGCAATCAGTTTTTCTAAACCGGCAAAACCTGCATCTATATCATTACATACTTTTCTTAAAACCGGCGAACCATATGCTACTATTGGTAAAATCATTTTCTATTTTATAAATGGTAATTTTTTATTATGGTGACAGTGGTAAAAAATTATGCAAAAAAATCTAAGTGCTTTCTTGTCTCCTGCTAAATTAACGATCTCGATTTCAGTAGCAAAATTACAATTATTTTATTTATGGAATACTTTGAAGGTACTCCTGCAATATAATAGTAGCCGCAATAATATCGACATTGCCCTTAATTCGCCGATCCTTTTTTTTCATACCCATTTGTAACATAGCATCTTTAGCCATTTTGGAAGTATAGCGCTCATCTACTGTTTTAAGCGGTATTAAAGGAAACTCTTTTTTTAATTTTTTGATGGCAGCCTCAACCAGTGGTGTTCCATGCGTATCACTTTCGTCCCAGTTTTTTGGCAGGCCTATAATGATGAGTTCAACCGATTCTGTTACAAAATACTTTTTGAGATAAGGAATCAGCTCTTTAGAATCAATCGTACTTAATCCAGTTGCAATGATTTGCATTGGATCTGTTACAGCCAGTCCAGTTCTTTTTCCTCCGTAATCAATTGCTAATATTCTTGCCATGAGCGATTTAAAAAATGGAATTACTATGATGGTGCAAAAAAATATCTAATAAAACAAAAACCGAAAACACTACAGACGCTATACCATTAGCTGTCATAAAAGCAATGTTTACTTTGCTGAGATCATTTGGTTTTACAATTGAATGCTGGTAAATCAACATCCCTATAAATACAGCAATGCCCGTCCAATACCACTGACCAAAATGACCATAGAGGCCGGCAAATACAACACAGCCTGCCGAGAGCACGTGCAATAATTCAGATACCTTCAGGGCTTTCGTTTTACCCAGCCATGCAGGCATAGAAAATAATTTTTGCGATTGGTCAAACTCTACATCCTGCAATGCATAAATAATATCAAAACCACTTACCCAAAAAATTACCGCAAATGAAAATAAGATTGGCAAAAAAGCAAATGCACCTGTAACAGCTAAATAAGCACCAATGGGTGCAAGACTTAAACCAATACCCAAAATCAAATGGCACAGCGGTGTAAAGAGTTTGGTATAACTATAAAATAAAATAATAAATAATGCTACAGGTGATAAGAAAAAGCAGATTCTATTTATGAAAAAAGTTGCCGTAACAAAAAAGAGGCAATTGATAATTACAAAACGAAGGGCACTTTCTTTTGAAATGATACCGGCAGGAATTTCACGGATAGCAGTACGTGGATTTTTTGAATCGAAACTTCTGTCAAGATAACGGTTAAAAGCCATGGCAGCACTTCTTGCGAATATCATGCAGAGGATTACAAGTACAAATTTTCCTGTAAATTCATAATTTAAAAATTGTTGCTCAAAATATTTATAAACATAATTCTCTTTATTATCAGGCTGAAAATTATTAAGATCATTTAATCTGTTAATTACTCCCAAAAAAAATCCAATAATTGCAAAAGGCATTGCAAAAATGGTATGACTAAACTTTACTAAACTCAAATATTTTTTTATACTGCTCATTCAAATAAATATTAAATCTTCAATTACAATCCGCCTGCATTGTTCCCAGGGGTTGAGCTTTTTTTTTGTGCATTACAAAGGTTTCCAATCTTTGTGGTGTATTAATAATTTGTTACTCTCTTTGCGAAGTGTGGCAACCTTAAAACTCTTCTCCTTGTCCCCCTTTAGGGGATAAGGGCTGATTCCTCACCAACTCCCACAACACAACACCTGCAGCAGTGGCAATGTTTAATGAATGCTTCATACCGGCCTGCGGTATTTCAATGCAACCGGCACATTGCTGAATGGTGCTTTGTTCTACACCGGTTACTTCATTGCCAAAAATGACAGCTATTTTATCATCCACTTTAAACTGTAAATTATTCAGCAATGTACTGCCTTCAACTTGTTCTACTGCAAATACTGTGTATCCCAATTCGTGCAATTCGTGTATTGCTAAATTAGTGCTATCAAAATGTTTCCAAGTAACGGTATCCTCTGCCCCCAGTGCTGTTTTTTTAATTTCTTTATGAGGGGGTACACAAGTATATCCACATATATAAATTGCTTCCAGCAAAAAGGCATCGGCTGTCCTAAAAACACTACCAACATTATAGGCACTGCGAATATTTTCCAGCACCGCAATTACCGGTATCTTTTCCGATTGTTTAAACTCATCTACTGTTAACCGGTTCAGTTCCTCCATGCTCAATTTTCTCATTCCAAAAAATTATGCGCAAAAGTAATTCACATTCTGCATAAACATTGTCATAAACTAAGTAAAGCCCTATTTTTGCGCCGTCCCGAACAATAAACAAAAAACGATAAACAATATATTGTAATGGCCAAAGCCACAGCAGAAACACCCTTAATGCAACAACACAATGCTATCAAGGCCAGGTATCCTGATGCTATTTTGTTATTTAGGGTGGGTGACTTTTATGAAACCTTTGGCCAGGATGCTGTTACAACCTCTACCGTGTTGGGCATTACGCTAACCAAAAGAAATAATGGCGATGCAAACTCTTCTCAACTGGCGGGTTTTCCACACCATGCATTGGATACTTATTTGCACAAACTTGTAAAAGCCGGCTACAGGGTAGCCATTTGCGATCAGCTGGAAGATCCAAAAATGGCCAAAGGAATTGTAAAACGTGGGGTAACAGAACTGGTAACTCCGGGAGTAGCCACAAGTGATAAATTACTCGAGCATAACAGCAACAACTTTTTAGCGGCCATCCATTTTGAAGAGAATAAAACAGGCATTGCTTTTTTAGATATCAGTACCGGTGAATTTTTTATTGCAGAAGGAGATAAAGAATATGCAGATAAATTATTGCAAAGCCTTAAGCCTGCAGAAGTAGTTTTTCAAAGAAACCGGCAAAAGTTTTTTAAAGAATATTTTGGCACTAAATTTTTCACCTATGCATTGGATGAGTGGGTATTTGCCGAAGCTTATGCACAAGAAAGTTTATTAAAACATTTTGGCACACACAGCCTTAAAGGTTTTGGTATAGAAGGTTTGCATGAAGGTATTATTGCAGCAGGCGCCATTCTGCATTATTTAAAAGATACAGAGCATCCTAACCTTGGCCACATTACTTCCATACAGCGTATAGACAGGGAAGAGCATTTGTGGATGGACCGTTTTACCATCCGTAACTTAGAGTTATTTGGTGGTGCAGACGGCAGCAACACTTTATTAAAAGTACTTGACAATACCGTATCTCCAATGGGTGCACGTATGCTTAAACGCTGGATGGTGCTGCCATTGAATAACCTCACTAAAATTCAGGAACGGTTAGATACCGTAGAATTTTTTATTAAAGAAGTTGATACAAGAAATAAAATTACGCAACATGTTAAGCAGGCAGGGGATGTTGAAAGACTGGTGAGTAAAGTACCTTTAAAAAAAGTAAACCCAAGAGAAGTATTACAAATTGCCAAAGGATTACAACAGGTACAGGCTATTAAAACAATTTGTTCAACGCTTACCAATGGTTACCTGCAACGGCTCGGCGATTCCTTAAATCCCTGTGTTTATATTGTTGATAAAATTGTGAGGGAGATTAGTGAAAACCCTCCTTCACTGTCCTCCAAAGGAGGCATGATTGCACCTGGCATTGATGAAGAACTGGATGCATTAAGAAAAATATCCAGTGGAGGAAAGGAATACCTGATAGAACTGCAACAAAAAGAAGCACTCTATACCGGTATATCTTCATTAAAAATAAGTTTCAATAATGTGTTTGGTTATTACCTGGAAGTAACCAATCTGCATAAAAGCAAAGTGCCCAACACCTGGATACGCAAGCAGACATTGGCTAATGCAGAAAGGTACATAACGCCTGAGTTAAAAGAATACGAAGAGAAAATTGTTGGTGCAGAGGATAAAATTTTGCAGATAGAAATGCAACTTTTTGAAAAGCTATTGAATGAGTTGCAGGATTATATTGCCCCTATGCAGGTGAACGGTAATGTGCTGGCAACAATGGATTGCATTACCTGCTTTGCCAACAATGCATTGCAATACAATTACAAAAAACCCCTGTTAAATGATGGTCGTATTTTAGACATCAAAGGCAGCCGTCACCCTGTTATTGAACGGCACTTACCTGTTGGTGAAAGTTATATTGACAATGATATTATATTAGATCCGGCTACGCAACAAATCATTATATTGACGGGGCCAAATATGAGTGGTAAAAGTGCCATTCTGCGGCAAACTGCATTGATTACCCTAATGGCTCATATGGGGAGTTTTGTTCCCGCAAGAGATGCAAAAATTCCACTGACAGATAAAATATTTACAAGGGTTGGAGCCAGCGATAACCTTAGTGGTGGCGAAAGTACCTTTATGGTTGAGATGAATGAAACTGCCAGCATCATCAATAACATTACATCCCGAAGCCTGATTTTATTGGATGAAATTGGAAGAGGTACATCAACTTATGATGGTATTTCAATTGCATGGAGTATAGTTGAATATTTGCATAAAAGCAGCAATCAACCCAAAACATTGTTTGCCACGCACTACCATGAATTGAATGAACTGGAGAATAAATTACCCGGCGTAAAAAATTACCATGTTACCAATAAGGAAGTAGGCAATAAAATTATTTTTTTACGCAAGTTAGCCCCTGGTGGCAGCATTCATAGTTTTGGTATACATGTAGCCCGTATGGCAGGCATGCCACCAAAATTAATTGACAGAGCCAACGAGATATTACTTCAATTAGAAAAGAGCAGGAATAGCACAGAGAGTGGTACCACCCTAGATCAGACAGTTAAAAGCTTAAGCTCCCCAAAAGTGCAACTTAGTATTTTTGATGCTCATTCTGTTACTTTTGAGGAGATACGGTCTATACTGAATGCGGTCGACATTAACCGTTTAACTCCTGTAGAAGCATTATTGAAATTGCAGGAGATAAAGGCAAAAATAAAATAGTTAAACGCAATACCCATTCAACTGATTAACTGCTATTTTTTTTGAAAGATTTTAATACCTCCCAATACTATGAGGTATTGCGCCAAACAATAAGTAAACATGATTAAAAACCCAGCAGCTTTAAATGGGTGATAAAATTTATTAAACGCAAGTAAACTATCCGATAAAACAAAACTAATTGCACCTGCAATAAAAAGTTTGGCTATTGATGAATCAATTTTTTGGCTTTGCCACAGGGCCATAGATAACATGCTTGCCAATACTATGGCGTAAACTATCACCGGAATTTTAAGATCACCCAATGAAGAATATAAAATATACAATAACAACAAAACATATAGCAACACAGGCAGCAACATCATCATCTTTTTTTCCTTTAATTTTTGAGGCACCGCACTTAGTTTACTAAAATAAAGTATGTAAAAAATGTGCCCGATTAAAAAACCCGCCAATCCCAAAATAAAGAATATTGAATCTTTGTATTCAAACATCAATAACACATCACCAAGCCAGCAAAATATTAATCCCACTAATAATAAGCGGCTATTATTTACTTTTTCAAAATTTGTTTCTATTAAAAATAAATACAACAGGCAGGGCATTAACAGCGGCTTTACAATCATAGCCAACATCGAAATATTATAAGTATTGGCAACAAAGTCTGTTAAACTAAGTAACCAAAAAATAGAAATAAAGATTTTGTTTTTGCTTTTCATAAATACAAGTATAAAGAATATCCATCTAAAAATCGTTGACCAAAAAATTTTTTATTTTAACGCTAGGTAACTCTACATTATAAAAGCTTATAAAATAGCTGCTATTTTAAACTAGCCAGGTTCAATTTTTTTCAATTATTGGCCAGGTTTTAAAACCAATAGGAGCTATGATAAAAGTTCTTGCTTTCTTACTCAAGCTAACTAATGTTTAAATGACCGATTAAAGTATCCTTTATTTAACTTTGATAACAGTTATGATTAAAAATAAATTTATTTTTCTTGTTCTATTTTGTATTGTTTCAAGAAATGGATATACACAAACCTGTATTGAGTTAGGGCAGAACCCGGAATCGGCCTTTCCTGTTTGTGGCACTGCTACTTTTACACAAGGTTCTGTTCCTGTATGCGGAGGCAAAGCGGTTCCCGGCCCCTGCAGCCGTGATGCTATTACAGATATAAATCCATACTGGTATAAATTCACCTGTTTTTCTGCGGGCTCTTTAAGCTTTACATTATCTCCTAAAAACGCAGGGGATGATTATGACTGGCAGTTATTTGATGTCACCAACAAAAATCCAGCAGATATATATACAGATGCTTCTTTATTTGTTGCTTGCAACTGGAGTGGAGAGTCGGGCAATACAGGTGCAAGTTCAGCAGCAACCGGCTTAATAAATTGCGGAGGCTATGGGATTCCATTATTTAGTAGTATGCCAGCCCTTATACTGGGGCATCAATACCTTTTACTGATTAGTCATTTTTCTGGTGATTCGCAAAGCGGTTACACGTTAACGTTTGGTGGAGGTACGGCCAACATTACTGACCCGGTTGATCCGCACATTTCCACAGCAAGAGCCACCTGTGACGGTACTGAAATTTCTGTAAAGCTCAACAAAAAAATGAAGTGCAACAGTGTAAATGCAGATGGCAGCGATTTTATTTTGACGCCTGCCATTACTTCTATTATCAGTGCCACAGGTGTTGGATGCTCTGGTAGTTTCGATATGGATTCTGTTGTATTAACGCTCGGCAGTGCTCTGCCACCGGGCAATTATAAAATTACGGTAAGGCCAAATAATAATTTGCTGGATAACTGTGATAATTTTATTCCTTCCTCGGATACATTAAACCTAACAGTCTTTCCATTGGTTCCTACTCCAATGGACAACTTATCCAAAATTGGCTGTGTCCCTGCTGTCTTACAATTGTCTTTCCGGGATCCTATGCGATGTAATTCCATTGCCGCTGATGGAAGCGATTTTATTGTAACCGGCAGTTCATTGGTAGCTGTTGCAGGTGCAACAGGCATATGTAATGCTGATGGATTAACTAATATAATAATAGTGAAATTATCAGCTCCAATACAGCAGGCTGGCAGTTTTAGTATCCAATTAAAAAATGGCACAGATGGTAATACAATTATTAATGAATGTGGCAAAGAAACAGCAGCCGGATCAACTTTACTTTTTACAACTAAGGATACTGTTTCTGCATTATTTAAAGCAAGTATTCAATATGGTTGTATAACTGATAAGATTCTGTATTCGCATGATGGCCGCAACGGCGTAAACAGCTGGCATTGGAATTTTGACAATATAATTACCAGCATAGCAAAAGATACATCAATTACTTATACCGTATTTGGTCAAAAGCAGGCAACGTTAATTGTAAGCAATGGAACCTGTAGTGATACAGCTACTGCAACCATTGATTTAAACAATGAACTAAAGGCCGCTTTTGAAGGAACATCTGTCGTTTGCCCCGGGGATGCTGCAACATTTACAAATAATAGTTCCAATAATCTAAACCCTACCTGGGCATGGAATTTTGGAAATGGAAACATCAGTACATTACAGACCCCACCTGCACAATTTTATTCAGCTTTAAATAATACCCAGGATATACCAGTTCAGCTGATTGTAACCAATAATATTGGTTGCTCAGATACGGCAAACAATACTATCAGGGTAGTGGGCAATTGTTACATTGCAATTCCTAAAGCATTTTCACCAAATGGCGATGGATTAAATGACTACCTCTACCCTACCAATGCTTACAAATCAAAAGACCTTCTATTTATAATTTACAATAGAGGAGGCCAAAAAATATTTGAGACCCATAACTGGGAAAATAAATGGGATGGCACATTTAAAGGCAACCCTCAAGATCCTGGCACCTATGTTTGGATGTTGCGTTACACTAACATAGAGACAGGTAAAACAGTTGATTTAAAAGGCACTACAGTATTGATAAGGTAAATACTGTTATCAACGTTGACAATATAACGATCGATTTTTATTGCTCAAATAATTTTCCGGATTTATTGAGAGATAATATTCTGTAATTATTAAACTACAAACAAATTTTTAGCACTATTTATGAAATTATAAATTTTCAGTCTGCTACCCTTGATATTTTACTTTAACCACTAAATAATATTTATGAAAAATTCTACGGTTCATTATGGCGATTACCTTCAATTGGATAAAATATTAGGTGCTTAACAACCTGAGACTTTTAAGGCAGGCCAGTTGCGGGCACACGATGAAATGTTGTTCATTATTATCCACCAAACTTATGAGTTGTGGTTTAAACAAATTCAATTTGAAGTGGATGCTGTTATTGATACATTATCTAAGCCTGGGTTAGATGACAA
>Ga0209724_1005124_pt1 | contig 10103 bp, 10 predicted proteins | sample grotaG_FD_184143 | JGI IMG/M metagenome (GOLD analysis project Ga0209724, IMG submission 184143) | Glacier valley bacterial and archeal communities from Borup Fiord, Nunavut, Canada, to study Microbial Dark Matter (Phase II) -... | ecosystem: Environmental > Aquatic > Freshwater > Ice > Glacier ... | reverse complement strand
TATTTTATTCTTCAGTCAGGAGATAACTCAGGTCAACGATACGTCTAGCTGGTCTGCAATTCCAGACTCTATACAGAATATTAATTTCAATAGGGTTACCAATGTCTGGCAGTCAGCAACTGGCTTATTTACATCCATCCCATCCATTGCATACCTTATTATGCTGACATCTTTGGCATTGTGGACGCTGGATTTACTTCTGACCAGGTTGAGGCATTCGAACTCTGAAATGCAGATGAATTAAAAGTATCGTTTATTAGGGCGCTAAACGGTGAATATCCCATGCTTGATCAGACAAACAGAATTCAATTCTGTCGTGTAAGCGATTTGAACGTCCCTGCCAGAATTCAAAATACTCGGGTCGAATCAGAAAGCCCCCCCAATGAGGTGGTTTTTTAATTTCATGACTTTCAAAAAATTGCTCATAATGTTTATAATTGTCACTCAGAACTTGCCGGCTTTCAATTATCTGGCTTTGTGGTGATGCCCAGGCACCCAATTGGCTTTCCAATGGCCTCGATTTAAAATACAATTCTGAATCTTCCTCTTTAATCTTTTCAGCTTTCCCTTTTATGCGTATTTGCCTTTCCAGTGCAACCCATATAAATACTACAGACACATGCTGGTTTTCAGTTATTTGTTGCCCTTTTTTGCTGTCGTAGTTGGTGAAAAATACCAATCCTTGGGGAGTTAATTCTTTTAAAAGCACAACTCTTGAATCAGGATTCCCCACCAGGTCGATCGTTGATAAGATCATCGCATTTGGATCAGGCTGCCGATCTTCAATAGCATCGTTTAACCATAAAGTTAACTGCTGAAAGGGATCTTTATCAACTGAATGTTCAGTTAACTCAAATTTCTGATAATTGGTACGAATATCCCGAAGCATGTTTTAGTTATTTAATTTATAATTTAAACAAGCATTTCGCCATTTTGTTAATTTATGAATGATTATTAAGAATCAATTCAATTAGATGGGTTTATTTTGAAAATGTTAATGTTCTTAAAGCAATTTGTTTTAATTGTTAATACATATACTTTTACAGCGTGGATCCAATAAAGAAAATACTGTTATTTGTAATTGCGGTTGTTTATTTGTTTTTATCAACCGGAGTAACATTGTTGCAAACACATTGCTTGTGTTCTGACAGTACCCGTATTTCCCTTTATGCAGCTTCTGAATCCTGTAACGAGATTATTTCTGATGATGGATACTGTGATGAGGAGAATAAATGCCAAGACATCCCAACAGGTCATAAAGATCATTCCTGTGGCTGCGATGAACCTATTGTAACCTATCTGAAGTTAACCAATCATCCAGATGAAGGTTCCAATCTGGAATATTCAATTGGCCAGCAGCTTACTTTGGTTCATTTTCGTGAAGCTTTAACACTCCAAATAATTGTTTTTTCAACGAGATCAACAATTTATCCTTATTATTATTCACCTGAAGATCCACTCTTCGGTAGGTTTCTCATTGCCTTCCTTAACCAGCGCAAAATAGCTCTTACTGCATAATTTGATTAATTAGTTGAGTTTTTAATCTTGTTATGAATTTTCATATATTGTTTATAATGAAAAGAGTTATTGTTTTAATTGCGTTATGCTGTTCATTTTCATGTTTTTCCAATCCGATAAATGGTAAAGTTTTCGGTTATGAAAACAGCCAAAAGGTAGGTTTGCCGGGAGCCAACATTTACTGGGCCGGAACATCCACGGGTACTATGGCCGACGCCGATGGAATGTTTACTATCCAGCCCGATCAAAAGACCAATTTGTTGATATTTAGCTTTGTGGGCTACAACACCGATACCATTCAATGGAACGGGGAAGAGACAGTAGATGCTGTTCTGGATCAAAATAAGGAACTGAATGAAGTCACTGTTGTTCAAAGAAACAAAGGTACCTATATTTCAAAGATCAACCCCATTTATACAGAGCTTATTAACGGGGCTGAATTGTGCAAAGCTGCTTGTTGCAATCTATCGGAGAGTTTTGTTACCAATCCATCGGTTGATGTGTCATACAGCGATGCCATAACCGGGGCTAAACAGATTAAATTGCTGGGCCTAGATGGTACCTATTCGCAGTTGCAAACCGAAAACTTCCCCAATCTGAGGGGTTTGGCTACCAATTACGGACTTACCTATATTCCTGGACCCTGGCTTGAATCTATTCAGGTTTCGAAAGGCGCTGCATCGGTAGTCAATGGTTATGAGTCAATTACAGGTCAGATCAATGCCAACTTCAAGAAACCGGATGGGATTGAAGCTTTACATTTTAACCTGTTTGCTTCAGACGAAGGAAAGACGGAAGTGAATTCCAACTTCTCTGTGAAACTTTCAGAAAAAACTTCAACCGCTTTTTTTATTCATGGTGAAAACTTTCAGAACCGTGTTGATCACAATATAGACGGTTTTCTGGATGAGCCCATGATAAAACAAATTCACCTGTTTAACCAATGGAAATATACCTCCGGAACTGGTTTTATGATTCATTCCGGAATTCATTATCTGAATGAAGATCGAGTGGGAGGCCAGACCGGTTTCCGTAAAAATATGCAACGGAATGATTCAAATCCATACGGTGTAAATGTAAATAACGAGCGTTTTGAAGGGTACATGAAGGCTGGGTATGATTTTAAAAACCAACGTCAAGGGCTGGCTCTTATTACAAATTTTACCTATCACGAGATGGGGTCGTATTATGGTCTGAATACTTATTCAGGGAATGAATATACCATGTATGGCAACCTGATTCATACCTTATACCTGGACAAGCTTGATGTGCATGCTTTAAGTTCTGGCATCAGTATAATGGTTGATCAGGCAGATGAAATTCTCAATCAAAGTTCGATTAATACGAATGAATCTGTGCCCGGCGTGTTTAGCGAATATACCTTTAAACCCAGCCTTAAGCTTACCCTACTAGCTGGTTTACGTGCCGATTTTCATAATACCTTTGGTACATTTGTAACTCCACGCTTTCATTTGAGGTATGGAGCCACTGAAGATCTGAGCCTGCGTATTTCGGCTGGAAAAGGATACAGGACACCTCGCGTTCTGGCCGAGAACAGTTTCTTGCTGGCGAACGCGCGTTCTTTGAATTTTGCTGAGAATAATATTTTGGAAGAAGCCTGGAATTATGGCGCCAGCATCAATCAGGAAATTCATTTGGGGGAACAGCCATTAAGTATCAGCGCTGAATATTACAGAACCGAGTTTATTAACCAATTGATCGTTGACCGTGAAAGTTCTGCCAGCCAGATTCTTTTGACGGCACTGGATGGCAAGTCATTTGCAAACAGTTATCAGCTGGAGCTGCGTTATGAGGTGCTTCCACGTCTCGATATTAAGGCGGCTTACCGTGTAAACGATGTCAGGCAAACCATCAACCATCAGTTGGTCAGAAAGCCATTAACGAGCAAGTATAAAGGACTGATTACCATGAATTATGCTGACAGGTTGAAAAAATGGATGTTTGATTACACGGTTCTATTTAATGGTGGTGGGAGATTTCCCATTGTGGCCGGTAGCCAACTAAATTCTCAAACCGAATTTCCTTCCTTTACATTGATGAATGCCCAGGTTACTAAATTTTTCCGTTATTGGAATATATACGGTGGAGCTGAAAACCTGCTGGATTACACACAAGATCAACCGGTTCTTGGCGCCGACAATCCATTTGGAAGTGGGTTTGACGCTACCCGTATTTGGGGACCTGTTATGGGCCGTAAATTTTATGCAGGTATAAGAATAACATTAAACCATAAATCTAAATAGTATGAAAAAACTGATTCAATTCTTTGTATTTAGCCTTGTACTCGTTGCCTTTGCTACTGAATTAAAGGCACAGTCTCCCAAAAGTGATTTGGTGACGGTTTATTTTAAATCCAGCATGGATTGCGTGGATTGCGAAGTGACAATGACCAATTACTTCAAGTTTGAGAAAGGTGTAAAAGACCTGAAAGTTGATTGGAAATCAAATACGATCAAGGTGGTTTACAAATCAGGAAAGAATACTTCTGAAAATCTGGCAAAGGGAATTAAGAAAAAAGGGTATGATGCCAATGTGATTACTGAAGAACAATACAATATCCTTATGGTTGAAGGAACTAAGAAATAGATTTTTATCTGTGAAATTTATAATTCCTGTAAATAATCGTTAATTCTGTCAGAATATTTCATATATTTATGATTGATTATTAATTAGGAATTATAAATCGCAATTTTAGAACCCTAAATTTTCAATTATGACGAATCGTCGGGATTTCTTGAAAACTACCGTAGTAGTGGCCGCTGCTACAATGATTTACCCAATGGCCTCATGCAGTCCGAAGGAAAAAATAATCGGGCTGCAATTATACACTGTACGGGATAAAATCCAACAGGATTTAAAATCGACCCTTGAAAAGGTAGCAAAAATTGGATACAATTCATGTGAAGCTGCCGGATACAATGTAACTGATGGTACTTTCTATAATATGGCTCCCAAAGCTTTTGTTGATTTGCTCAATAGCCTGGGAATACCTCTCCATAGTTCGCACACGGTCTTTGAACTCGATGCGGCTGAAAAAGTAATTGGTGATGCTGCTGCATCTGGAGCTAAATACATCATTTATCCTTATCTGCCTGATCAATTCCGAACCAATCTGGATGGTTGGAAAGCCACCGCTGAAAAATTTAATAAGATGGGTGAAATCGCCAAAACCAATGGTATCAAATTCGGCTATCACAATCATGCCTTTGAATTTGAGAAAATGGAAGATCAGATTCCATACGATTTATTGCTGACTGAGACCGATCCTTCACTGGTAACTTTTGAAATGGATACTTATTGGGTGACCCGCGGTGGACACTATCCTGTTGATTATATCAAAAAATATCCTGGACGATTCGAACTATGGCACATTAAAGATATGGTCAAAACCGAAGATATGTTCTTTGCCCCTGTGGGAAGTGGCCGTATGGATTTTGCAAGTATCTTTGCTGAAAAGCAAACTTCAGGAATGAAATATTTCTTTGTTGAACAAGACAGTTTCAAGGATCTCGACCCCATGGAAAGCATTGAAATGAGTTATAAATATTTAAATCAATCCAAATTTTTGTAGTTGATTATTTATTATTTTAAGCCCCCGCCGGAAATTTACCTCACACCTTACCCGGCGGGTTTTTTATTGCCTTTTTTCTTAATGACTAATTTACCTGAGTTCAATAGGATCTCGCTTCTTATTTTGTTAGAAAGTCACTCCAGACTTCTCTGAAATTGCCACCTTCGTCATTAAGATGTTTAATCAGAATCATTCTAGAAAGCAGGTCAATTTTTTTGTATTTTTGATAAAAATATTGGCCCGTTAAAATTGATATTCAAGTAAAAAATTATCTTCTATGATAACTATCGAAATTAATGAACGCACTAAAGCTGGAAAAGCACTTTTGGCTGCAGCTCGAATAATGGCTCAACAAAATGAGGGAATTGAGATAACAATTGAAAACTCAGTGTTGATCGCCAAAATGAAGCGCAACCACCATAAACAATTACTCTCAGAAACAGAAAAGGCAAACTTTTTGGAAGAACTTCAAAATGAAATTTGAATTTGAAAAAGCATTTGTCAAGGATTTCAGAAAATTAAAAAGCAAAGAACTGGCAATTGCCATCTCTGAAGTAATCAAGCAAGTATCCGAAGCTTCAACAATACTTGAAATAGCCAACCTTAAAAAACTAACAGGCTATAAATCAGCATTTCGAATTAGAATAGGTGATTACCGAATTGGTGTTATCATTGAAAAAAGCATAGTAACATTCGTTGCATTTGCCCATCGAAAAGAAATCTACAAGCGTTTCCCATAAAAATATGATTTTAAGCATTTTTTAACCATTAGTTGGTATGGAACTCAGGTTAAATAATAAAGGCACTCGTTGTTTCAACGGTGCCTTTATTATTGATTTGTTTGATAAGAACCAAATTGTACTTTTTGGAGTTGTCTCAAACTTTAAACTTTAAACTTGAGTCCACTCCGAAAAGTCTATTTTACTTTGAAGAGTTCAAAGTTTAAAGTTGCGTGCCTATATTTGTTGCTCCCGAGTCCTCGGGACACTTTGATGCGGCCCCTGATCGGCACGTAACTTTAAACTTTGAACTTATTTCGTTATTCCCGGCCAATCATCTGTCCTGAATGGATTGGTTGGAAGTCCTTCTTTGTTGTAAAGATTAAAGTCGTCAGGATTGTTGGCCCAGCTAAAGCGCACTGCAACAGGATTTTTAACTTCATCTGAATAAACTACCACGGTATTGTCGCCGGTAATGGTTGCTTTTGCCCATACAAATTTGTGATCGGCACCTGCTACTGAAAAACAATTTACATAACCGTATTTGTTTTTGGCCACCAATCCACCGCCTGTTTGAGTAAAATTGACAGTTGCTTTGTTACCTTCAAATTTAACTGACTGGTACATAGGTCCTGAATAAACTATATTCTTTCCGTAGGTGGTTTTTAAAGCCGATAAGGCCAATCTTTTGCCTACATCTTGTTTGTTTCTAGGATGAATGTCACCTGCTTCGCCCAGGTCAATGGCCAAAGCCATTCCGGTTTTTGGTAAAGCAAGAGTTTTGGTTTGAGCTTCACGAAGTTCTGCCCATGCACATTCGCTGGGTTGTAAAGTAGGCTCCATAAAATTGGCCAGCGAAACAAAGTAGAAGGAGAGGTCCTTCTGGTTCCAATGATTCCGCCAATCTTTAATCATATCAGGAAAAACACGTTGATATTGTTTGGCACGGTCGGCATTCGATTCACCCTGATACCAAATGGCTCCCTTAATTCCGTAAGGAATAATAGGATTTAACATTCCGTTAAAAAGCAGGGTGGGGTAGTCGTTTGGACCAATCTCCATTGAGCCCAACTGTGCCTCGGTTATTTTAAACTTCCATTTGTCGGCCAGGCTAATCTGTTGATCACCTACCTGAAGGTATTTGTCAGCAGCATCACCATACAAACCGCCACCGCCGCCCGTATCTTCCACCCGTATGGCAATCACGTTTTTACCTGGTTTTAATGTATTGGCGGGAATCGAATAAACTCTATTTTCGTTGTATTGTTTGGTCGATCCTATTTTAACGCCGTTGATCCAGGTTGTTTCATTATCATCAATAGTACCAAGATGAATTTCGTTGGCAATTTTTGCCTGATCAGCGGTCAGTTCAATTGTTTTACGATACCAGCCAATTCCGTCAATCGATGGATATCCGCTCTCTTCCCATGTTTTTGCAGGATTAATTTCGGCCCAACCAGCATCATTCATAGTCTGATCAGCATAAACAGCTATGCCGTTGATCAAACCTGCATCTTTCGTCGGCACATCCTTTAAAACAGCTTTTATGGTTGCCATTTTCTGCTCACGGTATTTGGCCATGTCAAGACCGGCCAGTTCTTGTAATTTACCCTTGAAATCAGGATCGTTTTCAATAGTTTGCTTACTCGCCCACGTTTCAGCAACTGTACCTCCCCATGAAGTATGAATTAATCCAACAGGTACTGTTAATTCCTGATTCAGGTAACGGCCAAAGAAAAAGCCAACAGCTGAGAAGGTTGGCACATTCTCGGGTGTACATACGAGCCATTCGCCCTTGTCCAGATCTTCAACCGGTGTTTGCGATACTTTTTTTGAAACGGTAAATAAGCGAATGTTTGGAAAATTGGCTGCTGCTATTTCATCCTTTGCATGGATGGAACTATTAACAATGAATTCCATGTTCGATTGTCCTGAGCAAACCCAAACTTCTCCTATCAGAATATTGTCAAAGTGGATTGAATTTTTACCTTTTATGATCATTTCATAAGGACCGCCATAATCAAGCGAAGGTAATTTTGCTGACCATTTACCAGCCTTATCCGCTTTCAAAGAGATAGTTTTTCCGGCGAAATTGATGCTTATTTTTTCACCTTTATCCGCCCATCCCCAAATTGGATTTTCCTGCCCTTGCTGCAACACCATGTTGGAACTGAAGATGCGGGCTGGTTTCACATTGGCCTCCAATGTATTTATGATCGGCCAAAGTAAAATAAAGGCAAGCGCTGCCTTGTAAATAAAATGTTTCATGTTTTATTGGTTTTAGTTTGATACAACATACAAAGCTTGCAATTTTTAATTGTAAAAACTATGATTAACCGTTTTAATTTTTGGTTTCTCCATCACCTGATTAATGATATTCCATTTGCGTCTACAAAATTGAATTGACCGAATGCTTTATTTTACTAATTGGATAAAATGCCTGCATCCTTGTACGGGTTTGACCTTGGTTACTAAGTCTCCCACGCATTTGGAACGGGAGATCAAAATAAATAACCGCGGGATGTATCCATACAATGATGTCAGGGATAACTCTCTATCATCTGATACCCATTAGATACTCATCTGATACCTTTCTGTAATGCAGGGTTACAGAAAGGTATCAGATGAGTATCTAATGGGTATCAGATGATAGTACACAAACATCCACCCATTCCATAGGAACAGGGGAGAAATTTAGGATCGATTGCTTATTTTGAAAAGTAACTCATTACAAAGAGCTATTGATGAGCCATAGGATAATTAGTAGATATCATGTAATTATAAGTTAGTGTCGTGTATCGAGGATCAGAGGTCGATTTTGGTATGGTCAAAGTGAGAAATAAGAAATAAGGAATAAGAAATAATGAATAAGGAAATAAGGAATAAGGAAATAAGAAATAAGAAATAAGGAAATAAGGAATAAGAAATAAGGAATAAGGAATAAGAAATAAGAATGAGGTGAATGAAAGTTAGGAGTTGGTTACGGCAATTACGGAATTACGGAGGTAACGTTTTTCATTCAACATTGGTTCTCAAAACTGTTTTGTTGTCACGGACAAGGATATATGACAATAAAAGTTTTTCAATTCCTATAAGGATAGAGGTCGTAACTATGTTTACACCTAAAGAGGATCACATACTATTGTTGTGGGCAAGTGTTCAGTTATGTTTTGTTTGAAAAAAATCTTACTTTTTTTAAATCTTAGTAACTTATATCAGCCCCAGAACCTTAATCTTATCTATCTTATGAAAATAGAATTCAATAATCTGTACACCCATTTTGTTTTCTTCACTCATTTATAAGATAGATAAGATTGAGCTGTGGGGGGCATTGCCTGTTTACTAAGGTAGAATTAAAAAAAAAGTAAGATTTTTCCCGATAGCCATCGGGACCATTGACTTTGCTTTCCCCACAACAATATCATGTGATCCCCTAAAAATCAGGGATGAGTATATTTTGTTTCCTTGGAGCAACTATATTTAAATTCCAATCGTAATTCATAAGGGAGGTGAATACGATTAAAAAGGTAATTTCGTAATTCCGTAATGTGGATAAATTCAGTAAATAGAAGTCAGCTAATGTCGTGTCCCGCAGGCTTATAGTTTCTTCTCGTATAAACTATGTATGTCTACTTTCCTTGCTGCTTTACCGGTTTCTCATTTCGTAAAGATATTCCGAAGTACTGATTACTTTGGCAAAAGAACCATCGAGCTCACCCATATAGGCGGCCTGAACATTTGTAGCTTCAACTACTTGATTGTTAAATGTTACATTGTGCGTCGCACAGGCATCATGAACCAAAGTGACCGGGTATCCCAAATCACAGGCAGCTCGGGTGGTGGTATCGATGCACATGTGACTCATGGCTCCGCATATAACCAGTTCATCAATTTCTTGCGCCTTCAATATTTCAAGCAGATTGGTATTTCGAAAGCTGTTTGGGAAATTCTTTTGAACAATGCATTCATTTTCCAGGGGAAGTACCAATGAGTGAATTTCGGCGCCAATGCTTCCGTTAACAAAAAAGCTTGCATCAGCCTTAAGAGCAATGTGTTGAATATAAATGAGCGGCCAATCATTGTTCCTGAAAAGTGAAAGTAGTAGCGCTGCATTTTCTGAAGCGGCCTCCATGTTGTACAGTTCCATTTTACCTCCAGTGAAATAATCATTCTGAATATCAACGAGCAACAGCAATTGGTTTTCCATTTTAGGTCAAGTTATAAGTTGAAAGTCAAAAGTACAAAATCATTTGATAGCCATAAAGCATCCGAAG
>Ga0209724_1005122_pt1 | contig 10106 bp, 8 predicted proteins | sample grotaG_FD_184143 | JGI IMG/M metagenome (GOLD analysis project Ga0209724, IMG submission 184143) | Glacier valley bacterial and archeal communities from Borup Fiord, Nunavut, Canada, to study Microbial Dark Matter (Phase II) -... | ecosystem: Environmental > Aquatic > Freshwater > Ice > Glacier ... | reverse complement strand
AAATTATTGTAGTTGCTGACGGTGTTTCGCAACCTGTAGCTGTGCGATACAACTGGGCCAACGATGCCTCAGCTGGCAACCTGTTTAACAAAGAAAAATTTCCGGCAGCGCCTTTTCGTACTGATAACTGGGAAGGTATTACAGTTAAAAATAAATACACGATCGGGCACTAAAGTGTTGTTATTAAAATTATAATTTTATTTGTCCTGGCTATTGTATTTGTTGGCGGCATTGTTGCGTTGCCCTCTTGTGAGGTATACCGTTGTTGGACTTTTGTTAAAGTGAAATAGTTTCGTGAGGTATTAATAAATGGAGGAATGTGGTATTTAATTTAGGAAGCAGATGAATAATAACTGGTAAATATCTTAACTATATGCACATTTCAAAATTCAATATTCAAAACTATAAAAGTTTTTTTAGTACTTCTGATGTTGAACTCCACAAAGGAATAAATATTATTACAGGACAAAATAATGCAGGCAAAACAGCATTGCTGCAAGCCATAAGCTTAGTATTTGCTTCTCATCCACATAAGAGTACTAAAACTCTTCGGACTGTTCAAACAATTATTTCGCCGCAATCTATTGTAAATATCGAATTAACTCTTTCGAAAGAAGAGTTAAAGAATTATTTTTTGAATTATCCACAGAGCGTAGATATTTATATGGATCCATTGATTGAAACTATAAATGGCTCAGACTTAAATAATGACGACTTCTTTGAAACCTATTTCAACAATGAAAATACTTTAGCATGTTGTTTTCAAAACGGCCAAGTTCTTTTCTCATCTTTTAAATTAATTTCCTGTGTAGAAGATAATATGAGTAATAGATTTAGTTTCGACAGGATTCAAAAAAAAATTCAATTTATAAGCCAAAATCCTAGGCAGCCTGACTTTTCTATTTATATTTTGCATATGCTTCTACCACAATTTTATTGCTTCAAAGCAGAACGTTTAAACATTGGACATTCTTTGTTTGGAATTAATAATAAACTAAATTCCGATGCATCAAATTTACCAGAGACACTTAATATACTTCAAGGTGATAAGGTTAGGTTTGAAAGATATAATTCTTATGTAAGGAAAATATTTCCACAGATATTTCAGATTTCTGTCAGGCCAAATCCCAACCAAAGTAATTTTGTTGAAATTGTAGTTTGGAATGAAGATTCCATATTGGAAAGAAGCGATTTAGTTGTCCCACTTTCCGAATGTGGAACCGGTTTAGGTCAAGTGTTAGCAATATTATATGTAATCCTTACCTCAGATATTTCCAAAGTAATTATCATAGATGAACCCAATAGTTTTCTTCATCCTGGAGCTGCACGTAAATTAATCGAAATACTAAAAGAATATCCCCAACATCAATTTGTTATTTCAACTCACTCTCCTTCTACGATAGCTGCATCTAATCCTCAAACAATTCATATTGTTAAAACTAAAGATGCTCAAAGTACAATAGAATCAATAAACGTTACTGAAACAAAAAACCAACAATTTTATCTAGCAGAAATTGGTGCAAAACTATCTGATGTATTTGGTGCTGATAATATTTTGTGGGTAGAAGGCAAAACAGAAGAAATATGCTTTCCTAAAATTATAGAAAGAACAAATGGACTTTCATTAATGGGTACAGTAATATTGTCTGTAATTAACACTGGTGATTTTCAAAAAAAGAATTCCAAATTAATATTTAATACTTATGAAAAACTAAGCAAAGGGAAAGGTTTACTTCCTCCAGCAATCGGTTTCTTTTTTGATAGTGAAAAATTAACAAAGACTGAAAAGGATGATTTGGCAAGACAGAGTAATAATAAAGTTGTTTTTACTGAAAGAAAAATGTTTGAGAACTACTTACTTAATGACAATGCAATTTTTAAAGTCTTAAGTGACGTTACTGAAATAAAAGAATTAGAAATTACCCTTGAAAATGTTAGTCAGTTAATTGAAGAAATTAAATGGGATAAAAAATTTATCAATCAAACCTATGTGACCAAAGGGAAACACTTAGACGATTGGCTTATTAATGTGGACGGAGCAAAATTTCTTGATTCCTTATTTTCATCAATCTCACAAAATAAAGTAACTTTTGACAAAATAAAGCACTCGGTTTCTCTTTGTGAATGGATAATTGATAACTCATTTGGAGATTTAAAAGACATTCAAAAATCTCTTTCTGTTTTTTTAAAAATCGAATAAAATAATAAGTTGTTGAATTTGCAATCCCTTCCTATTCAAGTTTTCTCTTGCCATCTCCGCTACAATAAAAGTTCCCCAATGGTATGCTTTTGAACCGAGCGTGGCAACGATGCTGCTATGGAAAACAAATGCCGGTAACAAAAAATAAACACAAGTGCTTAAAGATGTATTCTTTAAAATGATGGTTCAAATTAAATCGGAAAATCAAAATCAAACACAAATTTTTCCGGCTTGGGTAATGGCTTGCGGGGCAGCATTTCGTCACGCATGGCCGTGTTGTATACAAAGGCGGCAACAATAACGGCAGCCTGTTGCAGGTCTTCAATAATTAAATGATCGTAGGTATCCATGTTGCTGTGGTGGGTACGGGTTAAGTATTCCAGCGGGTCTTGTATAAATTGAAAAGCAGGTATGCCTACTGCATCAAAACTAACATGATCGGTACTGCCGGTATTACTGAGGGTTACGCCACCGGCGGCGCCCAAATCATTTAAGGGTGCCAGCCAGGTTTTAAAAATATCTACAACGCCTTCGTTTCCCTGCGTGTATATGCCGCGTATTTTACCACTGCCATTGTCTAAATTATAATAGGCCGCTATACGGGATTGCTCAGGTTTTAATACCATTTTTTCGGGATCACCAAAATGCTTTTTTACATACCCAAAAGATCCGAGCAATCCTTGTTCCTCTCCACCCCACAAGGCAATGCGAATGGTACGCTTTGGTTGTATGCCCAGGGTTTTTAAAATTCGCATGGCTTCAAGCATTACAATACAGCCTGCACCATTATCGGTAGCTCCAGTGCCGCCTGCCCAACTATCCAGGTGACCACCAAGCATTACTACCTGGGTTTTTAGGGTTGGATCGGTGCCGGGTATTTCTGCTATCACATTATAGCCGGTAAGGTCTTTATCGTAAAAAGTATTCTGAACATTCATTTCAAGCTCCACCTTTTTATTGTCTTGCAGCAACCGCATCAGTTTTAAATAATCTTCCATGGTAATTTTCATTTCGGGTAAGGTTGCCTGGTAGCCCTTGGCGTAACCGGCACCGCCGTCAACAAATACAGTGCCGTCAATAGACTGCATACCACTGCCAAGCAATCCAAGAGCGCCTTTCTTCTCCAGGTATAAGGTAGTATAATATTGCTTTTTTATTAACGGCAGGTAACCTTCCAATTCTTTACGGGTTATCATAAAGTTCTCAGGCAGGTTATCAAGGCTGCTATCGCCGTACCTTGTTGCATATGCCTTAAAGGCATCTGGAATTGAAATGCTGGTGGGTTTTACCATTACAATTTTCCCTTTAATGGCATCGCCTGCTTTATCTATCGTAGCAGAATCCAATGCATCCAGCATAATCAGTTCTGTTTTTACCGCTTTATCATTGCTCTTGCACCATGGCACAGGATAGGCAATGATGTTTTCGTAATAAGGCAGTTTTAATGAAAGGGTGGCCTGTTCGTTACTCCAGCCTTTGCCAAATTGCCCCCATGCCTCACGACCTGCATTTTGCAAACCCCATTTTTTACAAATGTCCGTAACCCAGTCGACCGCACGGTTATACCCCGGTGAGTTGGTTAACCGTGAGCCACATACATCCGTAATGTTATGCGCAATCATGGTGATCTGTGAGTTGTTTTTTTCTTCGTCCCTTATTTTTTTCATCATTTGCATGTCCACAGTTTCCTGTGCAGCAACAACGTTTATAATAAAGCATAAAAGGCTGGCAATTAAAAGCTGTTTATTCATATACTAAAGTTTAGGATGTACAAAATAATGTAATATAATGGAAAAGCAAAACCATTTATTAATTTGATATTTGTCTGCACCCGCAGCGCTACTGATCAGGTAGAAATTTATTTATTTTATTTATTGTTCTTGTAATAGGCACAAACTGTATTCATCAGGCATACTTCACATTTGGGGGTGGGCCTGCAAATTTCTCTACCCAAAAAAGAAATAGCCATTCCTGCATCCCATTGTTGTTGTGGTAAAATATCCATCAGTTGCTTTTCTATTTTCTTAGGATCGGCGCCTGTTGCAATACCTAGTCTTGGAGCAACACGTACCACATGCAAGTCAACAATAATGCCTTCGGCTGTAGCACCGGTTTCCCTTTTTATAACATTGGCAGATTTACGGCCAATGCCGGGCAATTCTGTAAGCTCATCGAGCGTAAGTGGAATATTTTTATCCTTCTTAACTATTTTCGAAAGTGCAGCCAGCCATGTTGATTTATTTCCAAAATTTCTTACATCACTGATTTGTTCCTGTATAGCTTCCAGAGTGGCTTGTGAAAGCGCTTGCATGTTAGGGAAAGCAGTAAAAAATTTCGGCGCAATCTGGTTAATATGTTTATCAGAATCCTGCGCAGATAATATTACCATCACCAATAGTTGGTACACATTTTTGTAATTAAGCGGATGTTTGGTGTGCTTGTATTTTTTTAAAAGAGGCTTGATGGATACTGGCCAGTTAACATTTGGCATGGTAATAATTTTTGTTTAATAATCTATTGTAAATCTCACAAATTAAATAGCAGAAGACGCAGAATAGTTTTTATGTTTTGTTAGTAACTAAGCTACTAATTACTTAAAAAATATATCAACACTTCAACACTATTTTATTTTCTTACAATGTATATTAGCTCCGCCCTGGTGCAGTATAAAACCGGTCACTTCCTTTTTATCTTTCCGGGTAAACTCAACTTGTATATCCTGCTCTTTAATAAAGAAAAAATCTTCTTTTTCAGCATGAATGACCAATTCGGACTGACCTGTTGGTAAGGCAATAAGATCACCTTCTTTAATACTCATTACAACATGCAGGTCGGGCCGCACTTCGTACTCGCCAATATATTGCTTCAATGTTTCCTCAGCTATTTTTATGATGGTTCTTTCTTTAGGTAATTCGTACGGTTTATTATACAGCACATTAAATATAGTACTGGTAATTTCTTCGAGGGTTTGGTCAGATGCATTGCTTAGTAACACAATGCACACATCATCTTCTGGCAGCCGGGAAATGTTAGTAGTAAAGCCATGTATACCACCGCCATGCCCCACTCTTCTCTTGCCTTCCAGGCTATCTATTCCCCAGCCGTAGCCATATTTATTTCGCACTGGTGTATACGCTTTTTCCTGCTGCACTTTTGTTAAGATGGTATTTGTAAGCAATGCATTGTGCCAACGATACAAATCGCCGGTAGTAGAATAAATAGCACCTGCTGAAAAGGAAACGGATGAATCTACAGTGGGGGCCGGTGAAGCGTTTGGATTATCAAGTTTAAAATAACCTGTTGCTTTTTCAGTACTTTTTAAATGGGTAAAATCAAAGCCGCTATGTGTCATCTGCAAAGGTGTAAATATATATTTTCGCACAACCTCTTCATATGGTTTCCTGGTTGCTATCTCAATAATGTAACCCAATAAACTGTAGCCGCTGTTACTATAATTCCAACCTGTACCGGGTGAAAAATCAAGTGGCTTATCTTTAAAGAGCGCCATTATTTTTTCACGGTTTGCAGGGTTTGTAACTTCTTTCGACATAAAGTCGCCGTTTTGGGTGTAATTATAAATTCCAGATGTATGTGTTAATAATTGTTCAATAGTTATGCTGTCACCTTTAGGATATGCAGGGAAATATTTACTTAATTTATCCTGTACACTCAGCTTTTTTTCTTCTTGTAATTTCAGGATGATGGCGGCAGTAAACTGTTTGGTGATAGAACCTAACTGGTAAATGGTGTTTTCATCATTTACTACTTTGCCGGCGGCATTGCGATAACCATATCCTTTATTTAAAAGGATGATTGACTTTTTAGCTACCAACACAGATCCGTTAAATTTATGCAGGTGGGCATACGTGCTGAGAATGGTATCAAGTTTAGCTGACATGTTCTGGCTAAAGCTTACAACAACTACACATAAGGCTGCAATAAGAACTGCTAATTTTTTCATCTGCTAAATTGTTTGATGGTGGAAGAAAATTTTGTTTGAGTATAATAAACCTCTTAACCACTATAATTAAAACTAAGGCTATATTTTGTTTTATGCAAAACATACTATTGCGGCAACAAGTATACAGACTTAAAATAATGCCTCAATTTATTGGTTTGGCTAAATGGTTCAACTATTTATTAAGATCAGCAAAATATGTAATTGTTGCTTATGTAAATTTACAAACGGTTTTGAAACAATTATAAATGGCAGAAAATGGTCCATCCCTAATAAGTTTCTCTTTTGTTTCCTTTAATTTTTATTTTAAAATATTACCAGAAGCCTATAATACTATCTTGATTTTTTTCTAAATTACCAAATGGATACTTTTGCAACTTCATTAAATAACATCAATGTTTTATACCGCTATGCAGCAACAAACTTTACCATCTGACAATCAACCAAAACCACAAGGCCTTACAATTAGCAAAGCAGGCAAACAAAAACTTTCTAAAAGCCAGGAAGCTTTTAACAAGCTTACACAAAAAATAGAAAAGCTTCAAAAAGATATTGAAAAGAAACAATTGCAATTTGACCTTGCCTTAAAAATGTATGGAAACGAGTTGTATCCAGCGCAATTAAGGATATTGCAAACCCGGCATAAACTGATAACTATTTTATGGGATATTTATAAAAGCCACAAACTTGCTAAAACAGATCAACGCCATTTAAAGAATGTATTGCAATACCATTTGCAGGAATATTTTTCGCTAACCGAGACAGAACCTGATACCATTTTACAAAATATCTTTTCAGAAATTGAGGGCATTGATTATGATAAAATGATGCAGGATGAAAAAGAAAATGAAACTGCCCGAATGCAGGATATGTTTGATAAACTTGATATTAATATAGCGGATATAGATATTGATGATGAAGCAGCGATGGCAGCAAAACTTACTGAGGCTAAACAAAAAATGGCTGGCATGAAGGAAAGAAATGATGAACGGGACAGATTGCGGCAAGCTAAGAAAAAGAAAACTTCTAAGCAGATAGAAAGTGAGAAAATGCAAAAGGCTATAGAGGAAATGAAACAAAAAAACATTAGTACCATTTATAAGCAACTGGCAAAACTTTTTCATCCCGATCTGGAGCAGGATACTGAACGAAAAATAGAAAAAGAAATTTTAATGAAAGAACTTGTTGCCGCTTACGAAGCTAAAAATTTGCATGCCCTGCTTTCGCTGGAACTTAAATGGATACACAAAGAAACTGACCATCTTGAAAACCTGACAGAAGAAAAGCTAGCCATTTATCTTCAGATACTTAGAGAACAGGCCAACGGTTTGGAGCATCAGAAAATAAGGATCTTTCAACAGCCTCAATATGCCACCCTGGTAAATCTATTTGGGTTTTCGGCTCACAGATATCCTGTAGAAATTGTTAGGCGGGCGGTAATAAATGCAGCAGAGATTGCGCAGAATTTTGAAAGTGATATTAAAGATTTTGAATCATCCATGGCATTGCGGCATGTAAAACAAATGCTAAAGCAATGGAAATACAGGGAGCAGGAATTCGATTAAGATGAAATATTAAAAATATTGTTTGGATAGATTGTTGCCTGTACGGTAGTATTTTTATAATATCTTTTATCTTCAATAAAACGACCTGGGGTTAGACAATTACCTGATTCCCCGTGCAATTAAAAAATCAATTAATGCTTTTGGATGATCTGATTGTAAACCAGCCAAACCTATTTCCAATGCTGCATTCCATTGATCAGGCCCTTCGTCAGGGGATTGAATATCTGCCCATACCGGCACTTTTTTTTCTTTGGCAGCCAATACAGTTTCAGTATTATATTCTGTGTAATCTCCATCCAGTATATCAATATTAAAAGTCTCCAGTAATTGTACCATTTCGGCTTTAGTTTTAATTGCTTTTGGTAAACTTATCATTAGGGGCATATTAGGAGCAATGGTTCCCCACTCTTCAAACTGGTGAGGTTCATTAATGTAGACCACCACATTATTTTCCATACCCGCCGTTACGATTTCTTTATACGTTTGTTCAACAGCAGCATCCTTAAAATCGAGATAAATATTTATTTTTCCTTTGCACAATTGCAGTACTTCTTTAAAGGTTGGTATTGTATGAAGTCCCCATTCAGGATGCAGCGGTTCCCTTACTTTTATCTGGCGAATTGAATCAAACAAAAAATCACTCACCTGCCCTTGCCTTCCCGTCATGTGATCTATTGTGGTATTGTGCATTATCACCAACTGACTGTCTTTGGTAGTCCTTAAATCAATCTCTACAAAATCAGCTCCGTCTTCAATGGTGTGTTGATATGCAGCCAGCGTATTTTCTGGAGCATTTGTATGATCGCCGCGGTGAGCAATAACGATGCAACGATGTTTGCTGACTGGCAAAGAGGTTGTTTGAGAAAATCCTGCAAATGAAAGAAATAGAAGACATAAAAATAAAAGGTTCAATTTATTCATAAAGCAATACGATGAGGTTAAAAAGTAGCCAACATAATAACAACAACTCTATATATTGAAGTTATATTTTTTAGTGCTTACTGGAAGCTTTGTGTAAGTAAAAGGAAATCAAGAGCAGCACCTAATTTATTTCAATGCTTCTTCTATTGGTGCGTCACCTTCTTCCGCTTTTGGTTTAGGATAATCATTGTTGATTTGTTCCTCAAATACTTTTTCGTCTTTCCTATTTCTAACCACAAGAAATACAATCAGTGCAATTACTGCGATGCCGAAAATAATTAAAAATGGCCAGTTCATGTATTAAAATTTTACAATAAAGATAAATTGATTTTATACCCTGGTATGTTATATTATAATGAAGTACTTTCCTGTAATTCTTCTGCTCATTTTCTTTTGTAATTTTTATCTGCTAAACATTTTTAGTAAAAAATTACACTCATTAATTACACAAAAATATTTTACTTTCGCTACTATATGTATGTATTTACAAACCCACACATTGCTATTGCAACAACTGCTGATGTTGCAGACATTACCGCATTGATTAACAGCGCCTACAGGGGCGAAAGTTCCAAACAAGGCTGGACAACCGAAGCCCACCTGATAGCAGGCGAAGTTAGGACTGATGAGAATAACCTGCAGGAAGTAATGCAACAAACCAACAGTGTTATGGTAAAATTTACCAACGAGCAACAGGAAACAACAGGCTGTGTAAACCTGCAGCAACACTACAAAAGAATGTACCTCGGTATGTTTAGCGTAGCACCAAAATCGCAGGGTTTTGGCATTGGCAAACAATTATTAAAAGCAGCAGAAGAATATGCACAGCAATTACAATGCACTTCAATTTATATGACGGTTATAAGTGCCAGGGAAGAATTGATTAACTGGTACCAGCGATATGGTTACCAGGATACTGGCGAAAGAAAACCTTTTGCAGAAGATGCTTTAACAGGTAAACATCTGCAAACATTAGAGTTTATGGTATTAGAAAAACAATTGATCGCTACGTAATAATCTTGTTTAAATTTAAATTAAGTTAAACAGCAGCAAGAAAAGTATTTACTCCCTTATCGCTGCCTGAAATTATTCTAAATTTTCAGTTTAACAGAATCGGCTTTAGCCTTTTTATCTACCGGGTATTATTGCAATTTGTAACTGCCTGAAGTCAAAACATAAATCCAATCAAAAAAATTTACCCAAAAAATTAACCTGCATTTTATTTTAAAAGCAAAATAAAAACAGTATTTTGTTGTCCCTACCGCTAATTCCACTTGCAAAAAACCCCTCTCCCGCAAAATTAGTTACACCCCAAAAACAAACGTATGCTTCGCAAATTAATCATTAATGGCAGTGAGAACCCCATCACTAAAGAAAGTGCTTCGCCAGATGGATTTGAAATAGTAAAGTCGGTAAATGTAAGTAACACCCGCAGCCTTGGGTCCCGAAACGAAATTGAGGT
>Ga0209724_1005121_pt1 | contig 10106 bp, 10 predicted proteins | sample grotaG_FD_184143 | JGI IMG/M metagenome (GOLD analysis project Ga0209724, IMG submission 184143) | Glacier valley bacterial and archeal communities from Borup Fiord, Nunavut, Canada, to study Microbial Dark Matter (Phase II) -... | ecosystem: Environmental > Aquatic > Freshwater > Ice > Glacier ... | reverse complement strand
ATTTTCTGCAACTATTTTTTAAATTGGGTTATGCCCGTCCGTTCAGGCGGCCTGCGGCCAGGTCAACTAAATTGATTACCGGTTGGCGATCTGGACCAGTTCCGATTCTTTGCCCGCCGCGGCAGCAGGGGGCGGCCCGGCGATGGTCTGGGGGGCCCGCCAGAAATCCATATAGGAGGTGTAATGTACGCAAGCCACGGTGCAGCGCGGCGCACAAGCTTTTTCAGTGATAAATTCACGCCGTATATCTTCCACCGTGTACTTTTCAAGCGGGATTGCCGGATAGCCCCGTTGCTGTGAGCAGTAATGCACCAGCCCTTCTTCGCACACGTAAAGATAGCGGGCACCGGCGCGGCATTTCCATTTGTTTTCGCGGCCGTAGGCAATATTGTCCTGAAAAAAATTGAGCGCGGCGTAGCTCTTCTTGCCCATTTGTTTCATTTGCAGAAATACCGCCTGCTCGGCTTTGGTAAGAGGCTGCAGTTGGCCGTCATTATCGTGAATAATGCCGATAGTAGACGTGAAGCCCAGCTCCACCGCGCGTTTGCCGACGACCAGCGCATCTTCCGGGTTACGGATTCCGCCGCCCACCACGGAATTGATATTGACGTGAAACTCCGCGTGTTCGGCCAGCATTTGCAGCCGGACATCCAGCGTTTTCAGGCTCTTCTTCGATACCGCGTCAGGCATCACATTATCGATGCTGATCTGCATGTGTTCCAGCCCGGCCTGATTCAGCTTGCGGATACGATCGGCATTCAGCAGGAAGCCGTTCGTGATCATGCCGGAGATCATCCCGTGGTGACGGACGCGGGCGATGAGTGCATCCAGTTCTTTGTGAAGCAGCGGTTCGCCACCGCTCATGCTGACGATGCTGGTGCCCAAAGCGGCAAGCTTATCAATGCGCTGCAGCATCGCTTCCGTGGGTACCTGATCGGAAAAATCGTCATACTCGTTGCAGTATTCGCAGGCCAGATTACAGCGGCGGGTAGGGATGATGTGCGCCAGAACGGGATGATCCGTTGAGAGAACTCCATCAACCAACATTTTCCATTCGCGCAGGCGACGGCGTGAGCCGGTTACACCTCTCCTGAAACGAGTCTTTAAATCCGCCATATTTCGAGAACGCTTAATTATACCTTTCAGTAGGATGTCAAAATAGTGTGTAGCGATGCGCATCCTTCTTCTGTTAACCGCTCTGGCGGTGCCTGTGGTCGCAGCCGACACAATTGCGGTGCTGCCGTTGTTTAATCATTCAAAAACAGCTGGGTTGAATGCGGCAACGCTGGATTGGATTGGAGAAAGCGCCGCGGAAACGGTTCGGGAGTCTTTGAATTCGGAAGGGATGTTGACGCTTGCGCGTGAAGACCGCGTTGAAGTGTTCCGTCGCCTTTCAATCCGTTTAAATGCTCAGTTGACCAAAGCATCGGTGATTAAGGTCGGCGAGGCGCTGGATGCGGGGCAGGTAATCTTCGGTGAATATGAGGTGACGGCGGGCGCGGGTACGGAACGGAAGATCCGGCTCACTGCGCGCTTGATGGATTTGAAAAGGTTTCACGAAGGCGCGGAGTTTGAGCAGACCGGTCCTCTGGAAGATTTGAGTATGCTGGAAACCAAGCTGGCGTGGAACTTCGTGCACGTGTTGAGTCCCCGGTCGACCGTTACCGAAGCTGAATTTTTTCGGTTAAGGCCGCCGGTTCGCATCGATGCGGTGGAATTATATATCCGTGGCCTGCTGGTTAGTTCGGCCGATCAAAAACAGCGCCTGTTTACACAAGCGGCTACGCTGGACGAGCGCTTCTCCCAGCCTGCTTTTCAGCTGGGCCGGATGTATTGGCAGCGGAAAGAATGGAGGACTTCAGCACACTGGCTGGAGCGTGTGACGCGTGCGGATTCGCACTACTTCGAGGGCCTGTTCCTGCTCGGGCTGTGCCGGTTTTATCAAGCCGACTATTTCGATGCGGTCAAGCAGTTCCAGGCCGTCGCGGTGGAGCTCCCGCTGAACGAGGTTTATAACAATTTGGGTGCGGCACAATCCCGAAAGGGGTTGGCCGGCGCGGGTGAGAATTTGAAGAAGGCCCTGGAGGGCGACGAAGCCGATCCGGATTATTGGTTCAATACCGGATATTGGGAGTGGAAAACGGCAAATTATTTCGCGGCGGCTGATCGCTTCCGTGCAGTGCTGGACCGGAGCCCCGGCGATTTGGAAGCCACCCAGTTTCTGGCGCGCTGTTTACGGAAAGAAGGGCCGAAGCCGGGCGACCGGACAGAGGGCCGGGAGCGCGTGAAGACTACGTTTGAGGAAACAGCGTTCCGGCAACTGCAAGCCGAGATGAAGCCTAAGAAGTAGCTGCTATTTCTTGGTGCGTGTAACTTTTACTTTGCCGTTAATGGTTTCGGTATCGAGCGCGGTTTTCATATCGCCTTCCATACTGTCGCCGTCCACGGTGAGAGCAAATTTAACCGGGCCCGCGGTTTCTCCGCTGATGGCTTCGAACCAGATCTTATTGCCCTCCCTATGCGCATTGCGAATTGGGGTGACCTCAGGGTCTTCCGGCCGTCCAATCTTGCCCGAGATCGCGTTCGATTGCTGATCCAGTTCAATCCGAACAGGAGTTGAAATAGTGGTGCCGCTGCCTTGATCCAGAATGTCGATTGTGCCGGTCCAGAGACCGGAGACATCTTCGCCGGCTGCTATTAGGGCCGAGCAGGAAATGAGAAGTCCGCAAATTACTGAGATACGCTTCACGTTGAGCTCCGCTAAACGCATTCAGTATAATACTGACTCTCTCCCTATGATTCGTTTATTTGTTGTATCCGCGTTTGCCGGGTTGCTTTGCGCACAAACTCCCGCCGCACCGAAAGCCGCCACGAAGAGTGCGCCCAAGACTGCGCCAACCAGCGCCGCAAAGAGTATGGCGAAAAGAGCACCGGTTGCTCACAAAGCCGCCGCTCCCGTTGAGCCCGCCATCCCGCTGCCCGCCGAACCAGGACAGTACGCTATTTTAAACACGACCATGGGCCGCATTGTGGTGAAACTATTTGAGAAAGAAGCGCCCGTTACGGTGGCGAACTTCACGGGTCTGGCACGCGGCACGAAACCTTATACGGACGAGAAAACCCACGCAACGGTGAAGCGCCCTTTTTATAATGGCCTCACCTTCCATCGCGTCATTCCCGGCTTTATGATTCAGGGCGGCGACCCCACGGGGACCGGTATGGGCGGCGGCGGTGTCGCCACTATTCCGGATGAATTTGTGGACACGCTCAAATTCGATCAGCCCGGCAAGCTGGCGATGGCGAACGTCGGCCGTCCGCATACCGGAAGCTGCCAGTTCTTCATCACGGATGGCACGCCAGATTATCTGAATGGAAAGCACACCATCTTCGGCCAGGTGGTGGAAGGGCAGGATGTGGTTAAGGCAATCTCCACAGTCGCCAAGAATGCGGAGGATAAGCCGGATACCCCGGTCGTGATCAAGACTTTGCTGATCCGCCGCGTGGCTGAGCCGAAGCCTGCCGTTGCGCCTAAGAAAGCGGCTTGAACTTGTCCGTTCCCAGCTTAGCCGCTAATCGTAGTTGCCTTCGAGGAACCATCGGGTAGTCCGGCAATCTTCGTAAAGCCTGTAAAAAGCTCCATCGGGCAAGGCAATGTCCCATTCTTTGTGGTCCCAAGGCTCGCGGGTCCACCAGTCACCGGAGGATTGCCAAGGGCCTGAGGAATCAAGCACTTTGCCTCTCAGGTGCATGCATTCAATGTGCGCGGGGCGGCCAGCGGCAACTAACACTTGCGCGTGTTTGGGTGGGCGAAAGCGTCGCAGGACCGGCGTTTCACCTTCGGGCTGGGGAGCCATTTTGGTCACCAGCGCGGCAAAGTGAGTTATACGGAAACTATCCGGGCGATGTGTATCGATCAGCTTCGGAGTCCCTACATTTTCCGCTCCCAGAAAGTTGCTGAGCCGGGCTAACGTAATTTCAAGTTTTTCGGGCTCCGGAGCCCGCGCCAGATAAAGCCCGTGCTGTTGAGTGCGTGGCGGCACCGGGTTCAGGCGAAGCCCGATTTTCAAAACCGGCGCGCCCGGTGGCCTGGCACTCAGTTCCAGTTGGAGAAGTTTCAGGAAAGCCGCGGGGTCGCGCATGGGAACCGGAAGCCGCAACGTACAGCGGTGCGGCGGGGCTGCTTCGAGAGCCAGTTCCAAATGCAACTCATTCGCGGCTAATGCACGGGAAGCCAGCCGCTGAGCCAGATCGGTCAACATGCGCGAAAACAGGAACGAGAGTGGTTCAAGGAGTTCTACCGGATAATCCAGTTCCAGGTGCTCTTCGAAAGTTACCGGGTCTAACAGATCGCGAAATTGACGGCCTGCTTCGCCCCGTGACAGGCGCTGTAAATGTACGCCTTCTTCACCCAGGCGCGCTGCAATTCCCAAAGGCGGCAGCGCGGCCAGTTGTCCGAAAGTACGAATGCCCCAGGCATGCAGGGCTTCGGCTGCATCGGGCGAGCCGGGCAGCAAATTAAGCGGCAGCGGAGCTAAAACCGTGGCTTCTTTGCCGGGAGGAATCACGGTGATACCGGAAATTCCACGCGCGGCGTGAACGGCGGCATCGGCGTCGGCCGCCACCGCTACGTTAATAGGAATGCCAGCGCGGTTGGCGAGCGCTTCCGCAATCTGGTGGGGGGATCCGAAAAGATTTTCCAATCCGGCGATCTGAAGCAGTACGGTATCGGGCGAGGTGCGCTCAACGCGCGGGGAGAAATACCGGGCGCATTCAAGGAGCAGTTCCGGATTGCCGGAGGCATGGAGAGCGGCGAACATTAGAGCAAGCCGGGCCGTGATACCGGGTTTGAGGCGCGGCACCTTATCTGTTTGGCGGAACAGGATGCCGCGTTGAGTTGCTCTTCCGCGACGACAAATGCTGTCGGCGTCTTTTCAATTGCGTTGCGGAGGCGGAACCAGGAGGCCAGGGAAATCCGGCGGGCATCCCGGAGGGAAACGCCGGTCAAATCCAGCACCAGCATGCCGAAACCGCCGCCTTGCAACAGCAGGTCGGTTGCCTTCAAAGCGTGTTCGGAATTGCCGGAGCATCGCACCCAGAGCAGGTGCGGCAGATGAACGCCAGCTTCAGCGGCGGAACGGGGGCACAAGGTATCTGCGGCATCGATATAAGCGCAGAATTCGGGTTGGCGCGTTAAGTGGGCTAAGGCGGAAAACATGAGCGTGGTGCGGCCGGAAGAGGGCGGCCCGTAAATTTCAGTAAAGGCACCGCGCGGAATTCCGCCGGGTAAAAGATCCTGCTGGAGCTTGGAACGGAAGCCGAAATCAACGTCGAAACGGGGCCCTAGCTTGGTTTGCACGTCAGCTTGAATGCTGGACCTAAGGGCTGCCGCGGCGGTGCTCATTTTCGCCTTTTGTTCTCCTGTACGCAATTTTTACAGAAGTGCGGTGGGATGGCAAGCGATAAGAGTGATGTATGTTATACATCATGCGGAGAACGCAGCTTTATTTGAACGAAGACCTGTGGCAGGTTCTTCATGCGCAGGCTGCCAATTCCGGCACCAGCATTTCGGAACTGGTGCGACAGGCCTTGCGCGAACGCTATCTTACGAAACCTGGCCGAAAGGAAGCCATGCGGGGTGTGATTGGAATTTGGAGTGATCGAACGGACTTACCGGACACCGAACCCTACATTCGGGCACTTCGGACGGATGATCGGCTGGAGCGGATATATCGTGATTCCGATCCTGACTGACTCCGATATCCTGATTGAGGTCTTTCGTAAGCGCGATCAAAAAATTCAACGCGAATGGACCAGCTTGATTGATTCTGAACAGCCACTTCTAATTTCTCCCGTATCGATTGCGGAGCTCTGGGCAGGAGTTCGCCCGAGCGAAGTGAATATCGTCAATGCGCTACTTGACTCACTTACGTGCGTAAGTATTGATAAGGCTGCGGGGCGGCTCGCCGGAGACTTTCTACAGCAATACAGCCGAAGTCACGGCTTGGCAACAGGCGACGCTTTGATTGCCGCCTGCACTATGACGAACCACGCGGTTCTTTGGACACGCAACCGGAAGCATTACCCAATGCCTGAAATCACGTTTTGGCAGTAATCCGCAATTACTCCTGATCCACCCGCTACAATTCTGTTGATGCCTTTTCGAACCGGTGCAATCACTGACGAATTTTCTCCTGACCTGGAAACTTCTCTCCGCAGCATGCAGGAGCTTGGCATGCAAGCCGCCGAACTGCGGATGGTGTTCGGGAAGAACATTATCGATCTGACGGACGAAGAAATTGCGCGCGCCGGGAAGCTGGTTTCGCAATATGGAATGAAGACAGTCGCGATTGCCTCGCCGTTACTGAAGTGCACCTTGCCCGATGCCCCGCCTGTCGATGACCGTTTCCAGCAGGATATGTTCGCGGCCAGGCATTCGTTTGAAGATCAGCCCCGGCTGACGGAGCGGGCGTTCGTTATCGCGGATATGTTGGGCGCAAAGATCATTCGCGTCTTTTCTTACTGGCGTGTTGTTGAACCGCACAAAGTATTCGACCGCGTGATTGCTGCTTTGGAAGCGCTCGGCGAAAAAGCCGGTCAGCGCGGGCTGATTATTGGACTTGAGAATGAGCATGCCTGCAATATTGCCACTGCGGCTGAATCTGCCAAAGCACTGGCAGAGATCCGATCGCCCCATGTTCAGTTGGTCTGGGACCCGGCTAACGCGTATGTCTCAGGCGAGAACCCTTTCCCTGAAGGTTACGCAAAGCTGCCGGTAAACCGCATTGCGCACGTGCATGCAAAAGATTGCACCATGGAAGGCCATAAGCCAATCTGGGGCCCTCTGGGTGAATGCGATGTGGATTGGCGCGGACAGATTGCCGCGCTGGCCCGGGATGGATACACAGGTTATATCAATCTGGAAACGCATTGGCCGGGGCCGGATGGCGATAAGCATCAGGCAAGTATGATTTGCGGGCGCAATTTAGTGGAGATGGCACGTTAGAGCGCTAAGACCGAAATCGGGGTTGGTAGTTCGCTGCTGCTACCGCGGAGCAGTGCGATGCGTGCAGGTCGTCGCGTTCTACGGTCCATCTTGCTCCGGCGTCGTGGCTCATGCAAAGGCCGATAGCGGACGTTGCGACGACAATGCCCGGATCTGCCTGGTGAGCTCGCACCTCGTGAAAATCGCTGTTGATATCTATGGTGGGCTGCCAAGTTTTTCCGCTATCCATTGAATGCGGAACGCCTCCCGCATGAACGTTCGAAAACAGTATGCTCCTGCTCAAATTAGCCGTAACCGCACGAATGCCTAGCTTGCCGAGAATAGCGAGGATGCAGCTTCAGAGATTAAAATTAAGCTCCCACTCTTCAATAAGGCTCTCCCGCGCGTGCAATATTTCATTTGGACCGATCCTATTTCTGGCCGCGAGTTGTCACGCACAGACCTTGACAACGCATGCCCTAAGTTCAAGCGATTTGCAAGCGGATGCGATGATCCTTCGCAGCGCGTATGAAACGCTTCATCCGGGCCTGTATCGTTACAACAGCAAAAGGCAGATGGATGTCGCCTTTGCTGCGCTCGACAAGGAACTAGATCATGACCGAACTTTGCAGGAGGCGTTTGTAGCATTCTCGGAGTTCGCCGCAAAAGTCCGCTGTGGGCATACCCAGGCAAATCCCTTCAACCAATCGAAGGATGTCGTGGAAGCACTTTTCAAGAGTTCAACACGCCTGCCTTTCTACTTCGAGTGGCTCGACCAGCGCATGATTGTCACCAGAGATTTCACACCCGGCTACATGCTTCCTCCTGGCACAGAGGTAGCCCGAATCGGCAGCGTACCCACAAAAGCAGTTCTCGCAAAGCTGCTGTCAATTACGAGAGCGGATGGAGCGAACGATAGCAAACGCGTGGCCCAGTTGGCCGTGAGAGGCGACAGCGAGTACGAGTCATTCGACCTTTACTACCCGTTGTTCTTCCCGCAGAAGAGCGCCAGCATTGCGCTGCAGGTCAGGAGGCCAAAGAGCAGACGGGCCGAACAAATCGCTGTGAAGCCCTTGACGTTTGAGCAGAGAATTACTCCGATTAAAGAACGGCAAGCTCAAAGAAGGGGCGGCGGCGATGCGCTATTCAATTGGAAGTACCTTCCCGATGGAAGCGCATATCTCCACATGCCGACATGGGCCCTCTACAACAGCAAGTGGAATTGGAAAGGTTGGTTGAATGATCACCTAAACGAGGCGGCCAAGCAGAATTCCCCCGCGCTTATTCTAGATTTGCGTGGCAATGAAGGTGGGGAAGATGTTGGAAATCAGGTCATCCGTCATCTGATCGATTCGCCGCTGACGCTTTCGCCCATGCGTCGTCTTGTCCGTTATCGTAAGGTCTCCGATAACTTGGCACCGTATCTCGATACGTGGGATAAAAGCTTCCGCGATTGGGGAACCTCGGCCGTCGATCTTTCCAAACCATGGCCCACAGCGCCGGCAGAGGTCTCTTACTTTCAGCTCAGTCGCTACGACGATGACGCGGCCGGCGACGTCATAAGGCCAGAGGGCACGCGTTTTCGCGGCAAAGTTTTCGTCCTTATTGATGCGACCAACAGCTCCGCTACATTTCAATTCGCGCAGAACATCCAGAGTCATCGTTTGGGCACGCTCATTGGGCAGCCCACCGGCGGCAGTCAGCGCGGCATCAATGGCGGAGCGTTCTTCTTTTTGCGGCTTCCTCATTCAGGCATTGAGATGGACCTTCCACTCATCGGCACATTCCCTTCATCTCCCATGCCGGATGCGGGCGTAACACCGGATATCTTCGTTAAACCAACCGCTTCGGACATCGCAGACGGGCACGACGCCGGATTGGCAGCCGCTGTACATGCGATACAGCAATAGGCCGCAAGTACCGGTATCCAATCGGTTCGTGTAAGTCCCCAGCCCCAAAGAGTTTACGAAGAATTTGCAATCCGGAACCCGTTCTTATATAGTTTTTTCAGGTTTCACTTCCAAGGGGATGTTCCATGTATAGAACGTTGAAGGCACTTGCGCTGGTGTGCGCGTGCGCATTGATTTCACAAGCGCAAGAGTTCCGGGCTACCATTACCGGCCACGTATCGGACGCAACCGGTGCCGCCGTACCGAAAGTTTCCATTCAGATTTTGAACCTCGCCACCAATGAAGTAGCGGCAGCGGTGTCCGATTCACAGGGCTCTTATACAGCCCCATTCCTGCAGCCTGGCAATTACCGCATCACGGTGGAAGCCGCCGGTTTTAAGAAGCTCATCCAAAACAACATCGTTCTGAACGTCGGCCAAACCGCCGGTATCAATCTGACTCTGGAAATAGGCCAGACCAGCGATTCCGTTACCATTTCCGCTGATAGCGCCGTCCTGGATACCGAAAGCTCAGACCGCGGGCTGGTGATTGATGAAAAGCGCGTGACCGAACTTCCGCTGAATGCGCGCAACCCCTTCATGCTCGCCATCCTCTCGGCTGGCGTAAATTTCAATGGTAACCCGATCTACCAGCGCCCGTTCGATAACGGCGCCATCGCCGATTGGTCTGTAAACGGCGGGCTTGACCGCAAGAATGAGTTCCTGCTGGACGGTGCGCCGAATAATGCGCAGGCGGGCGGTAACAATATCGCTTACGTTCCGCCCGTGGATTCCGTGCGCGAATTTAAAATTCAAACGAACTCTTACGACGCGCAGTACGGCAAGACATCTGGCGGCATCATGAACGTTTCGCTCAAGAGCGGAACGAATCAGGTACACGGCACGGGCTACGAATTTGCACGCCGGAATGCTTTTGACGCGAACTCATTTCAGAACAACGCGCAGGGCACTCCCAAGGCAGGACATTTTCTGGACCAGTATGGCGGTTCCATCGGTGGGCCTCTCTATGTGCCGAAGGTTTACGATGGCCGCAACAAGAGCTTCTTCTTCTTCAATTGGGAGCAGTACAGCGAAGGCACCCCAACACCTCTCAACCTAAGCGTTCCGCAACCGGAATTTCTCAAGGGAGACTTCAGCAATCTAAGAGATTCCGCCGGAAACAAGATCACGATTTATGACCCCGCAACCGGGGCAGTGGACGCCAGCGGTAACTTC
>Ga0209724_1005120_pt1 | contig 10111 bp, 3 predicted proteins | sample grotaG_FD_184143 | JGI IMG/M metagenome (GOLD analysis project Ga0209724, IMG submission 184143) | Glacier valley bacterial and archeal communities from Borup Fiord, Nunavut, Canada, to study Microbial Dark Matter (Phase II) -... | ecosystem: Environmental > Aquatic > Freshwater > Ice > Glacier ... | reverse complement strand
GAAAGCATACTGAAAAAGTTGATTTCCAAATCGTCCTAACTGTCCTAAAGAAGACATGGTTAAAACGGACTGATCAGAACGTTCAGGGTCAGTCTTTAGAGAAGATTGAGTGTTCTTAGCATCTTGATTGAACGTTTCAAAAACATCGAAGACTCGCTCTGTTTCACTTTTAGTTGTGTACTCAGGATGGGTCATTTCTAGCCTGGTCAATTTTAGTGAGGTTTAGACGACTTGAACCAAAGGTCTAGGCTTGGCATTCTCATAGGCGCTCTCCTAGAGATCGGGTTAAACGCAGGATGGTTTCAAATATTGAAGGGAACGCGCCAGATTGAGGTAAAGGTAGCGCATTCGGAGGCAAGTTTCACTATTAATTGACTCATCTGCTGACCCAAGTCGCTTTGGCGAATGACACTCCTCTAATCACTCGCTGGGCAAAAGTGACTCAGGTTCTGCGTCTTTGGAAAGCTTATCAGTAGGGTCAAGACTTGTGGTTAACCGAGAGCAGTAATGGGTGCCGTCATCTAATAAACGGTTCAAGTCTGGTTCTGAAGTCGAGTCAGGAGGGTGACTTCTTGGCTTAGGCTAACCCATCTCTCTCAAGGCTCTAGATCTGCGTAGTCGCTTCGGGTTTCTCTGGCAGCAGTCTTGTTTTTGTGTCTCAGTGATCTAGTTGTTGAAGGTTTATTGCTTTGACCAGACGTATTGTTGACAGGTGTCTTTGGCTTCTCTAGCGGTTTGTGTGGCGGCTTTCAACAAAGTTGTATGGTGAGACAACCGTTGACAAGCGGTTTGCAGCAGGCTTTCCCAGGAAATTGACCACAAGCGCAGGGTCTTGCCATCACTGCCCGACGCAATCGTGTGACCATCGGGACTGAAACTCACACTATTGACAATAGACTCATGCCCTTGAAGAGGTTGCCCGATGGGTTGACCAAGAGCGACATCCCACAAGCGCAGGGTGTTGTCATCACTGCCCGACGCAAGGGTCTTGCCATCACGACTGAAGCTCACACTCGTGACACTACCCTCATGTCCCTTGAAGGTGTGCAGTAAGCGCCCGTCCAGGCTCCACAGCTTCAGGGTGCCGTCATCACCGCCCGACGCAAGGGTCTTGCCATCGGGACTGAAACTCACACTACTGACCCTATCCTCACCCTTGAAGGTGTGCAGGTTGCGCCCGTCCAGGCTCCACAGCTTGATGGTCTTGTCCCAACTGCCCGACGCAAGGGTCTTGCCATCGGGACTGAAACTCACACTACTGACACTAGACTCATGCCCTTTGAAGGTGTGCAGGTTGCGCCCGTCCAGGCTCCACAGCTTGATGGTCTTGTCCTCACTGCCCGACGCAAGGGTCTTGCCATCGGGACTGAAACTCACACTACTGACACTAGACTCATGCCCTTTGAAGGTGTGCAGGTTGCGCCCGTCCAGGCTCCACAGCTTCAGGGTGTTGTCCCAACTGCCCGACGCAAGGGTCTTGCCATCGGGACTGAAACTCACACTCCTGACACTACCCTCATGTCCCTTGAAGGTGGGCAATAAGCGCCCGTCCAGGCTCCACAGCTTGATGGTCTTGTCCCAACTGCCCGACGCAAGGGTCTTGCCATCGGGACTGAAACTCACACTACTGACACTAGACTCATGCCCTTTGAAGGTATGCAGGTTGCGCCCGTCCAGGCTCCACAGCTTCAGGGTCTTGTCCTCACTGCCCGACGCAAGGGTCTTGCCATCGGGACTGAAACTCACACTCCAGACACTATTCTCATGTCCCTTGAAGGTATGCAGGTTGCGCCCGTCCAGGCTCCACAGCTCGAGGGTGCCGTCATCACTGCCCGACGCAAGGGTCTTGCCATCGGGACTGAAACTCATACTACTGACACTATCCCCATGTCCCTTGAAGGTGTGCAGTAAGCGCCCGTCCAGGCTCCACAGCTTCAGGGTGTTGTCCCAACTGCCCGACGCAAGGGTCTTGCCATCGGGACTGAAACTCACACTCCTGACCACATTCTCATGTCCCTTGAAGGTGTGCAGTAAGCGCCCGTCCAGGCTCCACAGCTTCAGGGTGTTGTCATCACTGCCCGACGCAAGGGTCTTGCCATCGGGACTGAAACTCACACTCCAGACACTATTCTCATGTCCCTTGAAGGTATGCAGTAAGCGCCCGTCCAGGCTCCACAGCTTCAGGGTCTTGTCATCACCGCCCGACGCAATGGTTTTGCCATCGGGACTGAAACTTACACTCAAGACACCACCATACTCATGCTTTTTAAAGATGTGCAGTAAGCGTCCGTCCAGGCTCCATAGCTTGAGGGTGCCGTCAGCACCGCCCGACGCAATCGTCTTGCCATCGGGACTGAAACTTACACTTAAGACCACAGCCTGAGTCTGTATCCAATTTTGCTCTCGGCTCATCTGAGCCACGTCCAATAAACTACTCTGCACAGAGACTGGCATCGGAGAACTGGAAAACTGGACAAACGACGATTGACTCAGCCTCACAGCACTAATGGCAGTCATAGCAGCCGAGACAGGATCGGTTGCGAGCAGCGCTTCGGCTGTGAGAGCTAATTGGTCTACCCGTTGTCGTTTGGATTGTTGTAGCTCATAGAAGCCGAAAACAGCTAAACCTGTGATTAAGACAGAGCCTGTGATCAACCCTCCTAGAGCTATCTGGCGACCTCGTTTCCGGCTATTCTCCGCCCTGTCAGATGCCTCAAAAAACGCGCTTTGCAGCGGGGTCATATCAGCTCCCACTCGCTGCTGATAGCGCTGCAACAGATCCAAATCGGGAGGTTGCCAGAGGTTCCCTTCCGGTCGTCCTTGCTCCTGCCAATGCAACGCCGCTTCATCCAGTCGCCGCTGAAAGCGCAGATCACTGCGGCTGCTGTCAACCCAGCCCTTAAACTGCTGCCAGTGGTCAAACAGTGCCTCATGCGTCACTTCAGCGATCTCCCAATCTGCATCCGATGCCAGCGTAATCAGCCGCGCTTGAGGCGTTGAGAATTGCATGATCACCGCTTTGACCTGAGCCAGGCTATCCCGGCGCGAAATCACCTGCTCAAGCCTCGCCCGTCGCCGCGTGTCTTTGGTTCCTTCCCCCAACTGCACCAACCCCAAAAACACCCGTCGGGCAATTTCCTGATTCGTCGGGTTGAGTCCCTCATAAATGCGCTGCGCTTCCCCGGCCAATGCACCCCCCACCCCGCCGATCTCTTGCAGGGTTGCAGCAGGTTCCTGCCCCTTGACCAACCCTTCCCAGATTCGCTCCAACGCAAACTGAAGCAATGGCAGTGCTCCTTCTCGCCCTTCCGTCTCCTTCAGCAATAGCTGAATCGTGGCAGCATCTAGCGCATGTCCTGCCCGTTTTGCAGGTTCTGCGATCGCTCGCTGCAATTCTGCCTCATTCATCGATCGCACCAAAACCCCCGGCTCGGTAAACAGCGCATTCAAGCTGGGATGCTTTTGCGTTTCGCCCAAGAAGTCACTCCGCAACGTGATTACCACCGAAACCCGCCGCGCGCGATCGCCCGCCGCATTCAGCAACGTGTTCACAAAGGCATCGCGCGCGATCCCGTCTTTGCAGAGGGTATACACCTCCTCAAACTGATCCACTAACACAATCAGTGGCGCGATCGCACTGTCAGGCAACACATCCGCGATCTGCCTTAACCCCTCATACTGCCCTGCCTCACTGGGTTTCTCCAAAACCCGCTTAAACTCTGCCGCTTTCTCAGCCGGACTGGGATCGTTCGTCGCGATCCGAGCCAGCACAGTCGCCAGAGACCAGAGCGGGTCAGCCGTCGGCACTAACACCGCGACTCTGGCACGCACCGACCCCGGTAACGAGCGACGCGCTAGTTCAGGAATTAATCCCGCCCGCGCCAGAGAAGATTTACCCGAACCAGAGGGTCCATAAATGGGCAGCAATCGGATGCTCAATGGGGTTTCATACAGTTGGCAAAGCTTCTGCCAGAGTTGCTCAATTTGCTGTTCCCGCCCAAAAAAGCGATCGCCATCGGTTTCCAAAAATGCTTGTATCCCTTTATAGGGGTTAGGACCTAGATCAGAACGAGGGGCAGGCGGGGCAGGTTCCGTCTGAAGGAGCTGAGACTGATAGTAAATGACGATACTGTTGCCCGTGCCCGACACGATCGCACTGCCATTGACATCTCGCTCAACGGTGACTCGCCGATCCTCACATAGATTGCCTGCTTCAGTCATCCCCACCTCTCCTGGCAATCAGTGCCCCTGGATTAAATGCTCACACTCAACCGGACAACCCCTAGAAGTTTGTACCAGTTCTCTCCCAGCCAAGCCGCTACTTTCGTAACGGGAGGTTGCAGCTTTTCGATCGCGCTGGCAAAACCCGCAGTCTTCTGAGCATAGTTTAAGGCACGCTCTAGCGCCTGTCCCACTTCATCTTTATCGGGTTGAGGCTTTTTAAGCTCCTCCTCGGCATCAGTCAGGGCATTGTCAATCTTGCGGCGATCAAGGGTTTCTAACTGAACCAGCACCGCCCGCAAAGCTGAAAGTTCCGCTCCCATATCGACCCGGTCTGCGGGCGGCAGAGTCGTCTGCTGAAACTGGATCGAGGCGGTGTTCTGATCGCCCGTTTGAACCGCGCTGCCCACCACATTCCCACCGATCGTGACAGAACGGTCTGGCTGGGTGGGCATTCTCTCTTCGCTCGTCTTTGGTGCAACTGGGGCTTCCACAGGCAGCGGGTTTCTCGCGCGGGGTCGATACTTGAGCACCGGGGTTAACGATTCGGGAATGCCTTGCAGGTCGATCGCATTGCGACCCAGCTCAAACGCCCGATCATAAGCCGTGTCCGTGGAGATTGCCCGATAAAACCCCTGAGCAAAGGCAATCGCAGCTTTGTCCCCTACCGCTTGATTCATGCCCACCACACAGTCAATGTGTTGGTGAATGGCTTCCGCTTGCGTTGCCGAATAACAAGCATTGAGGAAAACGCACTCAAGGTCGGTCTGAAACAGCCGGAAAAGATTTGCCAATGCTTGAGTGCTTACCAGCTGGAGCTGTCCCACTTCATTTTCCAAGGCTAACCCTTGGGTGTCTGCTCCATGACCGCAGAAGTGAACGATGTGAGGTTTGTCTGCTGACAGGACGGGTTGCAGGTCATCGACCCGGACGGCTAGACGCAGCCTCACCTCAAATGGTTGGGCCATTGAGGACTTTTCCAGGGCAGTCTGGATCACCCGCATTTCTTCATCCAAGCGCAGCCGTCCCGTATTTTTAGGATTAGCAGACAGAATCAAGATCCTTTTCATCGCAAGATTTCCTCAAAGGGGGCAAATCCAGAAAACGCGAACATGGACAAATTACGAATAGCCTAGAAACCAACCACTTGAAGTTAAGTTCTGTAGAGTGGTCAGGAATTTCCGCTGACAGTAGCAGGATTGATACTATTTTTATAGTCTTTAGAGGTAGATTTATAGCCATCTCACTCTACTGAATCATAAAACCGAAGGAAGCTGCGGCAGATCAGTGATTTCTACTGAGTGAAACGATTGCCCTACCGCAGCCTTAAAAGGACAGCTTAAATCAACGCGATTAGCGCGGAAATCCCGGCTGCCCCCAGCGCTTTAACGCCGTCTTTCGCAACATCTTCGATTAAGCCCTGAATACCTGCGGAGAGCGTGTCCTGTGCCGTTAACCTCCAAAATAAGCGGGCTTGCGTAACTTCATCCCAATTCTGAGCAATTTGGGGATTTGCTTCTGGAATTGTCCAGTCGTCATCGCGATTGCGTCCAAAGAGCGTCACGGTGCCATCGACATGGTTTTGGCGGGCAAACGTATAGCCCATCCCGGAAGGAGTCATAATCACGATCGCCAACGCATAGTCGATATTGGGAAACCCACTGTCATGCATGTGACCTGAAAACGTAAACTGCCCTTGAGTATTCACAGCGACATTAACCCAGCCACCCATCGGGAGCCAGTCTTGAGTCGCGATATCGCTGTGGAACTGCATGGTTGCGGGGGACGTGGTTACAGTGCGGGTCGCTGCAATCCAGGTGATGTCGCCGTGTTGAAAGTGGCTAACTCGCCCCGCGCCATCTGGCGTATTCAGTTCATCGCTCGTGGGGTAGCCGAGAAAAGAGCGCTCCCAACCCATTGATGACCACTTGCCCAAAATGTCACCGTTTACTTCATGGGCACCCGTTTTAGGAGTCCAATAGATCGACCCACTTTGAAAGTGGTTGAAGCGTCCAACTCCGTCGGGTGTCGTGGTTTCATCCGTGACTGGGTAGCCGAGAAGGCTGCGCTCCCAACCCATCGACGACCATTTACCCAGAATGTCACCGTTTACTTCATGGGCACCCGTTTTAGGAGTCCAATAGATAGTGCCACTTTGAAAGTGATTAAAGCGTCCAATGCCATCGGGTGTCGTGGTTTCATCCGTGACTGGGTAGCCGAGAAGGCTGCGCTCCCAACCCATCGACGACCATTTACCCAGAATGTCACCGTGTACCTCGTGGGCACCCGTTTTAGGAGTCCAATAGATAGTGCCACTTTGAAAGTGATTAAAGCGTCCAATGCCATCGGGTGTCGTGGTTTCATCCGTGACTGGGTAGCCGAGAAGGCTGCGCTCCCAACCCATCGACGACCATTTACCCAGAATGTCACCGTGTACCTCGTGGGCACCCGTTTTAGGAGTCCAATAGATAGTGCCACTTTGAAAGTGATTAAAGCGTCCAATGCCATCGGGTGTCGTGGTTTCATCCGTGACTGGGTAGCCGAGAAGGCTGCGCTCCCAACCCATCGACGACCATTTACCCAGAATGTCACCGTGCACCTCATGGGCACCCGTAGTAGGATGCCAGTAAATTGAACCGCTTTGAAAGGGTTGAAAAAAACCAACGTTATCGGGAGCGGGCTGCACCTCCGTGGTTGATCTTCCTAGAACACTGGCTTCTCCTCCCAATTGTGTGTATTTATCGTTAATGGCTCCGGTCGCCTGAGCCAAGGGAGAAAGGGAAACGTCGTTAGCAGTCTGAGCAGGATTGATGGAAGTCGAAGACATCGTGAACTCCTATGGGTAATTTGAACCTTGTACGTTCATCAAAACGCTGCACCTACTAAGTTCAAGACTGAGAATGCCTAAGTTCTGCTGACTTGTGACGGGCTTGTTATGAGTAGAATTTGCATAGCCCCTAGAGAAGACCTTATGCCCCGCTCCCTCCGCGTTCGCGCAGATTGCATCGAGAGAGTCAAGCTCTCGGTGCAGCGGACTGGCTTTCTCAACCAAAAAGCCTTGGCAGAGGATGCTGGGTTCTCGATCGCCACCGTCAGCAACTTCCTCACGGGCAAGGCGGTTGACCATGCCACCTTTGTCGAACTCTGTAAACTACTGTCCTTAGAAATCGCAGACATTGTGGAGCGGCAAGGTTCAACGCGGGTCTCGTCCTGGGACGCGAAGCCAGAGGGCGAGACTCTCCGTCTGCGTCAAGACTGGGGGGAAGCGCCCGATGTCTCGACGTTCTATGGGCGAGCGACAGAGAAGACTGTTCTGCACCAGTGGGTGGTTTCAGATCGCTGCCGCCTCGTCACGCTCATCGGCATGGGAGGCATTGGCAAAACGGCTTTGTCAGTCAAGGTGGCGAAACAAATCCAGGACGAGTTTGAGTATCTGATTTGGCGATCGCTGCGGAATGCTCCACCCGTTCAGGATTTACTGGCAGATTTGATTCGCTTTTTTTCTCACCAGCAGGTCACAGAGTTCCCTGAAACGCTCGACGATCGCATCTCTCAGTTAATTGGATATCTGCGTGCTTCTCGCTGCTTGCTCGTCTTGGATAACGCGGAGTCAATTCTCCGCAGTGACGATCGAGCGGGCGCTTATCAAGCAGAGCATGAAGGGTATGGTCAACTTCTGAGGTGTGTCGGAGAGACCGTCCATCAAAGTTGCTTAATCTTAACGAGCCGGGAAAAACTGAGAGGGCTAAGTGTCAAAGAGGGCAAAACACTGCCCACGAGATCGCTGAGGCTAAAAGGCTTAAGGCACGAAGAAGGGCAGGAGATTCTGCAAGAGAAAGGATTCTCCATTTCAGAAGCGGACAGTCAAACCTTGGTGGAGCAGTATGCCGGAAACCCTCTGGCGTTGAAGATTGTGACCACCACCATTGAGGAATTATTTGACGGCGATACGAGTCAATTTCTGGAACAAGGAACGATTATCTTTGGCGATGTTTCCGACCTACTGGATCAACAATTTGCTCGCCTATCTGCTTTAGAGCAACAGATTATGTATTGGTTGGGCATTGAACGAGAGTGGGTCTCACTGCCAGAGTTACAAGCAGAGCTGATTCCAGCGGTTTCGCCACGAGCCTTGCTGGAAGCGCTAGAGTCGCTGCAAGCGCGGTCTCTAATCGAGAAAAATGCGACTCGCTTCACGCAACAACCCGTAGTGATGGAGTATGTCGTTGATCGGTTTCTTGAACAGATTGGTCAAGAGATGAGTCGTGGAGAGATCCGGTTCTTAAATCGTTATGCGTTGATGAAAGCCCAAGGGAAGGATTACGTTAAAGCCACTCAGATTCGGCTTCTGCTCAACCCGATCGCCGAACGCTTGCAAGGGTTAATCGAAGAGCCAGCGCAAATTGAAACCTGTCTGAACCAGCTTTTGTCAACCCTGAGATCTCAAGGGACCCATCGACCTGGATATGCGGGAGGCAATCTGCTCAACCTCTTTTGGCAGTTGGGCATTGACCTGAGCGGCTACGACTTTTCTGACCTTGCGATTTGGCAAGCTGACCTGCAAAGAATGACTCTGCGCCGAACCAATTTTGCGGGTGCTGATCTGGCTAAATCTGCATTTACACAAATGATCGGCACTGTTTTTTCCGTCGCATTCAGCCCCGATAGCACACTGTTAGCCACTGGAATTGACAACGACATTAGTATTTGGCACGTCGCAGAGTCTCGGCAGTTGATGATCTTGAGCGGACACAGCAGTTGGGTACAAGCGATCTCGTTCAGTCCCGATGGTCAGCTTTTGGCGAGTGGCAGTAATGACCAAACGATCCGGCTTTGGAACGTCCACACCGGGCAGTGTCTTAAAACGTTGAGCGGGCACAGCAGTTGGGTGCAAGGAATGGGGTTCAGTCCAGATGGTCAGCTTTTGGCGAGTGGTAGTAATGACCAAACCATTCGGCTTTGGAACGTCCACACGGGGCAGTGTCTTAACGTTTTGCAGGGGCATCACGATCGCATACTCACCGTGGTTTTCTCCCCCGATCGACAAACCTTGATCAGCAGTAGCGAAGATGGCACGGTGAGGCTTTGGAATCTTCAGATGGGGAACTGCTTGCGGGTTTTAGACATTCAGGTGAACTGGAGCTTATCTTTGGCGTTGAGTCCCGATGGACAAACCTTGGCGACGGGCAGTGGTGGGAACGCCGTCACCTATTGGGATTTGCAAAGCGGCGAGTGCATTGCTACATTGCCCAACTACAGCAGCCAGGTTTGGGCGATCGCTTATAGTCCAGACGGGCAAACGGTCGTCACCGCGAGTGAAGATAAAACGGTCAAGATTTGGGATGTCGTCACAGGAAGTTGCTTAAAAAGCTTACCGGAGTATACCGAGCGGGTGTGGTTAGTTGCCTTTAGCGCCGATGGTCAAACTTTAGTCACCGCCAGCGAAGATCAAGCCGTTCGGCTTTGGGAGGTGCAAACGGGTCAGTGTTTAACTGTGTTGAGGACGCACAACAATTGGATCGCGTCGATCGCGTTCAGCTCTGATGGTCGCTGGTTAGCGAGTGGCAGCTATGACCATTTAGCGCGAGTCTGGGAGGTCGAGACGGGAGCTTGCCTGCGAAGTCTGTCTGGACATACCAATTTAGTCGCCTCGGTTGCCTTTGCGCCGCAAACAGATGATGCCGCATTATCGAAAACGAACTTCAACAAACCCCTGTTGGTCACAGCGAGTGATGACCAGACCTTAAAGCTTTGGAATATTAAGACGGGAGAGTGCGTGCGATCGCTGTGGGGACATCAGAGTTGGGTGCAGTCGGTGAGCTTTAGCCCGGATGGACAATTCCTTGTTAGCGGCAGTCGTGACCAGACGGTGAAACTGTGGGACTACCGA
>Ga0209724_1005118_pt1 | contig 10113 bp, 2 predicted proteins | sample grotaG_FD_184143 | JGI IMG/M metagenome (GOLD analysis project Ga0209724, IMG submission 184143) | Glacier valley bacterial and archeal communities from Borup Fiord, Nunavut, Canada, to study Microbial Dark Matter (Phase II) -... | ecosystem: Environmental > Aquatic > Freshwater > Ice > Glacier ... | reverse complement strand
ATGGCGGTCGGCGCAGTGCCGCCGGCCACCGACGTAGCGGTGGGCGCGCTGGTGGTGCCGCTATCGCAGGCGGCCAAGAGCGTGGCAGTCAGCAACAGGCTCGGTAGAATGCCTCGGCGCATGGGGGTTCTCCTTTGGCTAGTGGGATCGGGATCAGACCATCTATCGGCAACATCCCCCCTGGAACCGCCCAGTTCCAGCAGCATCGGGGGAAGTCCAACAATGGGCGCAGTATAGCACCGCCGCGTCGGGCTTGTCAATTGTGCGGGCTAACGGCGCAGTCGGTGCGGCGGAGGGGAACGGCAACACGGAGACACGGAGACACGGAGATTTTCCGGGTTAGTTGTACCGGTCATTGAGGAACGCAGTGCAGAATGGGCCGCGACGCTGAACCGTTATAACCAGCCCAGCAAATCCCGTCCAAATCTCCGTGTCTCCGTGTCTCCGTGTTGCCGTTCCCCTCCGCCGCACCGACTGCGCCGTTACATTGCTAGGGCTTATGCGTTCTCGCGTCTGAGGAGCAGCTTGAGAAAAATTCGGACTGTGGGAGCGGCCTCCTGGCCGCGATTGCGCTGCTACGCCCCGATCCTACCCCGCGTCACCCCTAACTGCGGGGTAAGGGTAGTTTATCGCGGCCAGGAGACCGCTCCCACAGTCCAGGACTGCTCTATCCGGCGCATGAGTCCGAAAACGCATAAGCCCTGTTACATTGCGGGGGCTGTTTGGTGTGGGGTAGACGGCCTGCTATAATAGAAGTATGTCCGCTACCCTCGCCACGTTTTGCCCCCACTGCCACGCGCCCAATCGGGCGGGGGCGCGGTTTTGCGCGATCTGTGGGCGGGCGTTGGCGGGGGTCGGCTTGCCGGCGGGCGCGACCTTGCAGGATGGGCGCTATCGGGTGGTGCGGCCGCTGGGGCGGGGCGGCAACAGTGCGGTCTATCTGGTGGAAGACCGACGCTTGGCGCGAGCCTGTGTCGCCAAAGCGTTACAGGGCTACTGGGCCACCGCCGCCGAGCGCAAACACGCTGCCGCCGATTTTGCCCGCGAGGCGCGCATCCTGGCCCGCCTCAGCACCGAACACCCCGGCCTGCCGCAGACCTACGACTATTTCGCTGAGGGCGAGCGGCTCTACCTGATCATGCAATATGTGCCGGGCGCAACGCTGGATGCGCGGCTGCGGACAGGCGGGCCGTTGACCGAGGGCGAGGCAGTCGGTATCGGCGCGGCGGTGGCCGAGGTGCTGGCGTTTCTGCACGCCCAGCAACCGCAGCCGGTGGTCCACCGCGATGTGAAGCCGGCCAACCTGATCTTGGACGGTCAGGGGCGGATCAAGCTGGTGGATTTTGGGCTGGCGAAGGCGCTGCCCGCCGCCGGCAGTGGGCTGGGGCTGGGCACGGGCGGGCACACCAGCGCGGCAGGCACCGCAGGCTACACGCCGCCGGAACAGTGGGCCTTGCGACCCGAAGCGCGTTCCGATGTCTATGCGCTGGGGGCCACGCTGCACCACCTGCTGACGGGGCGCGACCCCTATGACGCTTTTCGGGGCGCGGGCGAACTGAACCTGGAGCTAATTGGTCGCTTAAGCGTGTTTCCCGCGTTGCGGACGTTGCGGCCCGATGTGGCTCCGGCGCTGGAGCGGCTGGTCCGGGCGATGCTGCTGCCGGAGCCGGCCACCCGCCCGCCCGCCGCCGAGGTGCAGGCGACGCTGGCGGGGTTGCTCAAGCCGGGCCGGGGAGTGGTGGCTCCGCGTGTGCCGCGCCGCGCCGCCGCGCCTCCACCGGCGACCGCGATCCTCAGCATCCCGCCTCTCGCCCGCCCACAAGTGGAAGCCCTGACGCTGGCCTGGGTGCGCCAGACCGTGACCGGCTTGCCGCCGACCGCGCCGGTGCCCATCCGCAGCGCGGCGCTGGAATTGGTGCCCTTCGCGCTAGGCCACTATACTATTGCTGCCCGCTTCACCGATCCTGCTGGACAGTTGTTGCGTGCGCTCAATGCCGAGGGAGTCTGTGTGCTGGATGGGGTGGACGGCAAGCCGACGGTTGCGCCGTTGGCCGATCTGCTGGCCCAAGCGCGCCCGGCCCTGCGCGAGCTGGCCCCGCCGACCGACTCGCTCCCCGTGCCGTTCCGTCTGACGGCGACGCAATTGCGCGATGCGCTGATCGCCCACCTAACCGCCACCCACACCCAGCGCGTGAGCTATCGCAGCGCCCAGAATCGCCGCTACACGCGCACCTGCAAACCGAGCCGCAGCGCGATCCGCTTCGACGGCGGGGCACCGCTGTTGCTGCACTACCCCCGCTGGACGGTGACGCTTCAGCTAGGCGGGCAACCGCAGACGCTGATCCTGTACCCGCCCGCACCCGGCCAGCCCGCCCCGTTGGTCGAAGCGCCCGCCTTGCACGGCACCGCGCTGTGTCCCGGCTGCGGCCTGCTGTTCTTGCGTGCCCACCTGATCGCGTGCGCGGCCTGTGGGCGCGGGGTCTGTGCGCGCTGCGTGGTCTACCGCAGCCGGCTGGGTCTGTTCCGCAAGCCGTTTTGCAGCGCGGCCTGTGCGGCGGGGTGAACCGTGGTCCGTGGTCCGTGGTCCATAAATCGTCGGTATTGGTGTAGTTAGCTGTAATAGCGTCGCGCCTGTGTGCGTTTGTACCGATGATACCCACCCACGGCCCCTAGCTCACAGACCACGGACCACGGACCACAGACCACGGACGGCCCAGTTGCGGGCGGGCGGGGCAACGTGGTACAATTAGGCTGCGACCCTATGGCTGAGATATGAAGCCGCCTGTATACTCTGAGGAGTGGACCTTGCCCTTTCTGCGAAAACACTGGACCCTGCTGGCGCTAGGGATTGTCCTACTGGTCGGCGGCTGGATGCGCCTGACCGACCCCAACTTCGACCAGAACACCCACCAGCACCCCGATGAGCGGGCGATCACCGGCTGGGTGATGAGCCGCGTGCAGATCCCGTTCCCCGCTGGGACGACGTTGGCCGACGTGCTGAACCCGCTGAAAAGCCCGATCAATATGCGGGTGGACCCGGCCAGCAAGGAACCGCAAGATATGCACTACGGCACCTTGCCGTTTTACATCATCAAAGTGGTGGCGGTGATCTACGGCAACGTCAGCAAGCAGCCGGATTTAGCGACTGATTATAATGGCCTAGTGATCCTGGGCCGTAGCGTGTCGGGTGTGTTTGATCTGTTCACGGTCTTCCTGGTTTTCCTCATTGGGCGGCGGCTCTACGGCAAGCACGCTGGGCTGCTGGCGGCGACGTTCTCGGCGTTGGCGGTCATGCAGATCCAGACCGCCCACTTTATGATCGCCGAACCCTATCTGGTCGCTTTCCTGACCGCCGCGCTTTATTTCAGCGTGGTGCTGATGCAGAATCGGCGCGCCTGGGCGGCAGCGTTGGCCGGCTTGATGCTCGGCTTCGCGCTGGCCTGTAAGATCAGCGTGGCGTTCATGGCGCTGCTGATCGTGGCCGCGCTGGTGGTGCGGGTGGCCTATCAAGCGCACACGCGCCAACTGGGGCCGCCCACCGGCTTGGACGATCCCTACGGCCTGGAACCGGCCACGCGCGCCGAGCGCCAAGCGGGACCAAACCGGGCCGCTTTCCGCGCGTTGGCCCTACTGATCCTGGCCGGGGTGATGACGCTGGCCGGCTTTACCCTCGGCGATCCGCTGGGCGTGCTGGACTCCGGTCTCCATGTCAACATCAATATGGCCGACCCTAATACCACTGGCACGACCTTCTTCCATTTGGGGCCGGTGGAATTATGGGCCGCGTCGGGCAAATATCTTTACCAGTTGGGCCAGGAAGCGTCGATCCAAAACGGCAGCGCTGATAGGCCGTTCACCCGCCAATATATCGGCACCACGCCAGTGCTATACCACTTCCAGCAGGTGATCCAATGGGGCATGGGGCCGGCTTCGGGGCTGGTTGCGTTGGCCGGGTTGCTGTGGGCCTTCTGGCTGGCCTTCCGCCGCCGCCGGCCCGCCGAAGTGTTGCTGCTGGCGGGCATGATCCCCTACTTCTTGACCATCGTCAACCTGGAAGCCAAGTGGCTGCGCTATATGCTGCCGTTGGTGCCCTATATGTGCGTGCTGGCCGGTGGCTTGCTGGTGCAGGGGCTACAATGGAGCGCGGGCGCACTGACCCGTATCCAGGCATTGCGCGAGGCGCGCCGCCCGGCGCAGGTGGGCCTGTTGGCGCGGCGCTGGGTCTTCCCGCTGGTCACGGTGGGATCGTTGGTGGGCAGCCTGCTGTGGGCCATCGCCTTCATGAACATCTACACGCAAGACGAGTCGCGTGTGCAGGCTTCGCGCTGGATGAACACCCACCTGTCGGCGGATGCCAGCTACGGTCATGAAGTCTGGGACGATGAAGTACCGTTCGGCGTACCGGGTACGCCGCAAGTTAGTTCCTGCCCCGGCCCGCGCTGCATCAGCATGGATCTGTATCCCGATAAATCCAGCCCCGACGAGTTCGAGTATATCGCCGGCCTGCTGGACAAGGTGGACTATATCGTGCCGGCGAGCAACCGGCTCTACGACTCGATCCCGCGCCTGCCCTGGCGCTATCCGGTGCAGACGCGCTACTACGAGTTGCTGTTCGCCGGTAAGTTGGGCTTCGACAAGATTTACGAGGAAAAGGTCTATCCCGAGCTGACTTGGCTGGGCATCCGCTTTGATGATAGCCGGTCCGACGAGAGTTTCACCGTCTACGACCACCCCAAAGTCAGCGTGTTCAAGAAGGTGCGGAGCCTGAGCCGGGAGGATCTGCGCGTGCTGTTCGGTAGCAGCAGCCTGGATCGACCTTCGATTCCCGTGAGCCATCTGGAAAGCAAAGACCCCAGCAACTACGACAAATCTCTGCTGTTGCCGCAGCCGACCGGCCAACAATTGGCGCTCGATGACACCGCTTGGAACCCGCTGGCCCAGAATCAGTGGGTGGCGGCGCTGCTGTGGCTGCTGCTGATCGAGGTGATCGGTTGGTTGGCGTGGCCGCTGGTGGCGGTGGTCTGTCGCCGCCTGCCCGACCGCGGCTTCCCGCTGGCGAAAACGCTGGGTCTGGTAGTCGTAAGCTGGATCACTTGGATGACAGCCAGCCTGCGCCTGTTCCCGTTCACGGTCTGGAGCATCCTGCTGGGCGTGCTGACCCTGGCGCTGATCTCGGCGGTCTTGTGGCGCAAGTTCGGCAGCGAGATCCGTGCCTATATGCGGACGCACCGCCGCCTGATCCTGGCCTGGGAAGGGCTGTTCCTGGTCGCCTTCGCCTTTTTCCTCTTTATCCGTCTGCTGGACCCCGACAGTTGGCACCTTTCGCTGGGTGGCGAAAAACCGATGGAGTTGGGCTTCCTCAACTCGGTGCTGCGTAGCCCCTGGATGCCGCCGGGCGACCCATTCTTCAGCAGCGGTTATATCAACTACTATTACTATGGCTGGTTCCTGCTGAGTATCTTGATCAAAGGGATTGGGGTCACGTCGGCGGTCGGCTTCAACCTGTCGTTCCCTATGCTCTACGGCTTGACCGTGCTGGGCGCGGCCAGTATCGTCTACAATGCGGTGGCGACGCTACAACGGGCACGCGGCTGGCGGGGTGCCGGCTCGGTTACGGCGTTCGGCTGGGGACTGGCCGGCGCGGTGCTGTTGGTGGGCATCGGCAACCTGAACTCCATGCTCCAAGCGATCAGCATGAAGCTGCCCGCTGTGCAACAGGCGCTGGTGCGGACGCTGGCCTTTTTCGGCCCGGTGGGCGGGGCCGTGACCCAACCGGCTGGCAACTTCGACTATTGGAGCGCACGGAGCATCATCCCCGGTACGATCAACGAGTTCCCCTTTTGGACCTTCCTGTTCGCCGATCTGCACCCGCACCTGATTGACCTTAGCATCGTTGTGCTATCGCTGGGCCTGATCTTCAATATGCTGTTAGGCGCATGGCGCTGGCCGCAGTTCCGCCGCTTGCCCCAAGCGATCTTGGACCGGCCGGTGGCTGCGGTGCCTGCGCCGGGCCTATTCGCCCGTGCTGATCGGCCCTTCTTGCCAACGCTGCTGGAAGCCGCACATCGGTTGTGGGGATCGTCGCCCGGTGACGGGGCGTTGCGCTTGGCGGTTGTCAGCCTGAGCCTGGGCACCCTGTTCGCGGTCAACTCGTGGGACTTCCCGGTATATCTGGTGGTGCTATTCGGCGCACTGTTAGTCGCCGTGCTGACCGCTTGGCACAGTCCCGCCGTGCAGCATGGGGTGGTGCGCCTCAGCACGGTTGGCGGCGCGGTCATCGGCTTGGGCTTGGCGGCGGCGCTGGGAATCATCTGGTATGCCCCGTTTATCTTGAATTTCAAGCCGTTTTTCAACCAAATTAAAATTACTCAGCCGGAACAGCAGCATACCCAACTATCGGAGTTCCTGGTCATGTGGGGGCTATTCCTGCTGATCGGCTTCACCTATCTGGCCTTGCGCCTGCGGCAGTATCCGTGGGGCGAAGCGTTCAATGATTGGCGACGCTGGCTGCACCTCGGTAGTCCCACGCCCAGCGCGGCATTCGCTGCGCCCCTGCCCACCGCCGCCACCCGCGCGACGGTCGTCCCCCTCAGCGGTCGCTCACTAGCCCGTGTGACGCTCACCGGCGACCGGACGGCTCTCCACACGGACGAATTAGCCACTGTCCATGCCGCTACAACGAATGGGCATACCGCCTCCGCCTTGCCGTCTATCTATGCGGCCGACTCGGCGGGGACCACAAACGGGCACAGCGACGGATCGCCCCCCCCTACTTATGCCGGTAGCGAACCCACCCCGATCCCCATCCTGGTGTATGCCAACGGCGGGAACGATGTGCCCGCCGAAAGTGGTCATGGCGAGGCGGTTCCGGCGCTGGTGTATGCCAGCGGCGAGAACGATGGGCCCGCCGAAAATGGTCATGGTGAAGCGGTTCCAGCGCTGGTGTATGCCAACGAGGAGAACACCGCTACGGCAACCGATAATGATCAGGTTGCTGCGGCTCTCCCGCTGATCTACCCCAGTGACGAGAACGGTGCGCCTGCTGAGAATGGTCATGGCGTAACGATCCCTACGCCGGCCTATAGCAGAGGCGAGAATGACGCAACTCCGGCGCTGGCCTATAGCAGTGACGAGAAGCGATCAGCAACTGAGAACGGTCACGACGACGCAACTCCGGCGCTGGCCTATAGCAGTGGCGGGAATAGAGAGACAGCCGCGCAAGGCCGCGACGACGTAATTTCGGCGCTGGCCTATAGCAATGGGGAGACTGATGGGGTAGCTGCGATCAGCCACGACGCGGCAGGAACTGCCGCGCTCGCTCCCCACCTGTTGGCGGAGCCGGCGGGATTGGACGATGGTGAGGAAGGCGTGCTGGCGCGCAGCCGCCGCGAATGGCTGGCGGCCATGGACGATTACGAGTATGCGGCCCCTACGGGCGCAGCAAGCGGCACGGGCGCAGCAAGCAGCGCTGCTACAGGGGTCGAACCTGCGCCACAGCGGGGCTTCCCCTGGAACGATCCGCCGGTTGTGGGCACCACTGACGCAGCCGGCACGGCTACGCTGCCTTTGCCCCAGATCCTGCCTACCAAGCCGCAAGCTGGGCGCGGCCTAATTGCGGCGGGCCTAGGTCTGCCGATCCTGGCGCTAACTCTGGTGATAACTGGGCTGCTGATCGCCGGGGGCCACGCGCTGCCCGCGATGTTAGCCCTGCTGATCGGCGGATTGATCGGCACACACTTCGGTGGCGTGCGTGCGCCGGGCGCGCTGCTGGGCGGGTTGCTGCTCACGGTCGGCTTTGCTATTGCGCTCGGCGTGGAGTATGTCTATCTGGCCGACCACTTGCAGGGTGGTGATGTCTACCGCATGAACACCGTGTTCAAGTTCTATGAGCAGGTGTGGGTGTTGGTCGCCGCCGGTGGGGCGATTGCGCTGTATGCCATGCTGGGGCCGCAGGGCAGCGCTCGGCGCGGGGGACGGTCCTGGTTCTCGCCGGCGCGGGCGATCTGGCTGCTGCCGTTCGGCGTGCTGCTGGCCGGGAGCCTGCTGTTCACGGTGGTGGGCACCCAGGCGCGCGTGGCCGACCGGATGCCGGGTGAACGCCCGCCGCTGGGCACGCTCAACGCAATGGACTGGATGAACGGGAACACCAGCATCCGGGTGGAGTTCGGCGGCGATGTGGCTGGTACGCTGATCTTCCGCTTTGAGCGTCCGGCCCTGGATTGGATGAACGCGCACATCAAAGGCACGCCCGTCGTGGCCGCTGCGCCGGTGGGCTATTATCGCGAGAGCGGCATGATGGTCGGCACCTACACCGGCCTGCCGATGGTGGTGGGTGGGCTGCACCAGGATGAGCAACGCTATGGTTGGCAGGTGGGCGAACGGCGGGGCGACATGGACCAGTTCTACCAGACTACCGACATCAGCCGCACGCTGTTGCTGATCAACAAGTACGACATCGAGTACATCTATATCGGCGGTGTGGAGCGCATCCGCTACGGACATGACAACCCGGCTGCGTTGGACAAGTTTGACGCGATGACCGGGCCGGACAAATATCTGGAAAAGGTGTTTGACGAAGGCAATCATGTGGTCGTCTATCATGTGCGGGCGCAAAAGGTCAAGACCGACCTGGGGGGCGCGCCGGGCACCGTGTTTGTCGCGCCGACTCCTGTGCCGCGCCCCACCGAGCCACCACTGGGTGACGACCCGGTGCTGAATGGGCTGCTGAAGACGCTGCAAGGCGACCCGAACAACCTGGATGCCCACCATGCGCTAGGCGACTACTACCGCGATCATGGCGTAATCAGCAAGGCGATTGACCAGTACATCGAGATCGTGCGCCTGACCCCGGCGGACGTGCCGGCCCATCACCTGCTGGGCGACCTCTATATGCAGGTGGGCGAGCGTGACAAAGCCCTGGCCGCCTGGGAAGAGGCGACCAAGAATGCGGCGGAGCCCGACAAACCCGCTGCGTTCAACAAAGTGGGCATTGCCTATCTGGAGCGCCAACGCTTTGATGATGCGATCAACGCCTTCAAAGCCGTCACCGCCGCCGACCACCAGTATGCTGAGGGCTGGTTCCACCTGGGCGAAGCCTACCAAGCCAAAGGCGACACCAGCAATGCCCGCGATGCCTTTACCCAGTGCATCAACAACGCCCGCCCCGACGAGTCGGGCAAGCACTGGGCCGCTGAAGCCAAGCGCCGGTTGGACAATCTGCGCTAGGGGCGGGAAAACAGTGAAAAGTAGAAAGTGGAAAGTGGAAAGGTCACCGCAACTTTTCACTTTTCACTTTTCACTTTTCACTCTCTACTGCGGAGGAGCGAGAGCGTGGGCGATGCGTTCGTCTGGTGGCTGACGCTGGAGGCGCTGGGGCTGGTGGCGTGGCCGTTGGCCTGGATCGCCATGCGGCGGCTGCCGGATCGCGGTTGGGCGTTCAGCAAGGCGCTGGGGCTGCTGCTGGTTGGCTATGGTGCGTGGCTGCTGGGCATGGTCCAGTTAGCGTCGTTCAGCCGGGGATCGAACCTTGCCGTGCTGCTACTGGTTGCGGGTGGATCCCTCTGGCTGGTGCGGCGCGATGGCGCGGCGTTGGGCCGCGAGATGGTGACCTTTTTGCGCGGACAAGCGCGCTACTGGATCGCCGCCGAAGTCTTGTTCGGGCTGGCCTTTAGCGCCTGGACGATCCTGCGTGCCTATTCCCCGGCCATTTTCGGCACCGAAAAGTTCATGGACTTCGCCTTCCTGAACAGCTTTACGCAGGGCCAGACCTTGCCGCCCACCGACCCCTGGCTGGCCGGCCACACGATCAACTACTACTATTTTGGCTATACGCTAATGGGCACGCTCTGCCACCTGTCGGGCGTGGACTCGGCAGTCGGCTTCAACCTCGCCAACGTAACCCTGTTCAGCTTGACCGTGCTGGGCACGTTTGGCCTCGTCAGCAATCTGGTGACGGGGCTGCTGCGGGCGCAGCGGGCGGTCCCCACGCCTGCGGCAGCCGTTAGCACAGTGATGCCGCTGCAGGCGTTGGCAACAGCGGGAGTTGCGCCGTTGCCGGTGCGTCGCGTCGGCAGCCGGGGTGGGGCCGCTGTGGCCGAGCGGGAAGCCGCGTTG
>Ga0209724_1005115_pt1 | contig 10117 bp, 6 predicted proteins | sample grotaG_FD_184143 | JGI IMG/M metagenome (GOLD analysis project Ga0209724, IMG submission 184143) | Glacier valley bacterial and archeal communities from Borup Fiord, Nunavut, Canada, to study Microbial Dark Matter (Phase II) -... | ecosystem: Environmental > Aquatic > Freshwater > Ice > Glacier ... | reverse complement strand
TCTACATTACATATGCTTTGTCAAAAGAAGTAAAACTTACTGCGGGTAAATTTGCTACCCATGTTGGTTACGAAGTATTGGATGCTCCTTTAAACAGAAACTACAGCATGTCTTATATGTTTACAAATGGGCCGTTTTCTCATACGGGTTTAAAAATGGATGTGGCTGTAGGACCTGTAGGTTTTATGGTAGGTGTTGCTAACTTCATTGACCAGACTATTTCTACCACAAGCACAAAAACACTGATTGCTCAATTTAGTGGGGGGTCTAAAAATGGTAAATTTAAAACTTATCTAAATTATGCTGGTTTTTTTGGGGCAGAAAATGGTTCAAATCCATTATTATTAAAAAGCCTGAGCCAGCTTGACCTGGTTGTGAATGCAACAGTAACCAATAAGTTTGGTATTGGTTTTAATGCCACAATTCAAGACCGTAAACAAATCACAGGTTCCATAAGTCCAAGTGGAAGCTGGAAAGCTGTTGCCCTTTACCTTAATGTAGATCCTACTACTGCAGTGGGTATAACTTTAAGAAGTGAACTAGTTAGTGATAGCAAAGTAGTTTATTATGGTACAAAAAGCATTTTCGCCAATACCTTATCATTAAATTATAAAGTTGGCCCTTTTATACTTATTCCTGAAGTCAGAGTTGAATCTGCACAAAGCGAAATTTTTATCAAAAATGATGGCACCGGTTCTAAATCAACAGCTACAGCTTTACTGGCTGCAGTTTACAAATTCTAAAGGTTTTGGATAATATTAAAGTTGCCTGTATTTTCTTATCAATTTTTAGTTTATTGGTTAATCTTTAAAAAAATCTAATATAATTAGAAAGAAATAGACATAACATATGCTTTCAATTTATTAATCGGTCCTTTTTATTTATTCTATACTAAAAAAAATTATTATGAAAAAAATTGAAGCCATTGTCAGAACATCAAAGTTTGAGGATGTAAAGGCTGAATTAAAAAAAGCTGGTATTGACTTTTTTTCCTATTGGGAAGCTGCTGGAATTGGTAACGAACATTTAAAAGAGATGCATCACAGTTATAGAGGAACAGTTTACGATACTCAATACATTCCAAGAATATTCATATCTATTGTATTGAAAGATGCCAACGTTGAAAAAACTATTGAATGTATTCAAAAAGCAGCCTTTACCGGCGAAATTGGGGACGGAATGATTTTTAGTTACGACATAGAGGAGTCAGTAAGAATTAGAAATGGTGCCAGGGGAGAGGCTTCAACCTCAGGTCCGAGCGATTCACTTTAAATCTTTTAACAATTAAATTGAAAATAATGATACGTAAAATAATTTTGTTTGCATTTGTTTTAGTTCTTGGAATATCGCCTCTGTTTGTAGCAGCTCAAACCGATTCTAATAAGTCTGATTCCAGTAAAATTACCGCTGCGACGGATACATCTAAAACCGCAGCAACAGCTCTGGTAGCTGCTGCTTCGCCCAAGGCTCCAGATCCTAATGGAAGTGCCACCGGTACAGTTTCAGATGTTACGGCCGCAAAAGCCGGTGCGCCAACAGCTGGTGAACTGGCAGATCAAGTCGGTCATAACAAAGTGAGTATTAACATGGTTTGGTTACTAATCGGTGGTATTTTGGTTTTCTTTATGCAGGCTGGATTTGCATTAGTTGAAACAGGCTTAACCCGAGCCAAGAACGTTGGGCATACCATGGCCATGAATTTATTTGTTTATCCCGCCGGTGCTTTGGGATTCTTTGCATGTGGTTTTGCAATTATGTTTGGGGGTGTAGGTGCATTAGGTACATTAGGTGGTTTTGATGGCTTGAATCATGAAATTTCTATTCACCTTTTTGGACATGATTTCGGGATAATAGGAGCAAAGGGCTTTTTTATGAATGGCATTTACGATGTTAGTGTCTTAGGGTTTTTCGTATTTCAGGTAGTTTTTATGGATGCAACCGCAACTATACCTACTGGAGCAATGGCTGAAAGATGGAAATTTGCATCGTTTGCAATCTCCGGATTTTTAATTGGAGGTATTATTTATCCTATATATGGTAACTGGGTTTGGGGGGGAGGTTGGTTAGCTCAATTAGGATCTAATTTTGGGTTGGGTCATGGTCACGTTGACTTTGCAGGTTCCTCGGTAGTACATTTATCCGGAGGGGTTTTAGCATTTGTGGGTGCAAAAATGCTTGGTCCAAGGCTAGGAAAATATAATAAAGATGGTTCTTCAAATGCTATTCCCGGACACAATATACCGATGGCAGTATTGGGTACACTCGTTTTGGCCTTTGGTTGGTTTGGCTTTAATGCGGGTTCCACATTTGCAGGTACTGATCTGAGGTTTGCTGTAGTTGCTTTTAATACGATGATTGCCTCGTGCGGAGGTGCGCTGGCAGCAACTTTATGGATCTGGCATGTTAGAGGAACAAAACCAGATGTAAGCATGATGTGTAACGGTTTGTTGGCAGGTTTGGTCGCCATCACAGCCCCCTGCGCTTTTGTTACTCCAATGGGAGGTTTAATCATTGGCTTAGTATCCGGTGTTATTGTGGTAGAAATAACTTTATTTGTTGAAAAGAAATTAAAGATCGATGATCCTGTTGGTGCAATTGCAGTGCATGGAGCTAATGGTCTTTGGGGTGTTTTAGCGCTTGGGTTGTTTGCAGATGGAACTTATGGAGATGGATTAAATGGAGTGAAGGGAACCGTAAAAGGCTTATTCTATGGTGACAGCGGACAATTTGTTGCAGAAGCAATTGGGGGACTTACAAACATTGTATTCTTTGGAGCAGCCGGTTGGTTGATGTTTAAATTGTTAGATAAATTGGTAGGTAACAGAGTAAAACCCGAAGTTGAATTATATGGTTTAGATCTTCCGGAAATGGGCATAGATGGTTATTCGGGCATAAAGTTGGATAAGAATGCTGAAACACCATTATCAAGATAATTAGTAGTTGTGTATTAGTGGTACTTTCTATAAAGTGTGTAAGTGTTCAAGAAGTTGGGGTGCACCCCAACTTCTTGAACACTTTTTTTTACTTTTAAAAAACACATTTTATTATGGACAACGGACAACAACTCACCGATGCTTTTTTAAAACAAGTTAAAACCAGCGATGAGCTAAACAGCTTTTTAGCCCAACTAAAAAAAACGAGGTATTGAAAAGATTTTAGAAGGCGAACTCGATGCCCATTTGGATTACGATAAGCATGAAAAAACCGGCTTCGCTAATGCCCGCTAGCAGATATGCAGCAAAGCAAAGTGCCCAAAGATATCTGTGCGGTAAATAATTTGAATATTCTAATAAATAAGACTCTTCATGTCAAATTATCATTGGGGTTAAAAATTATAATTTTCAATAAACTTATGCGTTTATTATAATCTACTGCGCTGCTATAAATCCAATATTTTATGTTCATTCCGTATAAAAAAATCCATCCAGTTTGTTACTTCAAAACTTACAAAATATAATTTACTGTTGTATGTAAATTTATATTTTTTGGTCATTGGTAAACCTACAAATAAATAATACTGATAGTTGTCTTTTTAAACAGCCGCACAGAAAGCCAAAGCACAAAGGGCCTCGCTTCATTTCTGCGCTTGTAGGGTTTATTAATATGTGATACACCCAACGCAGGCATAAATAAATTATTGAATTTTATAAAGAAGCAGGTCCTAATCAATTATTCCCGATAGCGTATGTGAGTGGTTTGGTAATTGGTATGGATACCGTTGGATGAATAGACTCAATAGAGACATTTAATCTTAAAAAAATAAAATAGTAAAAGATTTTAAATTAAACGAAGAAACAAACAAAAGGAAATGGACTTATCAGATAGAAAGTTCAATCTAAAAGTGCATACATTATAAGAGATATTTAGCCACATTAATTTTCAGAATGTGTAAATCTTGTGATACTTATCCATAATTGCGTAATGCTATTTTTTTATGCAATTATATTTAAATAGTGAAAAATATTTCACGGCTGTACTGCCAGTTGCAGGAAAAAATAAATTAATTATTAGTTATGACAGACTCAACAATGAATCAAACAAAAAAAGACATCGTTGGAATTGCTTCCGAAAGCGCAAAAACACTTGCAGCCGCCGTTACCGCAGCAGGCTTGGTAGAAACACTTCAAGGCAGTGGACCATTTACAGTATTTGCCCCAACTGATGGTGCTTTTGCTGCTATTCAAAAAGACGTTGACGAACTTTTGAAACCTGAAAACAAAAAGAAACTTACCGACATTTTAACCTATCATGTTGTGAGTGGAAACGCGATGGCAGCAGATTTAAAAGACGGCCAGGAATTAACTACTGTGCAGGGTGGAAAATTAAAAGTGTCTATTAAAGGAGACAAAGTGATGATAAACGACGCAAATGTAACCATGGCTGACGTGGCAGCATCAAACGGTGTTGTACACGTAATTGACAAAGTATTAATGCCGTAAATGTAAAATTCACTGCTGATTTCTCAAAAGGAAACCTAGCCAACAAAGCATAATACATCATCAAAGGGTAAAAAATTCCTGACATAGGTAATTTTCTACCCTTTTGAGTTTAACAGCTTTTTATTTTTTAAAAACATTATTATTAAAATAGAAATCATCACAGCATTTTAATTATGGTGAAATCTTTTTCGATGTCCAGCGCAAATATTTAGCATAGCAAAGTGTGGAAGATTATCTGCCGTAAGAATGGCACAAGTCGTGGGGTAGACGCAAAAAGATTTTTACTTTTTGTGCATTATAATTTGCGGTACAGAAAGCCAAGCAGAAAGGCCTCCGCATTTCTCTAGAGTACACGTCACTGCGTTAGCTGTTGTACTATTTTATTAATCATGCTATTGGGTGATTATATTCACCAATTATATAGATAAATGGTGAATATAACTTTGCTTATTTATGCTGCATCCCATGATTTATAACTTTATACAAATCAAACCTTACTCCCCAATTATTTTTTGCGTTCTCTTCAACATATCTGTTGGCTTCGCCGCCGCTTGGTTTTTAACCAGCGGCGTTTAGTTTTATTTAAAAATTTAAAGAAAGGCAGATTTGCAGCTCAGCTTTGTGCTTGGCGCATCTGTGCAGCCTATAAATAATGTCTTAAGAAGTCGTCGTTTGCAGACTAATAACCGGTGTGGGTAGGTGTTTATGGGTATTAAACCACCCCGTCCTAAAGGGCACCCCTCCAAGGAAGGGAATTGGTAGTATGCGCTTGTTTGGTTAATCCTTTTCTAGCTAAAAGTTCTTGTGCATATATGCATATGCAGCAAAGATTTGAGGATGGCATATCTGTGCGTCCTGTAACTAAAGCCTTAAGAAATTGTTACCAAAATATCGGCACCGTTTTATCATCTTACGCTTGTGTTTTAAGAATAAAAATCAAACCTTACTCCCCCATTATTTTTTGCGTTCTCTTCAACATATCTGTTGCCTGCAGAATTTTAGCTTTTAGTTTTGAAGGATAATTTGGGTGCGTTTTTATATACTCATTTACAATTTTTAAAGCCTCAGCGCTTTGGTAATCGCCAAACGTTGCCTGAAGCCACGATTGCGGAAAAAAGATATCTCCGGTTACCTGAATTTCCTGTAATAAATCTAAACTCTGTTTTAAATATTTTTGCGAAGTAGCCTGTTGCAGCGGATGATGAAGGTAATTTAGCGCAGCTAACACGTTAGATTCCTTCTCTCTGTTTTTATGATCTGCAAGACTTTCAAAAAACCCGTCTCTTACTTTTACATCGGCTGATAAAGCCGGCATTATAAATTGAAAACGTTTTTTACGATCAGGATTTTTAATTCTTTGCAATTGTTCAGCAAGCATATTTTCATCGTTTTTCCGCAGCTTCAAAGCCAATGCCAAAGCAGTATAATCATCTTCTGAAAACTTAATGCCATCAGGCGCTATCTGGGTTTTCCAAATCGGATACAGTTTATTGTATGCTTCATCGGTTAAGAAAACAGTTTGATACAGTTTTAAAAGGTTCTTTTTATTGTTGGCTAAATCCTGCTTTTCAATTGCCTGCCAAATTTGATTTTCTAAACCCTGTACTAATTTATTTCTTGATTGAATGCTGTTAAAACTCCAGAAAATATTTGCCACATAACCTGTAAGCAGTCTCAGATTTAATTCGTCTTTTTCTTGTTGTAATTGGCTAATGAAATAATTCAACAACGCAGTAGGTTTTACAAAAGCCTGGTTTAGCATATTCTCATACGCTGAAATATAAAACGACGCCCTCATTAATGGTGATGAAATTTTATTTGTTTGGTTAAAAACAGACACATCAACAGGCCAAACGCCATACCCTTCTCCGCCTGAATTGTAAATAATAAAGTTGGGTTTAGCTAAACCTTTTGCTGCTTTTACATCAACCATTTTGCCAGTAAAATTTACCGGCAATTCTTTTATATGGTCATCATAAAACAACGAAATTTTAAATGATTGTGGCCAAATCCTGTCTACACCAAATTCTGGTTTTTGCGAAATGGTTAGTCGGGTAATTTTACCATTATTGATTTCTAATTTATCTGAAATTTTTGGTCTTCCGTTATCATCTACCCAAACTTTGTTCCATGCTAACAAATCAACCGGGGCATACTTGTTTAGAATATTAATTAAATCAGGCCATGTAGCATTTGAAAAAGCAAACTTTTTAAGGTACTCCCGCATTCCTGTTTGAAACTTGTCTTTACCCATGAGCAACTCCAGCTGGAGCATCATAATGGGTGCTTTATGGTAAATTATATTGCCATACAAAGAACCGGCTTCGTTTAAATTATCTAATGGCTGGCGAATGGGGTTTGCTCCAATGGTTCTATCAATACCGTAAGCTGTAGGAAAATGATCAATCAAAAATTTGTGATCAAATTCCTCTTTGCCTTTTAAATGCTCACTTACTTTATCTGCCATAAAATTGGCAAAAACTTCTTTGGTCCAAACATCGTTAAACCATTTAATGCTGACCAAATCGCCAAACCACATGTGTGCCGTTTCGTGAGAAATTAGATTTGCTCTGGAAATGTATTGGCTCTTGGTAGACGTGGCATCTAAAAATAATGTTGAGCCCTGGTATTGTACCGCCCCCGGATGCTCCATTCCGCCAAACTGAAAATCAGGAATTGCAACGAAACCAATTTTTTGAAAAGGATAAGGGATCTTAGTCCAGGTTGAGAGAAAATCAATGGCATTGCGATGCTCCACAAAAATAGAATCAATACTCAAATTAATTTTAGCACTGTCCGTTTCCCGATATAAAAATTGAACGGATTGTTTATTAATATCTTGGTTAACAGTTTTAAATTTTCCGGCTGTAAACGAGAACAGGTAAGTGCTTATTTTATCTGATGCGGCAAAATCAACCGTCGTTCTTTCTTCCTTTACCGTACTTGTTAGTAAGCTTCCATTTGATATTGCTTCCCATTGTTTAGGAATAACCAAACTTAGTTTATAGGTAGCTTTTAAATCGGGTTGATCAAAACAAGGGAAACATGTTCTGGCCCTGTCGGGCACAAATAACGTGTACAAATAATCGTCGTTTCTGTTGAGTGCTGCGTTGCCTGCAATAAAAGCAATATCGATTTTGTTTTTACCTTTTATTAAAGAAGTTTCAGGAATAATGATGTGTTCTTTTTGGTAATTAATGGCAACAGGTTTCCCGTTCACTTCAATTTTTTGTATTTGATTTTGCTGTGCTTTAAAATCTAATTGAAGTGAAAATTCATTTTTTAATAAATTAAAACTGAGCAGTTCATTGGCTTTAATCTCTTCAGTTTTTAAAGCAGGAATATCAAATTTTAGTTGGTACTGAATGTCATTAATAACAGCGCTCCTAAAATCTGCCAGGTTTTTTGATACGCCAAAATCAATTGTTGGTTCTTTTAAAATTGGCTGCGCAAATCCAAAAAACGGCATCATCAAAAAGAAAGAAAGCAATCGTTTATTCATCATAAATATTTTATGTCTGCAGTAATTCAAAAATAGTTTGTCCGCCTAAAAACGCCATAAATACCACCACTAAATAACCTAACACCGTTAACCAAATTGGGTGTTTGTATGTTTTAATAATAGATGTTTTATAAGCTGCCAATAACATTGCTCCTAAAGAAACCGGTAATATCATCCCATTTAACGCACCAACAAAAACCAATGTTTTAACCGGTTGGCCAATAAATAAAAATATAGCTGTAGAAATTAAAATGAAGACAATGATGATGGTGCGTTGGTTGGCCAATATTTTAGGGTGAAAAGAGTTGACGAAGGAAACGGAAGTATATGCTGAACCAATTACGGAAGTGATAGCGGCAGCCCACATAACCAATCCAAATAATTTATAACCTAATTCGCCGCTTGCCAACTGAAAGACAGAGGCCGCAGGGTTTGCCGGGTCTAATGTTGAGCCTGCATATACAACTCCCAATGCTGCTAAAAACAACAAAACCCTCATTAATGAAGCTATGCCGATAGCCATGGTAGCACCTCTGTTTACTTCCTTTATGTGTTTCTCTCCGGTAATGCCTGCGGCTAATAAGCGGTGTGCGCCTGCAAACGTAATATAGCCACCAACTGTGCCCCCAACAATGGTTAAGATAGCAGCAAAACTTAGCTCTTGAGGAATAAAAGTTTGAATGGCTGCCTGGGCATAAGGTGGGTTACTTTTATAAACAATGTAACAGGTAAGTATGATCATTAAAAAACCTAAAACCTTGGTTATCCAATCCATCGCAACACCCGCTTCTTTATAAACAAAAATACCAACAGCTATGATGGCACTAATGATACAGCCCTGGGCAATGCTGATGCCAAATAAAACATTTAAACCCAAGCCTGCTCCGGCAATATTACCGATGTTAAAAGCCAGCCCTCCTAAAAAAACAAGAAAGGATAAAAAATAACCCAGCCCCGGAAAAACTTTGTTTGCAATATCCTGAGCAGGCTGACCAGCAACAGTAATGATGCGCCAAATATTTAATTGAGCTACTATATCGAGTATAACAGAAATTAAAATAACGAAGCCAAAACTTGCACCTAACTGTTGGGTAAACACGGCGGTCTGTGTTAAAAAACCCGGGCCTATTGCGGAAGTTGCCATTAAAAAGGCGGCACCAATTAATACACTTCGGTTAGATGTTGGTTTCAATTTGATAAAGCTTTAATGGGTATTCCATTGTTGGTTAAAGTATGGTGAATGGTTTTTGCAAACGCTACTGCATGTTCGCCATCACCGTGAATACACAACGTATCTGCATTAAGCGAAACGATTTTTTGATTTACACTTATTACCTGCTGCTTGTTCACCATCATTAAAACCTGCGCTGCGGCGGCGTTTTCATTTGTAATTAAAGCATTGGTTTGCGAACGTGGCGTTAATGATCCATCATCCTGATAAGTACGATCTGCAAAAACTTCCCCTGCAGATTTTAACCCTTTGTTGGTTGCTGCGTTAATGAGTTCGCTGCCAGCTAAACCATATAAAATTAAATCAGGGTCAATATCATAAATGGCATCTGCAATGGCCTGAGCCAATTTTAGATCTTTAGCCGCCATATTGTACAAAGCCCCGTGAGGCTTTACGTGATTGAGTTTAGTGTTCGCAGCTTTTACAAATGCTGCTAAAGCGCCGATCTGATACAATGTAATTTGATAAGCCTCCCCGGGGGTTATTTTCATTTCTCTTCTGCCAAAACCCTGCAGATCCTGCAGACCGGGATGTGCGCCAATAGCTACATTATTTTGAACTGCTAAAGCGACGGTATCTTGCATCACCCCGGCATCTCCGGCATGGAAACCACAGGCAATATTTGCAGAAGAAATATACTTAAAAAGCAGTGCATCGTTTGGCATGGAGTAATTGCCAAAAGCTTCGCCCATGTCGCAGTTGATATCTATGTTAGCCATTTTAAAATGCTGTTTTTAATTGAATAGCAATAGCAAGTTTTTCAAAATCTGATTGAAGATCAAGATAAAGCTTTTCGGCTTCTTCTAATTTGATGAGTTCAAAATGAATAGCTTGGCCAGGCTTCAATTGAGCACAAATTGGTAAGTCAACTTCAGCCACTTTTGCAAGTCTTGGATAGCCGCCTGTGGTTTGGCAATCTGCCATCAACAAAATTAAAGACCCATC
>Ga0209724_1005111_pt1 | contig 10121 bp, 6 predicted proteins | sample grotaG_FD_184143 | JGI IMG/M metagenome (GOLD analysis project Ga0209724, IMG submission 184143) | Glacier valley bacterial and archeal communities from Borup Fiord, Nunavut, Canada, to study Microbial Dark Matter (Phase II) -... | ecosystem: Environmental > Aquatic > Freshwater > Ice > Glacier ... | reverse complement strand
ACGCAAATGTTCTTTTTGCTCCTGCTCACCAAATTTATCAATAGGATTTGCAAATTCATTTCTAAAAAATTCCATTGTACCAAGCAGCCCCGGGTTTAAGAAATTCATTTGCGCATAAATATCAAAAGTATTGTTTTGCAAAGGCGTACCACTCATACAAACACGGTTAGTGGCATTTAATAAAGATGCTGCTTTTGTAACTTTTGATGATGGATTTTTTATTGCCTGGCTTTCATCCAACACCACATAATCAAAATGTATTTTTAAGAACAGCTGTATATCGCTGCGCAAAGTTCCATAAGTAGTGATGATGATATTAGCCGCTTTCAATTCCTCTATATTTCTGCTCCGTGTGCTACCGTGGTGTACATGTGCAACAAGAGAAGGCGTAAACTTTTTTATTTCGTTTTGCCAGTTGTAAATTAATGTAGTTGGGCAAACTACTATCGATATAAGTGATTCGTTTGTTACTTTAAAATAATCCAGCATAGTAAGTGCCTGCACGGTTTTACCAAGTCCCATATCATCTGCCAATATACCGCCCCAGCCAACCTCATTTAAATAATTAAGCCAGCGATAACCTGCCAGCTGGTACGGTCGTAAAATTGGTTCTAACTGAACTGGCGCAGGTATTTCTGGTATGTTACGGTATTCTCTTAAACGTTCATATTTTTCATCCAGCGCAAAACTCATTTCTTCTTCGTTGCGGTTTTCATACAGGTCGTCTATAACGCTCATATGGTATTTGCTAAGGCGAAGTTTATCACTTTTGCCATCGCCCACTTTAAATAAAAGCGAATATTTCTTGAGCCATTCATCAGGCAAAATACCTAAAGTGCCATCGCCCAGTTGCACAAAAGACCGCTTCTCGGCCAAAGCCGACTTTATTTCTGCAATACCTACTCTTTGCTCACCAAATTCTATTTCTACTTTTGCATCAAACCAATCCTGTCCGCTGCTTACATGTATGTTAGTACTTGGTCGTGCGGTGTTAAACCTAAAGTTTTTTAAAGCTTCAAAACCAAATACAGGTATTTTCATTTCTTTCATGGCATCTACAAAAAGAAAAAACCAGTTGTTACGCAACACATCTGCACCACGCAAAACGAGGCTGCCGGATTCCTGCTTTGTAATAAAACCTGAGTGAAGACTTTCCAGCTTTGCCATAAAAGCATCTTCTGCATCTTTATTGCGGTATATCTGTAAAATTTTATCGCCATCAGGTATTATCAATACTTCTTTATCACCAGCTTTTGTTTCAAAACCCTTGTAAGAAAATACAGGTTGAAAAAGCAAATATTCACCCCGTTCCTGCAACATTAATTTAATATCGGGCATAGAAACTTTTACTTCTTTTACCAACGACTTATCAAATTCAACTTCATATTCTTTCGTTAACGGAATAATAATATTTTCCATTTTTTCTGCCCAGTTGCTTTTGCTTAAAGCAATATTTCCTTCTCTTATAAATTTTTCAGCCTGCATTACATCTTCCGTTTTCTGCCAGGTATACATTACATCTTCAAACAAAAAAACTAGGCTGTTGCCTGATTTGTTTTCAGTAAATGCAACGGGTTCACCGCCAATTTTTACCATGCACGAAATTTCGAACTGGCTTTTTTTAGCAGCAACTTTAAACACGGGAGATAAAAATTCATCGCTCAGTTCTGTCTCCAGCAAATTGGCAGTTTTAAATTTTTTAGTAGCAGGTAAAATAAATACAAAAGGGTTGTTGCATTGCTCATCAAAAATTTTTCGCAGTTTTGGATGGAGGTATTCTGTGATAAGCTGTTTTGTTTCTTCGGGTAAATCATCACCATCGGTATGAATAATATTTTCCCAGATACCGCTAAAAGGAGAGTTTCGGTTGAGGTATTTGTTTATTTCATTTTCCTGCAGTTTTCGTACCTGCTGAAAGAGTGATTTATCATTTTCAGAAAAATCAGAAATATCTACAAACTTGGTTAAATCGATTAATTCAGTTTTACCCAGGTATTTTTTATTGTCCTCATCCTGTTCTCCCTGTATAGCATCTATAGTAAAACCGGGGTAATTTTTAGCATTAAAATTAAATACCAATCCCAGGCGCATGCGCTTTTGAACATCAACTATTTTTTCCTGTTGAGGTACATTTGCAATAGGTACAAATGCAGGTGCTGTGCGGTATGTTGGAATTGGCAATGGTGCAGCAGCAACAACCCGCTTTATTGTAGTATCAAGTACTTTTAAAAAAGGCTTACTGTCTTTGTAAGTAAATTCAAATTTACCTGCAAGGTCGTCTTCAAGGCTGTAACCGTAAATCTGCAATAGTTTGTTTTTCTCTTTATCCCGGTTTCTTATGCTGTCAAAATAATCTGAACCATAAGTTTGCAACAATTGTACAAACAATAAAACTTTATGTTCGCACAAAGGGTGCATCGCTTCGCTGCACATGCAGGAAGTATCAAAATTTCGTTCATCATTTTTTTGAATAACCAGTGGAAATTTTTCGCCGTTTATAACTATTTCAGCTTCTACCCTTTCGTCAGCAGTTTTTAAAATAACGGCTTTAGTAGTTTTCATTAATTCTTCCGCCTCATGAAAAATAGAAGGCGATGAAAGCATCTTTATCATTTTAAGATCGATGTTTTTCATTTTTGCTACAGAGTGCATCTGGTTATACTGTATAGCACTGATGTGCAATAAGTTTTTATCAACCATATCCTGCAAACGCAATAAAGCAGCGGCTTCGTGGCGACAGATATCACCGATATTATATGGACAGCTGCAACGGAGATTCATTGCTTTTGCATCGCTGTATTTTTCAATATACACTTTGTAAAATGTACTGTACACGTCATCCTTTACCCTAAAGACAATGTTGCTCATTAATTCATCATGTTCCACCAGCTCTACAAAGCCAAGTGATTGAATTTTTTTTCCCCGGCGAATAACTTCGTCGGTGCCATTGTTGTATATATGCTTAATTAGATGTGGTAATGCCAAAGAAAAAATAATTTATGTATGAATGTAAAAGGGTCGGTTTAATAAAGCAGCTGTTTACCGACCGCATTGTGCAAGGTACGGCAGTAAACTTAGCTTACAAAGTAAAAATGGCTAAGTATGTATTAACATTGTTTACTTTTCCTTAATTATCTCGCTTACAAAAGTTTTTGAGTAAAGATAATTGAGCATACAGCTATGGAAGGTTAGGCTTAATAAGCTACAAAATTTGCAGAATATTTATTGCGTTTAGACCCTAGATTGACTGCTGATAAAAGAGCTGAGCGATGAATGGTGGTGAAAAACGTAGGTAAGTTTATAAAAAATTAGTCCCATTATTATTTATTGCTCTGTATGGGTAGATAAAAATTAGGGCTAAATTTTGGGATGTTATTTATGGGTAAAATGCGAAAGAAAATATTTATATAAATATTGTAAGATTATATTAATCCCAAATATCTTCAAAATCAACGTTTGCAGTGCAACCATCTTTAAAAGTAAAAACAAAATTATTAGGAGAAATTGAAATCGGAGAATATGCATCATTTATGGCTTCATAAATCTCCATTTTTTTCATCTGTGGATCAAGTATAAGAAAATATTTTACCCCCTGAGAAAGATAAATTTCTTTTTTGATATTCCTATCTTTTACTGCTGTAGATGGAGATAAAATTTCTGCAATAAGTTCAGGCGTAAAGTCTAAATATTTTTTTTCAATTTTTTTACAGACTACCAATAAATCAGGTTGGAGAATTATATTATCGGCTATTTTCCAATCGAGCGGTAGAAATACTTTACAATCTTTACAGGATATTTTTAAAGCACTTTTAAAATTAGCATATAAATTACCATTAACGGTTTGGTGAATAGGTATTGGCATTGGCGACATTGCGTAAGGAATTCCGTCAATCAATTCCCACTGTCCTTCCCATTGGCAATAATCTGCGTAGGTATAATTAGGCAGGTATTTATGAGCTACGTTCATATATTAAAATTAGCCAATTTTTCAAACAATTCCATTCACCAATTTTCCGTTTGCATACACCGGCAATGAAGGTGCGCCATCTTCTGTAAGGCAATAGCGTATATCTTTTTCAAGATGGTATTTTGTGAGGCGATGGTAATGGGTTGCATTGCGTTCTTTCATAAATTCATAAAGATCAGTTTTGGCTGTCATGTAAAGGCTTTCGGCTAGTTGAGATGAATCGCATTGAATGGTAAAACTTTCTTTAATTCTATTTACGACTGCTCCAGCAAACAAACTGTCTTCTATGTTTATTTTGTTTTTCCATGCGGCACATGCAAGCACTACATTTTTATTTTTTGATAATAAATAGTTACAAACAGAAGATATATTTGGGAAAGATCCTGTGATAATTTCCTGCGCACCGTTGGCCAATGCCATGTGCAATAATTTTGTACCATTTGTGGTAGTCAACACCAATGTTTTGCCCGCAATAAATGATGCAGGATATTCAAAAGGAGAATTACCATATTGTAAACCTTCTGCTACCTGTCCGTCTCTTTCTCCTGCGGTAATGGCATTTAATTCAGCGCCTACCTTTACACATTCTGACACATTATCTATCGGTATAATTTCTTTTGCGCCATTGTGCAACGCAGTAGCAATTGTAGATGTTGCACGCAATACATCAATAATTACGACAATGCTTTCGGTCACATCATACAAGTGTAGCAATTCCGGTGATAGACAAGTGTACAAAGAAGGTTTTATATTGCTCATTAATATTTTACTTTTTTAAAATCATATTCCCCTGTTCAGCTTTGTCCACCCCAGCTTACACAAAAGGCACTTTTACAATTACAGCTCTTAACAATGTGTTGCGCACCTTTACAAATATTTCAGAACCTATGGCGGAAAATTTTGTATCTACATAGCCCATACCAATTGCTTTGCCGAGTGAAGGAGCCTGTGTGCCGGATGTAACATTGCCAATTGAAGCACCTTCAAAATCTTTTATTTCATAATCGTGGCGGGCAATTCCTTTTTCAATCATTTCGAAACCAACAAGCTTTTGCATAACACCCTCTGCTTTTTGTTTTTCAAAAATTGCTTTTGACGTAAAATCTTTTGTAAATTTTGTTACCCAGCCAAGGCCTGCTTCTATCGGTGATGTTGTGTCGTTTATATCCATTCCATATAAACAAAATCCCTTTTCTAAACGCAAAGTATCTCTTGCGCCCAAGCCGATAGGTTTTATTCCTGCCGCTTTGCCGGCATCAAAAATAGCATCCCATATTTTATCAGCAGCGCCATCTTTATTTTCAAAATAAATTTCAACCCCGCCACTACCTGTATAACCTGTGGCGCTGATCAATACATTTTCAACCCCTGCAAATTTGCCTTTTGCAAAAGTGTAGTACGGTAAATTAAGGATATCGATATCTGTTAGCGGTTGTAATATTTTTGTTGCCGTTGGGCCCTGAATGGCAAGCAGACAGGTATCGTCAGAAATATTCTGCAGCTCAGCATTATTTGTATTGTATTGGGTAATCCAATTCCAATCTTTATCAATATTGCCTGCATTTACGACAAGCATATACACTTCATTTTCTTTTATACAATACACCAATAAATCATCTACAATTCCGCCTGTTTCATTTGGCATGCAGCTGTACTGGGCTTTGCCTGCAGTAAGTTTTGCTGCATCGTTTGTTGTAATACGTTGAATAAGTTCAAGTGCATTTGGACCTTTCACCATAAATTCTCCCATATGGCTTACATCAAAAACGCCTGCTGCATTTCGTACCGTAGCATGTTCATCGTTTATACCTGTATAAGAAATAGGCATATTAAAACCGGCAAAATCTGCCATTTTTGCTCCTAATGCAATATGTTTTTCTGTGAAGGGTGTATTTTTCATGTATTGTTTTTTTATGTGGGCAAATGTAAATAAAAAAAAAGCCCTACCACTAAGGGCAGAGCTTTATTCAACCTCAACTTAACTCTTTCTTTAATTGAATAAAACCAAGGCGTTTTTAAAAGGAAGCGATTTGAATAAGAAAGTATTGCCTTCGTCTTTGTTTTCATATTTCTCCAATTGCTTTTCTATTTTTTCTTTTGCTTTTTGCAGGGAGTCTTTAAAACGTTTTTCATCTTTTTTAATGTTCATTTTTATAGAATCAAATTTATCCATTGGCTTGTTATCGTAACGATAATTGCCATCGCTGTCATTGTTATCTTCTATGGTTATTCCATTTCTGTCAATACGTAACCTTTCTTTTCCTTCTCTCACTTCTATTATGCTTCTGTTTTTATTGTTTCTTCGGTAACTATCTGCCGGCTTTCCATCTTTTGTAAAAAGACCATCCTTTGTCATTGTATACCATTCGCCTTCATCCCAACCTTCTTCCAGATTTTCAAATTGAATATTTTCAAAATCTCTATCTGTATTATTCATAAAGGGACCCTTAAAATTTATTCTTGATGATGTATTTACCCGATCATTTATTTTTATTTGTTTACCTACAGGCACGTACACCGTAATGATCACGTGTTGGTTTCTAAACTTATTTACTTTATTAATGGTTATACCCTGATCAATTACAAGCAAAGAATCTTTTTGCTCTGCATTAAAATTTATAAGAGAAGCAAGTGTATCGGCATTTCTTCTGGTATTACCGCATGCCGTTCTTATCATCGTAACTCTAAAACTGTCATTGGTAGCTTTTACAATGTGAATCGTTGTATTTCTTATAACAGCACTGTCTTCGTCTGTCCCTTCAAATGGCTGCATACTAAACCAACTGTTTCTGCTGAACCTTGTCCCCGGCGCAAGTGTGGTTACTTCCAGATTGCTAACTCCCGGGTTTGGAAGGTTAACTTCCTGCTCATTTATGTTTGATGAGTGCCTGAAATCTTTAGAAATTGAAGCAATTAATAAAATGATACTTACCCAACCAATAACCCACATTGCGCTAAAACCTAGCTTCAGCATTTTGCTGCCTGTTTTCATTTTGGCAAGCTTTCTTATTATCCATGTAATTACCGCAATCATTGGGGCTATTATAAAGAACAACAGCGTTCCCCAAGCAAATACATTTTGCCACCCTTCCGTAAGTAAAAAATCTTTCATCGGGAATACACCCATGGCTGCAATGCCAAACCCAAACAAAGCGAATATGAGAGAAATGCCTACAATGGCTAGAATAAAATATACAAAGCCTTTTACCAACAATACAATAATATCGCCTAATGATCGGCCACTTTTTTTTGCCAAGCTGTCTGCTTCTGCACCAACTTTTTTTCCGCTTTCGTTTGCAACATTTACTACCTCCTTTCCAAATTTTTGCACCCTTTCCTTAACACCCTTCATTTCTTCTACTACAGAGGCTTTAATAGTATTCATGTCTACCTTTTCCCCTTTCATTTCCAGCTTTTCCGCTGTGGTTTTGGCTTCGGGCAATACGAGCCATAAAATTATATAAATGAACAATGCACCCGGACTAAAGCTGAAGAAATTAAAATCTCCAAAGTTACCAAAATTGCCAAACCTGTTTTTACTCACAAAAGATAACAAAGGCAACAAAAAAAGTACTCTTGGTATCCATGCATTTATTCCTAAATAATGGCCAATACCACTGCAAACACCGGCAATATATTTTTCATCATTGTCTCTGTATAATTTTTTTCTTCTGCTTCCAATAACAGTGGTAGCGCTGCTTGGCACAGCTATCCATAAAATAATATACGGTATAAAACCTATACCGAAAGAGAAGAGTAATACAAGAAATATTATTCTTACTATTACAATATCTATATCGAAATAATTGGCAATACCACTACAAACACCACCTACAAGTTTATGGTTTTCGTCTCTAAACAATCTTCTTTTTCCTGGAGGGGTTGCGGTTGATGATTGCTGTTGTTGAGCGGTTTGTTCTTCTGAATCTTTATTACCAGTTGTTGCGGAGGTCTCTGTATCATCAAAATCTTCCGGTCTGCCTATGCTTTTTATAATAGCATTTACATCTTCATCTGTAATGCAAACCGCACCTGCTTTTATTCTTTCCTGAAATAATTCTCCGATGCGATTCTCTATATCGTTTATAATTTCATCTTTACCCTCTTCCAAAGCAAAGTGGCGTGATAGACTGTCCACATAGGCTTTTAAAATATCGTAGGCAGCTACTTCTATTGGAACTACCCTTCCCTGAAAATTTATATTTATTACCTGTTTCATGATTTGATAATTGTTGTTGTTAAGGTTGTTTTTTTATTTTGTTAGTGCAGTTACAGCATTGGCAAGTTCGTTCCAGGTGGCTTCGAGTTCTTTGTAAAAATCTGCACCCTTTTCTGTAAGCAGAAAATACTTTCGTGGCGGTCCGCTGTTGCTTTCTACCCATCTGTAAGTAAGCAGTTCTGCATTTTTTAATCTGGTAAGCAAAGGATATAGAGTGCCTTCAAAAATGTTGAGGTTGGCTGCTTTCATTTTGTCAATAATATCTGAGGGGTAAGCTTCTCCCTGTTTTATTACAGACAATATGCAAAACTCCAAAACTCCTTTTCGCATCTGGCTTGCTGTGTTATCAATATTCATATCTTAATTTTTTGTTGGTGATTAGTTTCTCACTTTGATAAAACAAAGATAGGTTTAGTTTGGTACTATGTAACGCATAATACCTTTTATTTTACGGTAGTTGGCGATGTATTTATCTAAAGTATTGATTATGAATATTTAAGAAAAAATAATATCTTTTATATTTTGATAAACGGTAGATTAAAAATGTGAATGGTAGATATAGAAATTGTTTTTGTGGCATAATTTGATATAAGCCTTATCTTCGCAGAAGTTCATTAACACAGCGGCATTAAAAGCCCGGATATTTATTGTAGATTTTTATTTAATACACTTCCCCAATAAGATGCTTTACGAACATAAGCATTCTCCATTTTTAGTGATGAAGCTCGTCTTCATTTCCGCACTCATTTATTAAAACAACATATTTTGTTATTTACAGACTTAAATCTTATTAAGCCCATCCTTGATGCGCTTGATACCGAAGGCTATACAAAGCCTACACCCATTCAACAAGGCGCCATTCCTTTTATACTGGCAGGCAGAGATTTGCTTGGTTGTGCACAAACCGGTACGGGTAAAACAGCTGCTTTTGCAATACCGATGCTTCAGCAACTTGCAAAACCAAAAACAATGCAAAGTGCAGGACAGCGCCCCATTCGTGCACTGATTTTAACGCCAACAAGAGAACTTGCCATACAAATTCAGGAGAGTTTTAATTCTTACGGCGCTAATCTTCGACTCAAAAACCTGGTGGTTTTTGGTGGCGTAAACCAGGGACCACAAGTGAGCGAACTCAAAAGAGGCGTTGATATATTAGTAGCAACTCCCGGCAGATTATTGGATTTAATGAACCAGGGGTTTATTAATTTAAGAGAAGTGGAAATTTTTGTTTTGGATGAAGCTGACCGTATGTTGGATATGGGTTTTGTGCATGATGTAAAAAGAGTGATTACCAAGTTGCCTGTAAAAAGACAAACGCTTTTTTTCTCTGCAACTATGCCTGCAGAAATTCAATCATTGGCAAACAGCATTCTTACCAATCCTGAAAAAGTTGAAGTAACACCTGCATCATCTACTGCAGAAACCATAACACAATCGCTTTACTTTGTTGAAAAACAAAACAAGGCCGCTTTGCTCAAATTTATTTTAGCTGATCATTCTATTGAAACTGCCTTGGTATTTACCCGTACCAAACACGGTGCAGATAAAGTAGTAAAAGATCTTATCAAACTTGGCATTTCCGCAGAAGCCATTCATGGCAACAAATCGCAGAATGCAAGGCAAAGAGCATTGTCTAATTTTAAAAACAGATCTACCAGAATATTGGTGGCTACAGATATTGCTGCAAGAGGTATAGATGTTGATGATCTTACGCACGTAATTAATTATGAGTTGCCGGACATTGCTGAGACCTATGTTCACCGCATTGGCCGGACCGGCCGAGCAGGTGCAAGTGGGATTTCTTTTTCATTTTGCGAAGCAGAAGAAACAGAAGCATTGAGGGATATTCATAAATTAATAGGCAAACAAATTCCTTTAAACAGTAACCACCCCTACCACATTACTTTTAACGGTATACAGGGTAGACCAAAACAA
>Ga0209724_1005110_pt1 | contig 10122 bp, 8 predicted proteins | sample grotaG_FD_184143 | JGI IMG/M metagenome (GOLD analysis project Ga0209724, IMG submission 184143) | Glacier valley bacterial and archeal communities from Borup Fiord, Nunavut, Canada, to study Microbial Dark Matter (Phase II) -... | ecosystem: Environmental > Aquatic > Freshwater > Ice > Glacier ... | reverse complement strand
TGTCTCCGGGTCTCCGTGTTGCCGTCAGGCTAGCACTGGAAAATGTAGCAGCGGCGGCGTAATCCAACAAAATCTCCGTGTCTCCGTGTTGAAATCACGCCCTATAGTGAAAGGATGCCATGACCCACAATCCGCAATCCGCAACCCACAAGGGGAACCCTACGGGCTTCCGCAATCCGCAATCCGCAATCCGCAATCCGCAATCCGTGGTGCCGTCACAGGCTAGAACTGGAAGTAGAGGAAGCGTTGGGCCGCCGCCGGGAACAGGATCATCCAGACGATCAGCCCAGCGTAGGTAAGCGGGCGCAGCGCCCATTCCCAGGCCCGCAGGCGCTCCCAACGGGCCGCCGGCAGCACGCTCCGCAGCCAGTGGCTCGCCCCCACGCCCGCGAAATAGGCCGCCATAATGCCCAGCACAGTCCAGCGGTCGGCTGCCGGAAACACATCATCGGCGGCCACCGGGGTCAGTAACCGCGTCAGAAACAACCGCGTGGTCGCCAGATCCGGCGCGCGGAACAGCACCCAGCCCAGGCAGGTGAAGTGGAACGTGGCGAGGATGCCACACAGGGCGGCGATGGCGGAAGGCGAAGGGCGGAGGGCGGAATATGCGCCGCCGGCCCTGCCGCCCTCTCCCCCAGCCCCTCCCCTACTAAGGGAGGGGAGATCCGCTGGGACGACCTCTCCCCCGACCCTGCCGACCTCTCCCCCAGCCCCTCCCCTACTAAGGGAGGGGAGATTGTCCCCGTTTGGCTCCCCCTTTCTTTGTAGGGCAGAGAGTTGGGGGGAGGGGGCGCTACCGAGCCGCCTCCGGCGCACCTCGCCCATCCAGCGCAGGGCGAGCAAGCCCGCGCCCTGATACGCGCCCCAGAGCAGGAAGTGCCCTGCCGCGCCGTGCCATAGCCCGCCCAGCGTCATGGTCAGAAACAGGTTGCGGTAGTTGAACAGGCGGCTACCGCGTGAGCCACCGAGCGGGATGAACAGGTAGTCGCGCAGCCACGAGGAGAGCGAGATATGCCAGCGCCGCCAGAAGTCGCTCAGGTTGCGTGCGAGGTAGGGCGCGGCAAAGTTTTCGGGCACGGTGAAGCCGAACAGTTGCGCCGAGCCGCGTCCGATGTCGGTGTAGCCGGAGAAGTCGAAGAAAATCTGGAAGGCGAAGGCATAGACCGCGATCCAGGCATCCAGGCTGCCCAGGTCGGCGGGGTTATCGAAGCCGAGGTTGGCGATGCGGGCCAGCCCATCGGCTAAGATGACCTTCTTGAACAGCCCGCGCAGGATCAGATACACCCCGTCGCCGGCCAGTTGCGCGTCGAACTGAGGCCGGCTTTGCAACTGGTGGACAAACGCCTGATAGCGTTTGATCGGCCCGGCGATTTGCGTGGGGAAAAAGGCGGCAAACAGCGCGAACTGCACGACATCACGCACCGGCGGGCTGCCGCGCCACACATCCACCACATAGTGGATAAACTCGAAGGTGAAAAACGAGATGCCCAGCGGCAGCAAAATGTTCAGCGTGGGCCAGTCCGCCTTGAACACCCCGCGCCCGGCATCCAAGAAGAAGTTGGCATACTTGAAGCCGCCCAACACCGCCAAATTGGTGCCTACCGCCAACGCCAGCACCCTCCGCCGCCGGTCGCGCCCCAGCCAGAGGCCGAAGCCGTAGTTGACCCCCGTCAAGCCCAGGATCAGCAGCAAATAGGGTGGAATCCAGTTGGCATAAAACGCATAGCTCGCCACCAGCAACAGGGGATAGCGCACCGGGCGGGGCACGATCCAATACAAGGCAACGATGCAGGGCAAGAAAAAGCCGTAATAGATGCTGTTGAACAACATAGGCGGGGGCGCGCTCCTCTTGGCACTCCCCGCATTATACCATAACGTGAACCGTGAACCGTGAACCGTGAAGACCTAGCGAAAGCAAGAACGGCGCGGCGGCAACGGGGGGGATTTGTGTAAAAAAAGGCGGTAGCGCCCGCCGGCTGGGGCGTACAATCACGGCAAGGAATCCTGTGCCCACCCCGAAATGACAGGTTGCATGGTGGCAGGGATTCTGCTTAGGGGACTGTCTAAGCCCCGCCGTCTGCGTGTTCAGCGCGTGCGTTTGTAGCGAGTGCTGCCATGTGCCACGCTGTTGTAGACGGTGGTGTGTCTTATGCAGCGGGGTAGGGCGCACCCGTCAATCTCTCGTCTCTCAGCTAAAGGAGTCATCTCATGATCCAGCGCACGTTACGGCCCCGCCGGCGGGGTCTTTCTACCGCGCTCCTAGTTCTCAGCGCTTTGGCCGCAGGGTGGAGCAACGTGGCGGCCCAGCCGGCTGCTTTCCCTGGCGCGGCCCTGGCCGGGTCACACGGCGCCGGCGGGCCCAGCCGCCCCAGCACCACCTACACGGTGAACAGCACCGGCAACGAGGCGGACGTGGCCCCCGGTGATGGGGTCTGCCTGACCAGCGTCAACACCTGTACCCTGCGCGCGGCCCTGGAAGAGACCAACGCGCATCCTGGCCCCGATACGATCCTGTTCAACATCGCGGGCGCCGGTCTCCACGTCATCAGTCCGCCGGTGCCCTTGCCGACGATCACCGATACGGTAACGATCAACGGCTACAACCAGCCGGGCAGCAGCGCCAACACCCTAGCCGTGGGCGACAACGCGGTGCTGAGAATCGCCCTCAACGGCAGCAGCAGCACCGGCAGCGGCCTCAGCTTCGCCGGTGCCGGCGCGGGCAGCAGCGTGGTGCAGGGACTGGTGATCGGTGGCTTCAACGCCGGCTATGGCATCAGCGTGAGTGGCGTGATGAGCGTCACCGTGAGCGGCAACTTCATCGGCACCGACGCGACCGGCAGCGTAGCGGGGCCGAACGGGGCGGGGGTGCTGTTGAGTAGCGCGACGGCCACGACAGTGGGTGGCACCACCGCCGCCGCCCGCAACCTGATCAGCAGCAACAGTGGCGACGGCATCCAGGTGGCCGGCGCCAGTACCGGCAACACGATCCAGAACAACTATATCGGCACCGACCACAACGGCACCGCCACGCTCGGCAACGGCAACAACGGTGTGCAGCTACTGGACGGCAGCAACACCCATGTGGGCACCGCCGGCGCGGGCAACCTCATCTCCGGCAACGGCAACAATGGGCTACGCATCGGCCCGTTGCCGTCGGACGGCCCGCGCGTCCCAGCCGTCCTCGGTAACAACTTTGTGCAAGGCAACCGTATCGGCACCACCGCCGCCGGGAATAGCTTCCTGCCTAACCTCACCTACGGCGTGCAAATCAGCAGCGCCAGCGGCAATCTGATCGGCGGCATTAACAGCGGCGAAGGCAACTTGATCAGCGGCAACGGGAATAATGGGGTTTTTATTGACAATCAGAGCGGCGGCGACAGCACAAACAATACGCTCCAGGCCAACCGCATCGGCACCGACAGCACCGGTACAGCGGCGCTCGCCAACGGCGGCAGCGGTGTAGTGATCAGCGGAGTATCGAACAACACAGTCGGTGGCCCCCTCAGCAACCAGGGCAACGTGATTTCGGGTAACACTTTCAGCGGCGTGTTGCTCAATGCCGGTATGTTTGCCGGTGGAGACCGCCCCCCGCTGCGCCCCACCGGCTTCTTCGGCAACCTGATCCAGGGCAACCTCATCGGCACCAGCGCTGCCGGCACCGCTGCACTCGCCAATGGTGGCTCCGGCGTGGCGCTTGTTGACGTGATTGATACCCAAGTCAGCCGCAACACCATCGCTTACAACGGCAGCAACGGGGTCACGGTGAGCCAAAGCTTTGTCGGAAGCGGCGGCATCCGCAACAATATCCGCCAAAACGCGATTTTCAGCAACACCGCGCTAGGCATTGACCTGGGGAATGACGGTGTGACGGCCAACGACCCGTGCGACCGCGACGATGGGGCCAACAACCTACAAAACTACCCCACTCTCAGCACCGTTAGCAGCAACGGCACCAGCACCACGATCATAGGTACGCTGGATGTGTTTACCAGCACGACCTATACGCTCGACTTTTTCAGCAACGTTGCGTGCGATCCGTCGGGCAACGGTGAGGGCCAGACCTATCTTGGCTCTACCACCGTAGCCGCCAGCGCGACCTGCGGCAGCGTGCCGTTCAACGTAACCCTGCCGCTGGGGGTGGCCGGCGGCGCATTTATCACCGCCGATGCCACCGACAGCACGGGCAACACCTCGGAGTTCTCGACCTGCCTGCTAGTGCCCGCCGCCACCGTCACGCCCACCGCGACCACCACACCTACGGTGACGCAGACCAGTACCGCGACGGTCACGCAGACCCGCACGCCCACAGTCACCCAAACTAGCACGCCCACGGTCACGCAGACCCGCACACCTACCGTGACGCAAACCAGCACCAGTACTGTGACCCAGACGAGTACCGCGACTGTCACGCAAACGAGTACCGCCACCGTGACGCAGACCAGCACGCCCACGGTCACACAGACCCGCACCGCGACCGTGACGCAGACTAGCACGCCTACAGTCACACAGACCAGCACCGCGACGAATACCTTCACGGCCACCGCCACGCTGACGGCTGTCAATACCGCCACGCCGACCGGCACGCCAAGCGCCGTTGTATCGGTAACTAGCACGTTGACGATCCCGCCGGGCAGCACGGCCACCGCCACCGCGACGAGTGCGACCACGGCCAGCGCGACGGCCACGGTCACGGTTTGTACTATCCAATTCAGCGATGTGCCGCGCTACAGTCCGTTCTATATCTACATCCAATGTCTAGCGTGTCGCGGCATCGTCAGCGGCTACAATGACGGCACGTTCCGGCCCTACAACGCGGTGACGCGCGCCCAGGTCAGCAAGATCGTCGCCCTAGCGGCCGGCTTCGTGGAGCCGGTGACGGGTCAAGCATTCACCGATGTGTTGCCGGGCACCCTCTTCTACCCGTTCATTGAGCGGTTGGCCGAGCGCGCGCTAATCAACGGCTATGACTGCGGTGGGATCAACCCGACCACCGGCCAAGCCGAGCCGTGCGACGCAGCCCATCGTCCCTACTTCCGCCCCAACAACCCCGTGACGCGCGGCCAGCTTGCCAAGATGGACTCCAACGCCGCCGGCTACAGCGACACGCCGCCGCCGGGCACGCAGAGTTTCGCGGATGTCACCCCGGCCAACAACAACTTCTACATCTTTATCGAACGGCTAGCACGGCGCGGCATCATCAGCGGCTATGATTGCGGCACGGGCATGATCAACGCCTGCACTGGCCTAGTGGAGACGTGCGACAGCCTGCGCCGGACCTACTATCGCTCGTGTACGGCGATCACGCGCGGCCAAACGGCCAAGATCGTCAGCAACACCTTCTTCCCGATTGACTGTGCGCCGGGCGACGCGCCGATCCTGGCCGGGCGCTAGGCCATACCAGGAGTCCTGGCCTACTGAGCGCAGCGCAGAATCTGTCGGGGTGGATACACCGCCGCCCGCAAGCATAAGCAGGGCGGGGGTCACTGTCGGCAGGACCCATCGGCGCCGAGACGGATTCTGCGCTGCGTTCAATAGGCTGACCTGCCTTAATTGGCCCGCTGGGGCGGGTACTGTAGTAGCGCAATTCATTGCGCGGGACGCAGTGCGTAGGCGACTGGAAATGTGACACAGCGCCCTGGTCCGCCTACGCACTAGCGCGTCACCGCGATTTTGGCTCATGGGGGCAGCGAGTGTAGTAGCGCACGGCGTGCGCGGATTCGCCGGCGGCCCCAGCGGGAACAGGCCAAAACCGTGGTGACGCGCTACTCAGAAGGCCCGATCCTAGGATCATAGGCTGAATAGTTACTTACGCTTCACGCTACTATCCAAGAGGAGTATGACCCGATGGAAGAACGCACAGGCGAAGCCTACGAACTGGATGAGCAGTTGACAGTGGTGGGGCGCAAGTTGCAGCCCGGCGACCCCGCGCCCGATTTCCTGCTCGATCACGTTGACCCGCTGGGCGGTGCCGGCAGCCAAGTGGGGCTGGCCGACTCGGCCGGGCAGGTGCGCCTGATCAATGTGATCAATTCGCTTGACACGCCGGTGTGCCATCTGGAGACCCATCAGTGGGAGCGGTTGCGCGCCGAGTTGCCCGCCGCTGTGCAGGTCTATACCGTGAGCATGGACCTGCCCTACGCCCAGGCGCGCTGGCAGCAAGCCGAGAGCGTGCAGCACCCGGCGCTGTCGGCCCACAAGAGCGAAGCCTTCGGCACAGCCTATGGGGTGTTGCTGAAGGAGTGGCGGCTGCTGCAACGCGCCGTGTTCGTGATTGGGCGCGATGGGCGCATTGCGTATGCCGAATATGTGCCCGACCAGATGCGGGAGCCAGACTATACGGCGGCGGTGGCGGCGGCGCAGGCGGCGGCGAGGTAAGGCGCAACATACACGAATTACACCACAAAGCCACAAAGAACGCAAAGATTTTAGTAGAGGATGGCGACCGTTCAGGGGGCGGCGGCAGAAGGCACAAGGAATTGTTGCACCCGCGCCATGATTTCGACCTCGCTGCGCGGGTAGGCCGGCAATCGTGCGGCCCACGGGCGACCAGGGTGGATCGTATCCCACGGCGACCGCTTTTGCGCCGCCCGTCCGCTGCCGGGGTCATGGTTACCGAAGCCCTCGACGATCTGGTTCCACAGCGGCGAGAAACGCTGGATCAGCAAGGCTTCGCCCAGCGGAATCCAGATGTCGTCTACCACCAAGTAGCGGCAGGAAAAATCGGCCAGATCGAGGTTCTGGGCTTGGCGAACAGACGTAGCGTGTTCGTTCAGGCGGCTAAACAGCACAGATCCCGCCGGCAGATCGAGGCCGAAGCCACCTTTTCGTGCCCCTTCCGGCACGGCCTTGCCTACGTAGATGGGGCGGCTAAACGGGGTAACTGTGCGCCGATTGGCTTCGGCCAACGCTTGATAAGGCGTATAATTTCCTACATAGCAATACCTTCGCCAAATCCGGGACGTAAGGCTCCGCAAACCGCTGCCTGGGAACGGCCTGCTGCCGTGCGTGCCTACGAATTAAATATTCGACGGGCGTTTGGCCGACCTAATTTAATTCATCTTTGCCCATTTGTCCGCGCTACGCACACGATTGGCGAACGGGCGTTCCGCCGCCCCACATTGGCGTAGGTATTGACATAGTAGATCACATAGATACCCGCGCCTGTAAATGGAGCAAGGATAGCCAACGGTAGCACGGGCTGGGCGAGCAGTGCTTGAGCGACGCTCACGCCCAGGTTGCGCTTGTCCAGTGGGTTGAACGGTGGTTCGTCCGGCACCTAACACTGCTCCGGCGGGGCGAGACGGGCATGGAGGCTAGTGGCTAACACCTGGGCCAACGTGACCGGTACGGCATTGCCCAGTTGCCGCATACTCTCGGTCCAGGAACCGGTGAAGCAGTAGGCATCGGGAAATGTCTGCAAGCGTGCGCTTTCGCGGACCGTGAAATAGCGCACCCGGCCGTCGGGCGAGGCTAAGGTGTTTTCGCCGCCCGGCACGCCATGATCGCCGGCTTTGAGCGTCTTGGCCGGCTCATCCAGCAGGCTGCCGGTATGGCCGGGATAGGAGCGGGCGCCCGGTACGAAGTGGTGGTTAGCAAGGGCCTGCGCCGCTGCGCTCAAGGGGTCGGGGAGATCGGCCAGCGCATCACGCACGGTGCGCCAGGGCTGGAGCGGCGGCGGGAACAGGCTGGCGCGCAAGCGGGCGACGCGGCTTTGCAGAGTGGCGGGAATCGGGGGCCGATCCTGCCGAGCGATTTCATGCCGCTCCCAATAGGTGCCCCTCACCCACTGGCTCCACAGCAAGGCATCCAGCGCATGGGTCGGTGCGGGGAAGGCCCAGTCCAGCCCCAAGTCGCGCCGCAAGCCGACCAAGATAACCCGCTCCCGCTTTTGCGGCACGCCGTAGTCAGCGGCATTCAGCGAGCGAAATACAACATGGTAGCCCAGATCCGGGTGGCTACCCGCCGTATGGTAACGTTCCAACCGCCCCAGATGGTCCAGCCAAGATTCGTCGGCGCGTTGCCCAAAAGTCGGGTAGGTCAATTGCAGCAGGATATAGGCGAAATAGCGGGCAAAGGATTGCCGCAGCAGGCCGCGCACGTTCTCAAACAGAAAAGCGCGCGGCTGCAACTCGCGCACCGCCCGCACCGCCTCCGGGAACAGATCGCGGCTGTCACGGGGGCCGGCGTGCTTGCCGCCCAGCGAAAACGGCTGGCACGGGGGTCCGCCGGCCAGCAGGTCAGGGCTCCCCGGCAACGCCGCGTAGTCGAAGGTCCGCACGTCGGCTTCTATCAGCGGCCAGTCAGCCAGTGGAGCGACCCCGCGCCCCGCGTTAGCCCGCAGGGTCGCGCAGGCAGCGTGGTCACGCTCGATCACCGCTTGGTGGCGAAACCCAGCCCCAGCAATACCCATTGCTAGGCCCCCGGCTCCGGTAAATAATTCGACTGATTCCACGAAACCTCTCCCCTCAAATACCTTTCTCGCTGAACTATAGCACGCCGCTCGCGGCGGGGTCAAGCGGATTAGGTACTGAACCCCAGCGTCGCCAGCAGCCAGCGCCAGGCCAGGAAGGCCGCCATGCCGAGGACGATGGTCAGCAGCAGGTTACGGCTGCGCCCCGCCACGAGGACGGCGACGAGGCCCGCCACGAGGGCGCTGTTAGTGGGGCTGATCTGCACCTGATCGTGCTGAAAGACGACGGCGGGGACGATGATGGCGGTCAGCACGACGGGCGGCACATAGTTGAGCGCGCGCAGCAAGCCCGGCGGCAGTGTCAGCCGGCCGGCGAGAACCAGAGCCGGATAGCGCACGGTCATGGTGACGAGGGCCATGCCGATGATAATCCACACCTCGTTCATGGCGCGGTCTCCGGGGCGGCCGGGTCCGGGGCGACCGGTGGGCGGCGCGTTTCGGCCCACACGCCCGCCGCCACGCCCAGCAAGGCGGTCAAGATCAGTCCCAGCTTGTTGGGCCAGCTATTGGTCAGCACTGCACTGAGGCCGGCCACCCCCACGGCAACCAGGATCGGGCGGGTGCGGATAAACGGCACCAGCAGCCCGATGAAAGTCACGATCATGGCAAAGTCCAGCCCCCAACTGCGGGGGTCGGCAATTTGCCGCCCAACGAGGAGGCCGATCAGGGTACAGGCCACCCAGTTACTGTACATCGCCACCGCCGAGCCGAGATGATACCAGTGTTTATAGGGTGAGGGGTCCGGCCGGCGGTAGCGCGTGATAACCACGGCAAACGTCTCGTCGGTGAGCCAGAACGCCAGGGGGAACAGCCAGCGTTGCGGCAAATGTTTGAGATAGGGCGCGAGGGTCACGGCATACAGGACATGGCGAAGATTGACCACGAACGTGGTCAGGATGATGATCGCGGCGCTGGTGCCGGCGGCCAGCAAGTTGACCCCGATAAACTGGGCCGAGCCGGCGAACACAAAGGCCGACATTGCCATCGTCCCTAGTGGTGACAGGCCGGCGGTCGCGGCGAGTGCGCCAAAGATGATCGCAAAGGGGATCGCGCCGACGATGAGCGGCAGGGTCGCCCGTGCGCCGGCCCAAAACTCACCCCGGCGCGTCGCGGTGGGCGCGGCACTCAGGGCAGCGCCTAAACGCCGCTCGGTGGAGAGAGTCACGCGGGGCTACTCTTGCAAGGCGGCGATGATGGTGCGGCAAAAATCGCCCAGGTCGGCGGGCGCGCGCGAGGTGATCAAGTTGCCGTCGCGCACCACGGCTTGGTCCACATAGGTGGCACCCGCGCCGCGCAACTCCGGTTCCAGGCTGAAAAAGCCGGTTACGGTGCGGCCCATCAGCACGCCCGCCGTCACCAGCACCCAGCCGGCGTGGCAGATGGCGGCGACAATCTGGCCCTCTTGCGTGGCTTCGCGCACCAAGCGCACCAGGGCCGGGTCGCGCCGCATCCGGTCGGGCGCATAGCCGCCGGGGATGATTACCGCGTCAAAATCACTGGCGCGCACCGCGCTCGCCGCCACGTCAGAGTGGGCCGTCAGACCCACTTTGCTGCGGTAGTCATGGTCGCCTTGGGGTGCGACAATCGTGACCGTGGCCCCGGCCTCGCGCATCCGCAGATTGCAGTAGATAAACTCCTGCTCATCATAGTTA
>Ga0209724_1005109_pt1 | contig 10124 bp, 9 predicted proteins | sample grotaG_FD_184143 | JGI IMG/M metagenome (GOLD analysis project Ga0209724, IMG submission 184143) | Glacier valley bacterial and archeal communities from Borup Fiord, Nunavut, Canada, to study Microbial Dark Matter (Phase II) -... | ecosystem: Environmental > Aquatic > Freshwater > Ice > Glacier ... | reverse complement strand
TCGAGGTGTCGACGACGGGCTTCCTGCTGCGCCAGAAGCCGCAACCCATCACCTTGCCCAAGTCCTGACGGAAACCCAACGATGAGCGAGACGATCGAGACCCTGCTGCGCACCGGCGCCGACGCCACCACCGCCCTGATCGCGCCGGGCCGGCCGCCGCTCACGCACGGCGCACTGCGCGCGCTGGTCGCGGCGACGGTGCGCTCGCTCGACGCGGCGGGCGCTGGCCGCAACGACCGGGTCGCGATCGTCCTCGACAACGGCCCCGAGATGGCAGCGTGCTTCCTCGCCTGCGCCGCCGGCACGACGAGCGCGCCGCTCAATCCGGGCTACCGCGCGGAAGAGTTCGAGTTCTATCTCTCGGACCTGGGCGCGAAGCTGCTCGTGGTCGCGCGCGGGAGCGCGTCGCCGGCGGTCGCGGTCGCGAAGAAGCTCGGCGTGCGCATCGTCGACCTCGTCGTCGACGACGGCGCGCCGGCGGGGAGCTTCCGCCTCGAGCCTCGCGCCTCGTCGGCCGAGGTGGCGCCGGCTGCGAGCGACGGGTTCGCCACGGCGGGCGACATCGCGATGGTGCTGCACACCTCGGGCACGACCTCGCGGCCGAAGATCGTGCCGCTCTCGGTCGCCAACCTGTGCGCCTCGGCGAAAAACATCCGCGCGTCGCTGGCGTTGAGCGCGAACGACGTCGGCCTGAACATCATGCCGCTGTTCCACATCCACGGCCTGATCGCCGGCGTGCTCGCGCCGGTCTCCGCGGGCTCGGCCGTCTACTGCACGCCCGGCTTCAACGCGCTCAAGTTCTTCACCTGGATGGACGACGCGAAGCCGACCTGGTACACGGCCGTGCCGACGATGCACCAGGCGATCGTCTCGCGCGCGAAGAACAACGGCGAGGTGATCAAGCGCCATCCGCTGCGCTTCATGCGCTCGTCGTCGTCGTCGATGCCGCCGCAGGTCATCGCCGAGCTCGAGGCGGCGTTCGGCGCGCCGCTGATCGAGGCCTACGGCATGACCGAGGCGACGCACCAGATGGCATCGAACCCACTGCCGCCCGCGGTGAGGAAGCCGGGCAGCGTCGGCCTGCCGGCCGGCCCGGAGATCGCGATCATGGGCAGCGCCGGCGAGCTGCTCGAGCACGGCTTCACCGGCGAGATCGTGATCCGCGGCGCCAACGTCACGGCCGGCTACGAGAGCAACCCGGTCGCCAACGCCGAGGGCTTCCGCGACGGCTGGTTTCGCACCGGCGACCAGGGCACGAAAGACGGCGACGGCTACCTCACGATCACCGGGCGGCTCAAGGAGATCATCAACCGCGGCGGCGAGAAGATCAGCCCGCGCGAGATCGACGAGATCCTGATGGACCATCCGGCAGTCGCCCAGGTCGTGTGCTTCGGCATCCCGCACGGCAAGCTCGGCGAGGAGGTCGGCGCGGTCGTCGTGCTGAAGGCCGGCGCCGCGGCGACCGACCGCGAGCTGCAGGCGTTCGTCGCCACCCGCGTCGCCGACTACAAGGTGCCGTCGAAGATCCTGTTCATGGACGAGATCCCGAAAGGCGCGACCGGCAAGCTGCAGCGGATCGGCCTGGCCGAGAAGCTGGGCCTGGCGCCGACGTGAAGTTCGCCGTCGTCGGCGCCGGCGCGATCGGCGGCCTGCTCGGCGCGCGGCTCTCGCTCGCCGGCGAGGACGTCACCTTCATCGCCCGCAACAAGAACCTCGCCGCGATCTCGACGAACGGCTTTCGCCTGATCGACGAAGCCGGCATCGAGCACCGCGCCGCGTCGGCGAAGGCGGTCGGCGACGCCGCCGAGATCGGCGCGCAGGACGTCGTCCTCCTCACCGTCAAGGCGCACCAGGTGAAAGACGTGCTGGCGCAGCTCGCGCATCTGGTCGGTCCCGAGACGATGCTCGTGACGATGATCAACGGCATGCCCTGGTGGTACTTCCAGGGCCTGACCGGCGAGTGGCAAGGCCGCACGCTCGAGAGCGTCGACCCGGGCGGCCTGCTCGCGCAGTCGATCGATCCGGCGCGCGTGATCGGCTCGATCGTCTATCCCGCGGCCGAGCTCGTCGCGCCCGGCGTCGTCAAGGCGATCGAGGGCAACCGCTTCACGATCGGCGAGCCGGGCGGCGAGCGCACGGCGCGCATCGAGGCGCTCTCGAAGGCGCTGATGCATGCCGGCTTCAAGGCGCCGATCGCACGCGACATCCGCGCCGAGATCTGGGTCAAGCTCTGGGGCAACATGAGCTTCAACCCGGTGAGCGCGCTGACCGGCGCGACGCTCGAAGGCATCTGCCGCGACCCAGACGCACGGAAGTTGATCGCGACGATGATGGAAGAAGGCGAGGCGGTCGCGAACCGCCTCGGCATCACCTTCAAGATCTCGATCGACCAGCGCATCGCCGGCGCCGAAGCGGTCGGCGCGCACAAGACCTCGATGCTGCAGGACGTGCTGCACGGCCGGCCGCTCGAGGTCGAGGCGCTGGTCGGCAGCGTCGTCGAGCTGGCGAAGATCACGGGCGTCGACGTGCCGACGATCGCGGCGATCTACCGCGCGGTGAAGCTGCTCGAGCGCACGCCGATCGCGGAGCGGGCGGCGTCGGCTTGATCAGCGGGTCGTGAGCTTCGCCAACGTCGCCGCGGCGCTGCGGTTCTTCGGGTCGAGCTCGACGGCGCGCCGATAGCTCGCCACGGCTCGCGCCACGTCGCCGCTCGCGGCCAGCGCCTCGCCCAGGCTGTCGTGCACGTTGCTCGACGCCGGATAGGCCTCGACAACGCGCCGCTGACGACGACCAGCGTCGCGGCCAGGAGATGCAGTGCGACCGCGCCGTTTCCGATGGCCTCGTCGGGCACGTAGCCCTGCGTCATCAACCGGTTCCACGACTGCCAGTGGCCGCGCGAGGCCGCGAGGCCGTAGAACGCCGCGACCGACAGCGCGAACAGCATCTGGCCGGCGACACCGACGACGAACCAGCCGACCACGGCGCGAGCTGCTCGACGACGTCGCAGATCCGGCCCGGTGTGGTCCACCACGTCCCCGTCGCCTGGCCGATCGCTATCGCAAGGCCGAGGCGTCGGCGGCGCCGGTGCTCGCGGCCGTCGAGGCGATCTAGCGGCGCTTGCTCGCGCTGCCGATCCCCGCGGCGACCCTGGCCGCCAGGCTCGACTGAGCGAGCGCGGCAATCGCCTGCCGGCTCAGCCGAACAGCTCGCGCGCGCGCTCGCTCGCGCCGCGCTTGACGCGCCCGGCGATCGCGACCGCCGCCGGCGTCGCGAGCAGGCCCGCGAACACCCCGCGCACCGCCTCCGACGGCACATCGAGCGCGCGCGCCATCAGCTCGGCGCGCGAGCGCACGCGGCCGTGCACGAAGAGGTCGAGGGCGGCATCTTCGAGCCGGCGCGACGGCCGCTCCTCGTTGCGCAGCGTGCGCACCGCGATCTGCTTCCTCGCGCGCGCGAGATCGTCGGGGCGGATCGACGCGGCCTGGTCGGCGAGCAGTCGCTTGACCTCGACCAGGAACTCGTCGAGCTGCTCGGGCGATGTCGACGCCTCGATCACGAACTGGCCCGAGAGCTCGCCGATGTCGGCCGAGCACGAGGCGTAGTAGACGAGGCCGCGGCGCTCGCGGATCTCGTCCATCAGCGGCGAGCTCATGCCTTCGCCGAACAGCGCCGCGGCGACGACGGCCGCGTGGTAGTCCTCGCGCAGCGACGCGGCCGGGTAGCCGAAGACGACGTGCGTCTGGCTGTAGCCGGCCTGCACCTTCGAGGCGACGCCGCCGGTGTAGAGCGGCGCCTCGACCCGGTTCTCGGCGCCGGCCGGCATTGCCGCGAAAGCGGCCTCGGCAGCGGCGACGACCTCGGCGACGTCGACATTGCCGGCGATGCCGACGACGACGTTGGCACCCGAGTACTGCTGGCCGACGTATCCGAGAAGCTCGTCGCGCGTGATGCGCTGGACCGTGAGCCGGCTGCCGATCACCGGCTGGGCCAGCGGATGCACGCCATAGCAGAGCTTGTCGAACAGCTTGTCGGCGATCGCCAGGACGTCTTCCTCGTCCTCGGTGAGCTCGTGCAGGATCACCTGGCGCTCGCGCTCGAGCTCGCTCTCCGGAAAGCTGCTGTGCTGGACGATGTCGCCGAGCATGGCGATGAAGCGCGTCGCGTCGGCTGCCATGCCGCGCATGTGGTACGCCGTGTGGTCCTTGTCGGTGTGCGCGTTGACGTCGGCGCCAAGCATCTCCGCGTCGAGGTTGATCTGCTGGCAGGTGCGCGCGTGCGTGCCCTTGAACGCCATGTGCTCGACGAAGTGGCTGATGCCGTTGAGCCGGCGCGGCTCGTGGCTGCTGCCGGTGCGCACGAAGACGCTGACGTTGACGCTCTGCAGGTGCGGCAGGCGGATCGCGACGACGCGCACGCCGTTGGCGAGGGTCGCGACCGTCGTGTCGGGGTCGCGCAGGTCGTCGCTGGTCACCGGAGCGATTATCGACGCCGACCGGTCCGGGCCGCCGTCAGTCGCCTGCCCGCCCGGTCAGTCGCGTGGTGAATCCCTGGTTCGAGGAGAAGGCGAGATCGACCTCGCGGCCGTGGAAGTCGAGCGTCGAGGTCGTGACGATGCCCTCGGTGATCGAGCGCGACACGAGCTCGAAGACGTGGTCGTTGAGCCATCGTCCCTTGGCGGCCATCGGCAGGCCGGCCTCGTCGTCGTGGACGCGAAAGAGGCCGTCGAGCCCGATCGGGCTGCCGAGCCGGCGAGGCGCGCCGCCGGCTCGGTCGAGGAGCACCTCGTAGCGCGGCTCGCCCGACGCGAGATCGAGCTTCAGCGAGCGCACGCCGAAGGGGTTGGCCGCGAACGTCCACGTCTTGCCGGAGACCTCGGCGGCCAGCGACGACGCCGGGCCGACGCTCGTCGCCTGCTCGACCGCCACGGCCCGCACGCGCTCCACCAGTCGCGCGGCGCCGGCATCGTCGGCAGCCAGCGGCACCGGCGACCTGGCGGCGGCGGCGATGCGATCGATCAGCGGCAGGAGCGGGTAATGAGCCCTGCCGGTGACGACGGCGACGACGTCGAGATCGGGGAAGATGATGATCAACTGGCGCAGGAAGCCGACCGCCATGACGACGTGCCGATCGGGGATCGCCCACCAGCCGCGCGCATAGCGAAACGGCACGCGCGGGCTGATGCCCATGTCGACCGAGGCGTTGAAGACCGCGTCGGTCCAACCGGTCGGCAGCACCTGCCGGCCGTCCCACTCGCCGCGGTGCAGGTAGAGATGGCCGATCTTGGCCATGTCGCGCGGCAGCAGGTAGAGGCCGTAGCCGCCGTTGCGCACGCCTTGCGGATCGGCGCGCCAGCGCACGTCGTCGATGCCGAGCGGTGCGAACAGCGTCCGCTTCGCGAAGTCCAGCGTGTCCATGCCGGTTTTCTTCGCGAGGATCGCCGACATCAGGTGCCAGGCACCGCTGTCGTAGTTGAAGCCGGCGCCGGGCCGCTGCACCATCGGCCGGTCGAGGACGAACCCGACCCAGTCGCGGCTGCGCTCCATCTCCAGCATCGAGGTCGGCGGTGCGTCGGTGAGCGGCTCCTGCCAGTCGAGGCCGGAGGTCGAGTCGAGGAGATGCGCGATCGTCATCGCCTTCTTGTCGGCGTCGAGGCGCTCGATGGTGCGAAAGGCGAACGAGTCGAGCACCGGCTCGTCGAGGCTGCGCACGTCGCCGCTCTTCGCGGCGATGCCGGTGAGCGTTCCGACGACCGCCTTGGTCGCGGAGTTGACCGAATGACGCAACCCCGGCCGGAACGGCGCGTAGTAAGCCTCGGCGACGATGACGCCGTGGCGCACGACGAGGAGGCTGTCCATGTCGTTGGCCGCGCCGAAGTCGACGAGCTCGGCGAGCGCCGACGACGCGACGCCTTGCGTCTCGGGCGTCGACGTCTGCCATCCGGCTGTCGGCCACGGCGGCGTCGACGGCTCGGCGGCCGCGGCGACGACGCCGTGCAGCGCGCACGCGAGCGCCGCAGCCGCAAGCACGACGCGCTCAGCGCTTCGCATGATCCGGCCTCCTCACATGCAAGGCGCGCAATCGGCCGACGACGCCGCTCGGGAAGTAGTAGACCGAGAGCACGAACAGGACGCCGAGCCAGAGCAGCCAGCGCTCGGGCGAGACGATCTGCGACAGGAACGGCACGTCCTGCACCGCGCCGGCGGCGAGCTTCATCAGGTCCTGCAGGTAGTTCTGCGCCAGCACCAGCAGCGTGCTTCCGACGATCGCGCCGTAGATGGTGCCCATGCCGCCGATGACGACGATCAGCAGCACGTCGAGCATGATCTCGAAGGAGAGCGTCGTGTCGGGCCCGTTGTAGCGCAGCCAGAGCGCGAGCAGCACGCCGGCGAGGGTCGCGAACACGGCCGAGATCACGCTCGCGAGCGTCCGGAAGACGACGATCCGGTAGCCGATCGCCTCGGCGCGGAAGTCGTTCTCGCGGATCGCCTGCAGGACGCGGCCGAACGGCGAATTGACGATGCGCAGCAGCAGCAGCACGAGCACGACGGCGGCGACGAAGATCACGTAGTAGGTCAGGAGCCGGCCGTCGATCGACGCGCCGAGGACCGGATCCGCGGCGTACGACGTCCCGGGCTGCAGGGCATCCGGCACCTTGAAGCTGAGCCCATCTTCGCCGCCGGTGAAGTCGGAGAGCTGCGAGGCCAGCGTCGCGAAGGCCGAGGCGACGGCGAGCGTGATCATGGCGAAGAAGATCGCGCGCACGCGCAGGCTGAAGAGGCCGATGACGAGGGCCAGCGCAAGCGAGACGACGAGCGCGCACGCCGTGCCGAGCGCGAGCGCGGGCCAGGTCGGGCCGAGCCGCGTCGTGGCGATCGCGATGCCGTACGCGCCGATGCCGAAGAACATCGTGTGGGCGAAGCTGACGATGCCGGTGTAACCGAGCAGCAGGTCGAAGCTCGCCGTCAGCACGATGAAGACGATCACCTTGGCGGCGACGTTGAGCGCCCTGGTGCCGGGGAAGACGAACGGCGTCAGCGCGAGCACGAGGACGATCGCGACGAGCAGCAGCGCGAGCCAGCGGCTCCGCGGCAGGTCGTGCGACAGCAACCGGTTCAGCACGGCACGGGGCTCATCGGTTGACCACCGGATACAGGCCCTGCGGCCGCCACAGCAGCACCGCGACCATCAGGCCGATGCTCGAGAACATGGTCGCCTTCGGCGCGAGGAAACCCACGTAGTTGGTGAGCAGGCCGACGAGCAGCGCGCCGACCAGGCAGCCGAGCGTCGAGCCGAGGCCGCCGATGATGATGACGATGAAGAGCAGCACGTTGACCTGGCCGCCGATCTGCGGCGTGACGATCTGCTGGTTCATGCCCCACAGGCACCCGCCGAGTCCGGCGAGCGCGGAGCCGGCGGCGAAGACGCCGACGAAGAGGCGGCGGATGCGGTAGCCGAGGCTCTCGACCATCTCGCGGTCCTGCACGCCGGCGCGGATCAGCAGGCCGATCTTGGTCCGATTGAGCGTCCAGAGGAGCAGTGCGAGCACGACGAGCCCGACCGCGACCGAGACCAGGCGCAGCTTGTCGACCGTCGCCTCGCCGATCAGGAGCGAGCCGCGCAGCGCCTCGGGCGGCGGCAGCGCGATCTGCGCCGGCCCCCAGACGACCTTGATCAGCTCCTCGCCGACGATCGCGCCGCCGATCGTCACCAGGATCTGCTTCAGATGATGGCCGTAGACCGGCCGCACGATCACGCGCTCGAAGGCCAGGCCGATCGTCCCCGAGAGCGTCATCGCCGCGAGCATCGCGACGCCGACCAGGCCGAGGCTCGTGGCGACGCTGGTCGACGCCGCTTCGCCCGCGAGCGCCGCGAAGACGCTGGTCGCGACGAAGGCGCCGAGGGCGATGAACAGGCTGTGGCCGAAGTTGAGCACGTCCATCAGGCCGAAGACGAGCGTCAGGCCCGACGCGGCGATGAACACGATCATCCCCATCGCCAGGCCGGCGAGCGTGAGCGTGAGCCAGGTCGACGACGAGCCCACGAGCGGCCACGCGACGAACGCGAGCCCGGCGACGAGCGCGAGCGGGCGCGCGTCGAGCCGCGCCGTCATGCGTGGGCGGCGAGCGACAGGCCGAGCAGGCGCTGCTGCATCGCCTCGTCGCCGGCGAGCTCGGCCATCGGACCGCGGTGGACGACGCGGCCGTCGTCCATCACCGCGACATGGTCGCCGAGCGCCTTGGCCATCTCGAAGTTCTGCTCGACGAGCAGCACCGTCGTCGCGGTGCGCTTGAGCTCCTTGAGCGCCGCGATCAGGTTCTGCACGATCGCCGGCGCGAGGCCCTTGCTCGGCTCGTCGATCAGCAGCAGCCGGCGCGGCTCGATCATCGCGCGGGCGATCGCGAGCATCTGCTTCTGGCCGCCCGAGAGCTTGCCGGCGGGATGGAGCCAGAAGGTCTTCAGCGCCGGGAATAGGCCGAACAGCCACTCGAGGCGCGTGCGGTCGAGCTGCTCGACGGTGCGCGCGCTGCGTGCCGCGAGCAGCATGTTCTCGGCCACGCTGAGGTCGGAAAAGATGCCCATGTTCTCGGGCACGTAGGCGATGCTCAGCGCGGCGATCTCCGGCGTGCGCAGCGCGGGGTCGGTGCTGCCGTCCGCGTCGCCCGACGGGCCGCCGATGCGCCTGCCGTCGAAGGCGATCGATCCGGCCGACGCCGGCCACAGGCCCATGATCGTGCGCAGCGTCGTCGTCTTGCCGGCGCCGTTGCGGCCGAGCAGCATCGTCACGTCGCCGATCGGCACCTCGAGGTCGACGCCGTGCAGGATGTGATACGCGCCGATGTGCGTGTGGACGCCGGCGAGCGAGAGCAGCGCCTTGTCGCTCATGCCGGCTCGGTCTCGGTCTCCGGCGCGAGGCCGAGATAGGCCTGGCGCACGATCGGCGAGGCAATCACCGCGGCCGGCTCGCCGTCGGCGACCAGGCGGCCGTTGTGGAGCACGACGATGCGGTCGGCGAGCTCGCGCACCACGTCCATCTTGTGCTCGACGAGCAGGATCGTCTTGTCGGTCTGGCGCTTGAGATCGCGGATCAATTCGAGGATCACCGGCACGTCGCCGACGCTCATGCCGGCCGTCGGCTCGTCGAACATGTAGACGCGCGGCTCGAGCGCCATCAGCATCGCGACCTCGAGCTTCCTCTGGTCGCCGTGCGGCAGGCTGCTCGCCGCGGCATGCTCGCGGCCGGCCAGGCGCACGCGCTCGACCAGCTCGTGGGCGCGCCGCACCGTGTCCTGGCGATCGAGCCAGACCGTGAACAGGCTGAGGCCTTGCTTGCGGCGTGACTGCACGGCGAGGCGGACGTTCTCCAGCACGCTCAATGTCGGAAACAGCTGCGTCAGCTGGAAAGCACGGCCGAGGCCGAGATGCGTACGCGCCGACGCCGACTCGGCGGTGATGTCGCGGCCGTCGAGCCACACCGACCCGGCGCTGGCGCGCAACTGGCCGGAGATCAGGTTGAACCAGGTCGTCTTGCCGGCCCCGTTCGGGCCGACGATCGCCGTCAGCGTGCCAGGCGCGAAGGCGCACGAGACGCGATCGACGGCGACGTGGCCGCCGAAGCGGATCGTCAGCTCGCGCGTCTCAAGCATCGATCCGCCGGGGTGCGCCGGTCAGCGCTTGTTGCGGATCGGAACGTTCATCTCGTCCGGCTTGATCTCGCGCACGAGCTCCGGAACGCCCCAGGCGAACGCCGGGTCGGCCTTGACGCGGAAGTGAAACATCGACTGCATCGCCTGGTGGTCGTCCTTGCGAAAGGTCATTTTTCCCTTCGGCGTCTCGAAGCTCATGCCTTCCATCGTCTTCATCAGCTTGTCGGTCGCCGTGTCGCCGCCGGTCTTCTTCAGCGCCTCGACCAGCGCGATCGCCGCGCTCATGCCGCCTGCCGTGAAGAAGTCGGGCGGCGTCTTGAACTTGCTGTAGTGGTTCGCCACCAGCCATTCGTTGACCGGATTCTTGGGGATGCCGAAGTAGTAGTACGTCGCACCTTCCATGCCCGGGAACTGCTTGTACGAAACCATCGCCGGCAGGATGTTGCCGCCGGTCGCGACGTCGATGCCCAGGCGCTTCTT
>Ga0209724_1005105_pt1 | contig 10127 bp, 13 predicted proteins | sample grotaG_FD_184143 | JGI IMG/M metagenome (GOLD analysis project Ga0209724, IMG submission 184143) | Glacier valley bacterial and archeal communities from Borup Fiord, Nunavut, Canada, to study Microbial Dark Matter (Phase II) -... | ecosystem: Environmental > Aquatic > Freshwater > Ice > Glacier ... | reverse complement strand
CATCAGTTGGTACACCATATAGGTCTGGTGCGGAATGGTGCCCGCATAATCCGGCTGCGGCGCCGCGCCCACGCCATTCAGAAACGCATAACGCAGGTCTCCCAAAAACGGCGTGCCTTCCCCGAACGCCAGGCTATACCCCACCAGCGCCCAAATCACCGTCACCAGCGCCATCAACACGAACGAGTGCATGATGGTAGAGAGCACATTCTTGCGGCGCACCAGCCCGCCATAAAAAAGTGCCAGGCCCGGCCCCGTCATCATCAGCACCAGGGCCGCGCTCACCAGCATCCAGGCATTGTCTCCAGCGGATTGGGCCGCTTTCACAGACGCTTCCGCAGCCGCAAGCCGCTCCTCTATCGTGAGTGCCAAAAAGGCGAGTTGCTGAATCATCGAGTGGCTATCGTATCGCGGCCCGCTCGCTACCGCAAGAAATGCGTAGGCTTATTAAAGCAGCGCCGGGTCAGTCAAATGCTGAGGACGAAACTTCTCCACGGTCCACCGGTACGAGGGCGAAAATTCCAAATCGATAAAGTACCCCGCATCGTCCACCTCAGCAAAAACCACATGGGCCGTCGTGCCCAAATCCGGAAGCTGAAGCTGTTCCCCAGGCTCAAACAGCTCTTCGGCGTTCACAGTCGCGCCCTCCGCCCAGATGCGCTCCAGGTTGGCAATACTCCGCCGCCCATTCCGCACCAGCGTGATCAGGTGAGAGCACAGAAACTGTTGATCCGTCTTCATGAATGTAAAACGGGCCAGGAAATCTTAGTTTCCTGGCCCGGTGACGCGTCGAACAGGCTTGACCCTATTCTCATGACTTCAGAGTCCCCTTCTGATCGGGGCTCATTGCACTATATCACAGGGCCGTATATCAGGCTATTGCCCCAAAACCACCAGTGGCGAAACCGCCGTCTTCTTTTGCGGCATCTCTAAATCCAGCATCGGCTTGGCCCGAAACAGCAGCCGCGTCGGCTTCGCCAAGAGCCGCGCCCAGTTCGTCGCTGTCTTCTTGCGCGCACTGTCCGTCGTGATGCCCGTGTTCGCGTACATCTGCCGATACAGCATCGACACTCCTACAAACGCCAAACGCCCCCGCAGCGATTTCACGCAGCCCGACCGCCGCCAAATCTCTTTCACCCCATAGAACCGGTCCCAAACGCCCTGCGTCCGCGCACTAATCTCATCCGTCGACATGGTCGGGTGCGCGAAGAACATCTTCGGCCGTACCGCCGCCGGTATCAGCCAATAGCGTGTCACCGGCACACCGTTCACCCGCTTCACGCCTTCGCCCTGCTCCTTCTCCCAACGGTCGAAATCCACAGTGCCGGGAAACGGAGTCATCATCACGAATTGCGCGAACGTCAGCTTGGCCTGCGTAGCCAGTGCCGCCGTGGCGTCGAACGTATCCGGCCGGTCAGTCGGCAGCCCAAAAATAAAGCTGCCCAACACGTGTACCCCGTGCTTCAGGAAGATCTGCAAGCGATCCGCCAGTTGATCGCCGGCGCAGTTGAAATCTTTAAACACCGCCTTCAGCCCTTCTTTCGTCACCGCTTCCACACCCACCAGCGCGCCCTTGATCCGTGCCTTGCGCATCGCGTCCAGAAACTCGGTATCTTCCGCCGCTTCCATGGTGATCTGCGTGAAGAACACCATGTCGGAAGGAAGCTCAGCCAGGCGCGCCATCAAATCGAACCGCTCCGCGCGAATACCTTCCAACTCCTCCACGCGCGCCAAATTGTTTTGCCGTTTGGCAAGTGCAATATCCGTCAGCGTCACCGGATAAAAGTTGTCGTCCGCCAGCGCGATAAACCGGTACCCCAGCCGCCGAAGCTGCACAATTTCTTCAATCACCGGGTCCGCCGCGCGCTGCCTGGGCTGCTGCCCGTCCGTCCGCCATACACTGCAGAACGAGCAATGTTTCGGACACCCGCGCACCGTCTGCACCGAAGCCCACATGTAGGCTTTCTCCGGCATCAAGTCCCACCGCGCCGGCATGAAACGGGCCGCCGCCACGCGCCCGCCCTCGTAATAAGGTAGCGGAGTTCCCGCCGCGCAGTCGGCGATTACGCTCTTCCAAACCACGTCGCCGTCGCCACCCACAACAACGTCAGCCGCGCCCAGTTCCCGCGTCTCATCCGGATACAGCGTGGCATGGATCCCGCCATACACCACCCACGCGCCGCGCTCCTTGGCAATCTTGCCTACTTCATGCCCACGCAGTGCATTGCCGGTATGTATGCCAATCCCCACCACATCGCCCTTTTGAATACCGCTCGGGTCGAAGGCTTCCAGCGTTTCGTCTGTAATCAGCGGGTCGCCATATTCGCGCGGCGTCGCACCGGCAAGTACATAAAGCCAACGGGGAGTGATGACGCCAATCCCAAACGCCACATCGCTCGGATTCACCAGGTGCACGCGCACGTTTCTGCTCCTTCCATCCCGCGAAAAGAGGCCCTTGTGGCAACCCCCGGGCGTGCTCGCGCACCTCAATTAAAACACACGGAGCGCATGGAGCCGGTTACGGTTTGATAACGTGTGCACGTGCGGATGACCGTCGCGATCCTTGCAGTCTCGGTCTCCCCCGCATTTGCCCAATCCCCAGAGACTTTCGACCTAACTACCGTCGGCAAAAATTCACGCTGGAAAATTGCGGGACACACAACCTCCATCGTCGAAATCAAAGGCAAACGCGCCGTCCATCTCAACGAAGCCGAAGGCATGGGCATCGTCTGGCTCGAATGAGTACGACTTTTAAAACGGCACCATGGAAATCGACCTCCTGGGCCGTAGCCAGCCCATCCAAGGCCGCTTCTTGGGAGTGGTCTTCCACGCCGTCGACCTTCAAACCCACGATGCCATCTACTTCCGGCCATTCAACTTCCGGGCCTCAGATCCAGCCCGACGGAGTCACGCCGTCCAATACGTCTCCCACCCGAAATGGCCCTGGCAAGTGCTTCGGTCGCAATTCCCCGAAAAGTATGAACAGCCCATCAATCCGCCACCCGATGGCGACGAATGGTTCCACGCCCGAATCGTAGTCCAGCGCCCCAAAGTGACGGTGTTCGTGAATGGCGCGAGCGAGCCAAGCCTCACCGTCAATGAACTGAGTGACCGAAGCCGCGGCTCCATCGGCCTCTGGGTAGGTGAAGGTTCCGGCGGAAACTTCGCCAACCTCACCGTCAGGCGCGCGCACTGACTTCGCTTGTCAATCTGGATGAGATCGGCTTTACCTTAATTCCCGGCCCGGTAGCCGCTCGCGACCTCTCCCAGCTAAGTGCCGCCTATGACACAGCCATAGACAACGCAGCCCCCGACGGCATCAAAACCGGCAGCTCCACCACCCGCGTCAGCGACTTCGTCAATCGCGGCCCAGCGTTCGATTCGCTCTACCTGCATCCACCCGTTCTCCAGGCATGTTCCCGCCTGCTCGGTCCCAACTTCCGGCTCAGCACCATGCATGCCCGCACCTTGAGTCCAAACTTACCTGCACAAGACCTTCATGTCGATTTCGAGCGCGACACCCAAGGCTGGACCATGGTCGCTTTCATTCTTATGATCGATGAGTTCCGCATCGATAACGCCGCAACCTGCTTTCTGCCAGGCCCGCATCTTTGGCCAACAGTCCCCCCGGAACTTCTCGCCAACCGCAAAGCCGATTATCCCGGGCAGGCGTTAGCGTGCGGTCCGGCGGGGGCGATGATCGTCTTCAACGGGTCCGTTTGACACGGCCATACGGTCAATCGATCCCCTCAACCGCGGCGCTCCATCCAGGGTGCTTATGTTCGTCGAGAAGCCGAGTCGGGTGCCAATCCTGCCGCCAGGATGCTTCCCGAAACGCTTGCCCGGCTGAGCCCACTGGCAAACGTGTTGACGCTCGAGCCCTAACTCTCAAACCTGCAGATCCCGCCGTGCCACCCGAATGCGCTCCTGCATCCGGCCTAGTTCATTCCTCGCGACATCCAGCGATATATCCCCCGCCACAAGCCCGTCGTCCAGATCCCGCAGCGCCGGCTCCAAAGCTTCCGCCCCAGGGCCGCCCGGAATGCGCCGACTGCTTACGAACTCCTCAGGGTCCAGCGCCCGCAGTAAATCTTCGCGGCTCGTAATCTTCACTCGCGCGCCCAACCTTCGCGCCAGCGTGTCCGCAATCGCCGCATGGCTGGAATCTCCCCCCAACTCCTTCACGGTCGCCGATACAAACCCATGCGCTTCCCGAAAACTCATGCCTTCCCGCCGCACCAGCACATCCGCCAGTTCCGTCACCGTAAGAAAATCGGCATGCGCCCGCTCCCGCATCCGCGCTACATTCACCTGCATATCCGGCAGTACCGCCCCAAAAATCCGCAGGGCGCGCACAGCATCATGAATCACGCCCGCCATAGTCGGCTGCAGATCGTCCTCGGCATCGTTCGTGTCACCCCACGGCGTGTTATGCAGCCCCAGAAACACCGCCTGCGCCTGCCCCAGGCTCTTGCTGGCCAGCGCACGCACATGCTCAAACGGCACCGGATTCCGTTTCTGCGGCATGATGCTGCTGATCTGCACCCAGGCATCCGATAGCCGCAGATACCCGAACTCCGCCGTACACCACAGCAGAAAATCCTGCGCCACCCGGCCCAGCCCAGTCATCGCCGTCGCTACCGCCCCGGCCGTCTCCGTCAGATAATCCGTCGCCGCAATCGCGCCATAGCTGTTCAATTGCAGCCCATCGAAGCAAAGCAGCCCCGCCGTATACGCGCGATCAATCGGAAACCCGGTCGTCGCAATCGCGCAAGCCCCCAACGGACACCGGTTCACCGTACGGAACGCCGCCTCCAACCTGCCGGCATCCCGCTCTAGCATCTCCGCAAAGCCCGCCAGATAATGGCCGAACGTAATCGGCTGCGCAGGTTGCGTATGCGTATATGCGGGCATCAGCGTCAACGCATGCTCGTGCGCCAAGCTCAGCACCGCATGCCGCGCCCCGTTCAAGTTCCCCAGCAACCGCAAGATATCCCGCCTTAGTCGCAGCCGATACAACGTGATATCGATATCGTTGCGGCTGCGCGCCGTGTGCATCCAGCCGGAATTTTCCGCTCCGCACGCGCGTTCCAACTCACGCTCCACATAGAAGAACAAGTCCTCCGTCCGGCCGTCATACCGCGCCGCCCGAATGCCTTCACGATCCAGCCCATCAAGGCCCCGCAGGCAAATCCGCGCCACCTCACGCGGCATAATCCCAGCCCGCGCCAGCATCAGCGTATGCGCGTAATGGATCTCCAGCAGATGCTCCAAAAACAACTTCTGCGCGTCTTCAAAGTTAACTTGTAGAACGGTCTCCGCATACACGGGAGCCGGAAATTCGGGGGCGGCTTCAGACAACTTCCAGTATGGCGCGAACCCAACTTACGCCAGCCGAAACTCCTGCCCAATCTCAGTCAGCACCACGCGCTCCGGCTCCCCACCCGCCGCCTGCACCAGCCGCTCAATCGGCTCCCGCAAAGGCTCCCTGCTCAACTCAAACGTCTGATGATGCACCGGCAAACAATACCGCGCGCCCGCCTCGTCCGCCATGCCTAGCGCCTGCTCCGGATTGCAGTGCGCAGCAATCCAAGGGTTATACGCGCCAATCGGCATCACCGCCAGATCGATCCGCCCCATCGCCCGCAGCGGCCGGAACGTGTCCGTCATCGCCGTATCGCCGCCGAACATCACGCGATGCCGCCCCACTTCCACCACATAGCCGTTATAACCGCGCTGCGTATCGCTGCGCATCCTCGCGCCCCAATGCTTCACCTCAAACGCACGCACCGTAGCCGCACCCACTCGCGTCGTCTCATTCCAGCGCAGCTCCCGCACAACTCCATAGCGCTTCACCCGCAGCAGGTCGCTAGTATTCGGAGCAGTAATCACCGTCGTCCCGCCATCCTCAAGCTTCCGCAAACTCGGCAGATCGAAATGATCCATGTGCGCGTGCGACAGCAAAATCAGGTCGGGCTTCGGAATCGCGCGCAGCTCCGAAGCCGGCGCCACCAGCCGCTTAATTCCCAGCGTGAGCGGCCCCACGTTCAGCCCCACGCGATTGCTGAACACCGGGTCCGTCACCAGCGTGAACCCATCCATCCGGATCACCACCGTGCTATGCCCAATCCACGCCGCATACAGCCCCTCATCGCCCCATTTCGTAAAATCCGGCCGATGTCCCGGCGCCAATACTGGCCGCTTCGCATCGGCGGAAACGCGTTCGAAAAATTGCGGAGCGAAACGGAAGGCATGACTGGCCAGTGCAAAAGTGGACACAGGGTTAGGATGCGGCGCGCGCGCTGCCCGTCGCAAGCCTTGGTATATGATTCGTTAGATTGCCATGCAGCTCACCCGACGCACCTTCGCGACCGCCGCCGCAGCATCCCTAGCCGCCCTGACCGCCCCCCTGACGAATGTGCTCGCCGCCCCCCGCATCAACTCCAAAATCAACGGCGTCCAAGTCGGTGCCATCACCTACAGTTTCAATCGCCTCGCCGCTCCCGACCCCGAAGCCATCGTCCGGGCCTACACAGAAATCGGGCTCGGGGAAGCCGAACTCATGTCGAACCATTGCGAAGCGCTCGCCGGCGCTCCAGCTATGCCAGCTTTCCGCCGCCCCGCCGGCAACCCTCCACCCGGCTCCGGTCGCCCTCAGATGACGCCCGAACAGCAGGCCGAACGCCAGCTCGCGCTCGACAAACTTAAAGAGTGGCGCATGTCCACCACCCCCGGTACCTGGAAAACCGTAGCCCGCAAATTTAGCGACGCCGGCATCGACCTCGCCCTGCTCTGCTACAACATGCAGGACTCTATGAAAGACGACGAGATAGAATACGGCTTCACCATGGCCGAAGCCCTCGGTGTCAAATCCATCACCACCAGCACCACCCTCACCATGGCCAAGCGCATCGCGCCGCTCGCCGAGAATCACAAAATCACCGTCGGCTACCACGGTCACGACGCCACCAACGACCCCAACCAGACCGCCACCCTCGAAAGCTACGCGACCCTCATGTCCTACGGAAAATACAACGCCATCAATCTGGACATCGGTCACTTCACCGCGGCAAATTACGACGCCGTCGCTTTCATCAAACAGCACCACGCCAAGATCACCAATCTCCACTTGAAAGACCGCAAGAAAGATCATGGCCCCAACGTCGCCGTCTGGGGCACCGGCGATACGCCCATGAAGCCCGTCCTGCAACTCATGAAGAAGGAGAAGTATCCCTTCCCCGCCAACATGGAAATCGAATACCAGATCCCCGCCGATTCCGACATCGTCACCGAAGGGAAGAAATGCTTCGCCTTTGTCAAAGAGTGCCTGGCCTAATCGACATATGAAATTCTGCCTAGCCGCCCTGCTCACCAGCGCTCTAAGTGCCCAAACCGCGCTGCCTCCGCTCCCCGCACCGCAGAACATCCCCAAGCCCGCAGCCGCCAGCACCGCGCCCTATGCTCCGCAAGCTATCCTGCCCGGCGGCGTTGTTATCCCCTTGTACCCCTCAGCGAGCCCCTATCTAAAATCCGCCCGCCTCACGGAAGCCGAAAAATACAACCTCAGTCAGACCGTCGCCGGTCGCATCAACAGCATCGTCAACATCCACAACCCCTCCATTGAAGTTCACCTCGTAGATCGCTCCATCAACACCGGCGCGGTCGTCATCGTTGCCGCGGGCGGCGGCCATCGCACCCTCAACGTCGGCACTGAAGCGGCAGACTTCGTGCCCTTCTTCTACAACCACGGCATCAACACCGTCATCCTCCGCAACCGTCTCCGCGCCGACGGCTACGTCGCCGAAGTCGACGCCGTTAACGACGCCCTGCAATCCATCCGCATGGTCCGCGCCTACGCCAAAGAGTGGAATTTCGACCCCAACAAAATCGGCATCATGGGCTTCTCCGCCGGCGCCGAACTCTCCGCCCCAGCCGCCGTCCTCTTCGACACCATGAAGAACACCGACCCGGCGGACCCAGTAGCCGCCATCAGCGCCCGCCCCGATTTCGTCGGCATCGTCTACCCCGGCCCGTCCCCGTTCGCCAAGAACCGCACCGCGCCGCCCATCCCGCCCAATGCGCCCCCAGCCTTCATCGCCAGCGGAGGCCCCGGCGACAAGATGCACGCCATCTGGGCGCTCGATTACTACAACGCAATGCTAGCCGCCAACATCCCCAACATCGAAATTCACCTCTACGGCAACGGCCGCCATCCCGGCGACAAAATGTCCGGCGGCCTCACCGACCGAGGCGGCATCCCCTTCGGCACCTGGCAGGACCGCTTCATCGATTGGTTCCGAGACCTGGGCTTCCTGAAACTCAAATGAGCAAAGCACAAGAAAATTACCGAGAAGGCTACGAAAAAGGCGCCGCCGACACCATGGCCGGCAACCTCGAAGAAGCAGTAATGGGCCTCCTGAGAGACGATCCCGGCGGCTACTTCGCAGTAGGCTACCACGACGGCGCAGCCAGCGACACCTTCAACCCCCCAACGGAAGAAGAAGTAGCCGAAGACGAAGCCAAGTCTTAACTCAGCCGCGTCCTCCCGATGCTTCAGAATGTAGTGGCTGCCCGAAACGTGATGGATGAAAAAGCCGGCTTTAGTCAGAGCTCTCAGCACCGCTCGCGGCTTCAGCGCGGGCAGATGACGGCTCATGCCGGTTGGAGCAATGTCACGCAAACCTCTTCTTTTAATGGCACCCGGTCCAGCGGAACCGGCTGACCATCCTTGTGCAGGCTTTCCAGATAGCCACGGATCGCATCCCGCGCCATGTGACGAGCTTCTTCCAGCGTGTCACCTTGCGTAACTAAGCCAGGAAGTGCGGGACACGTCACCACGAACCCGCCTTCTTCAGCTGGCATACCGTATAGCTATATTCACTCATAGCGCTCACTTCCTTTTCAAAGAATACTCATAACCAAGGCAATCGATAACCAGAATGAATTTCGACCGCTTCACCGCGCGCATGGAACAGATCCACATGAAAGCCAGCGCAACGCGGGAAGAACTCGCCCTAGCCGAGATGTTAGGAAAGCTGGTAGCTGCCTACGACGCGCCGGCCATGAATCGCGCTCTGTCAAAAACCAGCCCCATCGACATGGTTCGACACCTCATGGAACAAAAATTTACGCCAGGTGGATCTGCTGCCCGTGTTCGGCTCCCGCGGCGCCGTATCGAATGCACTAACCGGCAAGCGCGCCAGTCACGCTATCTCGTCGCATCCCTTGCCCCTCGGCTCTCTTTCCCGTAGGCTGGACCCTATGGAACTGCTCACGCCCGATGAGATCGTCCGCCTAAACGCCGCCGCAGCGTTTGGAACTCATTGCGCAACTTTGGGACAGTCTCGAACCTGACCAGCTTCCCCCTCAGCGCCGCACAGCAATCCGAGCTTGAACAGCGCCTCACCTCGCTCATGAAGACAAGCGCGAAGGCGTGACGTGGGCTTCCCTAAAAGCTGAACTCGAGCCGCGTTGTCCGTAGTCTATTCGGTTATCTTTACCCAAGCAGCACGCGCCGAGCTGATCGCCGCACAGGACTGCGTATGAAAACGAAGTGGCCGGATTAGGTTGCCGCGTCCGCCAGTCGATTGAAGTGCTAACGGAACGAATGAGCGCGAATCCACGGCAATTTCCCACCGTCTTGAAGACCGTTCGCTGCGCCCTCTTGCGCCGCTTTTCTTACTCGCTCCTCTTCGTTTTGGAGGATGAAGCTCTAATCGTGATCGCCTGTTTCCACGCCAGCCGCAACCCATCACAATTGGCAAAATCGGATCAAATATCCCCCCAAAAATCCATTCACGCCCTAAAATCCCCCGCAACCCCAACAAAACACTACCCCACCCAAATTCCCCCCACACTCCCCATGCAACAATGCGCACGACATGAGCACTTCACCGCTTCAACTCGCCGCCAACCGCCGCAACGCGCAAAACTCCACCGGCCCCCGCACCGACGCCGGTAAAAAACGTGCCTCCCTCAACGCACTCCGCCACGGCCTCACCGCCCAGGTCGTTGTCCTCCCCGGTGAAGACTTGCAGCAATATCTCGCCTTCGCCAGCGCCTTTGTCCGCGACCTCCAGCCCGAAGGCGTCCTCGAAACGCAACTCGCCCAATCCCTCGCCGACCAC
>Ga0209724_1005102_pt1 | contig 10132 bp, 8 predicted proteins | sample grotaG_FD_184143 | JGI IMG/M metagenome (GOLD analysis project Ga0209724, IMG submission 184143) | Glacier valley bacterial and archeal communities from Borup Fiord, Nunavut, Canada, to study Microbial Dark Matter (Phase II) -... | ecosystem: Environmental > Aquatic > Freshwater > Ice > Glacier ... | reverse complement strand
GCCGGTGAGGAACGCCTTGGCCGACTCGAACAAGAACTTGAGCTTCTGCGCGCCAGTCTGGTCCCAGTATTCGGCGCGGTTGGGATCGAACGACACCAGCGCAATATCCGGGTCCGCCTTGCCCTTTGGAAACCAGACTTTGTAGATGTCCTTCCAGACCTCGTCGAGCTTGCTCGGCGACCGCGACAGCTGGGCCGCGCCCGACAGGACCACATACGCCGACCCCGACTGAAAGATCAGCTCGGCGCGCGGATTGGCCTCCAGATCTTGCGCCTTCAGCGACTGCGCGCTGGTCATGAACCAGATCCGCATGGACTCTTCGAGCTGGGCGACTGCCATGGGTCGGACATGCAACTGGTTGGTGCCGCCAAACGTGGCCAGCATGCCGGTATCGAATGATTTGACGAGATCGTAGACCTTCTTCTGATCGGACTCGGGCATCGCGCACTCCTTGGTGATTGTCCGAGGTGAAAAGCAAGAGCCGGGCCGGGCTATCGCGACGTACTGCGACGGCAACCCTGCCCAACCGGGCGCCATCTCGACCCAGGTGTCGCGAAATGTCACATCGGTGTCGGTCCACCTGCTGACACGGTACAGTCGGGCATGCCCGACGATGGACGCCTCATGGAGCTGGAGATCAAGGTCGCGTATCTGGAAAAGCTCGTCGCCGACCTGGACGGCGTGGTGCGCGAGCAAGCCGACAAGCTCGCGGTCCTGGCGCGAGACCTCGAGCATCAGCGTAGTCACGGCACCTCGGGTGTGGTGCCGCTCGGCGAGCACGACGACAAGCCGCCGCACTACTAGCCCTCACCAGCCGTCTTCACGCCTAAAACATCGCAAACTTCGCGCCAAGGCTCCAAAGCTAGAACCGTGCAAATACTCTTACGTGCTTGGTGTAAACTGGTTGGGTGAAGCGAATTGTCTCAACGATGTTGGTACTTTCAGCTCTGTTGTTGTCCACCTCGGCGTTCGCACAGGAAGAGAACGAGCGGGCCCGAGCAGCAGCCAAAGAGCACTACATGAAGGGCACCAAAGCCTTCGAGCTCGGCCGCTACGACGAGGCCATCCGCGAGTACGAAGAAGCCTATCGCTGGAAGGACGACCCCGTCCTCCTCTACAACCTCGGCCAGGCCCACCGTCTCGCCGGCCATCACGCCGAGGCGCTGCGCCTCTACAAAACCTTCATCGCCAAGGTCCCGAAGGCCACCAACCGCGCCGAGCTGGTGGTCAAGATCGCCTCTCTCGAACGGCTCATCGAAGAGCAGCGCAAAGCGCAGAACCTGCCGCCCGACAACCCCGTCGCCATGGGCAAGCCTGAGCCGGAGCCCAAGGCCGAACCCAAACCCACCGAGCCGCCGCCAGCGACGGTCACCACGACGCACACCGACGAGCCCATCCCGGCGCACCCCGGCCGTACCAAGAAGATCGTCGGTCTGGTCCTCGGCGTGGTCGGCATCGGCCTCATCGGCGGCGGCATCGGCGAAGGCTTCGCCGCCAAGAGTGCATCCGACTCCGTCACCGCCACCGCCAAGGCACGCGGCACCTTCGACCCTGGCCAGCAATCTGCCGGCCAGACGGCCGACATCGTACAGGGCGTCCTCTACGGCGTGGGCATCGCTGCCGTCGGTGCCGGCGTGGTCGTCGCCGTGCTCGGCTTCCGCGAGGCCAAGCGGTATCCATCGGCACAGGCGCTCCATTTCCTGCCGACTCTCTCACCCACGTCAGCTGGCTTTGCCGTAGGCGGGAGCTTCTGATGCAAAAAATCCTCGTCGCTGCAGCCCTGGCCCTGTCGTTCGCCGGCTGTTACAACCCCAACATCGGCAACGGCGAGCTCGCCTGCGCCGCCGGCAACGTCTGTCCCAACGGCTTTGTCTGCGCCAGTGACAATCGCTGTTATCGGCCCAATACCGGTCCCACCACCGACGACGCCGGTCCCGATTTTGCCGGCGTGGATCTGTTCGGCGTCGACCTGTTCCAGGTGAAGTTGCCGCTCAAGAGCGCCTGTACCACCGACGCCGACTGCGACACCGGCCACTGTGCCGACGGCATCTGCTGCATGACCGCCTGCGATCAGGCCTGCTTCTCGTGCAAGCAAGTCGGCAACGAAGGCTCCTGCTCGCCACTCAACCAAGGTGACTCTCCGCTCGCTGGCCATCTGTCCTGCGCCGCCCAAGCGCAGTCGACCTGTGGCCGCGACGGCACCTGTGACGGCGTGGGTTCTTGCGCACGCTGGAACGACGTCGTCTGCAAACCGGCCGGCTGCGACTCCACCACCAACAAGGCCCACGCCGCGTCGAAGTGCGACGGCACCGGCACCTGTGTCGACGCCACGGCCGTCACCTGCGCACCGTTCCTCTGCAAGGCCGATCACTCCGCCTGCATCAGCACCTGCGGCGGGGCCACGGACTGCGTCTCGCCCGCTCCCTGCGTCGGTGGCTCGTGCGGCACCAAGGCCACCGGCAGCGCCTGCACCATGGGCACCCAATGCACGTCGGGTTTCTGTTCCGACAGCTTCTGCTGCGACACCGCCTGCACCGGCCAATGCTCGGCCTGCGACGTCGCCGGCAAACAGGGCATGTGCTCGCAGGTCACCGGCGCCGTTCACGGCGGCCGCACCGCCTGCAGCGGAACCGCGCCCTGCACCGGCACATGCAGTACGTCACTGACGTCTTGCACCGTCGCTGCCGTCTCCTGCCGCACCCAAAGCTGCACTGGCAGCACCAAGACCGCCGCCGCCACCTGTGTCTCCTCGGGCTGCCCGGCGGTCTCCACCTCGTCGTGCGCACCCTACATCTGCAATCCGGGCGGCACCGACTGCCGCACCAACTGCAGCGGCGACACCGATTGCACCAGCGGCAACTACTGTCTCAGCAACGTGTGTACCGTCAAGCGCGGCAACGGCTCGACCTGCACCACCACCAACGAATGCGCGAGCGGCATCTGCGCCGGCGGGCGCTGCTGCGGCACCGCCTGTGCAGGTGCTTGTGCGACCTGCAACAGCGGCACCTGCGCCGGCGCGGCCGACGGGACCCAGGCCGCGTCCTGCAACCCGTATCTGTGCGACGGCAGCTCGCTCAACTGCCCGACGAGTTGCGCCACCAACGCCGACTGCTTCTCCGGCTTCATCTGCAACCCGTCCGGCAAGTGCAGCTCCCCGCTCAGCAACGGCTCGGGCTGCGCCAACAACAGCCAATGCGCGAGCGGCATCTGCCCGGCCACCGACGGAGTCTGCTGCGACGCCGCCTGCAACGACGGCCCTTGCCAGACCTGCGGCAGTGGTACCTGCACGATCACCGGCGCGCCTGGCCCCAACCGCGCCGCCTGCCCAGCCGGTGTCAACGACGTCAGCAACAACTGCGGCGGCAGTTGCGCAGGCAGTGCCACCTGCAGCTTCCCCGGCAATACCGTGGCTTGCAACGTCCCGCCGACCCCGACGCCAGGCGGCTGCAACGGCGCCGGCACCTGTGTCGCCGGCACCTGCTTCAGCGGCGACACCCCGGTCGTCACCGCCGACGGCTTGCGCCCGATCTCGTCCATCACCGTCGGCACCCTGGTGCAAAGCCGCGATCAGGTCACCGGCGCGACCAGCTTCCAGAAGGTCAGCGCGGTCGAGGTCCGCACCGTCAGTGATCTGGCCGAGCTCACGCTCTCCGACGGCAAACACATCGAGACCACCTCCGAGCACCCGTTCTTCGTCGTCGGTGCTGGCTGGGTCATGACCTACGAGCTCGTGCCAGGCGACAAGCTGCTCCAGCCCGACGGCAACACCGTCACCGTCCAGGGCCTGGCCAGCATGGCGCCAAAATCGCTGCCGTTGGCGTCGGGGATCGCGCCGACCAGCACCGTCTACAACCTGGTCGTCCTACCTCACGACTCGTTCTACGTCGGCGAGAGCCAGGTGCTGGTGCACTCGTGCCACTCGGTCAACGGCTTCGTCGCCCGCCACCAGTAGCTTGAAAAAACTGGTTCTTGCGGTCCTACTGGCGGCTTCCGTCGGTGGTGTCGCGTGGTACGCGCTGTTTGGCGGACCGCTCTTGATAGTCTTCAACGGCGCCACCGACGACTGGACCGTGGTGCGCCCGACGGTGTGGCTGCCCCGGCCGCACACGCTCGGGTGTCTCTCGATGGGCCAATGGGCCCTTTGGGCTGGCGAGCGCGACGGCACCCAGGTCATCGTCGACACCCACCACCGCACCATCATCGTGCTGCCTACCGCCGTCCTCGAGCGCGCCGCCCACCACGGCTGTCAAGACCTCGACGAGAGCACGGTGCGACGGGTGGCCTTGCGCGCCCAGCGACTACCAGGCACCCCGCGTCTCATCGGCGACATGCTCTACGTGACCTACTACGGCGACAACCTCATCGAGCGCTATCGGTGGCCGAGCCTCGACTTCGACGGCGTCTACGAGCTCGCCGCCGATCGCAACCTCGGCGTCTCCGACGTCGCCGTGGTCGACGGCAAACTCTGGGCAACCACCACCGGCCAATACTGCATGGCGCGCGTGTGTCCCAACGGTCGGCTCGGCGAATCGAAGCTGTTCGATCTGTCGGCGCCGGCCTGGCCCTATCCCAGCGTCACCACCGCCAACAAGAACGCCTCGTCGCTGGCGCAGAACACCGCCGGGACCTTCGTGGTCATGGCCGGCGACTTCGACGGCGGCTACAGCAGCCTGCAACGCTTCTCCAACGGCGCACTCGGCCCCGAGCTGCAACTGCCACGCAACGGCGCCGCCGCCGAAGCGATCCTCATCGACGCCAAACATCTACTGGTGCGGCAGTTTCATGGCGCCCATCTGTTCGTCATCGACCTCGCCGCCGACGCGCTACAAGACGTGCTCCGCTTCGAAGGCCAGCAGTTCGTGCCGGTGCCGTTCGGCGCCCATCCCGCCAACGAGCCCGCCTTGCCCGAGCGCGGCACTGCGACCTTCGACAATATGTTGAAGACCCCCAACGGCGACGTGCTCCTCGTCGACACACTCGGCCAACGCCTCGTCATGGTGGCGCTCGAGCCCGCCGCGGCGGGCCACATCAAGCTCACCCTCCGGCGCCAAGTCTCGCTCGTCACCCGCCCCGGCAACTCCGGTCCCGGCTACGCACGCTGGGTAAATTAGCGCCGCGCTAGCGAGCAAACAGCCGGCTCAGCGCGGCCCGGTACGCGACGGTGGTCGCTGCGTCGAGTGGATCGTTGTGAGCGGCCAAGGGGCGCAGGATGATCTCTTTTTCGCCGGCGTAAGCAGTGGCGATGAGCTGGTGATATCTGTGTGGCACCACCTCGTCGCGCTCGGACAGGACGAAGACGGCTGGCGCCCGGCACTGGCGCGCATTGTCGACGCTGTCGAGGCCACGCGGCAGCTGTAGCGCCACCGGCCAGGCCAGCAGCCACAGGTTCCACCAGCCGTGCTCACCGACGACGAGCTGACGCAGCGCCGGCGGATTGTGCAGCACCACGCCGGCGACGTGGCGCTCGGCCGCGATGTGCAACGCCGCGGTCGTCCCGAGGCTGGTCCCGACCACATAGATGCGCTTGTTGCCCGCGACCGCAGTCACCGCGTCGTACGCCTGCAACGCCGCCGCAGCGACGCCATTGAGCGACGCCGGCCCCGTCGAGCCGCCAAACCCGGGGTAGTTGACCGCCCAGCTCTCCACGTCGTCGGGCCAGCCTTGCGCCTCCGACGCCGCCCAGCGCTCGGCGCGGTCGGCGTTGCCATAGAATCGCAGCAGATAGCGCCCCGCCACACCCGACCGCGCCGGCACGACAAAGGCGTCGAGACTCCCCCCGTTGAACGGAATCTGCCGTCGCTGCGCAGCGCCGGCATCGATGGGCGCCACACTCGGCCACAAGATCAGACGATCGCCAATCCGGCCAAACAAGATCACCCCCAGCCACACCCCGACGAGCGCGCCGACCACCCACCGCCATCTGCGCCGCGCCATGCCCGAAGCTAGCATGCGCGACAGATCGGGGCCGCTCTGCCGTAGAATGCCCCATGCGGATTCTGACTGCCCTCCTGTGCGTATTTGTCGTCGCTGGCTGCCAGAACGCGCCCAACTCCGTGCCCGACGATATGTTGCCCGAGGGCACCGATCTGTCGCATCCCGAAGACCCCATCGATCTGGCCAAGCCGGCCGAGGGGTGGGATCTGTCACGACCGACGGAGCCGCCCGATCTGCTTGGCGCCGATCTCAGCGGCCAGCCCGATCTGGCGATCGCCGTGGACCTCGCGATCCCCACCGACCTGGCAATCCCCACCGACCTCACAATCCCCACCGACCTCACCAACCTGGCCAACCCCGATCTGGCCACCCATGATCTGGCGCACGCCGATCTCTCGTCGCTGCCGGACCTGAGTAAGCTCGCTGATCTGTCGCACCCAGCCGATCTCTCGACGCCTCCAGACATGGCGCCGAGCTGCGGCAACACCCCCTACGACGTCACCACCAAAGCCGTCTCCGGCATCATCACCCTCAACGGCGCGCAACCCACGTCCGCCTGCGGCTCATCGGACCGCGCCACCGTCAAGCTCGACGACGACGCCCGCAACTACCACTTCTCCTTTGTCGTCCCCTGCACCGGCACCGCCTCCCCCTTCGCCTGGTCCGGCTCGGTCTACCCAGGCGTCTACAAAATCACCGTCGCTGGCGGCTACTCCGACTTGCCCGCCGAGCCCTATCTCGTCGACGCCGCCCGCACCATCAACGCGCCCACCACGTTCACCTTCGACGTCGTCGCCAAAGCCGTCTCTGGCGTCATCACCCTCAACGGCGCCCAGCCGACGTCCGCTTGCGGCTCTTCCGACCGCGCCACCGTCAAGCTCGACGACAACGCCCGCAACTACCATTTCTCCTTTGTCGTTCCCTGCACCGGTACCGCCTCACCTTTCGCCTGGTCCGGCACCGTCTTCCCCGGCGTCTACAACATCACCGTCGTGGGCGGCTACTCCAACCTCCCCAACCAGCCCTACCAGGTCGCCGCCGCGCAAACCATCAACGCCCCCACCACGTTCAACTCCGACGTCGTCGCCGTCGCTGTCTCGGGCGTCATCACCCTCAACGGCGCGCAGCCGACCTCCGCGTGCGGCTCCTCCGACCGCGCCACCGTCAAGCTCGAGGACAACGCCCGCAATTACCATTTCTCCTTTGTCGTCCCCTGCACCGGCACCGCGTCCCCATTCGCCTGGTCCGGCACCGTCTACCCCGGCGTCTACAACATCACCGTCACGGGCGGCTACTCCACTCTCCCCAACCAGCCCTACCGGGTCGCCGCCGCGCAAACCATCAACGCGCCGACCACGTTCAACTCCGACGTCGTCGCCGTCGCTGTCTCCGGCGTCGTCACCCTCAACGGCGCGCAGCCGACCTCCGCGTGCGGCTCCTCAGACCGCGCCACCGTCAAGCTCGACGACAACGCCCGCAACTACCATTTCTCCTTTGTCGTCCCCTGCACCGGCACCGCCTCACCTTTCGCCTGGTCCGGCACCGTCTTCCCCGGCGTCTACGACATCAGCGTCACGGGCGGCTACTCGACGCTCCCCAACCAGCCCTACCAAGTCGCCACCGCCCAGACCATCAACGCCCCCGCAACCTTCACCTTTGACGTCGTCTCCGTCGCTGTCTCCGGCATCGTCACCCAGAACGGCGCCCAGCCCACCTCCGCCTGCGGCTCGTCGGATCGCGCCAGCATCAAGCTCGACGATGACAGCCGCAACTACCACTTCACCTTCGTGGTCCCCTGCACCGGCACCGCGAGCCCCTTCGCCTGGTCCGGCTCCGTCTACCCCGGTGTCTACAAAATCACCGTCGCTGGCGTTTACTCCACGCTCCCCATGCAGCCATACCTGGTCGACGCCGCCCGCACCATCAGCGCGCCAACCACCTTCACCTGGGACGTCCTCACCCGCAACGTCTGCGGCACCCTCACCGTCGACGGCGCCCAGCCCACCTCAGCCTGCGGCTCCTCCGATCGCGCCACCGTCCAGTACGACGACAACGCCCGCAACTACCACTTCAACTTCATCGTCCCCTGCACCGGCACGGCCTCGCCCTTCAACTACACCGGCACCCTCTACCCCGGCGTCTACCGCGTCAGCGTCACCGGCGGCTACTCCAACATCCCACCCCAGCCGTACCTCGAAGCCAGCGCCCTCACCATCCCGTAGCTGCCTACTGAAACGTCAGGGTGATGGTCTGCGTTGGTGCGGCGGAACAGGTCACGGTGTTGAGCCCGTTGTAGCCTGGGTTGCCGAAGCAGGCGCGCAAGATGCGACCGGGGCTGGGGCAGTTGGACGAATCGCACAGCGACGGTGGATCGATCCATACTTCGTCGTTGTAGCGGTTGCACGTGCTCCACACATGGCCGTTGCACGACGGGGAGATGTAGCTGGACATGCCCTTCAGCGCCGCCGCCAAGGCGTTCACCACCGACGGCGTATTGCACGTCACGCCCGGCGAATCGAGCGAGCCCGACAAGGTCACCGTCGAGTAGCCGGTCCCGAGCTGGCCGAGAAACGTGGTCCACTGACTGCAGAGTGCCGTTTGGCCGGCGCCAGCGGCGCCCTGAAAATTGCCGGTGAAGGTGACCGGCGGCGGGCCCTTGCAAGCGCCGTTCACGCAGGTCGCCGAAGGCGGGCAGGCGTTGTTGCACGCACCGCAGTTGGCTGCGTCGGAGAGCACATCGATGCACAGGTTGCCGCAATTGGCCTGACCGATGCCGCAGCACTTGCCCGCGTTGCAGTGCTGGTTGCCGTTGCAGGCGATGTTGCACGTGCCGCAGTGCGCATGCGCGTTCTTGGTGTCCCAACACAGATTGTCGGTACACAGCGTCGTCGACGGCGGGCAGGTCACGCCGCAATGCGAGCTGCTGCAATACTCGGTGCCGCGATACCAGCCCGGGCTGACCCCAGCGTCGGTGGGCGGCAAGCCCGCGTCGGGATTTCCGTTGCCGCCGGCCGGGCCCATATCGGGCACGACATGACAGGCGAGACCACAGCCGTTGCAATGATCGGGATCGCTGGTGGTGTCGATGCAGCCGTTGGGCGGGCAAGCCACGAGAGGCGACGCACACGAAAACGTACAGACGCCGAGCGCACAGATGAGCCCCGGCCCACACGCATTGCTACAAGACCCACAGTGCTTGGCATCGTTCTGCGTGTCGAAACCAGGGCAGGCACTGCCTTTTAGATCCACGCTGCCACCGTCGCCGGTCGGATCCGGCGGCTGCAAACCACGACCTGCCGAAGCGCACCCGCTGGTCAACACACACACCAGCGCCAATTTCCAAAATGTCACGGTCCCCCTATACCACGCGGGGATCCTCTACAGCTGCGCCGAAATTGGCCGATACGAGAGACATGGACCCACTTGCTTCGTCTCCCCAACCCGCCACCGGCGACATGTACGACGCGCTGGTCGCCCGTCGCTCCCAGCAGCTGCAGAAGATGGCCGGCCAAAACTCGGTCCAGCTGATCGAAGGCGCCGCAGCAGCTGGCCCGCCCATGCCGCCAGGCTCGACCATCAGCCTCTACGCCTAGACGAGCTCCAGCCGCCGGAGCGGCTTGTACACCCTGACTTCGAGCGCCTCCCGCCCGACGGTGGCAAAGCCGTCGCGCCCGAGCACGCCGATGACACCGAGCGGCGAAAAATGCAGCTCGGGCAGCGCCGCCACGCGCTCGATCTCCGACGACAGCGCCGCCGCCGTCTTGGCCGCAGCCGCCCTCAAGCGGGGCCGCGCCGAGTCGGGCAGCTCGCCCAGCGCCCACTCGAGAAACATCCAGCCGATGCCGGCGTGATGCACTTCGTCGACGAGGATGCGCTCCCACACCAAACGCTGCAGCGGCTGGGCGCGCTCCGCCACGCTCAGCGCTTTCAACAGCGCATGCGACCAAGACTCCTTCACGCACATCTCGGCAACCACATGCTCTGCGGCCTCGATCAATAGATCCTCACCCGTTACCGTCACTGGTGTCCGATCCCAAGCCAGCGCCGCCGCACCGCCGAGCGCCAGCGCCATCCGCGCACACAGCTCGGCATGCACCAGCTCGTCACTCGGCACGCGCGCAAAATAGCCGCACAGATCGATCGGCGTACCCGCCAATACCAGCTTCTGCAGCGTCGCTGCCGCCATCGCCGCGCTGGC
>Ga0209724_1005101_pt1 | contig 10135 bp, 9 predicted proteins | sample grotaG_FD_184143 | JGI IMG/M metagenome (GOLD analysis project Ga0209724, IMG submission 184143) | Glacier valley bacterial and archeal communities from Borup Fiord, Nunavut, Canada, to study Microbial Dark Matter (Phase II) -... | ecosystem: Environmental > Aquatic > Freshwater > Ice > Glacier ... | reverse complement strand
ACTGGCCGCACAGAAGGCGAAGAATCGGACATAGCGATCAGCCTAAAGGTCAGTTCTGGTAATGCTCTGCAGCGGCACGCGCCTGGAAGACCACCTGGTCGAGGTCGTCGCCACCGGCCGTGACGTGGCCGACTTTGCGCCCCGGGCGCGGCGACTTGCCGTAGTTGTGCACCTTCACCGACGGCTCGTCGGTGAAGGCGTGCGGGTAGCGATCAACGAGGTCCCCGGTCGTCGGCCCCCCCAAGATGTTCACCATCACCGACCACTCGTCTCTGCATCCGGTGGCTCCCAGCGGCAGGTCGAGCACGGCCCTGAGGTGCTGCTCGAACTGATTGGTGGTCGATCCGTCGATCGTCCAGTGCCCGGTGTTGTGCGGGCGCATCGCGAGCTCGTTGATGAGCAGTCGCTCGTCGGTGGTCTCGAACAGCTCGACCGCGAGGACGCCGGTGACCCCGAGGTTCTCGGCCACGGATCGGGCGATCTCCTCCGCGACATCCGCCAGCCGGCCGCGAGAGGAGGGCGCTGGGGCGATCACTTCGGCGCAGACGCCGTCGCGCTGGATGCTCTCCACCACCGGCCAGCAGGCCACCTCCCCTGACGGGCGGCGCGCGACGGACTGGGCGAGTTCACGCCGAAAGTGCACCAGCTCTTCGGCGAGGAGCGGATGCCCGAGCGCCAGCCAGTCGGCGGCCTCGGCCGCGGCACGCACCACACGCACCCCTTTGCCGTCGTATCCACCGGTGGCGGTCTTCACGACGGCTCGGCCGCTGTGATCGGCCAGAAATTCGGCGAGCTGCGCCTCGTTCTCAACGCGCGCCCAGTCGGGAACGGGCAGGCCGAGCGCCGAGAGTCGCTCGCGCATGAGGAGCTTGTCCTGCGCGTAGAGCAGGGCGGTGGGGCCGGGACGAACGGCGATGCCACTGTCGACGAGGGCACTAAGCACCTCCTGCGGCACATGCTCGTGGTCGAAGGTGACGACATCCACCGTGCGGGCGAAGGGAAGGACATCCGCGACATCGCGGAAGTCTCCGAGTGTCGTCACCGCCATCGACGCCGATTCGCCCGCCGTTTCGGCGAAGACGCTCAGCTCGATGCCGAGATTCACCGCCGCGGGGATCATCATGCGCGCGAGTTGTCCACCACCGATCACACCTACCCGAAGAGTCACGCTGCCAGCCTACTTTCGGATAAGGATCGGTGTAGCCGGTTATGATTCACCAGGTCGCCATCCGGTACCGCAAGCCGTCCGACATCAAAGGGAGCGCCGTGCCCTCCCGCTTCGTCACCCTGGCCCGGCTGCTGTACGAGAAACTGCTGCGCTACGTGCTCAAATTCGGCATGGTCGGCCTGGCCGGCTATTTCGTCGACGTTGGGTTGTTCAATGCCCTGCGGCTCGGCGTCTTCGGCGATGGCCACTTCTTCCAGGGACCGATCGGCGCGAAGATCGTCTCAGCCGGCATCGCGACCGTCGTGACCTGGTTCGGAAACCGGTATTGGACCTTCCGCGAACACCGACGCAAGAACTACCTGCTCGAGCTCGCCGAATTCAGCGCGGTCTCAGTCGGTGGGATCCTCATCGGACTCGGATGCCTGTGGGTCTCGCACTACCTGCTCGGCTTCACCTCGCTGCTCGCCGACAATGTCTCCTCGAACCTCGTTGGACTCGTTCTCGGAACGTCGTTCCGATTCCTGCTTTACCGCTTCTGGGTCTACGGTCACCATCGCGCCGACGGTCTGACTGCGCGTGAACACAAGGCCGAAGCAGCCCGGATGGCGCTCTTCGAAGACGAACAGAGCGCGAGCGAAGCCGCCGCAAAAGGCTAGCGAGTACCCCAGGCGGTCGTCTCATCCCGGTTCGCCGGTCGTTGGCCCGGCTGTGCTGGGCGCGATGCCTCGGCCTGGCGCCGCGCCGCTATCGGGTTGAGGCTCCTCTCCATGAGGTCGTGGAGCGCGGCCTGCACGAGATCGGCGCCCGGCACATCCCGCAGGACAACCGGCTGGTCCAGCCCCGTGTTGATGAGGACGTTACCGCTGCGAAACAGGCTCTGCAGGCCGTTCTGGCGCACCGTCACGTCGTAGCCGCGGCTGTGAAGGAGTTCCTGCCGGATTCTCACGAAGAAGCCGGTGCGCAGGATGATTCGGCGAGTGGTGATCACGTAGCGCTTGCCGAGCCACGCCACGAGCGGGAGCAGCCAGAGCAGCACAACCACCAGCGCGGCACCGGCCAGCAGCGCGATGTTCTGCCAGGACTCAGAGAAGCTTCCCTGGAAGTAACCGACGACGGCCGCGACCGCGATGAGCAGCACGCTCGGCCAGAACAGTGCGCGGCCGTGCGGCCTCAGCCGGGCCACCACCCGCTCGGTGTCCTGTGTGTCGCTCATGACCTATTCATACCGCAGATGGGTCACGTCTCCGGCGGCGACAGCCACTACTCGACCATCCGATGATTTCTTCACCGACAGCCGCCCGCTGGCATCGATGCCGATTGCGGCACCGAGGAGTTCGTCTCCCCCGGGCAGCAGAACGCGTACCTGGCTCCCGAGTGTGCTGCACAGTTGCCGGAGCTGCTCACCGACCCCGCTCGACTCCGGATCGGCGCCGAACCGCAGGAACTCGGTGTAGATCCGACCAAGCTCCGTGAGGTAGCCGGCGAGCGCGCGGTCGGCGAGCTCAGCACCGAAAAGAATCGGATCGTTGAGGGCGAGGGATGTCGAGGTCGACGTGGGCAGGTCTGCCTGGGCGATCATGAGGTTGAGTCCGGCGCCGATCACCACGGCACGCCCGCCTGGAAGCAGTTCGGCGAGCAGCCCCGACACTTTTCGACCGTCGATCTGCACGTCATTGGGCCACTTGAGCCGCACGGAGTGCATCGGAACGAGCGGCGCGACCGCATTCGTCATTGCGATGCCCGCGATGAGCGGCAACCAGCCGTAGTGCTCGACCTCCAGGGGCTCCCCGGCTGGCAGGCGGGGACGGAGCAGCACCGAGATCGCGAGAGTCTGGCCCGGTGGCGCCACCCAGACCCGACCGAGGCGACCGCGGCCGTCGGTCTGGCTGCCCGTCACGATCACCGAGAAGTCGGGCCAGTTCTCGGCGTCGGCACCGGATGCCCGGGCCACGAGCTCGGTGTTGGTCGAGCCGCACTCGTCGAGGATCTCCAAGCGGGCGGCTACTGCGGCGCTGAGCGGAAGCTGCATCCCCCAAGGGTACGGGCACCATACGCGAGCTTTGTAGCAATCCGCCACCGGGCCGAGGGGAACGCCGACGGTAAAGTGAACGCGTGACTGCTGACCAGAACGCCACGAATGACCTGTACACGACCGCGGGCAAGCTCGCCGACCTGAAAGTGCGCTATCACGAAGCCGTGACAGCGAGCGGCGAAGCGGCCATCGAGAAGCAGCACTCCAAAGGCAAAAAGACCGCTCGGGAGCGCATCGAACAGCTGCTCGACCATGGATCCTTCGTCGAGCTCGACGAGTTCGTGCGCCACCGCACCCACGCCTTCGGCATGGAGAAGAAGCGGCCTTACGGCGATGCCGTCGTTACCGGAACCGGCACCATTCACGGCCGTCAGGTCGCGGTGTACAGCCAGGACTTCACCATCTTCGGCGGCTCGCTCGGCGAGGTCGCCGGCGAGAAGATCATCAAGGTGATGGACCTTGCCCTCAAGACAGGCGTTCCCATCATCGGCATGCTCGACTCCGGCGGAGCCCGCATCCAGGAGGGCGTCGTCGCACTGGGCAAGTACGGAGAAATCTTCCGCCGCAACACCGCCGCCTCGGGGGTCATCCCACAGATCTCAATCATCATGGGGCCGGCGGCGGGAGGTGCGGTGTATTCCCCCGCGCTCACCGACTTTGTGATCATGGTCGACAAGACCAGCCAGATGTTCGTCACGGGACCCGACGTGATCAAGACCGTCACCGGTGAAGACGTGGGCATGGAAGAACTCGGCGGAGCCCTCACCCACAACAAGATCTCGGGCGTCGCGCACTGGCTGGCGAGCGACGAGGACGACGCGCTCGACTACGCCCGCACGCTGCTCAGCTTCCTGCCCGACAACAACCTGGCCGAGCATCCGGTGTACGAGAGCAATGTCGAGCTCGAGACGACGGATGCGGACCGCAAACTCAACACGCTGATCCCCGACAGCACGAACCAGCCGTACGACATGAAGACGGTCATCGAACACATCGTCGACAACGGCGACTTTCTTGAAACCCAGCCGCTGTTCGCCCCCAACATCGTCGTCGGCTTCGGCCGGATCGAGGGTAGGGCAGTGGGAGTCGTGGCCAACCAGCCGAACGCGATGGCCGGCACCCTCAACATCGAAGCCGGTGAGAAGGCCAGCCGGTTCGTGCGCTTCTGCGATGCATTCTCGATTCCGATCCTGACACTCGTAGACGTGCCAGGGTATCTGCCCGGCACCGACCAGGAATGGACCGGAGTCATCCGTCGTGGCGCGAAGCTGCTCTACGCCTATGCCGAGGCGACCGTGCCACTGGTGACCGTCATCACCCGCAAGGCCTACGGCGGGGCCTACATCGTCATGGGCTCCAAGCAACTCGGGGCCGACCTCAACTACGCCTGGCCCACCGCAGAGATCGCGGTCATGGGCGGGCAGGGCGCCGTGAACATCCTCTATCGCAACGAGATCAAGGCGGCCGAAGCGGCGGGAGAGGATGTCGCGGCGGTGCGCACGAAGCTCGCGAATGAGTACACCTACAACGTGGCATCCCCGTTTCTCGCGGCGGAGCGCGGTGAACTCGACGGCGTGATCGAGCCGGCCGCTACCCGTGTCGTGGTGGTGAAGGCGCTCCGGGCGCTCCGGACAAAGCGGGCCAGCCTTCCGCCGAAGAAACACGGGAACATTCCACTGTGACCTTTCAGCAGCCCGGGAGCAATGGAGTGGATCCCGAACCCCCAATCGCCGATACCTTCGACGCCAGGCCGGAGTTCGAAGTCGTCGCGGGTCGGCCGACGCCCGGAGAACTCGCGGCGGTGACCGCCGTAATCACGTCGATGATCGAAGACCTCGAAGACGGCCAGCGCATCGAGGGGCCGCTCGTGAGCGCATGGCAGCGCAGCCAGCGAAGCATCCGCTCACCGCTCGTTCCCCGTGCGGGAGCGTGGCGTTCTTTCTCGGGGTAGGCAGTCTGATGGTGAAAATGTCCCCCGTTCGGGTGTGATACTTCGATATCGCGCTAACGGGGGATCAGAAACTGCGAAATCCGCAGTATTTGCTTCGGAATCAGCACCGAATAGGAACGACGACGACGCAAATAGTGCGTGAATTGCAAAACGTACCCCGGAATCCGTATGACGCATCGACAATATATCGATCTCGACAGTGCTTTTTTCTTTAATAGGGTACAAAACTGTCCCCCGAATGTCCCCCGAAGTGTCGACTTCGCGGGCTTGCCCTCCCGATGCATCATTGAGTCCTAGGTGTTGCTCGTAGAGCAACACCGCCAACTATGAACCGACTAGGGTAAGCAGGTTCATAGCTTGGGGGCGGGTCAGGGCACTATTCGGGTTATTGCCCTGACCCGGAGTTTGAAACGGGATCGGCCTTCGGGGGCCGGTCCCGTTTTCCATGTCCGGAGATATCGATCGCAGGAGCGGACCCGCTTGCGCGGTCCCGAGAGTCTCGGCTCAGGCGGAGACGGTCGCCTGGACCCGAGGTATCTCGAGCCAGAGGTCTACTCGGTCCTCTTCGTCGTCGATGCCCTGACTGCCGAGCGCGCTGGAGTGCCCGTCGTCGAGCGATGAGAGCCCCACAACAGTCACCGCAATGTCGGAACCTCCCGGCACGGTGCGGGCGATGAGTTTGCCGGTCTGTGTGTCTCGGATCGCGTCCGCGAGGCGGTTGAGCACCCGCTCGAGGTCCTCTTCGGAGAGGTCATCGATGCCTCCCTCGTCGAGAAGAGTCACAGTCGTTCCGTTGCGGCGCGCCATCATGATCTGCTCACGCACGCGATCGTTCAGGAGCTTTCGACCGCGGATCTCATCACGGATCGCGCCCTCGAGGTAGAGGCATTCGAGACGCTGCGGGTCGGTGAGCTCTCCCTCGACAGCCTCGATCTGACGTAACATCGGCAGCGACATCCGGCTCGTCTGCCCGAGACGGAATTGCCGCTCGGAGACATGGGCCTCCTGGGCGGCGCGCCATTCCACCGCCTCGCGCTCGGCAAGAGCGTACTGCCGGGTGTCCCGCCCCGCCTTCGCGAGGGAGAGCGACAGGGCGTGCGACACGGCAACCCAACCGACACTGCCGATCACGCCGTAGGCGACGAGCCCGCCCGGACCCGCCCAGGCCACTGTCTGTACCACGAGGACCGCCGTGCCGATCCACGCGAAGGTGTGGCGGCGGCGGGTGGACGTGATGACCATCAGCGTGCCGATCGCCGCCGTGTGCCAGGCCGCGTAGGTGCCCTTGGCAGCGGCCTGGTCGAATTGGCTCGTGACGAGCAACGGAACAACCACCGCGACGGCCACGTTGAATGCGGCGATCCAGGTGGGCATCCGCTGGGTGCGAGAGAGCAGGAGGCTGAGCAGTGTCGCCAGTCCGTAGAGCACCATCGCGGCGATGTAGGGGACTTTCATGCGCGGCACGTCGATCGACACGACAGCAAGCAGGAGGTGGTAGGCCGAGAAGATGGCGGCGAGAGCGATGATGAGGAGGCGAGGCACGGAGACGATCACAACGACTGGCCTTCCCTTATTGTGGCGGAGGAGGTCGCGATATCGGAGCCCGCGTGCTCGATCGTCGGGGTGGCGGCCCGCGGCCAGGTGATCCAGACGACCGTTCCCTGGCCGATGCACGCGTCGACTTCGACCGATCCGCCGGCGTTCGCGACACGCTCGATGATGGACACCCGCAGCCCGAGGCGTTCGTTCGGAACGTTGGTGAAGGTGAAACCCGCTCCATCATCGCCGACACCGATGCGGATGCCTCCACCGGTGGCACCCTCGACGATGAGCCAGCGGTGCACATCGTCGCCGGCACCGGCGTGCTGGAGACTGTTGACCATCGCCTGCATCGCGGCCGAATAGACCGCTTCGGAGCACTGGATCGGGATGTTGCCCGCTTCCATGCTGCGCGTGTTCAACTCGAACGGGCCCGAAAGTGTGCTCATCGAATCCGCGATCCGCCGGGCGAGTTGGTCGAGGGTAACGGTGGCATCGTCATCGGGCGACGTGGCAGCGGCATCCTTCAGGTGATCCATGGCGTTACGGGCCATGCGGGAGGCGAGGCCCTTTGCTTCGGGCGTGTAGGCCCGGGCAGCCGAGAGCAGGGTGGTGAGCACGCTGTCGTGCACGATGGAGTCCACCTGCACGCGCTCCACCTCTGTCGCGTGCTGTCTCACGGCGAGGGCGTATCGGTCGAGCGCAGTGCCCTGGGCGAAGTCCACGGAGGCAGCCGCCTGTCGCAGCAGTGTGATGAGGATCAAGACGGCTCCACCGAGGATTATCGCGTACGCGATGTCGAGGGATGCCGAGGACACGGATGCGCTACCGCCCGCCGGAGATATTCGCACGAGTCCGTAGACCATCGGGGTCACGATGAGGTAGGCCGTCGCCTGCCAGGCGGAGAAGGCGATCGCTGCTGTGGAGGTCGCGACCGTGCACAGCAGCCAGAGCCACGGGCGTTCGGTCGCAATGGTGAGAGGTTCTTCGACGACGAAAGACCATCCGGTGAGGGCGAGAAGGTAGGCGAACGACACGTACGCGTTGACCGCACGCACCCACCGCTTCGCGAAGGATGCCACCAGGGTCGCCACGATGCCGCCGTAGATACTGACGCCGAAGATAATCGCCCAGCCGGTCGAAGCCGTCGGTAACTGTTCGAGCACGGCGGGCACGGCCTGAAGGGCGAACACCAACCCGAAGATGGCCACGGAACGAGACACGACCGTCTCGATCTGCGGTCGGCTGATCGGATTGTGTGGTTGCCGGGCCAGTGATCCGGGCGGCGGCGAACCTCTCCTAGCGGACATCACCACCATCCGGGTCGAGACCCGGCAGGATGCCGTCTTCCACGGCGCGGCGCAGCAGGTCGACCTTGGTCGGTGCCGGTCGCCCGACTTCCACGTATTTCACGCGGATGCGGTCGAGGTACTCACGCGCGGTGGAGTAGCCGATGCCGAGCTGCTGGGCGGCGAGCTTGAGCGGAAGGCCCGACGCGTACAGGTGCAGGATCTCGCGCTCCCGGCGGCCGAGCTGGGCCTTGGCGAAGTCGCGGTCCGCGTCGATCGCCGTCGCCCACTCGAGATTGTTGAGCACCTCGCCGCGCGCGACCGTCTCGACCGCTGACATGACCGTCTTGGTCGCGGATGACTTGGGAATGACTCCGGCGGCTCCGGCGGCGAGCGCCTCGCGAACAGAGGCGACGCGGTCGGCGATGGAATGGATCAGCACGGCGGAGCCGGTGGCCTGCACTCGCTTCACGTTCTCGGTGACCGTCGATCCGTCGCCGAGCGACAGGTCGAGCACGACGACATCGTTCTCCCGACCGTTGAGATTGTCGACAAACTCCTGAACGGATGCTGCGGCGAGGATGAAATCGAAGCCCGCTTCGATACAGGCCGCCTTGAGCCCGAGCCGCACGGACTCGTGGTCATCTACGGCCGACACGCGCACCGCGCTGCGGCGCGATCCGGGTGTGGGTTCCTCTGGTGTGGTCTGCGCCATCGTCGATCCTGTCTGCCCCGGTGGTGCTGAAACTCAGCCATTCCCCCGAGGACCATGGTACCGTCCGCGCGAGCGCTCGAAGCTTAGAGTGGCGGCATGAGAGCACGTGTGTCGAGAGTAGTGCTGGGGCTTCGGTGGAAGTCGAGGTGGCAGCCGGTAGAGCTATGCCTTCATGAGGGACGCTACCGCTTCGACGTGGTGGGTGTTCGGGAAGAGGTCGAAGGCTCGTAGTCGAGTGAGCGCGTAGCCTCCTGCGGCGAAGAGCGCGACATCCCGCGCCAGAGCAACCGGATCGCACGCCACGTAGACGACCTGGGCCGGGTTCAGGGTGAGCAGTTCCTCGACCACACCCTTGCCGGCACCCGCGCGCGGAGGGTCGAGGATGACCGTCGCCGCACCCAGCCGGGCGCGCTCGCCCGGGCTCGCGGTGGATCGCAGCTGGCGCAGGAAGTTGTCGACCCGGGCGGTGACGGCGGCGGCACCCACCCACTCGGAGAGATTCTCGGCGGCGTGATCGGTCGCGAGCGAGTCGCTCTCCACCGTGGTGATGCGCAGGTGGGAGCCGAAGCGGTCTCCGACGGCGGCGGCCAGGAGTCCTACTCCGCCGTAGAGGTCGAGGTTTGCTGCGCGCGGATCGAACAGGCTCGCGTCGATCGCCTCCTGCACGGCGAGAGTGAGGACTTCCGCGGCATGATGGTGCACCTGCCAGAAACCGCGAGCATCGAGGCGAAACTCACGATCTCCGACCCGCTCGACGATGCGCTGGGGCTTCGGTCGCTCGGCCTTCTCGCCCTTTCCCCGCTCGCGGCTGGGCTTCGGGGCGTTGCCGGTGAGCACGAATGGATTGCCTGCGCTCGGCACAACAACGTCCACGTGGTCGAAACCGGGGAACCTCTCGTCGAGAGGGGAGATCGTCGCGACCTCCGTGGTGGCCAGTGGAAGGTCCGTGACCGCCACGACATGGTGCGAGCGCGCGGCATACGGGCCCGGGGTGCCATCGGCGGCGACGTGCAGTCTGAGGCGGGTGCGCCATCCGGTGCCGTCCGCGTTGCCGGCAATCGCGTCGACCGTGACATCGGTCTCGATCCCGGCCATGCGGCCGAGCGAATCGACGAGCACCTGGCGCTTGAGCTCACGCTGATGGGTGATCTCGATGTGACCGAACTCGGCGCCGCCGGCACGCTCTTCCGGCGAGCGATCGATGGACGCCGCGCTCCAGATGTGTGGCTGCCGGTGCTCGGATGCCGTCACCACCGCCAGGGTCTCGGCTCGCCAGAACGACTTCTTCGAATCATCTGTGATCCGGGCCAACACGCGCTCCCCGGGGATGGCATCGCTCACGAAGATCACGCGCCCGTCGTGCCGGGCCACCGCGACACCCCCGTGGGCTACGTTGGTCACGTCGACCTCGACCTCTGTGCCCAGCAATTCACCCATCCCT
>Ga0209724_1005100_pt1 | contig 10135 bp, 13 predicted proteins | sample grotaG_FD_184143 | JGI IMG/M metagenome (GOLD analysis project Ga0209724, IMG submission 184143) | Glacier valley bacterial and archeal communities from Borup Fiord, Nunavut, Canada, to study Microbial Dark Matter (Phase II) -... | ecosystem: Environmental > Aquatic > Freshwater > Ice > Glacier ... | reverse complement strand
CGTTCACCGCGCGCAACACGAGCTCGTTCACCTCGACCGAGGGCAAGATCTCGCGCGTCGAGTGCCACGGCTTCGAGAAGGGTGGCGCCGCGACGCCGATGGAGAAGCGCGCCGCGATCGACCGCATTCATGCGCATTGCTTCGATCACGACGTTGTCGCTCGGCTTGCCCAGCGAAGCACTGGCTGCGCCGGCCGGCTCGGAAGCCGCTGCGTCGACCCCGAAGTTGATCTGGACGTATCCCGACGGTGCCCCCTCAATCGGCTTGTTGTTCTGGTCCACGAGATCGAGCCGATACCGGCCGGTCGCGTCGACCTCGCCGCGGAGGTCATCGAGCTCCGCGCCGATGGGCAGCACCAGCAGCTGACCCTCGCGGGCGTAGACCACCTCCGGCGAGCCCTTCGCCGCATCTTCCGCACGCGCCAGCCGCTGGCGTTCGCCGGAACCTCGAACGCCTCACCGTTGATGTTGAATGCTAGCTCGGACATTTCATCTCTCCCTTTGATAGATATGGGCGAGATGGAGCCGAGTTCTCGCGGCGTGAGCGGATCTCGATCGACTCGACCGATGAAATCCGGTGCGCCATCAATCAGATCGCGCGCTCAGATCAGCGCGCCGACGATCACTACATCCAACGTGGAGGATCAACGCGCCGATTCTCGGCACGTCCGTTGCGCGACGGGACGAGTCCGCGATGCTCGCAATGATCGACTGACCCAAGAGAGGACCTCGGATCCGCGCGACTGGTCCGAAAGACGGCCACGATTGACTCGCGAACATGCCCTCGCACTGCTCAAGCTCCCCACGCGGAAAGCGAGCAGCTTCGACGGTGCGTGGTGATGCAGATGGCGCGGGGGCTTCCCCGCACGAGACTCGATCGAACGGCCTCGATCGCTACGGATGCGCACGTTTGATGGTCGACTCGCGCGCCTAGCGGATCACGAGTCTCCGCGTGGCGCGTTCGCATGCGGATCGACAGACAGTTCGCGTTCATCGCGCTCGGACTTTTGCCGGTTTCGCCCGGTTCATCTCCGGTTGTTCGCCAGTCGGCGAGCAGCGCGGGCGCAGCCGCGACGCGATCAAGTCCAGCGCGTTCGAGAACTCGTGACACAGCGCGTACGCCTGCGCATAGCTGACCTCTGCGTTCGGCCTTGGGACTCCATCGTCACCCGAACACCTGACGTCGACGCACCACGCGTCGCCCACCCTCCGGCCGGCAGCCAGCCATCCAGGTCCCGATCGAGATTTTTTTGGACACTGTCTGAAAAATCTTCCACTCAGCACCGCGCAGGATTCTGCAGCGGCTGTCTGCACATCGTTCGGCTGCCTCGATCACGACAACTCCTCGCCCAGACGCACCAACACCTCCCAGCGAAGGCCCCGCGGTTCGAAGCCGTACGCGCTCACACGACGCTCGCCCGGTCCGACTCGCGCCACGATGTCGGCGATCGCGATCGGGTCGACCTCAAGCTCGACAAGCTCACGCACGCCGACGCGGGCCAGATGCACCTGTACCTGAACTACGCCCGCGAGCATTGGATGGTGGAGGTGGGAGCGTGCCGGGGTCCGCCGCGGCGACCGGCTCCTCGAGCTGGGCGGCAAACCGGCGACGCTCGACGTCGGCCCGCTGTCGAACCTCGAGGAACAAGCGGTGGGCACGAAGCGCCCCCTCGTGGTGGGCCGCGCGGGAAAGCGTGAACGAGTCGTGGTGGAGCTGCGGTCACACTCTCCGTAGGAGCGCTCACTTCGTCGTGCGTTTCTTCGCCGCAGGCCTCTTCGCCATCGGCTTCTTCCCGGCCTTCTTCTTGGGACGCGACTTCGTCTTCACCATCGCCTCGGCGACTGTGGCGAACTTCGACACGCCGGGCGGGCTGCGCTTCGGGATCTTGCGCTTCGACGCGGGGCTGAACGGGTCCTCGCCCTTCGGGTAGATGAGCCCGAACGGGCGCGCGTCGCGGAAGGGCCAGAGATTCGTGAACGTCTCGCCGCTTACGCCGCGGTGCGAGATGCGCACGTGTCGCTCGACCGCGTTCTTGCCGAGGTACTTGCGAAATGCCTTGTGCGCGGCCATTGGCGCGTCCGTGAGGACGAAGAAGTTCGTCGTCCCGGAGCCGATATCATGCCCGTCGACGATGCAGGTGCGCGGCATCGAGGCGATGAGGCGATCCTCGAACGCCACGAGATCGGCGTGGGAGGCGAAGTACGTCTCATGAAACTGGATGACAAGGAGATAGCGCATCGCGATGCCCTATCTTACCCGCGGAATCGCAGTGCCGCTGACGAGAACGCGTGCGCCGCGTTGTATGCGAGGTAGCTCGGACCGCGATGAAGTAGCGGCCGCACGGGCGACACTCGCAGCGCAAGCTGGCGATGACACGCATCGCGGCGAACCGGAGCGGGATCAGAGGTCGTCGAACGTGAGCTCGAGGTCGCAGGTGTCGACGGCAGGCGGTGCACGAGCGGGTGCGATCGGTGCGATCGGTGGAACCGACGAAGCGAGCCCGAGGTGGGGAGGATGGTTGCGGTGAGGTCGGGGTGGGTGAGAAGGCGAGCACGCGAAGCCGATCGCCACAGCGTGGGCACCGGGTGACGTCCTCGCCAAACACGCGGCTGGGCTCGACGGCTGCGTGTCCGTCGATGCGGGCAATCCCGGCCTGCTGATCGGGATGGCGCGCGACATCAAGCGCCGCGGCGCGGTGCGCCGAGTCGTCGGCGGCGACTGGTACGTCGCGGTGGACGAGCTCGATACGCTGCTCGTGCCACCGGGACCATCGTGGTTCGCGAGTCGCCTGCTCGAGGATCTTCGCGCATAAGTCCGGCGGATTCTCGCTTCACCTCGGCGAGACCACCTTCTATCCGATCCAGGTCGCCGAGAAGGGTTTCGTATGGATCAAGGCGTGGATCACGGGCGAGCCCGGCCATGGCTCGATGCCTCGCCGCGACAGCGTGATCAGCAAGCTTGGCGCGGCGCTGACCAAGCTCGGAGACGCGGCGATGCCCGTCCACGACACCAAGTACGTGACGGAGTTCCTCGATGCCGTGCGCTCGCGCCAGCCGGGCGCGATCCAGCCGCTCGTGAAGCTGCGCGCACGTCCGCAGCTCCTCTCGCGCATCACGCGGCTGCTGCCCTGCGTCTCGGTCGCCCGCAGCTTCTCGGCGCTGCTCAGCAACACCGCCGCCGCGACCGTGGTGCGCGCGGGTCACAAGACGAACGTGATCCCGGGCAGCGCGGAGTTCGAGATCGATGGCCGCACCCTGCCCGGCCAGACCGAGGACGATCTGCTCCGCGAGCTTCGCGCGATCCTGGGGCCCGAGGTCGAGCTCGAGGTCATGAAGTCGGCGCCCCCGGTCGTGACCGAGCCGGTCGCCTCGCCCGTGTACGAGATCATCAAGCGTCAGATCGAGCTCCGCGAACCGCACGCCGCGGTCGTGCCGTACATGATCCCGGGCTTCACCGATGCCAAGTACTTCACCCAGATGGGCGCGCGCTGGTACGGGTTCTCGCCGGTCAAGATCGAGAAGGCCTCGGGCATCAAGTTCGCGGACATGTTCCACGGTCACAACGAGCGCATCCGGGTCGCCGGCCTCGCGTGGGGCACCGAGCTGCTCGATTCCGTCGTGCGCGAGATCTGTCGGTAAGCTTCGAGACGTGGACTGGGCGCGGCCGTGACGACCGCCACCGGGGGCGTTCGTCGAAGCGCGATCACATCAGATAGGCGATTTTCGGGTAGCGTGCCCGCCATGCGCAGACTGATCGTCGGATTGTTCATCCTCGCGAGTACGTTCGGGCGCGCCGACGCCGGGGGCAAGACGGCTCCGCCGTCGGACCTGCTCGCGACGGTCGCGCTCGGGCCCGAGACGACACTCGACGGCGTGCGGTCGTTCGTCGATACCGTCAAGCCGGGCAGCGGCGCGACCGTCGCGACGGTTCCCCAGCTGATCGGAAAGGCGATCGGCGCGGGAAGCCTCACCGGGATCGATCCGAGAGGCTGGTCGTACCTGCTGCTCTCCGATGACGGCACCACGAAGGGCATGGTGATGGTGGCGCCGGTCAAGGACGCCAACGCACTGACCGCAGCCGCGAAGCCCGCGCAGGTCACCGTGAAGGGCGCCTGGGCGGTGATCGGCGCGAAGCCGCTGGTCGACCACCTCGCAACGTACGCGTTCACCGTCGCGCCGACGCTTCCACGGCCGAGCCAACCGACGGCGATCGTCAATCTGCCGGCCGTGCTCACGCGCTACAACACCGCGGTCGCGGCCGTCCGCCAGCAGATGCTCGCGGCCACCGCTGCGTCCCCCAACGCGGCCGCGATGGCGCCGATGCTCGAGGGCTATTACGCCGGCATGCTGTCGCTGGCGAACGACAGCGAGCAGGTGATCATCACGCTCGACATGACGAAGGACCTCGGCGCGATCGACGTCACGCTTGTTCCCAAGGCGGGCTCGCGGCTGGCGACGTTCGTCGCGCTGCAGAAAGCCGCTGACCTCGCCCTGCTCGACAAGCTGCCGGCTATGACCGCAACGATGGTGATGGTCGGGCACATCGAAATGGGGCCGTACCGGGACGGGCTGTTCGCGTTGGTTAGCCAGTTCTACGGAGGCGGATCGAGTGCCACCGCGGGCGCCGCGAAGGACCTGGTCGACGCGGTGACAGAGGTGGTCAAGGTCACGAATGGTGACCTCGCGATGACGATGACGATGTCCCCGGGCCATGCGATGGCGATCGACCAGGTGTTTGGCCTCACCGATATGCGCGCGGCCGACACGGCGATCGCGCATGCGCTCGACCTGTTCAAAGCGCCGCGCACGATGGAGGCGCTCAAGATCAAGTCCACGATCAAGGCGACCCCTCCGACGACCTACGACAACATCACGCTCCGCGGCTACGAGATCAAGCAAGACCTCGCGTCCGTCCCGGCGGAGCAGCGCAAGGCGATAGAGGCCATGTGGCCCGGCGGCGTCATGGCCGCGCGGATCGCCACGTTCGACGGAGTCGGCGTCGTGGCGATCGGGTCCGACAGCATCACCGAGGCGAAGCACGTGGTTGATGCCGCGCGCGGCAAGGCGACGCACTACACGCCGAGCCGCGAGGTCGCCAGCCTGCTCGAGACGGTCAGGGTTCGCAAGGAGAGCTTCGGGTTCGTGATCGATGTCGGGGCGCTCGCGGCGCGCTTGACCAGCACGCCAGCACCCGGCCCCGAGCCGATCCTGATGTCGATGGGGTACGCCGATCACAATGCGCACATCCGGTTCGCGATCACAGCCGCGACGCTCAAGCTGCTCGCGAAGCTGTGAGCTCGACCGCGGTTGCGAGGTGGTGCGCGCCCTGCGATCTGTCGTTTGGCCATGTGGGGCCGCGGCCCCTGTCAGGAGCGGGCGTAGCTGCGCGGAATCGTCGTCGCATGCGGTACAGGACGAGTCAGAGGCCGGCACCCACCGTCGGGCGCGAGCAAGATCGCGAACCCGGAGTGAGGCAGCGCAACGACGTCGACCGCCCGGCCGACGAAGACCCAGCTCGGCTCCTTCGCCACGTAGCCCTTGAACAGGCCCAGCGGGGTCGTGACGGTGAGGTGACTCGAGTGCGCCGAGCTCGATAACGCGGACCGCACCGAGACCACCCTCGCAACCAGGAGGACTTTCTGTCGGCCGTGAGCGCACAGCATCGCGGACCGGGGCGGTCATGTTTATCCAGCGGTTCGGTGGGCTGGTCAACCTGAACGTGCACTTCCACGTCGTGGTCCCCGATGGCAGGTTCGTGGACGACGGGGACGGCCTTCGGTTCGCGATGCACCCGGTGCCGACGAGCGCCGACGTGCTCGCGATCCTCGACTGGATCGTGCGTCGGGTCGCGCGCCGGCTCGCGGCCGACGCACGCGACGACGACGACCCGGACGCGCCGCCCGATGTGCTCGCGCAGGTCCAGGCCGAAGCGGCCGCGACGTGGCGATCGCTGAGCGACACCAAGCCGACCGTGCGCGGCGCCGATCGCCTGCGTGCGTGGCACGAGGGTTTCTCGCTGCATGCCGGCGTCGTGATCGCCGATCACGATCGGGACGTGCTTGGCCTCGCGCACGAGCCGGCGGCGTTCGCGCCCTCGCGAGCTCCTCCTCAGGCCGAGCTCGACTGGGACGACGCCTCGCCGCCCCGACCGTCGTCGGTTCGGACGATGCGTGCCCGGCCCTTTTCGCCGATCATCTTCGGGAATGTGCCGCACGGGACGACTGCGATCGTGCCGAGCGTGAACCGCCCAGAACGCCGCCGACCGCCAACACGGCAGCGGTCGCCAAGGCGGTGAGCGCATGCTTGGTTTGCATGGGCCCAGGAACTCCTTCGTAGGGCAGCGCCGTCAATGGCAAAGCTCGACGAAGCGTGATTGCAGCAGTTGTCAGCGAGAGATCATCGCGCATCGATGAAACCGATCCGAATTCACTTGAAAGTGCATGAGCGCGGAAGGTCCGGCTGGGCTTTCGGTTGGTTGGCTGAGCGGGAATGGAACACGCCTTCGAGGCGCGGGCGCGCATTCGTCAGCCTACCGTCGGCGGGAACCGAGCGTTGCGGTGATCATTTGCGAGCCCGCGCGACGGCTGCGAGGCCATCACGGGCGCTCGCGCGAACTTTCGGTACGACGTCGGCTTCCGCGGCTCTGAACCTGCGCTCGGCCTCGTCGAGGTCGGCGTGATGCAACAATAGCCAACCGAGTCTCGTAGAGGCCTCGCCGGTCCGCGACGACTTAGGGTACGTCGCCAGGAAATCGCGAAACGAGTCGAGTGCGGCGACATCGCCCGCCCGTGCTTGCGCCATGGCGTGCCAGAAGCTCGCGTCCTCGACGAGGCCACGTCGTCCCGCAGCCACGCGCGCGGCCTTGAACTGCGCGATCGCCTCACGATCGGCACCGCTGCGATACGCTTTCCATCCCGCGCGGAACTCGGCTTCACCCGGGACCACGGTCTCGGGCGGACCGGCGGTCGGCGTTGGCGCGATGGTTGTCCGCGGTGCTTCAACATCGAGCGTCGTACGAGGTCGGTCTCCTGCTGGAGCTTGGGGCGCCGGCAACGGAAACGCCGAGTGCGATTTGTGAGCTGCTGACGGCGCGGCCGGTGTCGGCGTCAGCGTCGACCTCGCCGTCGGTGCTGGCGTCGCCGAGGTTGCCGTTGCCGTCGGCGCTGGCGTCGGCGTCGGTGTCGGTGTCGGCAGGCCGGGTGGAGTGATCTCGATCGTGGCGAGCTGCCCTGCCTCCCATGTCTCGCTCGCGACGAGTGTGATCGCGGTTCGACCGCGCACGTTCAAGATCACTCGACCCCGCGTCACCGAGACGCGTGACAGATCGCCGTGTCGTGCGGCCACCTCGAAGGCGGCGTCACTCGCTTCGACCTCGGCATCATCGGTGGTCGCCCGAAAGTGCTGGTGCGGACGCGTGGGTCTCGTGCAGATGGGCGAGGATCGCGTCGACGGACAGGCCGGCGGTCTTCGAGACGTAGCGGACCCCAGCGCGAGGAACGACCGTGATCGAGACTGCGCCATCTGCGAGCGTGAGGCGCTCGTCGGGCGGCGACGCCGGCCACGCGTATGATGCAGAACCTGTCGAGCGAACCACTGCGAAATGAGTCGCCGATTCCGTTCGTGTCGCGAGCCAGAATAGTGCGGCAGCCGCGATCATGAGACTCGCTGCGAGCGCGATCGGTTTCGTCATGACACGCGGGCGAGTCGGGATGAAGTTCGCGCTCACGAGGAGATTCGAGCGCACCGCCTCGACCCGAGACGACGGCGGCCGGTAGGGAGCCACAGTGCGCGCTAGCTCGTCGATCTTGTCGGCCGTCATCGTCCGGTCCTTTCGAGCATGCGCCGCAGCGCCTCACGGGCTTCGTGAACTCTTCGCCACAACGTGCCCTCGCGGGTTTCCAGGGCGATCGCAGCTTCCTTTGCGGGTACTTCTTCGACGACGCACATCACGTATGCCACGCGAAGCGGCTCGGGCAGCGCTGCGATCGCTCGCACGATCTCCTGTGCCTCATCCGACTGTTCAACCAACTCGTCGGGTTGGATCGGTGCGGCTCTCGGGAGATCCGCGGCTCGTGTCATCGCCGCGCGGCGCCGGCCCTCGTTACGGATGTGATGCCGCGCGATGTTGGTCGCGATCCCGAAAATCCACGTGCGCACCGTCGACCGACGTCCGAAGCGTGGGGCCGCGCGGTAGGCCTCGAGGAACGTGGTCTGCACTAGGTCATCGATGGTGTCGAGATGCCCACTCGCGATCCGGGCGAGGAAGCGATAGACGTCGGCATGAAAGCGATCGAACAACGCGGCAAGACCGCGACGCTGGCGCCTTGCAACAGGCGCAACCGGATCGCACCGATCGTGCCGAGCTGTTCCACCTTCGAGAAGGACCACACGTCACGGCGGCGGGTCACCTTGGAAACGATCATCCAGGCGGTCAAGGGGCTCACGGAGCGCGTCGTTGAAGTACTTCGATCGAGGCTTCATCGGATGAGACGCCACGCTGTCGCCTGGAGGGGATCCGGTGCGACGATTTCGTGCGCCAGCGCGTCCCCTCGTCACCGGTCGCGGAGGCTTGTTGACCTTCCGGGATCGCGAAGTTCGCGGGTGGAGATAGGCCTTGGAAAGGGCTAGCCTTGCCCCATGAAGGCTTTTTTCGTGGTGCTGTTCGCCGTCCTCACCAGCTGTGGCGGTGTGAAGAAATACGACTCGCTCGTCGAGGCGAACGCAGTGTGCGATCAGAAGTGGGCGGACATCGACACCGAGCTCCAGCGTCGGTACGACCTGATTCCGAACCTGGTCGCCACCGTGAAGGCGTCGGCCGCGCACGAGGAGAAGGTGCTCGAAGAGGTCACGACAGCGCGCGCCTCCGCGTCGCAGGTGAAGCTGACCTCCGACGATCTGACCGACCCCGCGAAGATGGCTGCGTTCACGCAAGCGCAGTCGGCCCTGACGGGTGCGCTCGGCCGATTACTCGTGACCCAGGAGGCGTACCCGGACCTCAAGGCGAACGCGCAGTTTCACGACCTCAACGTCGAGCTCGAGGGGACGGAGAACCGGGTCTCACGCTCGCGGCAGGAGTACAACGACGCGGTCAAGACCTATAACGCCGAGCTCGCCAAGGTGGGCGGCCAGGTGGTCAACAAGATCTCGGGCAAACCGTTCAAGCCGCGCGTGTACTGGAGCGCCTCGGCGGCCGCGCACGAGGCGCCGAAGGTTCAGTTCTGATGCGCGCGGCGGTGGTGCTGGCGTTCGTGGTGTTGCTCGCCGGTGCCTATTCGCCGCCGCCGCTGCACGGTCACGTCGTCGACACGACCGCCAGCTTCACGGCTCACGAGGTCCGCGACCTCGATCTGACGATCGACGCGATGGGCAACACGGGCGGGTTCGTGCTCGTCGTGTTGGTCACCGACCTGGGCGCTGAATCGATCGAGGATGTCGCCTACACCGCGTTCAACACGTGGGGCGTCGGCGACAAGGGCAAGGACAATGGCGTGCTGCTCGTGATCGCGCCCAAGGAGCACCGCGCGCGGATCGAGACGGGCAAAGGCGTCGGCGGCGCGCTACCGGACCTCAAGACCAACGACATCATCCGGCAGCGGATCGCGCCGCTTCTCCAGCAAGGGCAGCTGCGGACCGCGATCGAAGACGGCGCGATCGCGATCTCGCAGGTCTTGCGCGCCGATGAATCGTGGACGCGGGCGAACCCGACGCGGCAGGGGTCGCAAGGGCAAGAGGGCGGCCGCGACACCTCTTCAGACGGCAGCTGGAAGTTGATCGTCGGCGGCGTCCTCGCGCTCCTCGTCCTCGTGGTCATCAGCCGCAAGCGGGGGGGCTTCGGCGGTCGTGGTGGCGGCGGCGGTGGCCGGTGGGGCGGCGGCGCTGGCGGCTTTGGCGGGGGCGGCGGCTTCGGCGGGGGTGGTGGAGCAGGTCTCGGAGGCGGCGATAGCGGCGGCTCGGGCTACAGCGGCGGCGGCGGGCACTCCGGTGGCGGTGGCTCTAGCGACTCGTTCTGACCGTCCGGGACGTCCGAGGAGTAACAGCTGAACAGCAGCCTGCCCGTGCCGTCGATGGCTACCGCGCCGCAGTAGCGTCCCACGTCGATCACGACGCCGGTGTCGATCGCCGTCGTCGCGCCCGAT
>Ga0209724_1005099_pt1 | contig 10137 bp, 8 predicted proteins | sample grotaG_FD_184143 | JGI IMG/M metagenome (GOLD analysis project Ga0209724, IMG submission 184143) | Glacier valley bacterial and archeal communities from Borup Fiord, Nunavut, Canada, to study Microbial Dark Matter (Phase II) -... | ecosystem: Environmental > Aquatic > Freshwater > Ice > Glacier ... | reverse complement strand
AGAGCAAGCATCAGCTCATATTCACTCATGACTTCAGCATTGATCCCCGCATTCTTAATGATTTTGATAATTCCAGGAACCGGGTTGCACTTAAACGCATAATGTACAGCAATTTCCCTGGGATATACAGATTTTATTGCTCCCAGAAATGCTTCAGCCGTTTTCTTCAGCCTTGCTTCGTTCACAACATGAAGGGGCGTTCCATAAATATTACTTAGATGAATCGAATTACATCCTCCGATAATAAGCTCACCACTTTCGCTTATTTCGAGGCCCCAGTTCTTAATCAATTCGCTAATAGTTCTTATTCCCTTTGACATACTTAGCCATTATAAATGTTTTGAATAAATCGCAAAATGCTTGTATGGTTTCATTCCCAATAATTCAGAAAAATGATTGACGCCCTTGTTTTGGTCCGAAACCCAGGTAGTTGACAAAGTTGAATAATTCTGAAATATTTTCAGCGTTGACTTAACGATCATTGCCAATACCGGCGAATGCCGGAATTCGTTCTTTACTCCAACCGTAAAAATTATCAATTCCTTTAGTTTTTTTCGTTTTAACAGAAACCCAGGCAGGTTCCACCACTTCATCCTTCCTTCGTATGGTTTGATCAACCTGTTAAAGTTAAGCACGCATTGAATAGTGCCGGCCGGTTTTCCTTTATATTCAACAATCAGAATAAGCCCCGGTATGGTGACGAAAAAGAGAAATTTTGCAGAAAACTTATACTCCTCCCGTGACAAAGGAAGAAAATACCAGTTATTCTCAAATGCTTCATTATTTATTTCACGCATTATTTCAAGATCCCTGCGTATTCTGAAGATATTGAACTTCCGGATGGAATATCCATTATTTAAATCCGGAAGATCGGCTATTCTGATATTTTTTGATAACGTGGCAGCAATATTATTATTGTGCCGTGTATGTAATATACTTAATTCTGAAAATCCCGCGTTATTCAGCAGTTGCGGATAGTAAGGCGGATTATACGTTTCGAAAAATGCAGGAACAGAATTGAAGTTGTCAATTAAAATTCCAAGCTCGGAATAATGATTCGGATTAAAAGGCCCTTCAAGATATTCCGCACCTGCTTCCCGGCTATCGGCTTCTATTTTATCAAACAAATACTTAACTGCATTACTGTCATCAATTGATTCAAAAAATCCAAAGAACGCCGGTTTCTTTTTCCACTTACTCCAATGGAGTGGATTAATGACCATTATTGATCTGCAAACAGGCTTTCCGTCAGCATAGCAGACATATATCCGTAATGAAGCATTTTTAAAATAGGGATTTAAAGAGGGATTAAGTATCCGCATTATCTCAGAAAGTTGAGGAGCTACCCAATTTGGGTCGTTCCTATAGATTTCTGATGGAATGGACAGAAAATCATTCATGCCAACGGTCTCGGTTATTTCCTTTACGGAGAATGACATTAGTTTTTCTTTATTTGTTCAACTACATATGCTTTATAAATAAATGAAAGATCTCTTTCATGAAGCGCGGCTGATAATTTAGCGTCTGGAATTAGCTGATCGGCTAAACTTTCAGGTCGGTTTCGTGTAACGAGGTGATTACGGTAAGTGACAATAGCTCCATCTTTTGCTACTCTGATTGTCTCTTTTAGCAGAAGAGCGTATTCCTCCAAGGACATCCATTCAAAAATATTCGTAAAATTGAATTCTGAGATTGTCCCGGAAGGTAACGTTTTGAAGTAATCCATACAACCCGATGTAACCATTTCGATCCGGCTAACACGGTTTCGAATGGACTCGTAATTTTCCTTTTTCAGGTAAACAGGGAAGTTATCCTTAAAGTAATTCCCCAACAAGATATAAGCAAGAAAATAGTTTTCCTGTACAGGCAGTTCTGTAACAACCCGCTTTACAGCCGAACTATAGTAATTTTTAAATGAAAATGATGGTTCAAGGTATTTATAAAAAGCTTTATCGAAGAAGATACTCGCAAACGACCGGCTTAAAAAAAGATGACAGAATAACTTCCAGCGTAAATTGTTCCACTTTGTATCAAATAAAACTTTCCGTTCTTCCTTACTGACAGAATTAAACAAGTCGTTGATAATCTTCTTTCCGATTAGAATTCTAAAAATCCCTTTCAATAAGTGCATATATTTTTCATACCGGCCACAATGAAGGATTCCATTGTTGATATCCTCTTTTTTATTGTGCCAATATTCCCGCTCTTCTTCAGTAAGGAATGGTTTTAGTTTTTCATATAACTCCCACCGGCGTGTTGAAAGATGCACTCCAAAAAATTCAAGGATTTCGTTATGGGAAAGCGTTCTAAATGCATTAATTTTAAGTGAAAGAAGAAAATTTTGGTTCTGGTTCATATCCAGACAAATAACCTTTTCTGGATCATCAATAAGAAATGCCAATGCGTTACATCCGCCTGATGTAATTGAGAAAACAGTATCACCGGGTTTTATTTTGAAAGCAATTCTGTCCAGTTCGGGATCCTCCCAACATTGGGCATATAAAATATCCTTAAAAACTTTTGAACCAGCGAATTTTTTACGTTTTGTTTGTAATTCGTCTTTTACCGAAGTATCCTTTGAGACTCCAATAATTGTATGAATAATTACCCAATCAACTACGGCAGGCAAACCAATCAGAACTGCATGAATAAATTTTCCTGTATTAGCAGCTACGATTAAACCCGGAATAAACAGAATATACTGGGCGTTATGACGGAAACCATCAAGATTTATATAAAAATTCAGAGGAGCATTAAATAATTTCCTGATTTGGATTATTCCGGGAAAGATCCGGGGTACGGAATTAATATATTTTTCGTAGGCTTTCCCGAATTTTATTCTGAGTTTTTCCTCCTCATAATTAATAAGTTGGTAATAATGCAACAAAATCAGCAATGGCATTAATAAACCGATTGGTCTGAGACAAAGTGAAAAAGCAATAAAGGCAATCATGTCAGCAAAATAAATCGGATGCCTTACAAAACCAAAAGGTCCGGAAATCAGCAATTTACTATTTTGAATTTTAAACGCCATGACGGTTTTGGATGTCAGGATACTTCCAGCCCACATTCGAATTGCTGATGCTACAAATAAGATTAATGCCACAAAATAATATCCGTAACGAATTGATAATTGACCAGATAATCCGAACCAACTTCCGGCAATTTCAACATTTGTGGGAGTATCTTTAAATACCAAAAATGACAGCAATGAAATGAGAAATACAATGGAAAGAGAAATAAAAATTCTAACCTCAAACCACGTTTTCCTGATCCTGATAAATAATGGTTTCATATTTATCTTCAATTATTTACAACCTTAACGAAAACAAACGAAATAAGGTTCCAAATTTATATCCACTTATTATCAGCTTTAACACTGATTGCGGCAGGCAGGAGTTCAATATTAAAAGGCGAATTACCCAGCATCTCACCATCGGCCTCAAGAGTGACCTGGTTATCTGATTGGATCATTAATTTCTTGCACCTTTTTACAGAACAATAGGGCTCCAGTATATGCGTTCCGGAATAAACTTTAGAAAAGCTAAGCAGTCGCCGGTATATGCTCATTTCATAAATTGACAAGACATCAAACAGGCCATCATTCAATTTTGCATCTGGTGTAAGTTTCATGCCCCCGGCACATTCAGGTCCATTACCTACAACAAGTCCTATAAGCTCGAATTCCTGAATGGGTTCATTATCATATCCTAATTTCAATATTTGCGGGTTTAGAAAGATTGCCTGAAAAGTGGCAGTAAAACCGAAAGCAATTTTACCACCGAAGATTTTAGAACTCTTCCCAACAATTGATGCAACTTTACTGCCAATACCGGCTTGACATTCATTTACAAATAATCTGCGAACTGTTCTCCCCGAAGAATCCTGGTAAGTAATACATCCCAAATCCAAAGTTAAACTCGTAGGTTGGAAAAGTATTTCAATTTGTTGCATGATTGGTTTTGAACCAAATAGGGTTCTTGCAAAACCTCCCCCCGTTCCACAGTTGAGAACTCCAAGTTCACAAGCCGGGTTGATTTGATTTCCATCGGCATAAAAACCATTAACAACTTCATTGATCGTTCCGTCACCACCAACAGCAACGATCATTGTTGCACCTTCTGCAATCGCCTTTCGTGTAATAAAGATTGCATCATTTTTCTCTTTCGTAAAGGTTATTTTGACATCAGAAACAGAATTATTCCTGATTTTTTGCATGATGGTTTGCGCAACTCTTTTAGCCTTTCCGCTTCCTGCAATTGGATTAACTACTACCTGTATGTTACTGGTTATCATACATAAAATATATAAATTGGTAAATCAAATTTAGTCTAATATGTGATCAAATCAAAATTAAAAACCAGTCAATCTGAACATCGTTTTTAATCCTTAAATAAACTATAAACCTTTTGATACTAAAAATATGGTATAAAAAATCATTCCGGTAATAATTTGGATAATTTTACATTTTCAAAGTAATACTTGCGAATTTTACCGAATGACAGAATTGGATTATATAGTTGATGTCAGGAATGTTAAGAAATCGTTTAAAGATGTTCAGGCAGTAAAAGGGGTAAGCCTGAGGATTGAGCAGGGAGAGTTTCTTGCATTGCTTGGGCCAAACGGAGCAGGAAAAACTACGCTGGTTGAAATGATAGAGGGAATTCAACACCCCGACGAAGGAGAGATTTTCATCGAAGGCAAGCAATGGAAGAACCACCAGCACGAATTGCACCAGTTAATCGGGCTTTCGCTTCAGGAAACACGGTTTATGGATAAACTTACAGCTTACGAAACAATGCGCCTTTTCGCCAGCTTTTACAAACTCGATTCCCGTCGTGTGGATGAAGTCTTTAAACTGATTGGTCTGGAGGAGAAGAAGAAATCTTACGTAAATAACTTATCAGGTGGTCAGCGCCAGCGGTTGGCACTGGGAGTTGCCGTATTAAATAAACCCAAAATTCTGCTTCTTGACGAACCCACCACAGGTCTCGATCCCAACGCACGTCACGAGATCTGGAATATCCTGCTTGATCTGAAGAAGGAGCAAAACACTTCCCTGCTGCTTACTTCCCATTACATGGAAGAAGCAGAATATCTTTGCGACAGGATTGTAATCATGGATCAGGGAACAATATTGGCAGGTGGGACACTTGAGGAAATATTGAAAATTGGCGGACATCGCTCATTGGACGAATTATTTATCACCCTCACCGGACGCCATATCTATGAATAGAATAACCAATCATCAGCTTTACCGTTTGATCGCTGCACATTTCGCAGAAATTATCCGCGAACCAGCCGTTCTATTCTGGGGTATTGTTTTTCCGATTTTGATGGCATGGGGACTTGGAATCGCCTTCACTCAAAAGGGTGAAACACACCTCAAAATGGCCATCGTTAAAACGATTACTGCAAGCGATACTCTGAAAGAGACAAAACTTGCCGTTTATCTTTTGACAAATGGCACTAAAAAAGACAACACCTATTCCATTGTTCTTAAAAATGAAAAACTGGGAGATGTAAATCTTACTTTTTTCGAAACTTCATGGGCAAATGCCTTTAAGATGCTTAAAAAAGGTCAGGTATCATTGATTGTTGAAGATAAACCCGACGACACAAAATATCATTTCGATCCGGCAAATGCAGAAGCAAAAACAGCCTATCAACTGATGTCAAATCTATCCTCTTATGGTTCGGCTTTTTATAACGCCAATCAGTCATGTATTGAACCACTCACTTTGAAAGGAACAAGGTATGTCGATTTTCTAATACCGGGCCTGCTTGCGATGGGCATCATGATGTCGTGTTCATGGGGAATCAGTTATACCATTATTGACCGCCGATCGAAGAAACTGCTGCGCAGGATGGTGGCCACTCCTATGCGAAAGTCAAACTTTTTGCTTGCACTGATAACTGCCCGGTTTACGATGAATGTGGCAGAAGCCGCTCTGCTTTTTTTGTTTGCCTGGTTGTATTTTGGGACAAGTGTTCAGGGAAGCTGGCCCGCTTTGATTGCATTGTTCATAGCTGGAAACATTGCCTTTTCGGGGATTTCGATATTGATTTCCTCGCATACTGCAAATCCTGAAATAGGAAATGGGATCATTAATGCGCTGGTAACACCAATGATGGTCGTTTCGGGTATTTTCTTCAGTTACCACAATTTTCCCGATTGGACAATTCCGATCATCCAATATCTCCCGCTCACAATGATAGCCGATAGTTTCAGAAGTATCTTTAACGAAGGAGCCGGATTTTTGGATGTCTGGCGCGAAGCACTTGTACTCACTTCTATCGGAACCGTATCGTTTATACTTGGTTTGAAAATCTTTAAATGGTATTAAAATCAGGCTTTAAAGTTTCAGCTTGAAGGCGACTACTTTATTGTCGAGAAATGTGGGAACCAAAAGCAGATTTTGTGAGGAAATATACCCGAGATCGGCAGCATTTACCTTCAAATCTGTTGTGTTCATCAGGATTTCTATGTCTTTCCCAGGTTCAATAAGTTGCACTTTTCCTTTAAAATCGGAAGTGACAAATTTATTTTTGCCAACCTTCACAATCCCGTCAAGATATCCGGTATTTTCAGCCAGAATACGAATCGCTTTTGATTGCTGGTCAACCGAAATAAAATTGTTTTTCGATCCAAGATACAACAAGCCGCCTTCTGCCAGAATGCCATTCATCTTTTCGAGTTGATCGCTTTGAAGAAAAACTTCCAGCGAGTCTTTGCCGATCTGAAAAATGCAGTTTCCACCTGAGTCAGAGATAAAAACGGTGCCATCTGAAGCAATTGTTACATCGTTCAATGACTTCGACTTGCTGTTTCGATAGGTATTGGTAATTTTTCCGCTCACTAAATCAACCTCCACTACCTGATCAATATCGGTGACAAACAGCTTATTTTTGGTACAACCTATTCCTTTGGGGGCATTTAACCCTTTCACCCATTCCTTCGTTATAAATTCACCTTTCACGTTCAGCTTCGACAGAAATCCCTCGCCATCTTTAATATTGTGCATACCAACAATATTCGACACGTAAATGATTCCGTCGGATGAATTGTAACAGGCAGATTCAGGAACATTCAAACCATCTGGCGAAGTCCAGACTTTTTCGAGTTTGGGGCTTACAAAAGCCTCTTGTGCAGAGATATCAAAATTGGTTAGAAATGCTGCAATAGTCAGGATTACAGTTGATATTGATTTCATATTTCGCAGTATTCGTGAGTTAACAAATAGTTCAAATGTGTTTTTCGTCTTTCTGAAATAGTGTATCTTTACAAAAATACGATGTTTTAGCAATTTAACGGGGAACAATATACCTATGTTTCAGAAAGACTACCTACTTAGGATGATTGAGATGATCGGGGATTTGATTGCTGCCTTGCTGGGCTTAATCAAAAAAGGAGATTTTGAACAAGCAGAAAAGATCATCGAGCGGGGCTATATTGAACTCCTCAGAAGGGATGCTTCATTTTTCCAGTTGATTCCCAAAGAGCAGCTAACCGATAAACTACTCGGAGATCATCATTATACGAACGGCCACCTGGAGGTACTATCTGAACTTTTCTTTGCAGAAGCGTCATTAAACGAAGCACAGAATAAACTAAATAACAGCCTGATTTACTACGAAAAATCGTTGACATTACTCGAATTTCTCGAAAAGGAAGATAAAACATGGTCTGCTAAACGTGATGAGCGCAAAAGTCTTTTGACGGAAAGGATAACTGTCCTTTCCGGGAAAGAGTCTTCATTGCAGTAGCAGTTTATATCTTTTTTGTTTAAAGCTGAAATTTCTTGAAAACCGTTGTTACAGTGTGCCCGCCAAATCCGAACGTATTATTCAAAGCCACCAAAACTTCTTTTCGAATTGCCCGATTGGGAGTAAGATTTAATTGTGCATTTATTTCAGGGTCAATCTCATTTAGATTTATAGTTGGTGGGATTTCATTCTGTGCGATCGATTTCACACAAACTATAGCCTCAATGGCTCCTGCAGCTCCCAATAAATGACCCGTCATTGACTTTGTGCCGCTGATTTGTATTTTGCTTAAAGATTTGTCAAAAACCTTTGCGATCGCTTTGCATTCACTGATATCTCCGGCAAATGTGGAAGTAGCATGAGCATTAATATAAGTAACATCATTTGTTGTTAATCCCGAATCAATTAGTGCACCTTCCATCGCTAAAATGGCACCTAATCCTTCGGGGTGTGGAGCTGCGACATGAAAGGCATCGGATGCTGCACCATAACCAACTAACTCGCAATATATTTTCGCTCCGCGATTAAGTGCATGTTCGAGTTCTTCAATCATTAGAACACCGGCACCTTCGCCGATTACAAAACCATCGCGTGTCTGATCAAACGGGCGGGAGGCAGTTTCAGGCGAGTCATTTAGAGTTGACAAAGCCTTCATTGAATTAAATCCACCCACAGTTGCCTGGGTTATTGGTGCTTCTGTCCCTCCAGTAATAATGATATTTGCACGTCCCAGCCTGATAAGATCCAAAGCATTGGCTATCGCGTTATTCGAGGAAGCACAGGCAGAAACCATCGAATAACTAATACCATGAAATCCATACCGGATAGAAATATGACCTGCCGCAATATTAGGTATCATTTTAGTTACAAAAAACGGATTGAACCTCGGGATTAATGCATTTTGTCCAAAGTTTAATACTTCTTCTTCGAATGTTTGCATCCCTCCTATTCCCGTTGACATAATAACTCCAACTTTATTAAGATCACACCTGTCAAGATTTAATTCAGAATCACGTATACATTCGTCAGTGACTGCCAACGCATATTGAATGAATAAATCCATCTTTCTGATTTCATGCTTTTCGATGTATTTAAGTGGATCAAAATCTTTTACTTCACAGGCAAATTTTGTTTTATGGTTTGTTGTATCAAATTTGGTAATTGCGGATGCTCCACTTTTTCCTTTTATAAGGTTTCCCCAAAAGTCTCCAACATTATTGCCGACTGGCGTTACTGCGCCCAATCCTGTTATTACTGCTCTTTTCATATTCACGCGTTTATGAATTTCAATCACTTTTCACTTCAATTCCGATTAACTGATACATGAGTTTAAGCAAGTTCATATTTTTTAATGATACAAAAAAAGCGGGACAATCTGCCCCGCTTCCTTTATTTATTTTTGATTGAGTAATTTGATTCGCTGAAGGTTTTTCCTTCTTTTAAATTTCAACCTGATCACGTAATCCATATAGTACAACGCAGGTACAAATACCAGCGTAAGGAAGGTTGCAAAGCTTAGTCCGAAGATAATCGTCCAGGCTAAAGGCCCCCAGAATGCCACGTTGTCACCACCAAAGTAGATATGTGGGTTTAACTCGGTAAACATCGTCACAAAGTTGATGTTCATTCCTACAGCCAATGGAACAAGTCCCAGCATGGTTGCAGTCGCTGTTAAAACAACGGGTGTAATACGTGTTCTTCCGGCCATAACAATCGCTTCACGGGTTTTTAAACCGGCTTCTTTCATCCTGTCGCAGAACTCGACTATCAGGATTCCGTTTCGAACCACAATACCTCCCAATGCTACAACGCCCAATCCGGTCATCATGATCACAAGATCCATTTTGAAAATCATTACCCCGAGCAATACCCCGATAATACTGAATATGACCTCACTCAAAATGATGATCGTTTTACTGATCGAACCAAACTGAGTAATCAGGATAAAGAAGATGATTCCGAGTGCAATCACCATCGCTTTCCCGAGGAATGCAGAAGTTTCATCCTGGTCTTCCTGTTCACCCGTCAGTTTGATCTCAGTCCCTTCATGTTTGCTGAACGTACCAGCCAATCTTTCGATTTTAGGAACGATATCATTGGCAGAATAACCCGAAACAACATTTGAGTAAACCGTAATTACACGTTTCTGATCCAAACGTTTGATGCCCGCATAAGAGGTGGAGTAATTAATTTTTGCCACTGTTGATAATGGCACACTCCTCAACTGTCCGCTGTTCATATCACGGTAGGTAATCATCAGATTGACCAATGCATTGATGTTATCGCGGGTAACTTTACGATAGCGCAAGGTGATTGGATATTCATCTTCATCCTGTTTGAATTTAGATATTTCCTTCCCGAAAAGTGCAG
>Ga0209724_1005094_pt1 | contig 10148 bp, 10 predicted proteins | sample grotaG_FD_184143 | JGI IMG/M metagenome (GOLD analysis project Ga0209724, IMG submission 184143) | Glacier valley bacterial and archeal communities from Borup Fiord, Nunavut, Canada, to study Microbial Dark Matter (Phase II) -... | ecosystem: Environmental > Aquatic > Freshwater > Ice > Glacier ... | reverse complement strand
GCGGCATCGCTGCCTACCAGAGCTACGGCACCGCCGACCTCGGCCTCGTCGCCTACGAGACCGCAGCGCGCGAGGGGCTCGTCGTCGACGAAGGCGTGATCGTCGAGATCGTCAGGCCCGGCACCGGCGAGACCGTGCCGGAAGGCGAGGTCGGCGAGGTCGTCGTGACGACGCTGAATCCCGACTACCCGCTGATCCGCTTCGGCACCGGCGACCTGTCGGCGGTGCTGGCGGGGCCGTGCCCGACCGGCCGCACCAACCAGCGCATCCGCGGCTGGCTCGGCCGCGCCGACCAGTCGGCGAAGGTCCGCGGCATGTTCGTGCATCCGTCGCAGGTGGCAGCGATCGTGCGCCGCCATCCCGAGCTCGGCCGGTCCCGGCTGATCGTCGAGAGCGAGACCGGCGCCGACCGGATGACGCTGCACGCCGAGGTCGCCCATGCGGCCGAGGGGCTCGCCGAGCGAGCCGTGCAGACGATCCGCGAGGTCACCAAGCTGCGCGGCGAGATCGTGCTGTGCGCGCCGGGGACGCTGCCCAACGACGGCAAGGTGATCGACGACCGTCGCCCGATCGGCTGAGCCGCGCCTCTGCGATGTCAGTGGTTTCCATGCTGGCGGCAGCGGGCGTCGTCCGCACAATCGCGCGATCTTCGAAACCTCTTTCGGATGGACACGCCATGAACGCCACTTTCTCCCGCGCCGCCGCGCTCGTTGCCCTCGCTTTTTCGGCAGCCTCGCCCGCATTCGCCGAGTACCCCGACAAACCGATCACGATCGTGGTGCCGTTCGCGGCCGGCGGCCCGACCGACAAGGTCGCCCGCGACCTCGGCGAGGCGCTGAGGAAGCCGCTCGGCGGCCAGAGCGTGATCATCGAGAACGTGGCCGGCGCCGGCGGCACGATCGGCGCCAACAAGGTCGCCAAGGCCAGCAACGACGGCTACACGCTGCTGCTCCATCACATCGGCCTCAGCACGGCGCCGAGCCTGTACCGCACGATGGCCTACAAGACGCTCGACGACTTCGAGTACCTCGGCATGATCAACGAGGTGCCGATGACGCTGATCGGCCGGCCGACGCTGCCCGCCAGCAACTACGCCGAGCTAGCCAAGTGGATCGATGCCAACAAGGGCAAGATCAACCTCGCCAACGCCGGCATCGGCGCTGCCTCGCACCTGTGCGGTCTCTTGTTCCAGAGCCAGGTCAAGGTCGAGATGACGACGGTGCCATACAAAGGAACCGGCCCGGCGATGACCGACCTGATCGGCGGCCAGGTCGACCTCATGTGCGACCAGACCACCAACACCAGTACCCAGATCGAGGCCGGCAAGGTCAAGGCCTTCGCCGTGACGACGAGCAAGCGGCTGACGACGCCGGCGCTGAAGAACCTGCCGACGCTCGACGAAGCCGGCGTCAAGGGCTTCAACGTCTCGGTCTGGCACGGCCTCTATGCGCCGAAGGGAACCCCGAAGGCAGTGACTGACAAGCTGAACGCAGCGCTTCGCACGGCGCTGAAAGACGCCGACTTCATCAAGCGCGAGGAAGCGCTCGGCGCCGTGATCATCACCGACGCCCGGCTCGGTGGCCCGGAGCACAAGAAGTTCGTCGAGGCCGAGATCGCCAAGTGGTCGCCGATCATCAAGGCGGCCGGCCAGTACGCCGACTGATCGCCGCGCCGCTTCGTCAGACGCAGCGGCGTCAGCACGAGTCCTTGACGGCGTTGAACTGCGCCTCGACGTCTTTCGGCAGCAGCTGGATCGACGCCCGCAGGCCCTCGACTTCGTTCATGAGCGCCTGCTCGACCTCGCCACGCAGCGCCGCGGCGCGGCCGAGCGTCCAGGTCGACGGCGCGTGCATGTGCATGTCGAGAAAGCGCCGGCGGCCGGCCCGGCGCGTCACCATGTCGTCGAAGCGGATGTCCTGCTCGGCGAAGCGCGCCAGGGTACGGTCGATGTTCGCCTGCACCTCGGGCTCGAGTGCCTTGTCCATCAGGCCGTCGATCGACAGGAAGACGACGCGGGCGCCTTCGCGGACGATGTTTGCGGCGACGCCGATGGCGATCGCCGGGTCGAGCCAGAGCCAGCCGGTGAGGTGCACGAGGATCAGGCCGACGACGACGCCACCTGAGGTCCAGACGTCGGCATAGAGATGGCGGGCATCGGCCTCGAGGGCAATCGAGCGGTGCTGGCGCGACGCTGCCATCATCTTCCAGGCGAGCAGGCCGTTGAGCGCCGAACTCGCCACCGTGAGGCCCACGCCGACCCCGATGCCCTCGATCGGCTGCAGGTCCATGAAGCGCAGCAGCGCCGCCCAGACGATCGCGACTGCGGCCGCGGCGATGAGCAGGCCCTCGAAGGCGCTCGCGAAGTATTCCGCCTTGGTGTGGCCGAACGGATGGTCGTCGTCGGCGGGGCGTTCGGCGATCGTCACCATCGCCAGCGCGAAGAGCGCCGATGCCAGGTTGACGAACGATTCCATGGCATCGGAGAGCAGGCCGATCGAGCCGGTCACCCACCACGCGAAGGTCTTGAGGACGATGGCGACGACGGCCGTTGCGACCGACAGCCGGAGAAGGACCTTGACCTGCACGGCGGGTCAGGGCCGCTATGCCGACAAGGTCACGCGTGCGAACTTGCGCTTGCCGACCTGGACGACGAAGGTGCCTGCCGGCAGCTTGAGGCCGCGGTCGGAAATGACGACGCCGTCGACGCGCACACCGCCGCCGTCGACCAGACGCAGCGCCTCGCTTGTCGATGGTGCGAGCCGGGCCTGCTTCAGGACCGCGCCGATGCCGAGCGGCGCTCCGGCGAAAGCGACCTCGTCGATGCGATCGGGGACGCCGCCGGCGGCGCGACGGTCGAAGTCGACTTCCGCGGCGTCGGCCGCAGCGGCGTCGTGGAAGCGTGCGGTGATCTCCTTGGCCAGTGCCACCTTGGCGTCGCGCGGATTGCGGCCGCCGTCGGTCTCGGCGCGCAGGCGCGCGATGTCGTCGTCGGAGCGGTTGCTGAGGAGCTCGAAGTAGCGCCACATGAGCACGTCGCTGATCGACATCAGCTTGGCAAAGACGTCGTTGGCCGGTTCGGTGAGGGCGATGTAGTTGCCCTTCGACTTCGACATTTTCTCGACGCCGTCGAGCCCTTCGAGCAGCGGCATCGTCATGATGCACTGCGGCTCCTGGCCGTACTCGGCCTGCAGGCTGCGGCCGACCAGCAGGTTGAACTTCTGGTCGGTGCCGCCGAGCTCGAGGTCGGCCTTGAGCGCCACCGAGTCGTAGCCCTGCATCAACGGATACAGGAACTCGTGGACGCTGATCGGCGTGCCGGCCTTGAAGCGCTTGCTGAAGTCGTCTCGCTCCATCATCCGCGCCACCGTGTAGCGGGCGGCCAACTCGACCATGCCGCGGGCGCCGAGCGGGTCGCTCCATTCCGAGTTGAAGCGGATCTCGGTCTTGGCGGGGTCGAGCAGCAGGCCGGCCTGGGCCTGGTAAGTCTTCGCGTTGGCCTCGATCTGCTCGCGCGTGAGCGGCGGCCGGGTGGCGTTGCGGCCAGACGGGTCGCCGATCATCGACGTGAAGTCGCCGATCAAGAAGATGACGGTGTGGCCGAGGTCCTGCAACTCGCGCATCTTGCTCAGCACAACGGTGTGGCCGAGGTGGATGTCGGGTGCTGTCGGATCGAGGCCGAGCTTGATCCGAAGCGGCACGCCGGTCGCTTCCGACCTTGCCAGCTTGGCCAGCCAGTCGGCTTCCGGCAGGAGCTCGCTGCAGTGCCGTTTCGACACCGCCATCGCTTTCCGAACCGACTCGGTTACGGGGTGTTGCGAAGGTTGCGTCAAGAGGTCAGGAAAGGCCGGCATTACAGGGGGAATTTCGGATCGCGCACCATTTCGGGCCGCTATACTGGCGGCGCAGTGTCCTACGCCCGAGCGATGACGCTGCCTACGAGGTCGGCGAGCCCACGATTCTAGTGGCCACTCCGGCGATGACGATCCACCGACGCGCCCGTCTTACCGAGCGGCCGCCGACCGATACGAGCCTCGTGCTCTCGCTGACATTGAAATCGCTGGCCTCATTCGATACCGCCTGGGCTTATGCCTCGGCCCACGCTGCAAGCTTCACATCGCGCTACCCAAAGACGCTGGCAGCCACCGTCTCGCTGGGTCTGGCCGGCTTCGCCGCCACCGCCTTCGGCGTCGCGCCGATGGTGCCGGACGCTTCCACGTTGCCCATTCACACGGTGGTCGAATCGATCACTCCCTCCGACCTCGGCCCCCAGCTCGATGCCTTGGCCGCTCAGGACCTGGTCCTTTTCCGCAATGAACTGACCCGCGCCGGCGACACCGCCGATTCGCTGCTCACCCGCCTGAACATCGCCGATGCCGCAGCCGCTGCGTTCCTGCGCACCGACCCGGCGGCCCGCAAGCTGCTCGAGGGCCGGGGCGGCAAGCAAGTCCAGGTGAGGACCGACGGCTCCGGCCGGATGGTCGAGCTGGTCGCCCGCTACGCTGCGCCCGGCGATGACAAGCTGCCGACCCAGTTCACGCGCCTGCGGATCGAGCGCGTCGCCGGCAAGCTGGTCGCTCGGGCAACGCTGGCGCCGCTATCGTCGCAGCCGTTGATGGCCAGCGGCACGATCCGCACCTCGCTGTTCGCGGCCACCGACGAATCGGGCATTCCCGACGCCGTCGCCATCCAGCTCGCCGAGATCTTCGCGACCGACATCGATTTCCGCCACGAGTTGAGGAAGGGCGCGACCTTCTCAGTGGTCTACGAAGCGCTCAGCGCCGATGGCGAGGCGATCGGCTGGGGCCCGGGCGGCGGTCGGGTGCTGGCGGCCGAGTTCGTCAACAAGGGCCAAACCTTCTCCGCCATGTGGTGGAAAGACGGCGACGGCAAGGGCGCCTACTTCGGCCTCGACGGCCAAAGCAAGCAGCGAACGTTCCTGGCCAGTCCGCTCGAGTTCTCGCGCATCACATCGGGCTTTTCGATGCGCATGCACCCGATCCTCAACACCTGGAAGCAGCACAACGGCGTCGACTACGGCGCCCCGGCCGGCACCGCCGTTCGCGCGGTCGGCGACGGTGTCGTCGAGTTCGCCGGCTGGCAGAACGGCTACGGCAACGTCATCCACATCAGGCACAGCAACGAGCGCTCGACGGTCTATGCGCACCTGAGCCACATCGATGTCGCCAAGGGCCAGAAGGTCGACCAGGGCGTCACGATCGGCGAAGTCGGCATGACCGGCTGGGCGACGGGCCCGCACCTGCACTTCGAAGTCAAGATCGACGGCGTCCAGCAAGACCCGCTGCTGGTGGCGCAGACGTCCGAAGCGGCCGTCGTCGCGCCGGCTTCCAAGGCCCGCTTCACGCAGGTGGCGCTGAACATCCGCGGCCAGCTCGGCGTCGCCGAGACGCTGGCGCGCGCGCCCCTCCGCGGCGAATAGCGCAGCGGTGCCGTGAGCACCGTCTTCGTCGGCCTGATGTCGGGCACGTCGCTCGACGGCATCGATGCCGTCGCGGCCGACTTCGGCGCCGATCCCGACGCCACGCGCCTGCAGGTCCTCGGTCATGCCTGGCTCGATTTTCCGGCGCCCCTGCGCGCCGAACTGCTGGCGCTGAACCGCGCGTCGGCCGACGAGATCCATCGCGGCGCTCTCGCCGCCAATGCCCTGGCCCGGGCCTGCGCAGAGCTGGTCGAGACGCTCCGCCGCGAAACGCGACTCGGCCGCGACGACATCTCAGCGATCGGCTCGCACGGCCAGACGGTGCGGCACCGTCCGGGTGAATTCGACGGCACCGGCTACACCGTTCAACTCAATGCGCCGGCGCTGCTCGCCGAGCTGACCGGCATCGACGTCGTTGCCGATTTCCGCAGCCGCGACGTCGCCGCCGGTGGCCAGGGCGCGCCTCTGGTGCCGGCCTTCCACCGCGCCGTGTTCGGCCACGAGGGCGAAGGCGTCGCCGTGCTGAACCTCGGCGGCATCGCCAACCTCACCGCTGTCGATGCCCATGGCGTCACGATCGGCTTCGACTGCGGGCCGGCCAATGCGCTCCTCGACCTCTGGTGCATGCGTTCCAAGGGCGCGCAGTTCGATGCCGGTGGCGCCTGGGCGGCTACGGGTCGTGTCGACGGGCAGTTGCTCGCGGCCTGTCGCTCGGAGCCGTACTTCACGCGGCCAGCGCCGAAAAGCACCGGTCGCGATCTGTTCAACGCCGACTGGCTGGATGCCCGACTGGCTGCGGTTGGCGGGCATCGACTGCCGCCCGAAGATGTGCAGGCAACGCTGGCCGAGCTGACCGCCAGCACCAGTGCAGATGCCTATCGCGCCGCTGCGGCCGCCGCCCGCGAGCTGATCGTGTGCGGTGGTGGCGCCTTCAACCTCGATCTGATGACGCGCCTCAGCCGATTGCTGGCGCCGATCCATGTCGTTGCCAGCAGCGAGCGAGGCCTGCCGCCGGACCAGGTCGAGGCCACCGCCTTTGCCTGGTTGGCGCGTGCCTTCGTCCAGCGGCAGCCCGGCAACGTCGCAACGGTGACGGGTTCGGCAGGTCCCCGTGTGCTCGGCGCCCTCTACCCCGCGCGCTGAATGCAGCGGCTATAAAAAAGCCGCCTTTCGGCGGCTCGTTGTGGACGCGGTTCCGTTCAGGCCGAGAAGCTGGAGCCGCAGCCGCAGGTGGTCGTCGCGTTCGGGTTCTTGATCACGAACTGGGCGCCCTGCAGGTCGTCCTTGTAGTCGATCTCGGCGCCGGCCAGGTACTGCAGGCTCATCGCGTCGATGAGCAGCGTGACGCCGTTCTTGGCCATCGAGGTGTCGTCGTCGTTGACGATCTCGTCGAAGGTGAAGCCGTATTGGAAGCCGGAGCAACCGCCGCCCTGCACGAACACGCGCAGCTTGAGATCGGGATTGCCTTCCTCGTCGACGAGTTCCTTCACCTTGTTGGCGGCGCTGTCGGTGAAGACCAGCGGCGGCGGCGGCGCATCGAACTCTGCGGTCTCGACAATGTTTTCGGCAACTGCGCTCATGCAACGCTCCTGATGGGTTCGGCGAACGACGATTATCGGTGAATCGCGGCAGGACTCGCAGACCCGGCCATTTGTCAGATGCGGCGCGAGCGCCGCAAACGCAAGAGCCGCCCGAAAGCGGCTCTTTCACACCAGCGAAAAACCGATCAGCGCTTGCTGAATTGCTTGCGACGACGGGCGCCGTGCAGGCCGACCTTCTTGCGCTCGACTTCGCGCGCATCACGCGTCACGAAGCCGGCACGGCTCAGGTCGGGCTTGAGCGCCATGTCGTAGTCCATCAGCGCGCGGGTGATGCCGTGGCGGATGGCGCCGGCCTGGCCGGTCTCGCCGCCACCGTGGACATTGACCTTGACGTCGAAGGCGGCGTCGTTGGCGGTCAGCACGAGGGGCTGGCGCACGACCATGATCGAGGTCTGGCGGCCGAAGTACTCCTCCACGGGCTTGCCGTTGACGAGGATCACGCCGCTGCCCTTCTTCATGAAGACGCGCGCCACCGACGACTTGCGGCGGCCGGTTCCGTAGTTCCAGTTGCCGATCATTTCGCAGCGCCTTGAAGGATGTCGAGCGTTTTGGGTTGCTGCGCGGTATGCGGGTGGGTATCGCCCGCGTAGACCTTCAGCTTCTTGATCATTGCGTAGCCGAGCGGACCCTTGGGCAGCATGCCCTTGACGGCCTTCTCGATGGCACGGCCGGGATGGCGGGCCTGCATGTCCTTGAACTTGATGCCGTGGATGCCGCCCGGATAGCCGGAGTGCCGGTAGTAGATCTTGTCTTCGGCCTTGTTGCCGGTGACGCGGATCTTGTCGGCGTTGACGATGACGATGAAGTCACCCGTATCGACGTGAGGCGTGTAGATGGGTTTGTGCTTGCCGCGCAGGCGTAGGGCGACTTCACTGGCCACCCTGCCCAAGACCTTGTCGGTCGCGTCGATCACGAACCACTCATGCGTCACTTCGGCGGGTTTGGCGCTGAAGGTTTTCATGGAGAGTTTCTGGCTTCGAGTCTCGCCTTTGCAATGTGGAAGGGCCGCTGCACTCGGCGCCGCGTCGAATGGCGGGCTCTCCTGCTTGGGCCTCTTCCTGCACGCCCGAACGAGCGTCTTTTCGCCGAGACAATTCGCGAAAAGCCATCGAGTATAGCAGCGGCAAATTGCACGACCGGCTGCAGCCGTCGACCCGCACAGCCCGACTTGGGCGCACTCCCTAGACAACGCCTCTACACTGCGGGTTAACCCTAGCAAACTGGATGCAGGTTAACTTCCATGACCTTCCTCACTCCCGACCGCATCGACACCCCGAACGCAGCCCCCGACCACGGCGGAGCCGGCGCGCCTGACAGGTCGCACGCGGGCTGGTCCTGGGTGCCGGTGCGCTCGCTCGGTCCTCGCCACCGTCCGCGCATCGCCGCGCATCTGCTTGCGCTCGACGAGCGATCACGCTACCTGCGCTTCGGCTATGCCGCCAGCGACGCTCAGATCGCACGCTACGTCGACACCATCGATTTCGAGCACGACGAGGTGTTCGGCATCTTTAACCGGCGCCTCGAGCTGATCGCGATGGCTCACCTCGCCCACCGCGGACCCGACGCGGCCCCCGGACGCACCACGATGTCGGAGTTCGGTGTCTCGGTGCTGCCGAAGGCACGCCGGCGCGGCTTCGGCAGCCGACTCTTCGAGCACGCGATGCTGCATGCCCGCAACCGCGGCGTCGGCGCGATCTTCATCCATGCCCTCAGCGAGAACACGGCGATGTTGAAGATCGCCCGGCGCGCTGGTGCCACCGTCGAGCGCGACGGTTCGGAAACCGAGGCCTGGCTGCAGTTGCCGCCCGACACGATCGCGTCCCACCTCGACGAGCTGTTCGGCGATCGAGCTGCCGAAATCGACTACCGGATAAAGCTCCACGCCCGTCGCGTCGACAGCCCGACTGACGACGACCGAAGCGATCCATCGCCCGCCCGCTAACATCCCCCTCCCTTCCCCGCCGCTGCCGGTCGGGTAGGAGCTTGGGAGGCGACGGCCGGTGATGGACGTGGTTGCTTGGATCGCTGCAGGAGTCGGCACGACGCTGGCCGTGGTCGCGCTGGCCTGGGTCGCGTTCATTCGCCAGCGGCCTCCGTCGGTCCCGGCGCTACCGACGGAATGGGCGCTGTCGGCCCGGCCGGTCTTCAGCAACGACGAGCGCCGCGTCTACAAGCTGCTGCGGGAGGCACTGCCGCATCACATCGTGTTGTCGAAGTTGCCGCTGGTGCGTTTCTCTCAGCCCAGCGATCCGGAGGAAATGCGCTTCTGGTACGACCTGCTCGGCGCCATCCATGTGACCTTCGCCATCTGCAGTGCCAACGGCCGGGTTCTCGCAGCCATCGACCTCGACACCGACCGCGGCAATTCGCGTCGTCTGGTTCAAATCAAGCAGTCGGTCTTGAGCGCCTGCCGCGTGCGCTACCTGCGTTGCCCGGTCGATCACATGCCCACGGTCGGTGAGATCCAACTGCTGGTACCGAGTGCCGCCGCCCCGGCGCGTGGCCCGCAGCCGGCGCCCGCGCCCACCGCGAACCTTCACCAGGCCCGCGACACGTTGTCCAGCACCGTCGCCACACGCCGCGCCGAGCGAACCGCGCTGTGGCAGGACTCCACCGTCTTCCAGGACTCCTTCTTTGCACCAGATGCCCGCATGGACAACTTCGGCAGCACCGAATTCGGCTCGCCGAGTCATGCGACTCCAGCGTCTCGCAACCCGCCAGGCGCACCAGCCCGCTTTGCCCCGCACCGCGAAACGCATGGCGCGCCGTTGATCACCGAGGACGATGAACCGGGCGGCGGTGTCGTGGTCGACCAGCCCCGGTATTCCGGCGCCTCGAGCGCTTGAGGCCCGCGCGTGGTGCGCGCGTACGATGCGGCGATGACATCACCGGCCGCCGACACCCCCTACGCCGGGCTCAGCCCGGACACCGTTCTCGACGCGCTCGACGCCGTGGGGCTGCGTGGTGACGGCAGGCTGATCCAGCTCAACTCGTACGAAAACCGCGTGTTCCAGATCTTTCTGGAAGACGGCCGCGTCGTGGTGGCCAAGTTCTATCGCCCCGGCCGCTGGACAGATGCGCAAATCCTCGAAGAACACGGCTTCGGCGCC
>Ga0209724_1005092_pt1 | contig 10150 bp, 5 predicted proteins | sample grotaG_FD_184143 | JGI IMG/M metagenome (GOLD analysis project Ga0209724, IMG submission 184143) | Glacier valley bacterial and archeal communities from Borup Fiord, Nunavut, Canada, to study Microbial Dark Matter (Phase II) -... | ecosystem: Environmental > Aquatic > Freshwater > Ice > Glacier ... | reverse complement strand
TTAGTTTCTGATCGATTCCAATGCCGGAATCGGTTACCGAAATGTTGTAATTCTGTTTTTTTAGTGTGGAAGTGATTTCGATGATACCATGTTCGGGTGTGTATTTGATTGCATTCGACACAAGGTTTCGGACAACGCACATAAATAAATCGGCATCCGCCTTGATGAAGGAATCAATTGGAAGGTCAATAATGAGTTGAATGTTCTTCTGTTTCAGAATTGTCTCATACATACGTGATGATTCGTGTATCAATTTTTCCAACGAATGATCGGTGATCACAGGAGTGATCCTGTTGAGGCGCGATCGTGACCAATGCAATAAGTTATCCATCAGATGAAACGCATTTTTTGCCGATTCGTCTAAAGCGCCCAATGTTTTCTGCACTTTTTCAGGTGGCATTTTTGTGTACCGCAATGATAACATTTCAGTCAGGTTTTGAAACCAGTAGAGCGGATTTCTTAGTTCGTGCGTAATGATCGAAAAGATCTTATCCTTTTCGCGGTTTGCATTCTCGAGTTCATTGTTTAGTTTCTCAAGTTCTTTGTTTTGTTTTACGATCCTATTGTTGAGCTTTTCGAGCCCTTGATTGGCTCTTTTTTTGCTTTCAAAACGGGTGTAGAGCATAATTGTAAACACCGCAATAAATACAAGCGCAATAATAAAAATCCAGATAAAGGCATCCTTACGAAGGATTGTCATCTTTTTCAATTCGTTGTCCTTGCGCAGAACCTCATTGTCTTTTTCTTTCCTTTCCGACTCGAAAGTGATGCGCAATTCACTCAGCCGGTGATTATTCTCAGCCTGGATCAATTTTTTCTCTGCCTGTGCGAAAAGGGTATAAAATTGTAACGATTTTTCATAATCCTTATTCGCAAGGTAACATTTGTATAATCCCCAATTTCCGTCATGATTAAGCTCTGTCAGGTTTGCAGATTTGGCTTTCTTCAGACAAAGCTCGAATGACTGCCTCGCAGAATCGGGCTGATTCAGGCCTAGAAAAGTATTTCCAAGTTCAAGCGAAGATTCAGCGATTCCTGCGTTATAACCAGTATTCTGAGCAATTCCAAGTGATTGACGTAAGTACTCTTTGGCTTTCGGGTATTGGTTCTGGAGATTATATGCCTTTCCAAGGTTGGTTAATGCCTTTACCTTTCCTTTTGTGTAAGAAATTTGTTCACAATTTCTGAGCGCTTTCAAAAAGTAAAAGCGGGCGCTGTCGGAATTATTTTTCATGAGAAAAACTTTCCCAATGTTATTGAACGAGTTGGCCATCCCTTCGGGAGTATTGAGCGATACGCGATAAGCAAGCGCTTTTCGGTGATATTCCATTGAACGGTCGGGATGTTCGAGCGCCAGGTAAATAGTCCCTAAATGGTTGCAAACATCGGCTAAATTGATATAATCGCTCGTTTTCTCACATGCGTCATAAGCATCTAAGTAACATCTGAGCGCCATGTACAAATCGCCATCGTTGTTGTAGGTTTTTCCAAGACTTAGTAATACAGAGGCCGATTGCAACATATTTCCCCTGCTTTTGTAAATTTCGATAGCGCGTTTGTAATACAGAACCGATTCCTCAAAATTTCCCGTTGTGTGATAATACTTGCCAATATAGTTGAGGGCATTAGCTTCAAGATCGGAAAATTGTTTTTGTTGTGCGATTGAAAGTGCCTCTTTAAAATAATCACCCGATTTCTCATATTCCCCCCTGATATAAAAAATGGTTCCTGTTTCAATAAGCGACTGACATTCACCTGATTTATAACTAATTTTCTTGGCTAATTTCAATGCATCCTGAAACATCAAAAGTGCATTCTCATTTTTACCCTGGAGCCGCAGATTTGATCCTAATGCCAACGATGATTTGACGATCATTGTATCATTTTCCGCGATTTGGGCCATCTTAAGCGCTTTTTCTGCGGCTTCAAACGAAGAACTTAAAGAAATGAATCCGGGAACAAAGGTATTGTGAAGCAACCTGTCAATTTCAAGGGCTGCCTTGGTTTCCTTCGGTTTGTTAGTTGATTGCTGGCACGCGAAAAAGGCGGTTAGTAAAACCAGGCTCAGTATTAAATTTAAAGGACGAGCAGCTATTTTCATTATTTGATGATTCCATTGCGAATGGCATAGCGCGTTAAATCCGAATTCGTGGTAAGATTCATTTTGTGCATAATATTGCTTCGGTGGTTTCCGATTGTATGTTTACTAATCGCCAATTTTTCGGCTATCTCTGATTTCTTCATACCCGAAGCCATCATAAAAAAGATTTGAAATTCGCGGTCTGACAATGTTTCGTGCAATAATGAATCCACGCTCTTTTCAGGTTCAATAACCCACTCCGCAAGCATGGAACCTTGTTGCTGGGTGAAATATTTTTTGCCGGAGAGAACAATTCTCAATATTTCAATGATCCGTTTTGGGTCGGTTTCCTTGTTGATATAAGCCGAAGCGCCATTTCGAATCATGCGCACCGCATATATCTCGTCGGGATTCATTGAGAAAATTACGACAGGCGTGCGTTCCCATGTCGTTTTAATCTCTTTGAGGACATCCATGGCATCTTTCCCTGGCATCGAAATATCAAGTAATACAAGGTCATAACGATTGCGCCTGAGCTTTTCGATCAGTTCATCTCCATTCGAAGCCTCATCGCAGATGCTCATATCAGTTGTTTCATCGAGAATAAGTTGCAGTCCCGTGCGTACTACTGCATGGTCGTCGGCTATAATAATTCGTTTTAACGGCTTGTCCAAAACTGGTTGATTTTGATGATAAAAGTATTTTAATCTATCTGAATTGTAATATTAAATTAATGTTAATTGAAGATTAAGAGAACAGGATATAGAAGTGTACAGTATTAAGTATACATCCAATAATTGCAGTTTTTCAGATTAAAAACACATGAATGTCATTGCTTTACCTTTTTATTGTTCCGTATAGTTAAAACAGCTATACACTTTCGACTAAAAGTGCCATTGCAGGCTTTATGGATTCGTTCTATCCTTGCATTGTCATTTTATCGAAACTTCCATGTATAAATTTTTGTGTTGTATTCTATTGTTGATAGCTATATTTTCGGGCCTTCAAGCTGAGACAATTCGTGGTATTGCAAGAGATGCGGTAACCGGTGAAGCGCTGATTGGTTCCACTATTTATATCAAAGAGCTTAACAAGGGAACAAATTCGGGTTTGAATGGGTCGTTTATTCTAAAGAATGTACCAAAGGGTAGTTATAAAATAACCTGCAGCTATGTTAGTTATCAAACAATTGAAAAAAAGATAGTCGTTAATGAAAACGATGTTCTGGTAGTTAATTTCGATCTGACGGAGCAAACTTCTGAACTTGTTGAAGTTAAAGTTGTTTCAACCAGGAACAAAAGTACTGAAATAAGTGCCCGTAGTCAGGAGAGACATGCAGACCAGGTGATCAATGTAGTAAGCGCTAAAACAATTGAGCTGTCGCCCGATTTAAATGTAGCCAATGTAATTCAACGTGTCTCGGGAGTAACCCTTGAAAGAAGTGCAACAGGTGATGGTCAGTATGCCCTTTTACGCGGAATGGATAAACGGTTTACTTATACAATGGTAAATGGTGTTAAGATTCCAAGTCCGGATAATAAGAACCGCTTTGTACCGCTTGATATTTTTCCGTCAGAACTTCTAGACAGGCTTGAGGTCAATAAGTCTATTACTGCCAATATGGAAGGTGACGGTATTGGTGGGGCAATAAACATGGTAATGAAAGATGCGCCTGCAAACAGACAACTGACCGCCAATCTTGCTACGGGATATAACACCTTGTTCTTTCACAATGATTACCAATATTTTGATATTTCAGTCATTAACGCAAAATCACCCAACGAAAAATATGGGATTGCCTATCCGGTTCAGATGAAGGATTTTACAACGAAAAATCTACATCTTAATTCCGGGAAGGCAGTTCCAAATCTTTCGGGAGGTTTCTCATTTGGAGACCGGTTTATAAAAGAACGCTTGGGTATTATGCTGGCCGGGAGTTACCAAAAGAATGTCAGGGGAAACTCAAGTGATATGTTTAGTTCAACCACAAACTCCGATGGCTCGCAGAGCATCACCCACCGGTTTTTCTCAAATCAACAAACACGTTTGGGTCTTCATGCAAAATTTGACATTAAATTGTCAACCAATCATAAACTGATGTGGTACAATGCATACATGGATTTTCATAATGCTCAGGTCAGGGATGCTATTTCATATAGCTCTGAGACAACCCGCCTTAGATGGAACCGTCAAACAATTATGAATTCTACACTTAAAGGACTCCACAGCTTTAGTAATTCTAAACTGAATCTTGACTGGTCATTATCATACGGTAAGGCATTGAATGAAACACCTGATAATGTTCAGATTAATGCATTAATCATCAATGGGATTACGAGTATCGATCAAAACGATGGCGCTTCCCGTCGCTGGGAACACAACTCAGATAATGACAGAGCAGGATACATTAATCTTATACAAAGTTTTAATTTAAAAAATGGAGCATCTCTTGACCTTTCAACCGGGGGAATTTACAGAGATAAGATTCGAGGAAGCTATTTTAACGAGTATCATTTCAAGCCTTATGATGAATCAAAGCCCAATTCGGCAGAGATAATTAAAGGGGCAGACTATAATAATTTTAACGGAATTAAATTTTCGGTCAATAGTTTTGGCAACTTAAGCGACCCGCTTAATTATGATGCGACCGAGAAAATCGGTGCCGGTTATCTGATGGGAAAACTATCTGCTAAAAAACTCAAGTTTATTGCAGGTGTGAGAGTAGAATCTACAAATCAAGGATATAACTTAAAATTTACGACCGAGGGCGCACGAAATGAAGGAAATCAGGAATATATTGATATTCTTCCGAGTTTTAATTTTAAGTATTCAGTACATAAAGACGCCAATTTGCGCTTATCGTATTCGAAGGGAATCAACCGTCCCAGCTTTTTTGAGATTGTTCCTTACAGCATGATATATGAAGATTATAAGGAACGAGGTAATCCGGACTTAATACGTACGAAGGCTGATAACTATGACCTGCGTTACGAGTTCTTCCCACGTCCTTCGGAACAGTTTATGGTAGGCCTCTTCTATAAAAGTATAAAAAACCCAATTGAATTTGGTATGATGAATGGTTTTGGGCAAGACGTATTTTATATGCCAATGAACTACGGTGATGCCAGCAATTACGGGGTTGAGGTTGATTTGATGAAATACTTCAGTTGGTTTGGAATTAAAGCGAATTATACCTTTACCAACTCCGATATTACGACCACCAAAATGAAGGTGATTCCAAACCCAGACCCAAATGCAGAAACAAAGATCATTACGCAATATGTCAGCCAAACCCGTCCTTTGTATGGACAGGCGGCGCATGTAGTCAACTTTTCAGTACTTTTTAAAGATAAGCGCAACGGCTGGGACGGACAGTTAGCATTTGCATATACTGGTGACAGGCTTTGCATTGTTTCCCGTTATTTGGACCAGGACAGTTGGCAAGCCGGATATGGTTCAATGGACGCTTCAATCGAAAAGAAATTTAAATCAGGAATTGCTGTGTTTGCCAAAGCGTCAAATCTGCTAAATTCACCTATGATTCAATACATTAAACGCAATGAAGAGAACGCGTTATTTACCAATATTGAACGATATCATGAAGGAATTGTAGAACGAAAGGAATTCTACGGGCAAAATATCTTAATTGGATTCAGATTCAAATTTCAATAATTTATTATTAAATCCACTTTTCAAAAACCACAAATCACAATGAAACAGAAACTTTTATTAATTTCTTTGGTGCTTTTAATTGCAACTCAGTTTACAGGTTGTAAAAAAGACACAACAATTGATCTGGCCGGGATCACATTATCTAAGACCTCAACCACACTGAAGCCTGCTGTGACAGAAACACTAACGGCAACCTTTTTTCCTGAGGATGCCACAAACAAGGAAGTGGTCTGGTCTTCTTCAAATCCTGCCGTTGCGACTGTTGACAATACAGGTAAAATTACATCAGTTGGTGTAGGTAATACAACAATCAGCGTTACTTGTGCATTGATCAGTTCTCTAAAAGCAACTTGTGACGTTACTGTATCATGGGCTACTCTTAATAACATCGCCGGAAGTGTTTCGGGTGTGTGGGAGAAAAATGCAACAGTTAATATATCAGGACATATTAATGTTGCAGCAGGACAAACCCTTACCATCGAAGAAGGCGTTCAGGTAATCTTTGACGATAACGGTGTTGGTGCAAGCCATACCAAAATCGAATTTATGGTTGCTGGAAAATTATATTGTAAAGGAACAGTAGCTAATCCAATCCGGTTCACAGTTGCCGCGAGCAAACGTATTGCAGCTAATACATTTGGTGGTCTCTGGGGTGGAATTATCGGAACTAAAGATTGTCCTGAAATGTTGTTCGATAACGTCATTATGGAATACACCGGAGGCGATGTTGTCGCAGATTCACCATCTGCTTTGGCCGGTATTTACACTGCTGGTGGTGACATCACACCTCATATCACAACTAATAATCCGTTGGGTAAATACGTTGTCATAAACAGTACTTTTCGCAATGGCAGGTCAGACGCACTTTATTTTATAGGTGGTCAGGGAATTATTGCAAACAATACCTTCACAGCCATTGGAGAAACAGGTGCTGAGGCAATCAATATGAAAGCCGGTTGTAAAGTGGATGCCGCTTTCAACCTGATCTTCGCACCTAATACAAACGGCTTAAAGCTTTCATCATCAGGTCAGGATGATGCAGCAGGCCGTGGACAAGCGCTGGTAAAAGCTTTCAATAACACAATTATCAATGCTGGTTGGAGACGTAATGGAGTTAAAGGTGGTGGTGCCTATATTGAAAAAGGCGCACTGGTAAGTGTATTCAATAATCTGTGGGTTAACTGTAAATTTATGGCAATGACACCAAAATTAGATAAACCAGGTCCGGATGCAGGTGGTGCCGATAATAACTCAGTCATTGATTACAATTTCTACGCTTCAGGTTCGCAGTTAAGTACACTTGCACACGATATTCCAGCTACTGTTACTTCTTATTTAGGTTATGTGTCTGTTCAATCTACCTACTACCACGATGGTCGTCTCGGAACACCTAAAGTTGATTTTCACAGCGTTGTAAGTGCATCTGCAGGTGATGTTGCCAAAGACCCAAAGTTTGTAAATTATGGATTCAATACAGTTGCTTTGAACAGTTTCACTTATGATAATACCTGGAACTTTCATGTTCAGGCAGGTTCTCCGGCTTTAACAGGAGCCTTCTCAAGCTTCACTGGATCCTACGCTCCCTATTTCGCAACTACCGGTTTAACGGTGAATGGTGTCGAATACAAAACTCCAGCTCCGGCGGCACGTTTCGGTGCATTTGGAACAAACTAATATTTAAACTGACACAAAGGGGGATGTTTCAAAAATCAAAGATATTTGAGGCATCCTCTTTGTATTTAAAACATATAATAATTTAAAATCTATGATTAAGATTTTTAATATTTTTTTGACGTTGCTTTTGTGGATCTCTTTGGTGAATGCAAAGGAACTTGTCAATCCCGAAAAGTTACCAGCCAAAGCTTTAAATTTTATGGTGGCAAATGACATGGGGAGACGGGGAGTTTCGGAGCAAAAGAGCATAGCAACGCTAATGGGAAAAGAGGCAGAATTTAATTTGATTAATTTTGTTGCAGTTGCAGGGGATCCAATTCACGACGATGGCGTGAAAAGCACGGAAGATAGCGAATGGAAGGATAAATTTGAAAATATTTACACTGCTTCTTCGCTGATGAATATCCCCTGGTATGTAGTGTCGGGTAATCATGAATACCATGGAAGCGTTCAGGCCATATTAGATTATTCAAAGATATCCAATCGATGGAAAGCTCCGGCAAGGTATTATTCGATTGAGAAAAGCATTGGCGAAACAGGTGAAAAATGTTTATTTGTATTTATTGATACGCCTCCATTAATCGAAAAATACAGAGCAGATAGTAGTTATTCTGACGCCGGGAAGCAGGATTACGAGAAACAACTCAGATGGATCGATTCAACATTGGTTGTATCAAAAAATCGGTGGAAAATCGTTATTGGGCACCACCCCGTTTATGCTGATACTGAAAAGATAATAACAGAGCGTACCGATATGCAAAAAAGAGTGGGAGTCATTCTTGAAAAGCGGAAAGCAGATGTTTATATCTGTGGACATATTCATAATTTTCAGCATATAAAACCTGAAGGCAAGACAGTGAACTATATTGTCAATTCCTCCGCTTCGGCATCAAGGAAAGTCAATAAAACAGATGGCACCCTTTTTTGTAATCCGGATCCTGGTTTTACACTATGTTCGGTTACTCAGAAGAATTTCACTTTTTCATTTATTAACCATAAAGGAGAAACAGTTTATAAATATGTGATTAAAAAATAGACTTATAAACTTTTTAGATTTTTTGACTTTCACATAAAGATAGCCTCGGATTAATCCGGGGTTTTCTTTCATATATAGTGGAATCGTATTGATTTAATTCTGAATATCTTCCCTGTTTATTTGGCTAAAAAAAATTTTAGCCTTCAAAATAATTGGGAGAAGTCAGAAAATGGGACAATTCGAGGTTTTAAAATACCTGGCTTCTCTGTCAATAAATAACAAAGTATATCCGGTTCAACCGAATAGTTTCGAGGATACAAAAATTACGAAAGCAGATTTTGGTGGCAATTTTATTTGGGGCGTCAGTACAGCGGCTTACCTGATAAGCTCATCAACGGTGGGGTTCATAATGTGCGACGAATCAATTTTTATAAAAGGCACCTCCAGAATATTATTAAATCTAAAAACATCGGAGCGAATGTAAAAGGGTATCTTGCTTTGAAGCTTATTGATAATTTCGACTGGACAAAAAAAAATTGCCCACGGTTCAGGTTGGTTTACAACGAAATTGAAACGCTAAAATGCTCAGTGAAGTATTCAGGATTATGGTCCCGCGATTTCGCGAAATAAAAAAGCAAGGAAACGATAAACCGTCCCAAACTTTTCCAAACCGAGATTTCTAACACTGAATTTAACATTAAACTTAAAACGAAAGTTGGTTCTTAAGAAAATTATAATCTGCAAATGTCGGTTCGATTATTTTTCGATTAATCCTCTAATTTTGATCTAATGCTTTTACATCTTTAATTTCTGCAACTATTAACTGTCCTCTCCAATAAAAATTTTCGAAGAAAATTGAGGGGCCCTGCCAGGAACGATCAAGAGGTTTTGTGTACCACAAAAACACATCTTGCATGGTCCTCTTCGATCGATCTCCAGACCTTTCCGAGAGGAGTTACTCTCCGTCAAAAAAAACAGGATAATCTTATTTTTATCGGTCCTCTTTGTTACAATCCGCTTCTCCATTTGCATACGTATTCATTTTTATATGTTAATCTTTTATTTGCCGCCTTTATCGGTTTCTACCTGATTCAATAAAATATTGTGGCCGATTTTATTTAGATAAAATTGTTTTCACTGTGCAAACTTATTGGGGCTTTTCGACAATTGCTGTTTCTCTATTAAAAATAGAGTGGTTTGATTTGACAGGATATAATATTTTTAAAAGAGAAAGAAAAACCGAAAAAAAGAAAAAGAAAGTCCGATGATTTGACGGTCGGGGACAAAATGCAAAGCTGTTCCGAAACTTTTAAATGCTAAAAAATAACTGTAAAACCTTTGAATCGGAACACTTGCCCTGGCCTTGCATTTTTCAGTTCCCATGACCGGCTAAATTGGATTTTCTTTTGCTTTTGAGACAATAGGTTTACCTGAAAAAACAATTGCTGAAATCTTCAAAAACAGGAAGTGTGGCGAAGAAGGTGAAAAGGCAAACCATAAGATTATTGGAAAGCCATTGCCTTTGAGCCGCAATAAGCCACTCTTCCCTTAAAGTGACAGAGGCTTGTGAGATGAACGAGCGAAATAAGCGACAGGCTCCGTGAGGTACGAACGGGCCAGAGAGCGGTTGAGCAAGTAAAGCAAACAGGCCGGCGGAACAGATTGCAATATTTAAGCTAAGCCCTTTACAACAATCTGATTCTGATTACCAGAACCTTCACTACTAAGTTTAATTTTCAGTTGATTCA
>Ga0209724_1005085_pt1 | contig 10162 bp, 8 predicted proteins | sample grotaG_FD_184143 | JGI IMG/M metagenome (GOLD analysis project Ga0209724, IMG submission 184143) | Glacier valley bacterial and archeal communities from Borup Fiord, Nunavut, Canada, to study Microbial Dark Matter (Phase II) -... | ecosystem: Environmental > Aquatic > Freshwater > Ice > Glacier ... | reverse complement strand
TCTTCCATCACTTCTGCCCATCATGATGACCCGTTGAATGAAGCAGAACGCATGACCATTACCGCAAAATTAGAAGGACGTGACAGGCTTATCAAATTTCACAATAAAGCATGGGATGAAATTTGGAAAAGCGATATAACTATTGATGGCGATCCACAGGCACAGCAGGATGTACACAGTATGATGTATCACCTGTATTCTTTTGTAAGAGAAGGTACTTCATTAAGCCCTTCACCGATGGGCTTAAGTGGGCTGGGTTACAATGGCCATGTTTTTTGGGATACGGAACTTTGGATGTATCCTGCTATATTGGTGTTACATCCCGAGATGGCAAAAAGCCTTGTTGAATATAGATTTCAGCGCCTGGGAGCGGCAAAACAAAATGCTTTTAATCATGGTTATAAAGGTGCTATGTTTCCCTGGGAAAGTGCCGGTACCGGTGTAGAAGAAACTCCGGTATGGGCATTGAGTGGCCCGTTTGAACACCACATAACCGCCTGCGTAGGCATTGCTGCGTGGAATTATTATTGTGTAACACAGGATAAAGATTGGCTGAGAGAAAAAGGCTTTCCCATTTTAAAAGAAACAGCCATGTTTTGGGCAAGTCGGGTAGAACGAAACGGCCCTGGAAATTATGAAATTAAAAATGTGGTAGCATCTGATGAATGGGCCGAAAATGTAGACAATGATGCCTTTACCAATGCTGCTGCAAAAGCAGTGCTGCAACATGCTACAGAAGCTGCCATTTTATTGGGTTTAAAACCAGAAGCCGATTGGATGAATGTTGCCAATAACATCCCAATTTTAAAAATGAGTGATGGGGTTACCCGGGAACATGCAAGCTACGCCGGCGAAGGTATTAAACAGGGTGACGTAAATTTACTGGCCTATCCGTTAAAAGAAATAACCGACCCTAAACAAATAAAAAAAGACCTGGAATATTATGAGACCAGGGTACCTAACGAAGGTACACCGGCAATGACACAAGCGGTGTTTACCCTGTTGTATTCAAGGCTGGGAGATGGCGCAAAAGCCTATCACTTTTTTCAGGATGCATACTTGCCCAACCTACTTCCGCCCTTACGGGTCATTGCCGAAACAAAGGGCGGCACCAACCCCTATTTTGCAACTGGTGCTGGTGGCATTTTGCAAAGTATACTAATGGGTTTTGGTGGCCTGGAAATTTCCTCCAAAGGTATTACACAAATTAAAACGGCCTTGCCTCCTAACTGGAAATCTGTTACACTAACCGGTATTGGGGTTGATAAAAAAACTTTTATTGCAAAGTGATAAAGAATTTATAAATGGTAATTTTATTAATTTATTTTGGCAAGTAAAAATTTTTTACCCGGGCTAAGAAGCACTGTGGATGTGCATTGGCAGCCTGTCCCGATTTTTTCTTGATCGCACTATCATACATTTATTTTCAATCTGACTTTTATCAAATAGTTTCGAAATGTAAGGTGGATTATTCATAATTGAGATTGTTTAATATTAGATAATGATTATCAATAATAAATTTTCATTTTTGTATCAGATATTTAGATGTTAGCGGTAATTTTCACAGACTGCATATTTTGACAAAAATTGTTGACTAAACATCTTAACCTGAAAAAATAATGGCAATCATTACATCAAAAATTCGCTTCGACAAATCGGGCTATTACTTTATAGGTTTAGTAGGACTTGCTTTATTGGGTTTTTGGCCTTCTTACTTTTCCAAATTTTTCATTGGAACAGAAAAGTATTCTGCTTATTTTCATTTCCATGCGACAATGATTTCTATTTGGATTTTTGCATTAATTGCTCAACCAATTTTAATTAGAAAAAAGAAAATGACACTTCATAAATTCATTGGCAAGCTAACATACATATTGATGCCACTTTTGTTCTTATCGGTTATCCTGCTGACACATTATCGTATTCAAGACCATGTACTCATTGTCAATAACGAAAAATTGTATGGACCTCATTTAATTGTTCCGTTTAAAGATCTCTTAATTTTGGGAACAGCATATATTATTGCTATTGTATATCGTCATGATATAAATATTCATGCAAGAGCAATGGTTGCAACAGGGATTGTATTTATTGAACCTGCACTAATTAGATTTATAAAGTATGCACTAATAAAAGATGGTAGCATAGCATATCTCTGCACAATCGGAATTGTATACTCAATTTTAATTGGGCTGATCATAATGGAAAGAAAGCAAAAAAGAGGAAGATGGGTTTTTCCACTAATTCTTGTCTTATATATTTTTGTGCATTCGTTATTAATTTTCCACATAAGAATCGGGGTTTGGGAAACATTTGCAAAATGGTTTGCAGCGTTACCACTGACATAATTGTATTAGTTTCCGGCGGGGTTTTCAAAGCATACACTAACGATTATAAAATCTATACGGTGAACCCCCGACGTAGAAAAGAGGCTCGAATATTTTGGTCACACACAATAGTTTTTTAGTCTTATGTTATGGCAATACAATTAAAAAAAATAGCAATACTTTTCCGTTTGTTTTATCACCTTTCTTACCATTATTATCTTTTAACCAGCCATAAGCAGGGCTGAGGACGTTGCTCTACCCTGCAGCAAGCATTTTTTATTTAATATATTTATGTATTAGGGGCTATCTTGTTCAGCAGCAAATATCACACGGCTACCAACGTTGAGAACCCTAATAAAAATATTTAAAATATTTAAATATTTAAATCAATTAATAAAGTCCAATTAAGACAAACTAAATTGCTGCTCGTAGCAATTAGCCTATTTGTAGTAACACTTTCATTTAGAAAAAATGCTATGGCACAGGAAAAAATTAAAGTGGTTAGACTGGCAAAAATTAAAGTTGACCGATTTTAATTGGACAAGGACAATATTGCGCTACAAGAACAAATGACCACGGCGGTTCGTGTTGAGACAGGGGTATTAACTTATTTCGCCGTTGCCGATAAAACCGACCCTTCACACATCACAATACTTGAAATATATGCTGACACAGCCGCATACAAATCACACATAAAAACAACTCATTTTAAAAAGTACAAACAGGCTGTTAAAAACTTGGTTAAATCCTTAGAGCTTGTTGATGTTAACCTGATTGCTTTTGCCGAGAAAGCTGAGTTGTAATTTTAAAAAACAAATACTTCTTTCTTCCAAGCAATGTCTCGCAATCAGCCGTGAGCGTAGCTGAGGACGTTACATTATAAGTGCAGTAAACATTTTTAATTTCACCCATTTGGGAAAGCTCCAAAATCTAAGGAGAAAATTTTATGGAGAATAGTACAGCACAATCAAAAAGGAGAAATGAAGAAAATGTTACATCAGATTATTTATTAGGCATTTATTTTTACAAAGAATTCATTTACGGTAGCTTCGATCGTTGGTTATACTTTGGCAGGCTCAAAACAACGGAACAGGAAGTTAATTATACTAATAGAATTCAAGAGTAAAAAAATAGCAAAGGCAAAATAGAGCAGATTATTTTTTAGTGGCTGATAAAAAAAATACCTCCCGAATGCGCCACCAATAAAAATTTTCCTTACTTTCACCATTCCAAAATGCGTAAAATTGCTGCCATATTATTATTAATGCTGTTTGTGTTTAATACAATCGGATACAAACTATGGTTTACTATAGCCATGCAAAACGCAGACACCAGGCTTGAAGCCGCACTGGATAAGAACAATTTCAATGAGCAGGATTTGTTTACTATAAAAATTCCCATCAACTTACCGTATCAAAATTCATGGTCTAGTTTTGAAAGAACAAATGGCGAAATAACTGTTGATGGAGAAACTTATGTGTATGTTCAACGGAAGGTACAGAATGATACCATGTATTTACAATGCATAAGGCATACAGAAAAAATTAACCTGCAGGAAAAATCAAATGATTATTTCGGCAAGGTAAATGATGTTGCAGGTAATAACGATGGTAAAAAAATGCCCGGTAAAAGCAGTACTCTTTTAAAGTTTGCTGTATCAGATTTTACGAACGATATTCCCTCATGGAAACACGTTTCCCTTACGGCAGATTTGTCCGTATATGCTATTAAACCCTTTATCAACAGTGGTTCTACCTACTTGCAAAAACTGATCAAGCCTCCGCAATCAGTATAAAGTTTTCATCTTGATAACAACCCAGTCAGGTGGTTGAATGTCACTATTTCTCTACTTATTTATTCTCAAAAAAAATGAAAAGACTTCTTGCATGTCTTTGCATTGTAGCATCATTGTATTCCTGCAAACCAAATGTGGAATACAAGGCCTACCTGCATGACGCCCAGCTATTTTCCAATACTGTACACGAATTAAACAGTGTAGTAATGGGAAATAATTTTCCACCAATGATTGCGGCCCGTAATTATACTTATGGCGCTGTCGCAGCTTATGAAATCATAGCTGCAGGGTATCCTAAAAAATACCAGTCTTTAGCGGGGCAATTGCATGGGCTTACTGATATTGCAAAACCTACAGCCAATACACCAATAGATTTTGAATTGGCCGCTTTGCTGAGTTATATAAAAGTAGGAGAAGCAGTTACTTTTCCCGAAGGCAGTATGCAGTTATTTAAAGACAGTATTTTAACGTTGGCACGGGATAAAGGTCTGCCCGATGATATAGAAAAAGCTTCTCAAACTTTCGCAGACAGTATGAGTGTCAGCATTATTAACTGGAGTAAAAAAGATAATTATGCCCAGACAAGAAGTTCGGAGAAATATACTGTAAGAGATGAACCTGGCCGCTGGGTACCTACACCACCCATGTATGCACAGGCAGCAGAGCCACATTGGATGGAAATAAGGACTATGGTTATTGACAGTGTTACACAGTTTTTACCTCCGCCCCCTATTCCTTTTAATATTACTGATAAAAAAAGTAAATATTACGAACAGGTAATGGCGATAAAAAATGCTACGGACAGTTTAACTGATGAACAAAAACACATTGCAGAATTTTGGGACGACAATCCTTTTAAGCTCAATGTATCCGGCCATGTAATGTTTGCCACAAAAAAGTTTTCGCCGTCCGGTCACTGGATGAGTGTAATTGGGATTGCGGCTAAAACTGCTAATTCGGATTACGCTGCTACGGTATATGCGTATGCCAGAACTTCCATTGCCTTATTTGATGCTTTTATTCAATGCTGGAAGGTTAAATATACCTACAACACCGTACGGCCCGAAACGGTCATCAACAAATACATTGATCCTAACTGGAGGCCGTATCTGCAAACGCCCGGGTTTCCAGAATATACCTGTGGCCACTCTACTATTTCATCAGCGGCAGCAGAGGCACTTACGGATATTTATGGTGATCATTTTGCTTACACAGACAGCACAGAATTGGAATTTGGTATTCAAAACCGAAACTTTACTTCTTTCAGGGAGGCTGCTTTGGAAAATAATTTAGCCCGGTTTTATGGTGGGATTCATTTTCATCCTTCCTGTATTGTAAGTACGGAGCAGGGTAAAAAAATAGGCGGCTACATTACCGGCAAACTTAAAATGAAAAAAGAATAATTATTAACTAGCTACTAAAAACCGAATTATGAAATATATTTTATCAAGTCTTTTACTTTTTTCATTTTATTTTCAAACTGCTGCACAAGGTTGTGTAGCAGTAAGAAGTACAGGTAATATTAACATGTTGCATCCTGATGAAAATGACAAGGGTGCTTGGCAATTAAGCTCAACATCCCGATCTTTCAAATCGTTCCGCCATTTTTCGGGAACAATAGAAAATAAACAACGATTAATAAATGGTACAGAAGTTATTAACCACCAAACAAGTGTGGACCTTTCATTAACTCGTATTGTAAATAATCGCTGGTCTTTTATGGTGGATGTACCTGTTTTGTCCAATGCCCGTTCTTCCTTATACGAGCATGGCCTTGTAAATGGTGCCTACGTAAAAAAAGAAAGACACACAATGCATTCTTTTGGATTGGGTGATATGCGTTTTGCGGCCTACCGATGGTTGCTAAATCCAAATAAAAATTCAAAAGGTAATATCCAGGCGGGCCTTGGAATTAAATTGCCAACTGGGGATGATAGCTTTAAAGACTACTGGTACAATGTAGGACCAGGCGGAACCAGGGAGTTGCGTACGGTTGACCAGTCAATACAATTGGGCGATGGGGGTACAGGTTTTACTACCGAATTAAATGCCTATTATAATTTCAAACGCAATTTTGGCATGTATGGTAATTTTTATTACCTCCTCAATCCAAGAGAACAAAATGGCGTGAGAACTTACCGGGAAACGCTGGTTTCAAGTTTGGCAAACGAAGCTATCTGTAGCGTCCCTGATCAGTATATGTTCAGATCGGGGTTCAATTATTCTTTTGAGCATGTACATGGTTTAACTATTGCTGCAGGAGCTAAATTAGAATGTGTACCCGTACATGACCTTATTGGTGGTAGCGGTGATTTCCGCAGGCCGGGTTATATATGGTCTGTGGAGCCGGCTGTTGGATACCAGGTAAAAAAACTAAATTTCTTTGTGTCTGCACCTTTTGCTGTAGTACGTAACAGAACACAAAGTGTAACGGATAAAGAAAACAGCGTAATGCAAGGCAAGCATGTGCAAGGTGATGCAGCATTTGCAGACTATGTGGTTAACCTTGGCTTCGCCGTAAAATTCAAATAAAAAAAATTTCAGCTACTCCCTGATTGAAATTGAAAATATGAAAAAAAAAGCAATGAAATACTCTTTATCAATTCCATTTATTACCATTTTTCTAATTGTTACAGCACCCTTAATAAGTAAGGCTCAAACCGATATCGATGCCATTATGATGGAGAAAAAACAGTTTTGTGTTGGGCCCATGTATAGTTACAACAGTTGGAAAAAATATTGGGAAGGCTCCTTAAAAAGAGAGAACCCTAACCTTGGAACTGTAAGTTCACAAACCTTTTCATTAATGGGGGCTTATGGTGTTAGCGGAAAATTGAATCTCTTGTTTAACGTTCCTTATATCACAACAAAAGCGTCTGCGGGTACACTGCATGGAATGAAGGGTATACAGGATCTTAGCCTCTATGTAAAATGGATGCCTGTTGAAAAACAATGGGGCCCCGGAACCTTCTCTTTGTATGCCATCGGTGGGGTATCACTCCCGCTGACAAATTATGTAGCAGATTTTCTTCCGATGTCTATTGGATTGCATAGCAAAACAGCTTCTGCAAGAGTGATGCTCGATTACCAGGTTGGGAAATTTTTCGTAACCGGTTCTGCCACCTATGTTGTAAGGGACAATGTAAAAATTGACCGTACCTCTTATTACGACACACAATTACATCTTAGCAACGAAGTAGAAATGCCAAACGCTTCCAATTATAATTTTAGAGCAGGCTACCGAACCGGCAAATTAATCGCAGAAGCGGTATTAAACAAATGGACAACACTTGGAGGTTTTGATATTAGCAGGAACAATATGCCTTTCCCAAGCAATAAAATGGATGCCACTACAATCGGTGCCAATTTTAAATATGTTATAACGCCCAACCATAAATTATCCCTTGTTGGTGGCGGCAACACAACCGTTGCGGGAAGAAATGTAGGACAGACAACTAACTTTTATGGTTCCATTTTTTATATTCTCGATTTTACGCACAAAACTAAAAAAGCTGATAAAAACCGATAAAACTAATTAATATGAATAAGAAACAATTTTTAAATAGATTTTTTATTGCGGCAATTGTAGTAGTAATTATTGCAGCTTGCAGTAAAGATATTGTAGGTAGAACTGACAATACAATCGCACTGCAACCTGCAAATAATGACTTAAATGCAGGCAGCTGGAAACCAGTGTTATTAACTGCGCCAACAGATATTGTTGTTACCACACCTGTAGCCACCAATACGCCAGATTACATTGCACAGATAAATGAAATAAAAAGCTTTCAGGCAAATATTACTGACGAAGAAAAAAAGTTGGTAGCTTACTGGAGTGCCGGGGCAATTTTACGCTGGAATGAGATTTTGAGAGAATTGGTTGCAAAACACAACCTACCTCCCTATCAGAATGCCGATGGTACTTATCCAATACCAAGTGCCAGTAATCCATTGGCATTCCCACATTTCCCTTTCAGCAATCCTCCTTATGCAGCAAGGGCTTATGCTTATTTTAGTGCAGCACAATACGATGCATTGGTAACTGCATGGTATTATAAAAAACAGTTCAACCGTGCCGCTCCATACAAAGTTGATTCCTCATTAAAAGTATTGATTCCAAAATCAGCCCTTCCTTCCTATCCATCCGAAGATGCGGTGGTAGAAGGTACTGCTGTTGAAATGTTGAAACTACTTTTTCCAGGCGATCAGGATTATATTCAACAAAGAGCGGAAGAACATAGAAGAGCAAGAATTATTTCCGGAGCTAATGTACGCAGTGATATTGAAGCAGGGGAAGCATTAGGCAAAGCGGTAGCTCAAAAATTTACAGCCCGTGCCCGAACGGATAGGGCTGGTGCAGCAGTAGGTAACCCAACCATCTGGGCAAAACTGGAAACAGATTGTATTGCAAGAGGCGAAACCCCCTGGTATAGTTTTGAGTTTCCAAAACGCCCGCCAATGCTACCTGTATTTGGAAAAACAAAAGCATTTTTGTTTGATTCTTTAACTGCAGTATCACTCCGGCCTGGTCCACCTCCATCGGTAGGTAGCCAGCAAATGAAAGACGAAACAGAGGAAATTTACCAGATGGTTAAAAATCCAACCAGGGAAAAAATTGCCATTGTACATTTTTGGGCAGATGGAGTTGCCACGTATACACCACCGGGCCATTGGGATGCGATAGCTGCAGAGGATTTTATCACTAAAAATTTCAGTGAAGTGAGATGGGCAAGAAATATGGCATTGTTAAATATGTCATTAATGGATGCCGCCATTGTTTGCTGGGATACTAAAAACTATTATTACAATCCAAGGCCAACACAACTTAACCCGAATATAAAAACATTAACGGGTATTCCTAATTTTCCTGCATACATATCGGGCCACTCAACATTTAGTGGTGCTGCAGCAACTATTCTTAGCCATATCATTCCTGAACGTGCAGCTGCTTATGATGCAATGGCAAAGCAAGCGTCTATGTCAAGAATGTATGGCGGTATACACTATAGAAGCGATTGTGAAGTTGGGCTAACTGTGGGAAATAATATTGGAAATTACGCAGTAAAAAGGGCGCTTACAGATGGCGCTGAATAATATTTAAGATAGTCGGTTTTTGGTTTTAGTTAATGCATATAAGGCGCTGTAATTCTTTACGGGGCCACTATTTTAAATAGTAAAACATTAAATAATTATAATCAAAATTAAATAGCAAAGCCGCTAAAATTTTTGATCAAACGTGTCAAGCAATTGAGTTTAGTTAATGATTAAGGCGTCGTAATTCTTTACGATGCCCATTTTTCTTTTTTAATTTTTTAAAAATAAACAATGAAATGTTGCATTATTTATAGTTTGCTTTTGTGTGTGCCTATTGGTGTATTTGCCCAACAACCGGTTATAGAACAGGATACAATTACACAGGTTAAACAGTTAGATAGCATTACACTTATTGCTTACCTGAATCAAAATATTTTACGGCAGCTTCCTGAAATACAGGGTACGTTTATTTTTTCCGGAAAAAAAACAGAAGTGATTAACCTTACACAAATACCCGCAGATATTACCAACAAATCAGGCAGGCAGGTTTTTGCAAAAATCCCAGGCATTTTTGTCTATGATATGGATGGTTCCGGCAACCAGATCAATATTGCTGCAAGAGGGCTTGATCCGCATAGGGGATGGGAGTTTAATCTACGTAAAGACGGCATCATTACTAATTCGGATATGTATGGTTATCCCGCAAGCCATTACAATATGCCCCTGGAAAGTATTGAACGGGTTGAGCTGGTAAGAGGAACCGGATCCCTGCAATATGGAGCACAGTTTGGTGGTATGCTAAATTATGTATCCAAACAGGGTGACACCACAAAATCTTTTAGTTTTGAGAATATTACCACCGTAGGTTCATTCAATTTGTTAAGCACCTATAATGCTATAGGAGGCAAAAAAGGTAAATTTAAATATTATGCTTATATGCAAAAAAAGTCGAGGGATGGGTATCGTAAAAATGAACATACCAGTTCAGAAGCACAAGCCATAGTAT
>Ga0209724_1005083_pt1 | contig 10166 bp, 11 predicted proteins | sample grotaG_FD_184143 | JGI IMG/M metagenome (GOLD analysis project Ga0209724, IMG submission 184143) | Glacier valley bacterial and archeal communities from Borup Fiord, Nunavut, Canada, to study Microbial Dark Matter (Phase II) -... | ecosystem: Environmental > Aquatic > Freshwater > Ice > Glacier ... | reverse complement strand
TCCATGTCGTCCCCAATAATCGAGCGGAAGAGCGAACCGCAGAAACAGGCACGGACAACGCCCCCTGTCGATCATGGCGCACCTGGCGCGACATCACCAAGCGCCCCGAAGGGGAACCATCACCGGGCTGTCGATTTAGAGCTTCCGCACGAGGATCAAACTTGGACCCGCCCAGTCGAGGTTGTTGTGCTCCTCGAGCGGGTGAAAGCCCGTCGCTCGGTAGAACGCACGAGTATGGGCATACGGCTCGTTTTCGAAAGATGGCCCCACGGTATGAACCGACAGCAACACGCACCCGTCATTACGTAAGTCGGCAGCGACGTGGTCGATCAACGCGCGACCTATGCCTCGACCGCGGGCTTTGGGATCGACAGCAATGAGATGAAGTTCGGCAGACTCGCGAAAGTGCCGTCGGGTCAGCGAGACGCCAATTACATTCCCGGAGTCGACAGCGACAATGCTCACGAACTCGATATCCGCTGCTGCCGTTTCGTAGTTGTCAATCGCCCCGCGATCTCCGAACCAGTCCGGCAACGATTCAAGGATTCGCCGCACTGCGACAGGATCCCTTTTCTGAAGTATTTCCGGAGGCATAATCCCTATTCTCGCCCGCTCGTGGCGCCGCCCGGAGAGGAACGATGAACGATCACCGATCGGGTGGCCGTCCCGGAACGTTTGAGACGGTAACGGCGCTGGGGTGAGCACAAGCAAAGCCTGCGGCACATGGTTCAGCGATCGATACTGCTGGCTCGGCTTCGGGAACGTTGACGCTTCCCGGCCAAGGGATGATCCAACGTTCTCACTGATCAGGTGAGCGGTGAATCGTCCGTCTGAGAGGTCGCGGTCGGGCCCTGCCGTTGGCATAGGGAATGTAATACCAAAAGGTTTGTGGACGGCTTAGGGATTTCGGACGGTGGGCCCTCTTACGATGAGGGTGCGACTGAGAAAGAGACCGCAGTGTGACCAGATGTCCTCAAAAAAGTCGTTGCGGCCTTGACCCCGGTTGGTGGACAAGGCCAAAGGCACCCAGGACGAGTAGTTTCGTCTATAAGAACAAGGGAATTTGAACGTCTCGGAATTGCTCCGCTGTGGGGAGCTAATTGGCTGGCATTCACGAATCGAATGTAATTGACCTGGTGGCCCATTTCCCTCTGACAGGTGAATATGCGCTGATCATGATCGAAGGGCGCCCCTGGACTGATTCCAGCGAGCAGCTTGCGGAACTGAGCGAGAAAGTTAACAACTACGCCATGCTCATTCTTGATGGACGGTTTGCTCGAATTTACCCCCAATCGGCTGCGCAATCTGTGTATATCCAATTGGACTGCACTGATACACCGTCTCCGAAGGTGCAGGCTCTGATCGAGGCTGCAAGTGCGCGACTGCTCGACTACCACGTCCCGTTCGTGGTTAACGTCATCGGCTGATCTCCAGTCTTTTGCGGAACTCAGCAGCGAATCCCCGGAACTGCTGAGCAGCCGGATCCTCGCGGGCTCCAATTTCAGTCTCAGCCTTATTGAGCGAGGCCGTCGCGAATTTAGGCCGGCCTGAGAGCAGGTAGCCGACTGGCAACCTGTATGCCGTTAATTCCCTTATCCCCTCTCCTCTCACCATCGATTCAATAATTTCAACTAGTGAACCGTGCATCTCCGCATATACAGATCCGTACGTCACCACTGCCTCGACAAGGCTGTCGGCCACCACCGCCACTGGTACTTCCCTGTCAAAAATCCAAGGTCTGTAAGTGGGATTGGGCATCAGGTATCCAAGGGAGATGCTGAGAGTGGGGGGAATGTAGCTATGTGGTTTGACGCAGAGCAACTCGGCCACCGACGTCTCTAGGACCTGATGTCGCACGCCAACAACAGGGTTGACCTCGACTGCACCGCGACCTTGACCCACAGCCCGATTGAGGCCTAGCCACCAGAGCAGATCATTAGCGATCGGCCGCGTAAAAATGTCTCCCGACCGTGGCTGAAAACCTGCGTCCGCGAGTCGCTCTCGGCACGCCAAGCGGACCTCGGCAACTAGACCACTGCTCATTGCCACCAATCTACCTGAACCGGAATCGGACCTATCGGTTGGCCCGGAGTCAGGCCTGCACGGGCGGCGTTGCTTCCCATAGGAGTGCAGCCCCCCGATCGCAGCGCCGGGTAGCCCGATCATTGGTTGGGAGCGAGAGAAGCATATGGTCCATTCTTAGTTTCTAAGAAATACAGGTTGCCTTGCTGGTCGAGTGCAAGGATGTCCGGCCGAACTCGACAGGCAGGTGTGTCCATGGGTCTGCTGCACGGATAGGTGACACTGATCTGGCGTGGCTTGGAAGGATGTTCTTGTGGGTAAGCCTTGTCCCCGCGAGTTCCGTGAAGACGTCGTTCGTGTCGCCCCCAGGCGAGACCCTGGTGTCACAGCTTCTAAAAGGATGCCCGCACGCCGGACCTCTTGCGGACACTCCCCGGCGGTTATTGACATCGGACCCTCTCGGCACGCAATGATTTCCCGTATAGGTGTCCCGTTAGGAATTCCCGCTCGGGTACGTCATACGCAACAGATGCGTTTGAGTCGGAACCGCTTCGATGGCGATCTCAGTTCGGGTACGCTAATCGCTGCTCTGACAGGCAGGCCCGCATTGCGAAAAGTGCTAACGCAGGCGCTAAGGGCTGTGAAGAGACGGCATCTCGACGCAGTGCCACATGGCAACCTGCCAACCGTCCGTCGATTACGGGCCAGAATGCGGATTCGTGATTCTGCGCGCGAGGGCAACGGAACAGTTCAACTCCTCCGAACACAATTGGCGTTATCTTTGACGTGTGGTGTTGCCTACACGTCTAACTTCGCACGAAGCGGAGAGTGACAAAGGGAGCGCACCGATGCATCTCGATCAGTCATCATTTACTCATCACAAACGATGGGCCACAAACCCAAAACAATCCGATAAACTACACGCAAGAAGCTTCCCGGTTTCTTTGAAATTCCAAGTGTTTCCGGGGATTTCCGACAAGATTCGGGGCTGCTGAGAACACCTCAGAAAGCTCCCAGAGGTCGCAGGATCAAATCCTGTCCCCGCAACAATGGCCTTTTCAGTGAATGATTTTCAAATCTTCATGGAATTGCAGAAAACAGATCGGGTTCGCTGAAAAGCGAGGTCGGTCTTTTTTTGTTGTGGTGGCGGTGTGCTTCTGGAGTGTGGCGATGGGGTTGTTTTCTTCGTTAGCGACGAGAAGGCCCGCTTTCGGCGGGCTGAAGCTATCGGGATTGTGTGGATTCGGCGGTTGGCGTTTCGACGGATCAGGCTGGCGGTGCGCCCGGTGTCGCTCTTTGTCTGTGCTTGCAAGGTCTTCTTCGTCTACAAAGAAGGTCACGATGCGATTCAGGTTCGACAAGACTACGGCGATGGCCATGGCCAGGTAGTCGAAGGTGAATCCTCGCCCGGACTGTTTGCGGGCGACGGACAATACCCCGCTCGGCTCGTGGGCAGTCAGCCGAATACCGACGCCGGGATGCCGGAGCTTGGCGATTTCGATCCACTCATTCGGTAAAAGTGGATCTATTCCTCCAGACAACGATGGTTTTGATTGCGGTCGCTCTATCCCATTTCCGGGCAGCTGACCCCGGTTAGCCCGTGACGGTGACGAGAGTACCGATCGGCGCCCAGTCGAACAGCGTAGCGATCACCGCAACGGGGATATGGATACAGCCATGAGAGCCCTGGGTCTTGTAGAGATCACTGCCGTAAGGGAAGGTCTGCCAGGACGAGTCGTGAAATCCGATACCGCCATCAAATGGCATCCAGAATTTGACCGGGTCATTCCACGGCCCGTTCACGTCGCGGCCCGCGAGCACCGTATTGCGACTCTTGCCGGTGATATGCGAGGTACCAATCGGGGTCGCGTAGTGCACGTTTGTTATTGCCGATGCGCCGGTCGTGACAGCAGTCTCGGTGAGTAGCACGTCACCGGTGCATGCCCACAGGTGCTGCTGGCCGACGCTTACGTAGATGTGTTTAACCCCGGCTGGAGTTCCGGCACACGCTGGGGAACCTGGTTGCCGCACTGCCGCGGCCCGCCTGGCAGCTTCTGCTCCTGCGGCCTGAGCCGCTGCCGCGGCCCGTGCGCTGGCGTCTGCTGCTGCCTGAGCCGCCGACGCGGCTTGAATACCTTTGGCGCTCGTGATGTAGCTGTTCAATGCCCCGACAAGGTCCTTCGTCGGCTTGCTGGTGACTGACTTCACCGCAGTCACAGCTGTGGCGAATGCATCTTTTGAGGGCTGGTCGGCGTTTTGAGTGGCACTTTGGATTGTGTGAACTGCCGGGGCAAGATTCGTTGACGCCACAGCGACAGCCGCTGCAGTGGACTTCATCTCGGTCATGAGCTTGGCCGCTGCAGTCGACAGGGCGTCGGTATTGTCTATGAGACGTTTGGACTGATTATTCAGTTTGCTCGTATAGGCAATCAATTGGTCAGTGGTCCCCTCTTGAGGGGGCACTGACTGTGGTTCCGTAGTCGCGGAAACCTTGGCCGCCGCCGTGACTTGCGCCTGAAGGTCGCTTTGCACGTTTCGGAGAGAGTTGATGTCTGCATCGGCCAGGTACCCGGTGCCGCCGGACACGAGGGAGTTCAGCGCGGGCAAAAGTGCGGATGCATCGCGGAGAGCCGATTTGAGTGCTGCTGCTGCACTGCTGTGTTTGACGGCGTCGGCACGGAACGCGGATGAGGTGTTGTCCGCGGTGGCTTGCGCATTGGCGTGCTGCGTGGCAGACGCCACAACGGTGGCCCCGCCAATTCCTCCGGCAACAATTACGAGGGCAATTGCCGCGGCCAGCAGCTTGTTCTTGCGACTCCACTTGTGTGTCGAAATTGCGACAGCATCACCGCGGTCGAGATCATCCACAGGTGGAATAGCTGTCATCGCTAGCTCGCATTCCTCTAGGCATGCTGGAAGACTATATTTGGGTACGCCACGACGGCGCTTTTCAAGACAACATTAGCCTGAATCCATGGTTCGGGATTGGGATTTGGCCATCGGTTGAACCACGAAGACACCTCTGATTCTTGTTCAGTGCGTGGCACCGTTGAAAACGTCACAGCCGCCAGAATTTCCACCGACACGAAACCCGTGCTTGCGGGTGGGCGTGATCGGGGATCTCGCAGAGACTGGTGCGCAGCGGGTCGATTGCGCACATCGTCAACATTGTGATCATGTTCGGCTCGTGAAACGGGCTTAGCTGTGCGGTGCTTCTGAGAGGTCGTCGGACTTCAACTTGCCAGCTGAAACCACGAATCATTCAGGGCCCCATGAGCCGCAGCATCAGCACGCTCCGCCGTCACGTTGATTTTCTCCAAACCCTTCGCGCTGATCGTTCCCACATGACGATCTCGTTGATAAGGGCGTCGGTGATTACGACGACTGAGGGCGCGGCCATCGGTCGCGAACCCGGGGGAGGATCTCGCCTGATCCACGAACGATCAGCCGCGTCGGTACAACGTAGGTCCGGAACGGCTGCGTATCGCCGGCCAGCTGAGCGAGCGCCCGCTCAGCTGCGATCGTGCCGATGCGGGCGGGATCCTGCGAGATGACGGTTATGGCTGGCTCGACCAGGTCGGCGAGCAGCAAGTCGTCGAAGCCGATGTGTGCGGTGGTGTTCTGCGCACCATGCTCGTGGAGCGCGCGGATCGTACCGACGGTTATCAGGTTCTGCCCGCTAAATATTGCAGTAGGCGGGTCGGCCAGCGAAAGCAGTTCGCTGACGATGGACCTCGCCTTCTCCTCATCTTCGATGTTGTCGACCGCGATCAGTTGGCTCGTTGGCACACCCAGCTCCCCCACCGCATCAAAAAATCCGCGGCGTCGTTCGCGGGCGGTCTGGATATCCGCCCGGTCGCCGAGAAAAGCGATGCGCCGGTGCCCACGCTCGAGAAGATGACGGGTGGCATTCGCGGCACCATTTGCATTGTCACTCACGACAACATCTGCTTCGATGCCGGCGGGCTCCCGGTCGACGAAGACAATCGGGGTCCCGCGTGCCATTTCGGGTAACAGGTAAGACTGATTGGGGGTGATGGTGGTGAGTATGAGCGCATCGACCCTGCGACGAAGCAGGGCCGTGACGAGACCCTGCTCCCGAGCAGCGTCGTCGTCGAGACTAACTGCCAGGACGGCGATGCCCTGTTGCGAGGCGCGATCCTCGACTGCGCGATTGACTGCGCCCGAAAACGGGTTGGCTACGCTACCGACGAGCAAGCCGAGCGTGAGCGTGCGGCGGTCGGAGCGGCGCAAACTGCCGGCGTAGATGTCGTGTTGGTAGTTGAGGGCGCGCACTGCCGCGGTGACGCGTTCGTACATCGCTGCGGAGACCCCGGGCTCGGCGTTGATCACACGCGAGACTGTCTTGGTTCCTACGCCGGCCAGTGCCGCAACTTGCTTCATCGTCGGCCGCTGGGAAATCTGCGCAGCGCTACTCACTGAATTAGACATCGATGTCATTTAGCCCTTTGCGTTTGCGCCACCCGATTGACTATATCTGTGTCCATGCTCTATACATGAAAGATGACATCGTTGTCAAAATGACGGTTCACACAGGTAGAAGGAGTTCAATGTTGAATTACACCGCTCGCTCACGCAGCGTTCTCAGGGGCGTCGCCGCAGCATCCATTGCTGCTGTCGCTGTCTTTGGGCTCGCGGCTTGTCAGGATCCCGGCGCCAAGTCCGGTGGATCGTCCGGTCCGGTCGGCGTCGCGCTGATCGTCAAGACCACGACCAACCCCTTCTTCGTCTCTATGGAAGACAGCGCGAAGGCCGCTGCTGCTAAGGATGGTGTCAAGCTCACGTTGGCCGCCGGTAAGAAAGACGGTGACGCCGCGACCCAGATCCAAGCGATCGAAGATTCGATCTCTCGAGGAGATAAGGGAATTCTCATCACCCCCACGGACTCGACCGTGAACAGCGCGATCGCAAAGGCACGCAAAGCTGGCCTGTACGTCATCGCACTCGACACGCCCCCTGACCCGGCCAATACAGTCGACATCACCTTCGCGACGAACAACTTCGACGCCGGTGTCGCCATTGGCAAGTGGACGGCAGCGCAGCTCGGTGGCAAGGCAGCCGTCATCGGCCTCGTCGACCTGTTCAGCAACCAGGTCGCATCCGTCGACTACAACCGCGACCAGGGCTTCCTGACCGGTATGGGAATCGACACTAAAGACAAGACCAAGAACGGTGACGAGGACAAGACCGGCAGTTACACCGGGGGCAAAGGGGGCACGTACACGATTGCGGGCAACCAGGCTTCTAACGGTGACGAGGCCGACGGCCGCACCGCTATGGAGACGCTGCTGTCGAAGAACCCGAATATCAACGTCGTGTACTCCATCAACGAGCCGGCCGGCTACGGCGCTTATCAAGCCTTGAAAGCGGCGGGAAAAGAGAAGGACGCGATCATCGTGTCCATCGACGGTGGTTGCACCGGTGTCGGGGAGGTCAAGTCGGGAATATTCGGCGCAACCAGCCAGCAGTACCCGAGCAAGATGGCCTCACTCGGCATGGAGGCCATCGTCAAGCTCACGAAGTCCGGAACAAAACCAAGCGTCTCCTCTGGCCTCGACTTCTTCAATACAGGCTCGCAGCTTGTCACGGACAAGCCAGTCAACGGCCTGTCCAGCATCTCGACGGCGGATGCAGCCAAGATTTGCTGGGGCAAGTAGAAACAGCACTGACGGGACACACCACTGGGCTGGGCGTCCATTGTTTTGGGCGCCCGGCTCTCCGGAAACTGAAAGAACACAACAATGCTGTTCAGGAGAGGCACTGTCCGTGAGTGACACATCCACACCGCCAGTCCAGGCGAAAACCGAGGGAGGGCCAGTCGATCTCGCTACGGAGTTCTTAGATCGCAGCACTCCGCTTAGTCGAATTCGCAACCTGCTGCACCGGTACCCGGCGCTCAGCCCCGCCATTGTGCTGATTATCGCGGTCACAGTGTTCGGCATCATCAGCCCGCGGTTCTTCTATGTGAACAACCTGTCGCTGATCACCCAGCAGGTCGCAGTTGTGGGAACCCTTGCGATCGCGCAGACCCTCGTCATCCTTACAGCGGGCATTGATCTGTCTGTCGGCGCCATCATGGTGCTCTCGTCGATGGTCGTTGCGCAGACAGCAAGCCAGAACCATGTGCCCGCAGTGTTGGCTCTCCTCCTTGGACTCGTCGTGGGTCTTGCTGCCGGTGCCCTCAACGGGATTCTTGTGACGCGACTCAAGCTGCCACCGTTCATCGTCACGCTGGGAACTCTGAATATTTTCCTTGCAGTCACCCTGCTCTACTCAAACAGTGCATCCGTGATCGGCCAGAACATCCCGGACCTCATCACTTCGACGGGAGCCACGTTTAAAGTTGGCGGCGTCGGGATCACCTATGGCGTGGTCGCGATGCTCGTGCTCTACATCATCATGGCGTTCATCATGAGTCGTACAGCGTGGGGCCGCCACGTTTACGCCGTCGGCGATGATAAGGAGTCTGCTCGCCTCGCCGGCATCAGCGTCAACCGCGTGCTACTCAGCGTCTATGTCGCGGCCGGAGCGATTCTTGCTATCGGCGCGTGGATTCAGATCGGGCGAGCGGATGCTGCAAGTCCCAACGCCGGCAACGACCTGAATCTCGACTCCATCACCGCCGTCGTTATCGGCGGTACAAGCCTCTTCGGCGGGCGCGGAACGATATGGGGCTCGCTCCTCGGTGCGCTCATCGTGGGTGTGTTCCGCAACGGGCTCGCCCTTGCCGGTCTCGACGTTCTCTACCAAACCCTCGCCGTCGGCATCCTCATCATTGTCGCGGTCTCACTCGACCAATGGATTCGAAAGGTGCGCAATTGAGCGCGACAGAAGCGGGACGCCCCGCATCGACGCTGCCATTCACGCAGCCGATATTGCATGCAAAGGGCCTCGTCAAGACCTACGGCAAGGTGGTTGGCCTAGACGGTGTCGACCTGGAGCTGTACCAGGGTGAAGTACTCGCAATCATTGGCGATAACGGGGCGGGCAAGTCCACACTCATCAAATGCCTGACCGGCGCCGAGATTCCGGACGGCGGTGAAATATTTTTAAACGGTCGCCGCACTAATTTCAAGCGTCCGCAGGATGCCAAGCAGTTCGGCATCGAGACGGTGTATCAGGGGCTGGCTGTGTCCCCGGCGCTGGACATCGCATCCAACCTGTATCTGGGCCGCGAACTCCGCAAGCCCGGCATCGCAGGAAGCGTATTCCGCATCATGGACACGAAACGCATGCGCCAAAACACCAAGGCGGAGCTCGACCGTCTCGGCATCACGACGCTGCAGGATGTGACGGTTGCTATAGAGAACCTCTCCGGTGGCCAGCGCCAGGCAGTCGCCGTCGCGCGCGCGGCGGCTTTCGGATCGAAGGTCGTTGTGCTCGACGAACCCACGGCGGCACTGGGAGTTCGAGAGTCGAAACAGGTGCTCGACCTCATTCGTCGGCTGCGAGATGAGGGTATCCCAGTGATTTTGGTGAGCCACAACATGCCTAATGTGTTCGAGGTAGCCGACCGCATCCACATCCAACGTCTGGGCAAGCGCGCTGCAGTCATCACTCCCCAGTCACACACTATGACCGAGGCGGTTGCGATCATGACCGGCGCGAGCGCAGCGTGACGCAGGCTGTCTACGCGGAGTTCACAGCAACAGATGCGGCAGCATCCGACCGCATCGCGGTGATCCTCAAGACACTGACAGATTCAGTGCGCGTGGAATCCGGCAATTTGGTCTTCGACGCCTACCGCCGTGAGGGCAGGCCGCTTGAGTTCTTCGTCTACGAGGTGTACGTCGATGAGGCTGCCTTCCAAGCGCACATCATGCAAGATCACGGTCGTTCCTTCAACGCCGAGCTAAAGGGCCTGATCGAGGGCGGGGGGTCAACACTGACATTCCTCACAACTCTCTAGCGGGTGGCGGAGGGGTGTCCACCACCCTTATCCCAAACCTGGTGTTGTTCAGTCAGTCGTTTTCCGCTGACCAGTAGCTTCCAAGTCGAATCGGATAACGAGCTTCCCAGCAGAAATTCCACGATAACAATGCAACTTTTCCTAAAGCCAGTCCACAACGTGTTGCGCGTTTGATTTAGTCGACTCCACGTATCGCGCGTTCACTTCGTCTGGC
>Ga0209724_1005082_pt1 | contig 10168 bp, 8 predicted proteins | sample grotaG_FD_184143 | JGI IMG/M metagenome (GOLD analysis project Ga0209724, IMG submission 184143) | Glacier valley bacterial and archeal communities from Borup Fiord, Nunavut, Canada, to study Microbial Dark Matter (Phase II) -... | ecosystem: Environmental > Aquatic > Freshwater > Ice > Glacier ... | reverse complement strand
GCGCCCGCACGCGGTCCAGGCCCGCCCGCGCTTTTTGCAGGTCATCGGCCTGTTCACGGATATTCTCCAGCGGCGCGGCGACCATGCTGATGTAGTAGACGATCAGAAACGCGGTGCCGATGCTGACGCTGCCCTGGCTGTAGAGATACGCACCCAGGCCGAGACCGAGGCCGTAGCCGATCAGATAGAGGGCGTTGGTCAGCACAAAGGTCAGGCTCTGGGCCATCTGTGCGCGCACGCCGTGCCGCGCCACGGCGCGCAGCCGCGCATACCACTCATGCAGCGTGTGGGCTTCCGCGCCGCTGCCCCGGATGTCTTCCAGGCCGCCCAGCCGCTCTTCCAGGAAGCCGAATTGTTCGGCATCGGCCTGGCGCGCAGCGGTGAAGCGGCGCACGCCCAGGTTTTGCACCGCCGCCAGCGCGATCAGCGTGGCGAGGCAGTAGCCCAGCACGCCCAGCCCGGCCCGCCACTCGGTCGCGAACAGCAGGACGAGGATGCCGACGATCAGCACAGCGTTGCCCAGCAGTCGCAGCACAAATTGGGCGAAAAAGTTTGCCAGCGCGGTCACGTCGCCGTCAATGCGCTCGATCAGTTCGCCGGGCGTGTGCGTTTTGTGGAAGGCCATATCCAGGTTCAGGCAATGCAAGGCTAGGTCGGCGCGCAAGGCGTTGGTGGCCGTCCAGCCCACGTTGAGGCTGCTATAGGTGGTGACGAGGGCCAGGGCGCGTTGGCCCAGGCCGAGCGCCAGGAACGCTCCGGCCGCCCACAACAGCGCGTCGGCGGCCCCGCCGGCCTGGGTAGTATCAATGAAATAGCGGATGACCTGGGGGTTGACCAATTGCAGCGCGATGCTGCCGATTAACAGCAGGGCCAGCCCGCCGACGCGCCCACGTTGGGGGCGCAGATAGGTGCCGAGCAAGCCGAAATAGCCGGCTGGGGCCGGGGGTGCAGACATTTCTACTCCTTTAACCGTATCGCATGGGTCACGGATGATCTGTGGCTCAAGAGTCAGTCATGGGCAGCGGTGCGCCCGTGACTGCGCGACGGCGTGCCTAGCCCCGGCCCATGCGGGACAGGGTATAGACACCACAGGCCGGCCCCGACATAGCGGGGTGGGCAGCCTGCGAAAGGAGTTGCCGTGTTATGCAGAATTGCTGGGGGACGCAGCCGCTAGCGGCACCCTCCGTTGCGCGAGGCAAGGGGAGCGTACCGCACGGTTGTCAGAGTAGTTGTCTTCATGGCCGGGGGGCCTCCTTTCTTGAACGGAGCAGACGGGTCGGGCGCGGGCGGCGCGATCCTGGGGATCGCGCGGGCGGCGCAACCCCAGTATACCGCACCCCGCCCGTCTTGCCTATCGGTCTGGAGACGGATCAATGCTGAGGCATGACCTGAGAAATGTGCTATAATGACGTTGCATTCCTTTAAAATGATTCGGGTAACTCCTATTATTTTGCTTGATCGGCTTACAGCATCATGAGACATTCGCAGACGAAAGACGCGATATACCAAGCGAGTTTTCTCAGCGTTGTGCCCGTCCCGGCGGTTGCCAATGAGAAGGTCTTCGCGGATGTGTTCCGCAAGCTCTACTATCATTTTTATGCCAACAGTCATGCGAGTCGGGCCGAGCGCATCATGGCAGACCTTTCTAATCTGCTGCTTTGTAAGATTGCCGGAGAGCGTACTGGCAACTCGGCGATAGATCGGTTTGTACAGGGGGAAGGCAGCGCGAACAACTTGCTGATCCCGTTTCTAAAGATGAGTTTCCCTCAGTTAGTTGAGGCTGGTGAGCAATTCTATCTGCAAGACGAGATTTTGCGGCAGGGACTGCGCGAACTCGCGCCGCTATCCTTTCATGCTGCGCCGGCGCATATTCTGGGCGAAGCGTTCCAGGCGTTGATGGGTCCGCGCTTGCGTGGCGACAAGGGCCAGTTTTTCACGCCTAAAAGCCTCGCCCGCGCCATGATCGCGATTCTGGACCCGCCACCTACGGCGAAGATCGTAGACCCGGCCTGCGGCACCGGCGGCTTTTTAGTGGAAGTTCAGGCCACCCAAGCGCAGTCCGGCCCGCCACAGCCATCCCTGAGCGGTAGGCTGATCGGCATGGATAAAGACCGCGACCTGTGCCGCTTGGCCGAAGCGACGTTGGAGATTGTGGCTCCCGACCGGGCGGTGATCCTTAATCGGAACTCGCTCGACTGGGCAGCGTTAGCCGCGTTGCCTACCGCTACGACCCCCTTGGGCGCTGATTATGTGATTACCAACCCCCCCTTTGGCGCGAAGATTAAGGTGACTGAGCGCGACATTCTGCGGCAGTATGCGCTCGGCCACAAATGGACGCTAACCGCAACCGGTTGGTTAGAAGAGGGCAATGTCCGCGAGGCTCAAGATCCGCAGATTTTGTTCCTGGAACTGTGTATCAAGTTGTTGCGACCTGACGGACGGCTCGGAATCGTGCTACCGGAGGGTGTGTTCGGTAATCATACTCTGGGCTATGTTTGGGATTTCGTGCGGCGGCACGGGACCATTACCGCCCTACTAGACTGCCCGCGCACCACCTTCCAGCCAAGCACTGACACCAAGACAAACGTGCTGTTTTTCCGCAAGTCGCCTACCTTGCTGCCCGCCGCGCCGGTGCCCGCAAAGGTCTGGACAGCGGTGGCGCTGCATTGTGGGCATGATCGGCGGGGCCGTAGCACCAAAGTCAGCGGTGAAGGCTATCCCGACGACTTTGCCTCAATCGGTGCCGAGTATAGCCGCCGGACAACCGCCGGCGGATTTTGGCAGCAGAGCACGATCAGCAACCCCTACTACTTGGTCCCCCGCTACTACGATCAGGCACCGCTGCACGAGCTAACTGCCGAAGCCACGCGCAGCCACACCCAGTTGATCTCGCTAGGCGAATTGGTCAAGCGGCGTTACATCAGTGTGCGAAAAGGCCACGAAGTGGGGGCCGAAGCCTACGGCACCGGCGATATTCCCTTTGTGCGAACCTCGGACATCGCTAATTACGAAGTTTCGACCGACTCAACACGTGGGGTGAGCGAGGATATATACCAGCAGTATGCGGATCAGCAACGCCTCGCGCCGGGTGACATCTTGCTGGTGGCCGATGGTCGTTACCGCATTGGCCGGTTGGCGATTTTGCATGAGCATAGTCACCGCTGCATTGTGCAAAGCCATTTGCGGATTATCAGCGTCACTGCGACGGCTCCGTTTCGGGCGGTAGAACTGCTATATCTACTGAACTTGCCGATGGTTCAACATCAAATACGCAATCTAGTGTTCATTCAATCCACGCTGGGGTCGCTTGGCAACCGCCTCCATGAAATTTGCGTGCCGCTACCCGAACAAACGGTAGATTGGCAACGCAGTATTGAGGAATTCGCCGGCTTGATCGAAAGTCGGGCCGCGCTGCTACGGCGGTTGCGGGCCTTCGATCCAGGGGACTATGAGCTTTAGGGTGGCTGCACCCGCGCTAGTATTTGGGCGATCCAGTCGTAAAATTCACGCAGGGTTTTTGATCCCTGTGCGATGTTACATTCCCGGTGTGCGAATCCGACGTTAACCGCGTTATGCACGCGGGGATTGCTATGACCGGTCTCCACCTCGGCTTTGCCACGTCGTGCTTGGGCAAACAGGCTGAACGATAACGGCGCACGACATACCAAGCATAGGGTGCTGCTGGTCGTCAGTGGTCCAAACTGCGCTTCGAGATAGCGTTGCGTGGCGGCAGTGACCTCTGGTGCATCCGGCATCTGGTAAATCAGCCAAGTGAGCTTTTTTGCCACCCGCATACAATCCTCATAAGAAGCCGCCTTTTCGCGCAGCTTCGCTACTACCTGCGGCTGCAAAGCCGCCATGTTGAGGCCATACGCCGGCAGTACCGCATCGGGTTGCAACATCACCCAGCGCAGAATACGATTGGGTCCGGCTTCCGCGCTTTTCCAAGCCGCGCCGGTGGTCATCGTTGCGTCACGGATAATCTTGCCGGCCACGGCGGGGTACGTCAGGGCAAGATCCTGCAAATAGGGGAACTCCTCATGCCGTCCCAGATGGCCCGCTTCCCGTTGGCAGTAGTGCGCTTGTAGAACATCGTATTTGGAGCGGCTGGCAATGCGTTCCTGGCATAAATCCGGCATAGGGTTGGCTACTCGCTTCTTACAGGTCTCTGAATAACTCGGCTAACGAGATTTCCAGCGTAGCAGCCAGCACCTCGATGTTCCGTAGCGAGATGTTCCGCACGCCGCGCTCAACACCACTCAGATAGGTGCGGTCTACTCCGCAGCGATGTGCAAATGCCTCCTGCGACAAGCCACGTTCCTTTCGTAAAGCGCGTACTCGATCGCCGAGCCGCTGTGTAATGGGCAACTGCTCCGACATAGTTTTATGTTAGCCCGCCATAGTGTGTGAGTCCACGGTCTATGAGTCACATCGTCTGTCACTACCTCTTTACTGCGCGTAGGGAGTATAATGAACGGGTGAAAGTGTAATATTGGCCCGGCCCGCAGCGTCATATAGAGTGGTGGCCCCGCTGGGCGACCCCCCCTGCGCTGGACGACAATGGAGTCGTGCGTCCAGGGAGCGATAGCCCCGCGCTCGTTTCTGCAATGGATGCTGAAGGCGAATTGAGGATGATGAACATCCAGGTGATACCCGGTCGTAGCTCCGCTCGCGCAGGTGCGCCGCCTCCCCCAGAGACGGCGCGACCGGCGTTGGCTCCGCCTATTGCGCCCGCCGCTGTTGCCGTGCCCCAGGTGGGCACCGACGAGGCAGCGCTGGTCGCGGCAGCGCGCGCCGGCGACCGGGCGGCTTTCGGCGCACTGTTCGACCGCTACCAGACTCCTATCGTCAACTACCTCTATCGGGTGGTGGGCGACTGGGAGACCGCTAACGATTTGGCGCAAGATTCGTTCTTGAAAGCATACCAAGCGTTGGGGCGCACCGAACCCGACCTACAACTTGCGCCCTGGCTCTACCGCATCGCCACCAACACCGCGCTGGATGCGTTGCGGCGGCGTAAGCGCATCACCTGGGTGCCGTTTTTGGAAGAGTATGATCCGCCGGCGCTGGGCGGCGACCCCGGCATCACGGTGCCGAATCAGGATGCCGTGCAACGGGCGTTGCAAGCTGTGCCCGCTGATTATCGCGTGGCCCTCGTGCTGCACCTGCATCAGGGGCTATCCTACAAAGAGATCGGCGCATTGCTGGGTGTGGCCCCCAATCTGGTGGCGGTGCGCGTGTTTCGCGGGCGCGAGAAGTTTATCAAGGCGTACAATGCGCTAACGGGAGAGTCTGACGCATGAAGTGTGCCCATTGCCGGCCGTTGTTGTCAAAGTATGTGGACGGGGAAGCCCTGCCGCCGGAGCGCGCGCAAGTGGAAGCGCATCTCGGCGGGTGCCCGCCATGCCGGGCCTTGCTGGCGCAATGGGCGCTGTCGCGGGGCCGCGTCCATAGCCTGCCGCACTATCAGCCCGATCCGCAGGGGCGCAGCCGCCTCATGGCGGCGCTGGCGCGCCTGCCGCGCACGGTGGACGACGTGCCGATCACCCGGCGGCAAGGCACCGCGCCGGTGCAGCGCGCGCCCGCGCCCGCCCGCAGCGGCTGGTGGCTGTTCGGCAATTTGGCGAGCGGGTTTGCCATGCTGATCGTGCTGGCTGCCGCAGGGCTGATCACAGGAGTCCTCAACGGCGGGGGCAATGTGTCGCCGACGGTGGGTGCGTTGAATGCGACCCATAATACGTCGGTCCTCGTTGTGCCGACCAAGATCGCGAGCATTGCCGTGTCGCTGGCGCGGCCCTTAGCCACTGCGGTGGCCTCCATCACGGGCGGCGGGCTGCCGAAGACAATGTCCGCCAGCCCCACGGCGACGTTTTGGACCGATGAAGCGGATGCGAGCGCCCATCGAGTGCGCGACGAAGCCTACGGCTATGGCTTGCAGTATCCCAGCGGCTGGTGGACGGCGGCGGCGGCACCAGTGGCCGGGGCGCTGGCCGGCCGCGTGTTGCGCCCGCAACCCCGCCGTGACGGCAGCCGGCCGGGCTATAGCATGACGGTAGATGTGTTGAGCAATACCACGCAGTTGCGTGACTCGGATCTGGCCCACCGGGATAGCCCGGCGCTACGACAGGCGCTGACGAATTGGCAAGCGGACGGGGCCACGGTGTCTGCCCTGACCGGGCTGGCGGCGGGGGTCAGTGGCTTCAGCACCGTCAGCGGCGGCAGCAAAGGGCGGCGGCGGGTGGCTTACTTGCTGGGCGGGTCGGTGGTCTATCGCCTGACGCTACAAGAGCCGGTCAAACCGACAGCGGACGAGACGGCGGCCTGCGACGCGGCCTGGAATGCCGTGCTGGGCAGCTTTCAGCTACCGCCCACGCCTGTCCTATCGCCGCTAGGGGCCGCGCCGGCGCTGTTCCTGCATGATGGCGATCTATGGGCGCTTGACGGCGCGGCTGGGGCGCTGGGGCGCTGGACCACCGATGGTCGCGTGCGCGCCTTCGCCTTGTCGCCGGCGGGTAATCAGGTGGCGCTGCTGCTGGGCAACGACTCCACCGATCCGTCCGCCAAAAGTATCAGATTGTTGAGTGTTGCGGATAGGACGTTGAGCCGCGAAATATGGCACCCCCTTAGTATCTATACTATCGCTTGGTTGAATGACACCAACCTGCTGGCGCTGGGGGGCTCAACGGTCGGCGAAACGCCGATGGGTCTGTATCGCATCCAAGCGGATGGCGGCGGCGCACGGCAAGCGCTCTTGGACTGGGCGGACAAGGCGATCCCCGATCCGATCAGCAGCGCCCGCAACTTGCGCGTGTCACCCGACGGTGGCTGGATCAGCTTCCAGGCCGGCGACAATCTGTATGCGCTGGGGCCGGATCGCCGGCAAGTGCATTCGCTGCTGCCCCATATCAGCCGGCCCCCGGTCGTGCAGGACTATGCGTGGCTGCCGCCGACCAACACTGAATCCCCCACGCGGCTGCTGTTGCTGACCGCAGGCGGGTTACGGACGCTGCACATCGGTGCGCCGGGCAGCGAGTCAGAACTGGGCGCGTTGATCCACCCCAGCGATCAGGCGCTGACCCAGTTAGTAGTGGCTCCCAACGGGCACGCGGCGGGGCTGATCGCTGATAGCGCGGCGCTCTGCCTGACCAAAGCGCCGGGCACGCCGACTGCTGGGCAAGTGTTCCCCCTGCCGGGCGTAACCGACCTGCGCTGGTGCCCCACCGGGGCGTGCCTGCTCTATGAGCAGGGTAGTGGCGCGGCGGCGCATCTGGGCGCAATGGACCTGAGTGGGCGGGTGATCCTGGACCAGCCGCTGGGACCGCTGCCATAGGCGGCTGCGCCCGTTAATGCGCTTCGACTATGACCCGGCGCAATTCGCGCTGGATGATACGCTGGCTTGCGGCCAGGCGTTCTGTTGGGAGCGTCTGGCCGGCGGCGTTTGGCGCGGGGTGGTTGGGGAGGCGGTGGTCACGCTGCGGCAGGACGGCGCGCGTTGCACCGTTGAGGCTACGGCGGGTGATGCCCTGGCCCTGGTGCGTGACCTGTTCCTGCTGGACACCGATCTGGCGGCGATCCGCGCCACGCTGCTGACCGCCGACCCGGCGCTGGCCGGGCCATTGGGCCGGGCACCGGGCTTGCGGCTGCTGCGGCAAGATCCGACCGAGTGCCTGCTCTCGTTTCTCTGCTCCACCGCTAATAGCGTGCCGCGCATCGTGCTGGGCATCCGCCGCCTGAGTGCGCTGCTGGGTGCGCCGCTGGGCGTGCTGGATGGGCAGCCGTACTACGCTTTCCCCACCCTGACCGCGCTGGCTGCCGCCGACCCCGCCCAGGTGCAGGCCGCCACTGGGCTGGGCTACCGAGCGCCACGCCTCGTAGACGGGGCGGCGCAACTGCTGGCCCAGCCGGCAGACTGGTTGCTGGGTTTGCGCCACACGCCATACCCGGTCGCGCACGCGGCCCTCGTCACCGTGCGTGGCGTGGGGCCAAAGGTGGCCGATTGCGTCTGCCTGTTCAGCCTCGACCAGACCGCCGCCGTGCCGGTGGATACCCATATCTGGCAGGCGGCGCAGCAACTGTGGGGCCGTGCCGGGGCCGGCGACCCGTTGCCGCCCGGCAGCAAGCCCGTGGTCGGCGGCCTGACCGCTGCCGCCTATCAGCGGGTCGGCGCTGCCTTCCGGGCCCGCTACGGCGATCTGGCCGGCTACGCGCAAAACTGGCTGTTCTATGACCATTTTCGCGGCTACTGGGGTGGCACCTCGCCGTTGCTCAAGCCCCGCTAGTTGCCGGGAGTCGTCAGGAACTCTTGTAAGGCATCGGCATAGGCCAGCGCGATGGCTTGGCGCACCCGGTCTTGCAGCAGATCGGCCGCTTCGGGCGGCGAGGTGACGTAGAGCGACTCGACGACCATGCCGGGCATGGTCAGGGCGCGCGGGTGGCGGGGCAGGGCGGCGGGGCCGAGCAGGAACAGGTGGCCGGGCGCTGCGCCGGGGGTGTCGGCCCAAAAATCGTTACGGAGTTCGCGTTGTTGGATAGGGCTGCCGATGGCGGCTAACCCGGCTTCCAGGTGGTCCAGCACCGTGCGGCCCAGCCGCCCATTGGCGGCGGGCGTGGCGCAATCGTCGGTGGCGCAATAGAGTCCCTGGATGCCGTGGCGCTTGGCCGGGTTGCTGCTGCTGTTGGCGTGGATGCTCAGAAATACCTCCACCTGAGCCGCGTTCAGAATATCAATCCGCTCCTGCAAATCGTCGGCTTCACCGTTTTTGATGCCGTCGCCGTTGGTATCGGGTGGCCAGGGCGCGCTGAAGTGGTCCTGATCGGCGCGGGTGAGGGTCACGCCCGCCCCGCGCGCCTGCAACAGATCGCGGCAGCGTAGCGCCACATCCAGGTTCAGTTCATCTTCGGCCAGGATCAGTTTGCCGCTCGTGGCATCCACCAGCACCGCGCCCAGGTCGTTGCGCGGGCCGTGGCCGGGATCGAGGCCGATGCGCCGCCCAGCGAGGGGCGAGTGTTGCGTATTGCGTGTTGCGTGTTGCGTGGGCGTGACGGGCACGCTGCTGGACACGATAGTGGCGGTCGGCGGTGCCGCGACCGTAGATGTAGACACGGCAGTGGGGGCGGGCGAGCTTGTGGAGGTTGCGCTGGGCGTAACCGGCGGCGCATGGCTGGGCGCGGGCGCGGGCGGCGACGGCGGGCGGCTACTAAGGGTCGCGGTTGCCGTTGGCGGGCGGTCCACGACCACGGTCACCGTGTTCACCCGGTCGAGGGTCAGGCGTTGCGAGGGCGCGGGGGTCACGGTGGTCGTGGTGGTCACTGCGGCGGATTGCACGCTGGAGAGCGTGCCCCACAGCAACAGCCCGACCAGCAGCAGAAAGCTGACGGCGGGTACGATCAGGCTGAGGATCTGCGCCGGGGTGAGCGGGCCGTGGAGGGGCGGCGGCTGATCGCCTGCCTCGCGCTCGCCGGGCCGTAGCCCCACCGTGCGGGATGATTTGGCTGCTGGTTGGTCGGGCATGGCGGGTCCCTTGAGGGCCGGGTGGGTTTGCCGATGGGCAGCGGCCTCTCGGTAGTATAGGCGGGGGCGCGGGGCACGTCAAGCCGCGCCAAAGGGCGCCGGCCCGCGCTGCGGTGTGGCGGGCCGGCGCCGCGTTGTTTAACCGCCCCGCCGGCGCTGTGTACTGCTGCCCCCTACATATCGTCTAGCCGACTTTGCCGCAGCCCCCCGGCGGCAGCGCAGCGGCTATCCCCGCCGCTAGACCAGCGTTGTAATCAGTGGAGGTCGGCGCAGCCTGCGGATGGGGGCTGGCCCGTGGGCGATGCAGGGTACAAAATGTGCTATAACAATAGCCACATCTCGCAAGAGATGGGGCTTTATGCTATAATAGCTGGGAGGAGCCGGCTCGCCCAAAGCTGCGTGTCTCCATCGTTCCACTCGTGTCATAGCAAAGAAAGGAGGTAATCGGCGTCTCGCACAGGCGCTGTGTCATGTCGTACCGAGATTATTGCATCATACCAGGATAAGGAGCATTTCATGTCAAAGACTCGTTGGGGCGTAATCGCCCTCTTCGCGGCGCTGTTGCTGGCCCTGGGTGGGTTCTACAGTTCCTCCGCTACCGCCCAGACCATTCCCGGCGCTGACAGCAACACGTCCGCCACCAAGAATGTCCCTCAA
>Ga0209724_1005081_pt1 | contig 10172 bp, 10 predicted proteins | sample grotaG_FD_184143 | JGI IMG/M metagenome (GOLD analysis project Ga0209724, IMG submission 184143) | Glacier valley bacterial and archeal communities from Borup Fiord, Nunavut, Canada, to study Microbial Dark Matter (Phase II) -... | ecosystem: Environmental > Aquatic > Freshwater > Ice > Glacier ... | reverse complement strand
ATTGCCAAACGCTGGTAACCGCGGCCATCCTCAAACATATACAAAGCAAATTTTTGTGCCGGTTGCTTTTGGCTGTAATTGTATTTGGGCCACAACCGTTTTATTTCTGTACTTTCCAGTATAATGGCTTCCAGTTCGGTGGCGCATTCCTTACAGCTTATTTTACATATGATACGCAAAAAATTTTGTCGTTTTCTATCCGGATCATTGTGTGTAAAATGACTGCTTACTCTCTTTTTAATGTTGATGGCTTTGCCTACATAAACAATTTTATCTTTAGCATCATGAAAATAATATACACCAGGCCCTGCTGGTAATTTTAAAATATCAGCTTTAGTTAAATGTAGTGGCAGCCATTGTTCTGCTGAGGATTTCTTCAGCATTTGGGCAATATGTTCGTCGCCGCCATTTGCCATGCAATACTCTAATAATTTTACAGTGGCGTTTGCATCTCCGCCGGCCCGGTGGCGGTTATCAATAGGTAAAGAAAGCGAACGGCATAAATTGCCCAGGCTGTAAGATGGTAAACCGGGAAATGTTTTTCTACTCAATCGTACGGTACATAATTTTTTTTCTGCCAATTCGTACCCCGAAGCTTTCAGATGATACTTTATAAATGAATAATCGAAGTTTACATTGTGAGCAACAAATATGGTATCATTCAGCAATTGATATAAGGTTGCCGCAATGTCTTCAAACAATGGGGCATCTGCTACCATATAATTATCAATGCCTGTAAGTGCCGTAATGTAAGCAGGTATTTTTTGTAAGGGATTAATAAGCGTTTCAAAATGCTTCACCACTTTTTTTCCATCATGAATATAAACGGCAATTTCAGTGATGCCATTTGCAGAGGCATGGCCACCGGTTGTTTCTATATCGACTATTGCATACATCAACCTGGTAATTGATTTAAGAGATAAAATTATGAAAAATCCAATGGCTGACTGTTATCAGGGCTTAAAGATAATACTAAATAAATTAGCAGGCAAAGCAATTTATAAAAAAGATGTGATTTGGGGTAAAATGAAATTTGACAACAGGGAATACTCAGCAAAATAATAGTTTTTAAACTATTGAATTAATAACGTAAGGATTGTATATAATAAATTCCCAAATAATCCGTTGTTTTTCTTTTACTTCTTCCGATACCCATTTATGTCATAAGGACGAACCAAATAAATAAAATGAAAAAGGATTTTGAAAACGAAATATCCCAATGGCTTGTTGAATATAACTTAAAACAATTTGAAGCAGAAGACATGGAAAATTTTGAAGAAGCGATTTTCATACGTGACGTTATAATAGATTTTATTGATGTAAATGCAAAAATACTGGCAACAGTTACAGATAAGAAAACAGAGCAAATAAAGCAAGTATTGATAAATGAAAGTAATTTGATTTTTACTACTATCAAAAATAATAAACAAAACCTCAACCACCTATGAAAAACACAACACAACAGACACAATCGCAGTTAAACAAAGAACTGTTAGCGCTTCTTAAAAAACATGTTTCAAACAAGTATTATACCTTTTTAAAGAATACATACTTCAAATAAATTATTAGATTTTACTACAAAAGGCTATCTTAATATTATAAGGATAGCCTTTTGTATTTTATGTTACTACGTGATATAAATAATGAACTAAACTTCCATACAAACATAAATATTCAAAATTATCCTCTACAAATAGTATGAAGTTAAAACAGGCGACACCAATACAGTTTCACTTTGCTTTTTAAGCAGGTACCTCTTTTTTAAAATAATAAAATGGCGGGTACAAAAAAACGGAAAGATAAAATCCTTTCCGTTTTCGCTTTAATAAAAGTATTAATAAGATTGTAGTTAATGTTACCTGAGGTTTTCCTTCGGCAGAAAGAGATTATTAATCCCCCCATATTTCATCTTTTCCTTCCAGCCATTTTTTTACAAGGTCTGTAGTAACAGATTTTGGTCGCTCTAACGGGAAGCCCAAAGCACGGTCCCAGCAGAGGCTTGCCAACACACCGAGTGCCCTTGATACACCAAACAATACAGTGTAAAATTCATATTCCACCATGCCGTAGTGCACTAATAAAGCACCACTGTGGGCATCTACATTTGGCCATGGGTTTTTGACTTTGCCCAGTGATTTTAATAATGGGGGCACCACTTCATAAATATTCCAAACGGTCTTTACCAGGGGATCGTCGGGTAAATGTTTTTTACCAAATTCCATTTGTGCCGTAAAGCGGGGATCTGTTTTGCGCAAAACCGCATGACCGTAACCTGGCACAACTTTTCCTTCAGTCAGCGTTTTCTTTACATATTCTTCTATCTGTTCTTTTGAGGGGGTTTCTACACCCAGTTCCTTCCTCATGTCATATATCCATTTTATAACTTCCTGGTTAGCTAAACCATGCAGTGGACCAGCCAATCCATTCATACCGGCGGCAAAAGAAAGGTAAGGGTCGCTCAGTGCAGAACCTACCAAATGTGTGGTATGTGCGGATACATTACCCCCTTCATGGTCTGCATGAATGGTCATATATAAACGCATCAATTCTTTAAATTCTTCACTATCGTATCCCATCATGTGGGCAAAGTTGCCCGACCAGTCTAATAAGCCATTGGGTTGTATGTGTTCTCCACCTTTATATTTGCGTCTGTATATGTAGGCAGCAACTCTTGGCAAACGGGCTACCAGGTCCATTGCATCATCAAAAGTGGCTTCCCAATAATCCTTTTTGCTCATGCCGGCAGCATACCGTTTGGCAAAACTGCTTTCCGTTTGTAAAGCCATAATGGCAACTACAAATTGTGTCATCGGGTGCGTATTTACGGGCAAAGCTTCGATGGTTGCGAATACATGATTGGGCACATGGCTGCGGCGTTGCCACAAGGCCGTTACATTTTGTACATCGTCTTCAGTGGGCAGTTCGCCCAATAACATCAGGTGAAACAATCCTTCAGGCAGCGTCTCTGTGCCGTTTTTGGCTTTGGGTAATTTTTCTGCCAGTTCGGGAATGGTATAACCTCTAAAACGTATACCTTCCTGGGCATCCAATAAAGAGGTTTCAGAAACAAGGCCCGTTATTCCCCTCATACCCTGGTAAATCTGGCTTAGCGTTACTTCGCCTATTTTTTTATCGCCGTGTTCTTTTAGCAATGCTTTTATTTCTGCACCCACTACATCAGCTTTTGCCTTAAATCTTTCTTTAATATCACCCATAAAATTTTGTTTATATATTGAACATATCATCCTTTTTAAAGACGGCTAAAAGTACAACCCAACTTGATGCTAAACAAAAGTTTTGTAGTAAAGTTTCTAGTTGTATTCATTTAGCCGTATTGAAATTATCCGGTATTTACTTAGGCCATATCATTTTTATTGCGACGAAATGTTTGACAGGTAAGGCTTTCTATTTTTTTTAACCTTGTTTTTCAACAATTCCTTTTGCTAAATTTTCTCCTCCGGAATTTTTGCTGTATTTTTACCCGACTTCACGGATATTTTATTTTTCTATTTTCCGCTGGTCATTACGGATTGAAAAAATTACAATGAAAATTTTGCTGTGTAATGGATGTTTGTTTTGTTGAAAGTTAGCGCAGGTGGCAGATTGAACAACAACAAACATTATTTTATTTTCATCCATCAAATTATGACAAATTCAAAATTGATAATTACATGAAAACGGCCAAGTATATTTTTGTAACCGGTGGGGTTACCTCCTCATTAGGTAAAGGTATTATCGCAGCTTCGCTTGCCAAATTATTGCAGGCAAGAGGATTGAAGGTAACCATCCAAAAATTTGATCCTTACATCAATGTGGATCCCGGTACATTAAACCCCTATGAGCATGGTGAATGTTATGTTACTGAAGATGGCGCAGAAACCGATCTTGATCTTGGGCACTACGAACGTTTCTTAAACATACACACTTCACAGGCAAACAATGTTACTACCGGACGTATATATCAAACTGTAATTAACCAGGAAAGAGAAGGTGCTTATCTTGGAAAGACCGTGCAGGTGGTACCTCATATTACTGATGAGATAAAACGCAGGATGTTACTAATAGGCAACACTGGTGAATATGATATTGTAATTACAGAAATTGGCGGCACCGTAGGTGATATTGAAAGTTTGCCTTTTGTGGAAGCTGTGCGCCAGTTGCAATGGCAGATGGAAGAGGAAGACTGTTTGGTGGTGCACCTTACTTTAATTCCTTATTTAAAAGCTGCGAAAGAATTAAAAACAAAACCAACCCAGCATAGCGTAAAAATGATGAGTGAGAATGGCGTGCATCCGGATATTATTGTTTGCAGAACAGAACGCTCATTAAATTTAGATCTTAGAAAAAAAATAGCGTTATTCTGTAATGTAAAAACAGAAGCAGTGATTGAGGCAATGGATGCCAATTCTATTTACGAAGTTCCTTTAAAAATGCTACAGGAAGGGTTGGATGTAATTACATTGAAGAAGTTACACATCAATGGTTATGCAGCGCCTGAACTTACAAAGTGGAAAGAATTTTTAGATAAATTAAAATACCCTTCGGGCAAAATTAATATTGGCCTTATTGGAAAATACATTGAACTGCAGGATGCCTATAAATCTATCTTAGAATCTTTTGTACATGCCGGTGCAATCAATGAATGCAAAGTAAACATCGTTAATGTACACAGTGAAACTATTACAGAAGATAATGTGCAGGAAAAATTAGGTGGACTTGATGGCTTACTCGTAGCACCAGGCTTTGGTATGCGTGGTATAGAAGGCAAAATTGTTGCAGTGAAATTTGCCCGTGAAAATAAGTTGCCTTTTTTTGGTATTTGCTTAGGAATGCAAATGGCGGCTATTGAATTTGCAAGAAATGTATTGGGATATAAAGATGCCAATAGTACAGAGATGCAGGCTGATACCACAAATCCGGTAATTGACTTGATGGCAGCACAAAAGAAAGTGAAAGCAAAAGGTGGCACCATGCGCCTGGGTGCTTATCCATGCGACCTTAAAGAAGGTACACTGGCATATGCTATTTATGGACAATCTCCCATCAGCGAAAGGCATCGTCATCGCTGGGAATTTAACAATGTCTACCTGGAAGAGTTTGAGAAAGCTGGTATGATCGCCAGTGGAAAAAATCCTGGCACCGGGCTCGTAGAAATTATTGAGTTGCAGAATCACCCTTTCTTTATCGGCGTTCAATACCATCCTGAATTAAAAAGTACGGTAGAAAATCCACAACCAATTTTTGTGAATTTTATAAAGGCAGCCAAGGAATACGCAGATAAAAAATCTTCAGTAAAAAATGCTTTGTTGCAAAGCGAATTGATATAAGTTTTAAATTACTTGGTTGCTGATGTTTGCGTTAAAAATCTTTTTCTCAACAACTCAAACATCAGCAATTCTTTTAATGTTCCTGCCTTGTTAAAATATTTTTCTTCATCGTTTCCCAAAGTCCATCAAAACTTTGACTGGTTCCTTCTTTCCATTCTTTACTAAATAATTTTATTTTTTGGTTGCGTTCTTCTTTTGTGAACTCAAAAAAATTGGTAATAGCATCTTTATCGTTTTGATGTGCCAATGAGTTGTACAATTCTTTCAATTCCTGTTCTTTGGTAATATTGCTTTGAGTAATTTCTTTTTCCATACTTTCCCTAAGCAGTCCTCTTTCATCATAGGTGCCGGAGGGTAATATTGTTTTAGCAACCACCGGCATTAGTTCAATCAGTAGTAAAATAATTATCAGTAAATGATACCTGAATTGCAGAGCAGGATTGCTTTTTATAAAATTATTAAGTGCTTCAATTTGTGTTAAAAAACCGTCATTAAAGTATTCGGTAAAAGCCGATTCTTCTTTTTTTATAGTCTCCTCAATGGTTATAAGTTCATTTTCTACAGTAGTAAGTTTAGGTTGTTGTATGGTTAAGAACTGCGTGTATTCCCCGTCTAATTTTTGGTATTCATTTTTTTTTGCCAGTGCTACAGCTTTTACGCCTACCTTACCCGTACCGCCGCTGCCATCGGTTTCTGATAAAAAATTTTCTCTTGCTTTTGCAACATCTGCGTATTTTGTTACCGCTTCTTTTTGCAGGTTTTCTTTTTCAGTTGTTAAGGCTGCCTTGCGGGATTTATAAAAATCATTCAGCTCCTGGCTTTTTAGGAGTTTCTTTTTTTCATTGTCTAAAGATGTTTGCAGCCTGATCTCTTTTTTAAACATATACAGCAATGCAGGCTGGGCCATAAAAGTACCAATGGTTACAGCCAGCAGCCCACGAAAAAGCAAGGGCACAATCTTATTTTTTGAAAATTTATTGATGCCTTTTATTAATGCCCTGTCAATGGTTAAAATAATAAAGCCCATAAACAATCCCAATGGAATGGCAAGCCAGGTAGTAGTGGCAACAGTACTAAAAAATAAGTCTATGCTAAGGTTGCAAACGCCCAGGTTGCCAGTACGGTCATGCCAATTATTTTATGGCGGTTTCTGTCAACAACCGCATATGATAGCAATTCTTTTTCGGCAGTAAAAAGCCACCATAAAAACGAAGTAAAACGGTTAGGGGTATAGGTTTCTCTTTGAGATAAGGCAATAGTCTTTTCCATTATGATTAAATGACTTTTAATGATTACTTAATAGAATCAATAGCGGAGTTGTGTATGTTGATTGTTGAAGTGGTTGCAAAATACAACTTGATAATAACTATTAACGTTTAAAGGCAAGGTTTAATAATGCCCATCGGTACATTAACACTTCTTTAAATGATGCAGCTAAACTACCACTGTCTTAAACAGTCTATTCACTTATCTTTACATTCATTTTTAAATGCAAGCCATATTAAATTTAATTCAAATGAAAAAACTATTTACTACTGTATTTTTTTTAATGCTAAGTGTTTTATTTTTGTCTGCACAGCAAAAGGGTTTGGGGAACAATGATCCCGAAGCCAAAAAGGTTTTAGATGGGGTAAGTGCAAAATTCAAATCTTTTAAAGGAGTACTAGCAAAATTTTCCTTAAAGATTGAAAACGGTTCGGGTAAAACACTTGGTACCAAAACTGGTATCGTTTATATGAAAGCCAGTAAGTACCGCGTTACCATTACAGGTCAGGAAATTTATTGTGATGGTGTAAATATTTCAACCTACGATAAAAGTACAAACGAAGTAAGTATCACAAAGATTGATCCTTCAGCAAATAGCATTACACCTCAAAAAATATTTACCAATTTTTACGACAAGGATTTTTTGTATAAATTAAATCAGGAGACAACCGTAGCAGGAAAAAAAATTCAGGAGATTGAGTTAACGCCTACCGATAAAAGCAAACCATTTTTTAAAGTATTGGTTTATGTTGATAAAGCTGCACAAACTATTACCAGCACAAAAGTATTTGAAAAAACAGGTAACAAGTACACGTACGCTGTTACAAACATGAATACTACAACATCTATAAATGATGCCCAGTTTGTATTTGATGCAAAAAAATATCCCGGTGTTGAAGTGGTGGACTTAAGGTAAGCATCTCCCTAATTTTAAAAAACTTTTGAAGATGCTTTTGGCTTACTTACGTTTTTAACGAAGCCAAAAATATTTTTATTTCCCCCAACGATAAGTATTGATTCTTAGCCCGGCAAGATCTATCACTCTGTCTATTACCGTTGCTGCAACATCTTCTAAGGTTATTGGCTTACTGTAAAATGATGGTGTTGCAGGACAAATAATACCTCCGGCCAATGTAACGGTTTCCATGTTGCGGATATGAATCAGGTTGTATGGCGTATCTCTTACTACAGCTATCAATTTTCTTCTTTCTTTTAAAATCACATCAGCGGCTCTTGTAATGAGGTCGTTGCTGATACCGCCTGCTATTCTTCCTAATGTTCCCATGCTACAGGGCACAATAATCATGATATCATACTGACCTGAACCGGATGCAAAAGGTGCCATAAAATCTTGCTGTGTATAAAATTTAACCGGGTAATTTTTATAATCATCATTATCCAGTTCAGTTTTCCATACTTCTTTGGCATTTTCTGTCAATATCACCGAGAGTTCGCTCCACTGGTCTTTAGCAGCAAGTAATTTGTCTAATAATACTTTTGAATAAATAGAGCCGCTGGCCCCTGTAATTGCTACAACAATTTTGTGCATTGGTTTGTCGTTAAATTATCGTGTAAGTTATTAAACAATTATTGTATGCAAAAGGTTACCCTTTTTTTAATTATTACGGCTTTATTTTTTACAGCAGTTTCCTTCAGGTCTGTAAAGAAGGATAAAGTGCTATGGCTTACCGTGGCTGAATTACAGGAGGCGTACAGTAAAAACCCAAAACCTATTTTGGTTGATGTGTACACCAGTTGGTGTGGCTGGTGTAAGGTTATGGACAAAGAAACCTACAGCAACGAAAAAGTAGCCGCCTACATCAACGAACATTATTATGCAGTTAAGTTTGATGCAGAGCAAAAAGAAACAGTGCAGTGGGGAGGTAAAAAATATGAATACAACAAGGATAATAAAATAAACGATTTAGCCGTTTATCTGTGCTATGGACAATTAAGTTTTCCAACTACTGTGTTTGTTACAGCATTAAATGCCCAACCAGCGCCATTGGCAGGATACTTAAAAGTAAAGGAAATAGAATCGCCATTAAAATATTTTGGAGAAGGGGCTTATAAAAAACAAAATTTCCCCGAGTTCAATAAATCATTTACTGCCTATTGGTAAAATAATACCGCAGGTAAAGTATAAACTAAGATTTGTTTTTGACAAATGGTTCCGAAACAAGCAGACTTCCGCAGGGAAGTCTGTTTGTTTTGTGGCAATCAGTAAAATCACCAACTCTTTTTAGTTACCTTAAAAATGAGTTTTTTCCTTCCTCGTAATTTTTTTGTTCAATACTCAATTTTTTTATCACCACTAAATTGTAATTTCCATTCTTAATACAATTAATGAACGAAACACCAATACTTCAACGCAGGCTTGGGCTTTTTCATTCCACTGTTCTCAACATGATCGATATGGTAGGCATCGGTCCGTTTGTTACGCTACCAATCGTAATGGGATTAATGGGTGGCATGTTTTTATATGCGTGGATAGCTGGTGCGTTACTGTCGTTGATTGATGCCATGATCTGGAGTGAACTGGGGGCTGCTTATCCTATGGCGGGCGGCAGTTACAATTTTTTAAAAGAAGCTTATGGTAAAAATGGCATGGGCCGCCTGATGAGTTTTTTGTACGTTTGGCAAACCGTTATACAAGCCCCGCTGGTAGCCGCTTCAGCCGCCATAGGGTTTTCACAATACCTCGGCTACCTTGTTGATTTAACCGACTGGCAGGCCAAAGCAGTATCTGGCGCTGTTATCATCTTCGTTACGTTTTTACTCTATAGAAAAATTGACAGCATCAGCAAAATCGGTGTGCTGTTGTGGACAGGTGTATTGCTTACACTTGGCTGGATTATTATTGGAGGTATCGCACATGGTAATTTTTTGCAACCCCTCAAAGACATCAATACTGATTTTAGCTGGAGCCAGCTGGTATCTTTTGTATTTGGACAAGCCTGCGTTAAAACAATTTACAGTTACCTTGGCTACTACAATGTTTGTCATTTGGGTGGCGAAATAAAAGACCCTGGAAAAAATATCCCCCGCAGCATGTTCATCTCTGTGATAGGCATTGCCATTTTATACTTAGCCATGAACATGAGCGTAAGCAGTGTAATTCCCTGGCAGGAAATCAAACACTGGCAGGAAGCCGGGCAAAACAATTTTGTAGTAAGCACATTTTTAGAACGGCTCTACGGACCAACCGCAGCAAAAGTAGGGACTGTAATGATTTTATGGGTGGCACTGTCTTCTCTATTTGCGGTAATGCTGGGATATTCAAGAGTGCCTTATGCGGCGGCGACTGACGGCGCTTTTTTTAAAATATTCGGCAAATTGCATCCCACAAAAAATTTCCCTTATGTTTCGTTGCTGGTATTGGCCGGTCTTGCTTTTGTTTTTAGCTTAACCTTTAAAATGAAACACATTATTGATGGCATATTGGCCATGCGGATAATGGTGCAGTTTATTGGGCAGGCAGCAGGCGTGGTTTTATTGCGTAAAAGAAATGGAACTACCAACCTGCCATACAAAATGCCGCTGTTTCCACTACCTGTACTGTTGGCAATTGCAATGTGG
>Ga0209724_1005080_pt1 | contig 10173 bp, 6 predicted proteins | sample grotaG_FD_184143 | JGI IMG/M metagenome (GOLD analysis project Ga0209724, IMG submission 184143) | Glacier valley bacterial and archeal communities from Borup Fiord, Nunavut, Canada, to study Microbial Dark Matter (Phase II) -... | ecosystem: Environmental > Aquatic > Freshwater > Ice > Glacier ... | reverse complement strand
TTCAGCGTCTTGATCTCGGCCTGTACCGCTTTCAGGTCTATTGTTTCTTCCTGCTCGAAAGTATCCACATAGCGCGGGATGTTCAGATTGTAATCGTTCTCCGCGATCTCGGCATGGCTGGCACAGTGAGCGTACTTCTCGACAGTTTGCCGCGCCTTATACGTTTCAAGGATGCGCTCAATGTCTTGGGGACGCAGCCGGTTCTGATTACTGCCTGGCTCAAAAGCGCGGCTGGCATCGATGAACAGTACCGAGTCATCGGCCTTGTGCCGCTTGAAGATCAGGATCGCGGCAGGGATGCCCGTCCCGAAGAACAGGTTAGCGGGCAGCCCGATCACCGCATCAAGGAGGTTCTCGTCGATCAGCTTCTGCCGGATTGCCCCTTCCGAACTACCCCGAAACAGTACGCCATGTGGAACGATCACACCTACACGCCCGTTCCGCTCCGGGTCGAGGTAGGTTGTCTCGATCATGTGGGTGATAAACGCATAATCGCCCTTGCTCTTGGGTGGCACGCCCCGATGGAAACGCTTATAGGGGTCGGCGCTGGCTTTCTCCGCGCCCCACTTGTCCAAGGAAAACGGCGGATTGGCGACCACCACATTGAAGCGGGTCAGGCCGTTGCCTTCCAATAACATGGGATGTTGGAGGGTGTCACCCCAGGCGATTTGGTCGTGTTTGGTCTGGGTGTTGTGCAGGAACATGTTCATCATGCACAGCGCCCAGGTCGCGCCGTTGGCTTCTTGGCCCCATACGCTGTAGTTGCTGCTGCCCACCTGTCGGGCACACTTGATCAGCAGCGAACCCGATCCACACGCCGGGTCACAAATCCGATCGCCCGGTTGTGGGTCAAGCAGTTTCGCCAGCAGTTCGGAGACTTCCGGCGGCGTGTAGAACTCTCCAGCTTTTTTACCCGCATCACTTGCGAACCGTGCGATCAGGTATTCGTAAGCATTCCCGATAATATCCAGGCTGCCCACCCGTGAGGGACGCAGATTGAGCTTTGGCACATTGAAATCGTTGAGCAGATTCTTGAGCCGTTCGTTGCGCTGTGCCGTCTTTCCGAGCGCCGCCTCGCTGTTGAAGCTGATGTTGCGGAACACCCCATCGAGCTTTTCCTTGTTCTCGCGCTCGATGGCCTCCAGCGCCATATCGATGATCTCGCCCAGGTTCACGGCGTCACGCTGCTCATAGATCGCATAGAAGTCAGCACCTGTCGGGATCAGGAAGCGCTCGAATTGCATCTTACGTGCGACTCGCTCTGGTGCGTCGGGGAATTCCGCCTGGAATCGCTCATAGTCCTCGCGCCACACATCGCTGATGTACTTGAGAAATAGCATCACCAGGATGTAGTTTTTGTAACTACACAGCGGTGACAGGAGAAAGACAAGGCGGGGAATAGGGATTTCCGGCAAAGGCTAGGGTGAGAGCGGTCAAGGCAGGTAAGCCGTTTTTGCGTGCGGTGGATAAATAACTGCGGATGGCACAGAAGGCTTGAGCACTGGCGAAGCGACGAAAGCCACCTGAAATTTTTTGCTGGACTTTGACCATGCGGACATCGCGTTCGGCCAGATTGTTATCGAAGGGTACACTAAAATTGGTGAGGAACGCGAGCACCTGAGCACGGCCCTCGCGCAAGCGGTGGAGGAGGTTCGCGGGAGGCGTGTTTTTGGGGCGACGGGCGGCGGTCATGAGCGGCGGTGGTCCGATTTCATCCTGGGCATCGTTGAGAATGACATCAAAGCGATGGAACAACCACGCCAGTTGTTCGCCCGACAAAGCGGAGTGACCGTTCGTCCGGGCAGTATCGACTGCCGTTTTCATATGGGCTAACCAGTGCCGCAACTTGACCGCCCAGCGGTGCTGAAATTGTTCGGCAATGAAGGTCAACTCGCGGAGATGATGGGCATTGCACAAGGCGTGTTGAACGGCGTACCTGAAGTAGGGTTTCCAGCCATCGTGCACACTCCAACCCTGTCGTTGGTTTAGGATACCCATCGCGTCCATGCCTTCACTACCGCGTTTGCGGTGGATGGTGTAGAGGGTGGCTTGGGTCGTTCCCGCGGAATGCAACCAATGTAAGGTGCCATTGACCCGTGCTCCGGTTTCGTCGAAATGCACCGCTTCTGGCGTTTTGACCAGATACTTTTTGAGGGCTTCCGTGACAGGGGCTACCGTGCGCGCCGTTTCCCAGACGGCATTCAGAATCGTCGCTTCGGACACCGGTTGTCCATACAATCCAGCAACCATTTCCGCCGTCCGTTGTAACGGAATGAATTGCCCGCTATGAAAATAAACCAATTGTGCCCGGAAACGTGGTCCGTACTGGGTTGGCTGCGGTACCTCGGCTGGAAAGGTAGCGCGATTAAGCGCACCACAACCGGGACACGTTTTGCGCTCGGCTTGATGTTCTGTTACCGTCAGCACCACCTCTGGCAACTCAAACACCTGACGCTTGTCCTGGCCACTGACCCCAACTCCACCTAAATCCATTTGGCATCGCCCACAGACTGCTACCGAATGAACCACCACCTCATCTGGTACAGCCACCATGTTCAACGTCTGTCCCACGTGCCCCGCTTGCCCACCGCTCCGTTTCCCACTCCGTTCGCGCTGGCTTCGCTTCTGACCCCGTTTCAGTCCATCCCGCGCTGGCGGCAGGCTACTATTCCCACTGTTCTTGTCAACCGGAGTTTCTAGTGCCCGAATAATCGCATTCAATTCATCGACCAATGCGACTACCGCCGCTTCCCCTTGTTGGTAAGTGGCACGGGTTTCGGATGGGGTTGGCAATTTTCTGGTGGGCATAGCCGCTATTATCCAACCCTTCCACTAATTTACAAGCCTCTCTAGCGACTTTCCTACCCCCTGAGCAGTTACGAACTGGGATCGGCGCGAGGGTGGGCTGTGGCTGTGCAATCTGTCCCGGGGTCAATAGTGGCTGCGAAGGGAGCGCTGTTTCAGTCGCCCAAAAAATCGGAGCGATCGGCATACCGTTTGCACTGCAATCATGTGGCGTCTCCAAGCCAGCAGTAGCGGTCTGTGAAACGATAGGCGTTGGCGTATTTGTCAATGTGGATATCGCGCGAGCGGTTCCCGTTTGCATTGTGGGCGAGACAATCCCTGCTGGGAATGTGGGTCTAGTGGGCGGGAACGGGGGATAAATCGGACAGGGGTAGCGGGAACCAGACGACGGGTCACAAGAGGTCAGAATTCTTAAATTGACGGCCAGTGACGGCCTTCAAACGACCCGAAACCTGCCCTGACGGGGTCTGTTTCGGGTCTCAGGCAGGTGGCAAGGGCATCAGGAGAAAGTCCCTGACGGGCCAGCGTCGTCGGGCGAGACCGGCCGCCATGGCCGGGGTTCGGGCGCGATAGCGGTGCGGTAGCACGGTTGGCAGGCGTAAGCCTTCATGGTAGCGACAAAAGTGATAGTAAGCGCGTCCCCATTCGAGATGAATACGCAAGGCGTGTTCGTTACGAGCGAGCGACCAGGTGCGGCGAGCGAGGGGCGGGATGTGCTCGCGGAGGGTGAGGGTCACGCGTTCAACATAAGCCGTCATGATCTTTCCGGTCAAGCCCATGGCCGTCAAGGCGGTGCGCAGTTGGTCGCGTGTTCCGCACACGGCCAGGGTGAACATCGCCTTGAGCCGGTACCCGGCTTTGACCTTGTGGAGCTGACCGTACAGGAGTCGTGGGTCGACCTGCCAGACCGGCTGGCGACGTCCTATCGGGGGGAGCCAATGCCCGAAATGGGCGGTCAGCGCTTAGTAATACAGCCACAGTCCATCGGTCGTAAAGACGGGCGGTGCCCCCGGTGCCAGGCGCTGCCAGACTTCATGAACAAACAGGTGCGCATCGGCGCTTTTACGCGTACCCAGGCGGATGACCGGGATGATTTTCGTGTGGGAATCGAGTGCTACCCATACAAACACCCGCTCTTTGACCCCGCGCAGCTTCGTGACCAGCTCATCCAGCTGCAAATGCTGACAAACCAGCTTCTGGAATAAGCGCTCATGCGCGCGCTCGGCGTGCTGGGCGGTGCGTGTTAACCAGCGCAGGATCGTCCGTTCATCATGGGCGAAGACGCGGTGTGCCGCCGAGACATCCATCCCTTCGCTGGTCGCGGTCATCACTTCAGACACCCGCCCGACCGGTGTTTTCAGGTCGTACATCGGCGTGTTCCAGCGCCCGCTGACTTTCGTCCCGCACGCCTGACACTTGAAATACTGCACCGTATCCACGCCCTGCCGTTTGCCATCCCCAACCAGTGCGTGTATCGCCCCATCCGTGATGTTGTAATACCGACACCCCGGATTGTTACAAGCATGTCCGTGCGTCTCGATGGTTTTTGGCCGTCCCCGTCCACTGGCCGACTTTCGCCACGCTTCCACTGCTGCGACTAGCGGCGGCGCGCACTGCTTGTGTCCGGCCCGACACGCTGGACAGTCTTTCGGACTGTGCGGATGCCGTTCCCGTTTCTTTGTTCCCGCTGCGCTCAACCCCGCTGTTGCGTGTAACTGCCTCAGCGGCGGCCACACCAGCCAGACCAGCAGACAAACCAGACCACACAGACTCAACTCGATGAGAACGCGATAGATGACCATTGGCATTCGATTTTGGAACGGTTAGAATAACGGCGCAGCCCGAAATTCTACGAAATTTCCCTTGCCACGTCCATCCCGATTTATCCCCCGTTCCCGCCCGCTAGACCGGTGGCGGGCGGACAGTGTCTATGGTGGCGACTACAAAATCCGCAAATTACTGGAAGACCACGACTGCGCCTATGTGCTGACTGTCGCTAAATCGCATAAGGTCTGGTATAGATACGCGCAACTTGCCGTTGAAGCGCTCAGTGCGGCGATTGCAGCCGAGCGTTGGCAACGCTTGAGTTGCGGCGTCGGCGCAAAAGGGGAGCGCCTTTACGATTGGGCGTGGCTATCCCTACCACGTATCTTGGATAATCCGGCTTTCAGGGTTGGCTTGTTGGTACGCCGCAGCCTGGACGACCAGCAACACTGCACCTACTATCTCACCTTTGCACCCGCCACGACCGTCTTGACCACCCTGGTTCAGGTCGCTGGCTCACGCTGGAAAGTTGAAGCGTGTTTTGAACTTGCCAAGCAGGAGGTCGGTCTGGCCGATTATGAAGTGCGCCATTATACGGCTTGGTATCGACACATCACGCTGTCCATGCTCGCCCTTGCCTTTCTGGCCGTGGTGCGCCATGCCCTTACCCTTCACGAACACCCAAAAAAACGACCCGGACGACCATCCTCCCCTCGTTCCGGTCTCGCTACCAGAACTTCGGCGTTTGCTCAACCGTATCGTCTGGGTCGTTCGTCATCTGCCTGAGCAGGTTTGGCGCTGGTCGCTTTGGCGCAGACATAAACAATTCCTTGCCAAACGTGCCCACTTCAAAAAGCGTGGCCTTATTTTAGCTCACTATCTGCGGTTGTAGTACTAGGGCGTGTCTGCAAACTAAAGCCACATCAAAATGCAAGCGATAGTAATCATTGCCAAGTAGTTGACGGCGCGTTTTTCGTAGCGGGTGGCAATCCGACGATTTTGTTTGAGGCGGTTGAAGAAGCGCTCGACCTGATTGCGCCGCCGATAGACATCTTTGTCGAATGGCCCGCGCCGCCGTTGGTTGGATTTGCGGGGAAGCGGGCCACGAATACCGCGCCGTCGCAAAAACGCACGGAAGGCACGCGAACCGTAGGCTTTATCAGCGACAACCCGCTTCGGGCGTTTACGTGGACGACCGTGCGGTTGCTTGACTGCACCCGGTTCGAGTAAGTCCTGAGCAACCGTCGACGCGTGGCATTCGCCCGGCGTAAGCAACACCACCAGCGGTTGCCCATTCCCATCCACGCGCACATGGATTTTGGTAGTCACCCCTCCGCGACTGCGACCGAATGCTTCGCTTGCCGCATCACTTTTTTTGCCCCTGCTGCCTGTTGGTGTGCGCGCACCACGCTCCCCTCAAGCATGTGCAACTCCCACTCCACCGCTCCCGCTTCATCGGCCTGACTGCCCAACACATCCAATACCCGTTGCCACACCCCGGCTTGCACCCACCGATAAAAGCGACTGCTCACCGTACCCACTGTCCCATACCGTTCCGGCAAGTCCCGCCAAGGCGCGCCACTCTTCAGTACCCAGATCATCCCATTCACGACTTGCCGATGATCAATACTCGGTCGTCCCGTCTGTGGTTTTTGAGCCGGCAAGAGCGGTTCTAGTCGTTCCCACTGTTCGTCAGTTAATTCATAGCGTCTCATACTTCCCTTTTACCACTTTGCAGACACGCCCTAGTGAGTTTGCTGCTGGGGATCGTGATTGGCGGTCTGTTGTGGCGCTGGTGGCGAAAACACCGAAAGCAAATACAACGCTGGTGGCAAAAACACGAAGAACGTCTTCCTCAGAAATGGCATCCGAAGTCTGAGAAAGCGTGTTCGCATTGCCAAGCGGGGGTGCAGGTCAGCATCGCGCGGGTGAACCAAGCGGTCACGCCGTATTGCAGCCAGAAACAGAAAAAGGAGCCCATAAACGTCTTTCAACGGACGGGTATGCCTGTCCTTGTCGGGCGTGCGCCTATTTTGGCGTGACCAGTGAGACGCTGCATGCGCTGGTGGGCTACGGCAAAATCGGTAAAAACAACGATATCCAACGGTGGCGCTGCCAGGCCTGTCGAACGACGTTTAGTTGTCGACGCGGGACGGTTTTATACTACTTAAAAAGTGATCCCACTCAGATAGAAACGGTCTTGTGGTTTCTGGCGGAAGGGGTCGATATTTCGGTCTTGGTGCGCTACAGCGGACGCCAAGAAGCGACGCTAAGCCGTTGGTTAGGTCGTGCGGGTCAGCAGGGCAGTGCTTGGCATCGCGTATTATTTCAGGGCTTGCGTTTAGCCCTGGTTCAAATGGACGAACTATGTGTACGCGTACGTGGCATCGATAAGAAGCGTTGGCTGTGGCTGGCTATCGACCCCATCAGTAAAGCATTGCCGTCTTTATATTTAGGGGCGCGCACAGCTGAAGATGCGAATGCCTTGGTGCACGACTTGAAACACCGTTTGTCGCCCGATTGTGTTCCCGCCTTTACCACCGACGGCCTGCGTTCCTACTTCTATGCGTTAACCGCTCATTTTGGCCATTGGGTTAAAACTGCTGAAGACAAGGGTGCGCAGTGGCAAGTCGCGCCAACCCTCTTGTACGGCCAATTGGTGAAACGACGGGAACGGCGTCAGGTGGTCTTCACGACCACACGCATGGTGTTGGGCAACCGGGCGGACTTAACGGCTATCCAAATGGCCAATGGCTTTTCGAAATGTCTTCAAACCGCTTTTATTGAACGAGTGAACTTGACCCTTCGCCAATCGATTGCCCCGTTAACATGCAAAACCTGGTCATTACCCCGTTCTGAAGCACATTTACAGCTTCACCTTGAGTGGTGGCGGGGCTACTATCACTTTCTGCGGCCGCATCAAGGCTTACGACAAACAACACCGGCGATGGCCTTAGGCTTGACCGACCACATCTGGTCTATCCATGAATTCACGCATACCCAGCTGCTTATTTAACCTGGGCCGGAGTCTGTCTGCCGCCAGGCGTTGCCCTGGTAATCCGGCAAGATCTGTCATTTTATAGACGCAATTTTCTTAAAAAATATTTTCCGTGACGAACTTAATGATTACTATGTATATTCAATGCGTTGCCGCGATTTATCCACACTTCCCGTGGGAAGTACCACTGTCGCCCGAATATCTTCACCGTCTAACGTCTGTTTTTTAGGTATCATTGCTATGGGTCTTTTAAACTCGGTTTTGCTTGTAACCTAACCTTACCCCTTTTAGACCCACTTCACGCCTTCCTGACCAATTTTCGATCTACTGAAAACGGCTTTTTATCCCAAGGTACCAGACCAGCACTAAAGTTGCGGTTAGGAACTGGCTTCAAATAGTTCGAGCATACGGGCTTGCACCTGCGGCTTTGGACTGTTCAGATAATAGCGCAGCAGTCCGCCGATGGGCGTATTGTCAATCCGATAATCCCGCAGCAGTTGGACCATCGTCGGTGTAGCACGGGCCGCGTTCGTCTTCGGACGGAAAAACAAGGTGCGAAAAATATGAGTCGCCAACGGTCGCCAGAACGCGGGTGTTTGCGTGCGCACCCGTCTGAAATGGCGCCCCAATTCGCGCTCAAAGCGCTGCGCCACCGCGCTCGTTTGATTGTGGGGCGTTTTATCGAGCAGAATGGTTTCCAGGATCGTATCCCGCAGCAGTTCGATAAAGAGTGCGGCGAGTCCCCGATCGTCGCTAAAGTGCAACACGAAATGAATCAGAATGGCCTCGAATGCCATGAAATTCGCCGACTTGGGATCGGCCAAGCGAGTTTTCAAATACACGCGAAACACGTTCAGGTTGCGATCGGGGAATGCCGCATTCGATTGAACGCCCAGCAGAAACAGGGTCAGCGTGGCGGTTCGCAGATGGAGTGGGATAGCCTCGGCTTCCTTTTGGGCAGCGCGCGCCTCCGCATACAGATAGTGGCCGTCGTCACCGATTTTGTGAATCGTCTCTATACTCGGATCGTCGAACAGGCGGTCGATCAAATAGACACCCGACACGTCCTGTGTGATGTGAGCGACCAACTGCACAGCCAAGCGCATCCGAATCGTCTGGTTCCAATCCGTCGACAGCAAATTGACGAGGGCTTCGGTATGGCGGCGACGAGCGTGGCTCTGCGCAATCTCCAGCAGCCCGTTGGCTAAGCCGAAGCGGACGACGGGGTTGCTATCCCAGGCGAGTGCCACCAACAGATGAAACGGTGAACGGGTATCCGCCGCCGTCGGTTGCGAGAACGGAGCGGTGGTCAGTAGATCACCCACATCTTCGGGCTGACCGAAATCGGCAGTGGGGATCACACGGCTGAGTTGACTCAGCGCAAGCGCCACGGTGGCCCGCACATTGGCCCGCTGATTAGCCGTATTGGGTGGGAAATCGGCACGGCGCGCCGTATGATAGCGATCGAACCAGCGATACAACAGATCGACGCTATAGTTGGCTTGGTGCCAGTCGGCGTTTTCGTCGCGCGGGCTGAGTTGATAGAGCCAGACCAGCGTGCGTGCCACCGCCAGTTGCAGCTGCTCCTCGATCGAATCGCTTTCGACGCCCCCTTCGGCCCAGGCCAACAGCAGATGTTCGGCAGTGCTGTGCTCTTGACTGGCTATGTGGGCGATGCTGGCCGCCAGATTCTCGCGCAGCACATCTTGCCGGGCCAGGTTTTGCGTGCGCGGTTCCAGGTCTGAACCAAAGACATCCAGGATGCGCAAGCGCCCCGAAACCGTTCCGGCAGCGGTCGGTGGTGGACGGTGCGAACGGGTGACAATATCGGCCAACATCGGCAGCGCCTGGATCAGCGCCCGCCGATAACTTTCCAACGCGATCATGACCAGCGCGCGCCGATCCTCATCTTTGCGAAAGCCGATCGTCTGAGCCGTCACGTCGATATAATCGCCTAACCGATTTTGAACGGTCAAGTAATCGATCATGTTGAGCTGCGATTCGCGGATCCGCCAGGCTTCCTGCGTCAGGATTTCATAAATCGCCCAAAACGTTTCGGAGGGCAATGGGCGATTGGGCAAACTGCTGACGAGGCTGATTGCCAACACCAGGTAACGCTCTTCCGGCACCAAGCCAATGAACCAGCGCAGCAGCCGATTCCGGGTATCTTTCAGTTCATCGAGGCTGTCGTGTGTCAGCGCCGCCGGGTCTTCGCTGCCAGCCAACCGATTGACAAACGCCTGGATGCGCCCTGGTGAACCGAGATACTGGGCAACGGCGTCGATCGTCCAATCCACATCATGCAGGTGGGTCGCCGCCGTGATCGACCGATCGGTCACAATGCCGACTGCTTGCAAGCGATCCTGCTGTGCGTTGATCGCGTGGACGAGGCGGGCGGTTAAATCGGCGGGCGTATACGGCGAATGAGCCGCCGACAGCGCGAAAAACTGATCGCGCAGATTGGCGCTCAAACGGTTAGCGCGTTGATTGAGGCCATCCTGATCGATGGTCATGATCACGAAGCACTGGGCAGCGCTGGCCGCCCGCGTCAGCCCCTCAAGCTGAGTATCCGTGAAAGTCGCGTCTACACCAATCGCCAGCACGAC
>Ga0209724_1005076_pt1 | contig 10177 bp, 7 predicted proteins | sample grotaG_FD_184143 | JGI IMG/M metagenome (GOLD analysis project Ga0209724, IMG submission 184143) | Glacier valley bacterial and archeal communities from Borup Fiord, Nunavut, Canada, to study Microbial Dark Matter (Phase II) -... | ecosystem: Environmental > Aquatic > Freshwater > Ice > Glacier ... | reverse complement strand
CTGCTCTGGCAGGATGTTGCTTTTGGTAGTGAAGGCCCGTAGCCCCACTATTGTGCAGACGCTCTGTACGTCCCAGCCCTCGCGCAGCATCATCACGCTGACGACGGCCACACACTTGTCGCCCGGATGATCGAGGTTGTTGCTGCGCTGGCGCAGCTTGCGTAGCTCGTTCTCGTTAGCAGCGGTCTCCGACAGTTCGCCGTTGGCTTTGGTGTGGATCACCAACACGGTGTCGCTGCCCTCGAACTCAGGATAGCGTTTTTGCAGGTATTCGCCCACGTCGTCGGCGTGGTCGGTGGTGTCGGTCATGATGAACAGCACTGCCTTGCGTCCGCTGGGGCTGACCCGCGCCTGCGCCTTCTGCCACTCGCGGTAGCCGAGGTCTATGTAGTCGCGGTGTTCCTCGGCGTAGTTGTTGCTGGTGGTGATGCGCAGCTTGTTGCGCGACTCCGCGTCGGGCAGCACCGGCTTCTTGACCACGCATTGGTGGATCGCCTCAACCAGCGGGTAGTCGCTGACCGTCTCGAAGAAGATGCTACCGTTGGTGTGCTTGGGCGTGGCGGTCAGGTCGAACTGGGCGGCCTGCGCCTGCTGTTGGGCCGGGGTGAGGCGGTGGTCTATGCCGAAGTAGTGTTGCCGCTCGTAATGGCCGAGGTTGAGTATCTCGAAGCTGCGGTAGGGCTGCTGCTGCTCCTTGAGTTGGCGTTGCACGCCGATCAGCCGCTTACGCGTCGTGTGGATGGCGAAGCGTCCGAGGTCGCAGCCCAGCCAGCGGCGGCCCAGCCTCTCAGCGACGGCCAGCGTGGTGCCGCTACCGCAGAAGAAGTCGGCCACGAGGTCGCCGGGGTTGCTGCTGGCTTTGATGATCCGTTCTAGCAGGGCTTCGGGCTTTTGGGTGGGGTAGCCCGATCCACCCTTCATAGTTCCGCAATCATCCCACATATCTTGTAGAACTTGCCCTTCATTCTCGTCAAGGAAGCCAACCTTGCATCTAGCTGCACCCACTTCAGGGTTTCTTAGATAGTATTTACCCGTTTTCAGCCCTGCTTCAAGACCTTCAAGGCTGTCACCCCATGACCTGCCCTTTGATGGCCTAGCCCCTCTCCACTCAAACTGCCTATTCGGATTGGCTGATGGTACTGTTACATCGTTCAGCTTAAGTCTTCGGCCTTCAAGTCCTTCAACATAAGGAACTGTGCGGCCATCTTGAAGCATAACAAGCGAGTATTCTTTCAAAGCCGATTCCGACAACTCACCACGCACGCTACCCAAGTTTAGAGTGTATGTGTCGCCTTTGACATAGTAGAGAATAGTATCAGTAACGCTTCCAAACTTCTTCCTTACGTTGTTGTGGGGGTCTGTTCTTCGCCAGCTAATTTGGTTCTGCAAGTTATCCGGCCCAAATACTTGATCCATAGCCAGCCGAACCGCACTGTTCACCCGCCAATCGCAATGCACATAGAGGCTACCGTCGTCGGCGAGGAGGCTGTGCATCAACTTGAGCCGCTCGTAGATCATGGCGAGGTAGGAGTCCACGCCGCGCCCCCACGTGTCGCGGTAGGCAATCTCCTCAAGGACGGACGGCTCTTTGGTCAGCGTCTCGCCGCCGACCTCAATATCCACGCTGAAGTCGGCCCCGACATCGAAGGGCGGGTCAATGTAGATCAGCTTGAGGCCACCGGCGGCCTCGATCTCGCGGCGGAGCGGGCCGTTCGCGAGCGAGGAGAGGACGAGGCGGTTGTCTCCCCAAACGAGCTTGTTGACCCAGCCACCGGACTGCCTGCGACGGTCGTCAAGGGCAAAGAGGCCGATCTGCTGGGCAACCCCCTCGCGGCGCGGTTCGTCAATCTGCTCGATAGACTGGAAGGGGAGGATAGCGGTGGTGACTTCGCTGCTCTTGCCCTGCCAGACAAGCTCGACCTCCGGCACATCCTCAAAGAGGGAGAGGCGGTAGCGGTTGGGGAGGGGCTGGTTGTTGTCCAGCAGCCGCTTGATTTCGGCCTTCTGCTCGTCGGTCAGGTGGGTAGCCATGTATGTGCGCTCCTCAGCAAGTGTAGTAGGGGCTGATTATAGCACAAGCAGGCGCGGCGTGCCTCCCTGCCGCAACCCGGCCAATGCCCACTCCACCACTTCACGGCTGATCAGCCGCTCTTTGTCGCTCACCACTCTGTTCACTCCCTGGTAATGTGCTACCATCATACTACTGGAGCGCAAACCTCGCTGGTGAACTCGGCGCGGATGGGCTATAGTGCTTGTGCTAGCCAGGGGCAAGCGGGTATGGTCTCGACACCACTCTACCGTACCGCCTGCCCCTGGCTTTCTTTGCGCCCAGGATACGCCCGCTCTTGAACCTGTACGCGCAGCCTGCTCGTTGCGAACTGGTGGGCCACCGCAGCCGGGTCAGCTCAGCCGCGTCCCAACCTGGGTAAAGCTCAACCGCACCGCCCGCCCGTAGACGCTAGCCAGCAGTGCCGCAATCTGCTCACCCCACCGCTCGGCCAGCACCTTTGGCACGTTGCCGCTCGGCTGCCGCAGCAGCCAACAGTCGCCGTCGCGTCCTACCAGCCGTACCTGGGCCAGCCAGCTATGCCAAAGGTCGTTGCCGACCAGATGCCGCAAGTCGTCAGCGGCAGCCACCCAGACCTGCTCCATCCAGGCCGTCGGTAGCTGATCCAGCGCGGCGGCGAGGGCTGGCTCTGGCTTGGCTGGTTGCTGTGCCAACTGCTTAGTAGCCTCGGCAGCGAAGTTGATCGGCTCGTCACCGGGGCGGGGATGCTCAAAGCTTAGCTGCACATCGGCACCCAGATGTTCTGCCAGCAAGGCCAGCAGCAGCGGGGCAAAGCTGGCGGCTTGCTCCAGCGGCACGCGGCTGGGTAGTACCAGCAGGGCTGTCTGTGCATCAGGACAGGCGAGAAAAGCGTCCTTGAAGCACAGGTAGGCTCCCTGTTCCTCCCCAGCTTGCAGGCGGTCAAGCACGATCAGCCAGATCACCAGCGTCGGCTGGTCTACGCCGTAGCGGGTCAGCAACCTGCGTGCTTCTTCCTCTTGCCTCTTGCGCTGCTCGGCTAGCCAGTTGGTGGCAGGCTGAGTGGCACGCGGCGGTTCGTCCCCAGCCCGCAGCTTCGCCAGCACGAATCCGGCTGGGCTGGTGATCCCCTTCGCGTTGCGGGTGTACTTCAGCCAACCGCTCACCGCCTCTGCACTGTACGTAAGTACAAGCTGCTGGGCCACCCTGCGCTGCACGCCGATGGCGGTAAGCTGCTGGGCGGTGGCCTGCTGGGCAGTGGTAAGGGTTGTTGGGTGGGGGATTTGTGTACTGGATGCTAGTGCTGGTTGGGTCGCTGGTTGCTCGGCCAACGTTTCAGCAGGATCATCCACAACCAGCCCAGCAACACCAGCCTGTTTGTTTGTTCTCTTAGTTCTGAGTCTATCGTTCTGTATTTGGGTGGCATGGATGCCACCCCTAAGCGGTTCAGACCCAGCACCCGCGCCACCCCTGCCATCAGATAGCGGCACATGAGGGGTGGCACGGGTGCCACCCCTACTCCGCCCAGCAGCGTCGGCCAGCGGTAGTGTCTGCGCCTCAAAGCCAGCTATTTGCCCCCGTAGCGGCAGCAGCAAGAGTACATAGGTATTGGGATCGTACTGGCCGCGCCCCGGCAAGGTGGTGACGATGCCGATGCGCTCGAACTCGCGGATGTAGCGATGCACGGTGTCAGCGGAGTAGCCGGAGAGTTTGGCGAGATGAGCGTTAGCAGCACGAGCGCAAGTAGGGGTGCGCTGGTCGGAGGCGACCTCGGTCAAGGCCATGTAGATGCTGCGGGCGGTGCCGAGGACGAGGCCGGGCTGCTGGGGGATGTGGCTGGCAAGTCGCTTGACGGCGAGCTTCTGCTGCCAGAGGTAGCGGCGGCCCAACCGCTGATGCACCGCTTCGCCTATGTCGGCAGCGACCTGCAAGATATGTTCGGAGTTGACGCGCAGCGCATCCAGCAGGTGACCAGTCTCGCCAACGCCTACTTCGACAGTGGCAACGCCAAGACGACGATAGTGACCCTGGCCGCTACCCCCGACGGCGTGCTGGTTGCGGCAGAGACGGTCAAGGACTTCCAGTTGCAGATCGGCGACCAGATCAACCTGCGGCTCCAGAGCGCGAAGGATCAGCAGTACCACATCGTCTCCTTCCACTTCCTGGGTATCGTGCGCGAGTTCCCGACCGCGCCGAAGGACTCGTTCCTGGTTGCCAACGCCAGCTACCTGGCCCAGCAAACGGGCAACCCTGCTGCCGAGGTAGTATTGCTGCGAGCGAAGGCTGACGCGCCGACGCTGGCTGGTATCGTGCGTCCGCTGGTCGCCAACCTGCCGGGAGTGCGGGTCAGCGACCTGGAACAGACCGCCCGCACGATCAGTTCGAGCCTGACGGCGGTTGACCTGCGTGGGCTGACGCTGCTGGAACTGAGCTTTGCGGTGCTGCTGCTCGTCGGGGCAAGCGGGCTGGTGCTGGCTCTAGGGTTGACCGAGCGGCGGCGCAGCTCCGCCATCCTCTCGGCGTTGGGGGCAAAGCAGGGGCAGATTGCAGCATTCTTCTGGAGCGAGGGCTTGCTGCTCAACATCGGCGGTGGCTTGGCAGGGTTGCTGCTCGGCTTGGGGCTGGCCCAGATGCTGGTCAAGGTGCTGACTGGCGTATTCGACCCCGCCCCAGAAGGCTTGAGCCTGCCAGTGGGCTACCTACTAGTATTGCTCCTGGCAATAGCACTTGCCACCGCCAGCGTAGTACTGCTCATGCGGCGGCTGGCCCGGCAGCACGTGACTGAGGTGCTGCGTGACACGTAAAAGCCAACTCAAGGCTTTAGCTGCCTACGTGTAGTTGGAGCTTGTCGCAGCTATGTGTGGTGCTGCGGCGTAGATGTGGAGCAACGTATCTCGTCTTCCGGCGCGGCAGCGTCGCTGGGGTGGCACAACTTAAGTGCGACAAAGCGGCGTGCAGTTTGGATGTGGTCAGCAGCTAACCTTGTTCAGCGGGTAGCCTTACGGCACCTACGCTAAGAAGCTGCTGATCACAATGATCAAGCCAACCCGCAACCAGTCGAGTGCGGGCAGTGAGTACCTCTGCCGACCGACGACTAAGCGACAGAGCGCAGAGTTGGTGACGTTACCTATAGATGATAGCGATAAGCTGCGTTAACTTTACCTTGCAACCTCCTCAGCAGGGTACCGCTTAAGGTAGCAGGCTAATGGTTCGTCGTACCACCTTGCTCAACTCGCCACGCTTGCCGAAGTCGTTAGGCCGGAAGCAGAGTGGCCCGCTGGTCCTAGAGCAGGCTGCGCCACTGATGATCCCCTCGTGTACCAACGTCTCGATCGCCTGGTAGCCAAAGCTGCCAGCTGGCATGTCCTGGAAGCTGGCGGTGGTTGGGGTTAGTAGCGCGTAGTGACGAGCGCACTGGGTGATAGCCGCTACCTAAGCGCGGCTGACTGGCTCATTAGGTCGGTAGCATAGCCCTGCACAGCAAGACCGCCATGCTGCTCTCAGTAGGTGCGGAACTTGCCGCTCAACGTCTTACCTGTTGCGGCAAACGTGTAAGGATTGTCCTGACTCACGTACTGATTAGGTGTGCCGTTAGGATACTTCTGCTTATAGCTTTGCACCCCGAGCAAGGTGATCAGTATGTCGTTCGGTGGTTGGTCTTCTGAGTGGTACTCGAACATGGCCCGCGCGAAGTACTGAGTGACATACACCTTCTGATCCACTGGAGAAGGCTCACTCAATTCCTCGGTCAGCGGGTAGCCAAATTGGGTCAAGCCACCATGTTGCTGCCAATAGGCCAGGAAGCGACCTTGCACGGTGCAGCTAGTCTCTGAAAAGTAGCGGCTGCTGGGTTGCGCAAGGGTGCTGCTGCTACTCAACAAGGTAGTCAGCATTACCAGCAGGATTGCTGGTTTGAGCTTGCTGATGGTAGCTCCTCCTTCGTCGTTAGAAGTTGTACGCGCTCCACACGCCGTTCTGGTAGTGCAGGATCGTGCCTGCATCACCAACGGCCCAACCTTCGTTGGCGGATGTCATCTTAATCCCATTAAGCGCACTCTTAGTTGGACTGGGGTACTGCATCCAGTGCTGTCCGTCATAGTGGATGATTACACCCAGGCCACCGACTGCCCAAAGGTTGTCCCCTGCAACACCATCAACATTATTGAGGAACACAGGGAAGTTGTCAGGCACTGGCTGCCAGCTATTACCGTCGTAATGGTAAATCACGCTGTAGCTGCCACTTGTACCAGGTGTGTTACTGCCCCCAACCGCCCAACCATCTACATTGGATATTAGCTTGATACCATGGAAGATGGGCAGGACACTCGCACGCGGACCAAGCGACTGCACTCTTGTCCACTTGCCAGTGCCGCTATAGTGGCTGAAAGCACTATAATCTACTATCCAACCTTCGTTGTCGCTTAGCATATCTATTCTACCTGCCAGACTGATCGGCAGATCAAGATAGTAGTGTTGGAACTGCCAAGTACCGTCGCTGTAGTACGCAGGACCGCCACGGTCGCCTATCGCTACCGCCCAGGCTTGGTTGGCTGAGATCATCTTCACCTGGCTGGTGAAGAAGTGCACATCTTTGTCCTCTTGCCATTGACCATCATGATAATGTACCAAGTTGCTGAGGCTGCCTCCAGCCCAGCCTTCATCTTTTGTACCCAAGCTGACCGTGTCAAGGTTGCCCCCGGCTCGTGCGGCCAGGAACCAACGTTTAGCCTGGTAGTGCAAGATTGCACCTTTGTCGCCAACCGCCCAACCTTCGTCAGGCGAAACCATGTCTAGAGCATGAAGGTTGATGGTACCCACTCTTGCTGCATAATGGGTGCTGCCAAGCTGACTAAGTAGCACCTCGTAGCCACTACCAGCATATTCAGGATGGTACTCGAACACGGCCCGCTCGAAGTATTGCACTTGGTAGCTCTTGCCATCAGCGGCTATCTCACTGAACTCGTCACTGATGGGGTAGCCCTGCACATCTAGTCCGCCATGTGCCTCCCAGTAGGCACGGAACTTGCCACCCAACGTCTTGCCACTCTGAGCGAAATAGTATGGCTGGTCGCTGCTGGTGCGTTGGTTGGAGGCACCTTGTGGATACTTCTGCTGGTAACTCTGCATCCCCAATAGGCTGAGTTGAACGTCATTGGGTGGTTGGTTTTCTGGATGTAGCTCAAAGACTGCTCGCTCAAAGTATTGAGTAAGATAAACCTTACTATTTAGAGAAGATTGATCGTTAAGAGCTTCGCTCAACGGATAGCCGAACTGAGCAAGCCCGCCATGTTCTTGCCAGTAGCCAAGAAAGCGACCTTGTACCGTGCAGCCAGTCTCAGCAAATGCTCGAAAGTCGTTCTTCAAGCTAGCACTACTCAGTGCAACAGCAATGAGGGAGAGTACCACCAACATTTTGAGCAGTCTCATAAAGTAGCTCCTAGCTTCGGTTTATGGGTTTGACTGCTGATAGTAGGTAAACCAGTTTGTTGGTGTTCCTTGCTGGTTCACCCCGTCTGCATAAGGCCCACCGCTACCATAGATAATCCAAACAGTTACCGATTCTGCATTGTGGCGTTGGCTACTGCGCAGAAAGTAGTCAAGATCCTGCTCAAAGCGGTGTGGTAGTCCATCGGTGGATTTACAATTGTCTGGTGTAGGGTAGTTCACAGGAGTGGGCCAAGTGCTATCCTGCCCATTGAACTGAAAGCCATTGGGTGTTGGGGTAAAGTAGCTATTGCAGATGCCCATTGCTCCTGGCTCCCAGCCAAACTCCACGATTTGAGACTTGAGGTCGCCACTGACATCCATTCTCGACTTTAGAGTTGGACCGAAGCTGATGTCAAAAGTTCGGTTGCGTAGGTGTCCGTAACTAGCACCAGGGATCGGTGAGAGAGTGTCCACACCTTGAGGGTCGCCATTGCGGGCTGGATGAGGGTAAACGTTGTAGCTGACGTTTTGGTAGGTGTTGATCATAGCCGTCATGTAGTCATACATATAAGTTGGCCCATTAGGATCCATCGGTGGCGACCAAAGCGTAAGGCTATGATCATTGATTCTGGCCTTGATATCACTGGGCATACTTTCCCATAGTTGCTTGTAATAAGCACTGATGGCAACATATAGATGGATGTCAGACTGACCATCCCAGTTGTAAAAGCGTTTTGCTCCGCACCAAGCGCAGTGATGGCAGTGCTGTAGTTTCGACAGCCAGCCATCGCCACCGTTATTAGGCTCGTTGCCAACGATAAAGTTGGCTATCCATCCATTTACAAACTGAGTTTGAGAGTCCTTTTGATTAAGGAACGTTGCTATTGCATTTGCCAGTTCGGTCGGTCCTGGCGCATTGGCTTTAGAAAGTAGGTCAGCTTCTTCTTCAGTTGGTAGGCTAACAGGTACTTGAACGGGGAAAAAGCCATGGTCGAAGCCTGGCTGAAGGCGAACAATTACTTTGCCCTTGTTAGCTTGGAAGAGCAAAGCGACGTTCTTTGCGGCTGGCCCCCAAGCTGGGTCGTTTGATCCGGGGGTGGCACCCTGAAAATCGGCGTGAGTAGGATTGTTCAGTTGCCCGCTAAGTAGCAGAATTGAGCCGAAGTAGGGATTTTGGTTGTTCGGATTGCTGGCACCGAGTGCATCTACCACTGCATGGCCGCTACCCCATGAACCATTAGGGCCAAAGATGCCTTTGTACACATGGTAGCCTGCCAGAGTAGTAGGCTCCCCTGTGACGCTGGCACTTTCTCTCTGGCTACGCTGGCGAGCTTGAGCGTCAAGAGCCGCCTGGCGACTGGGTGCTGTAGCAAAGGCATTACTCAGCGAGGTGCTGGCAACAAGGCCGCCTCCTTTGCTGACGCTGCCATCGCTCTGCCAGATCAGCCGATCACCAACCACTGTTGCCCCCAGCTCGCTCTTAACGTCGCTGACTAGTGGCACTGGCTTAAGCGTGTTGAGGCCCGTACCCCAAAGGTCGAACACTCCGGTAGCTGGGTTGATCTCGCTCCAGACCAATGTGTTGCTACTGACAAATGGACTCTTAATCTCACCTTGAGCAACGACCAGAGAGTTGCTGGTTTCCAAGTTGCGCAGATGAAGTTGAGCATCCGTCCAGACTAGGTTATGTCCATCAACAGCGTACTGCGTACTCGCGTCGCCCTGTGCAACTAGGCCGATGCTCTTACCATCACTAAGTTTGTAGGCGTAAAGCTGCTTAGCGAGGCTACCACCGGCACTCTGGCCGACTGTCGCTTCGGCCCATACCAGGTACTGGTCACTCAACACAGGACGGTCGAACGAAACCTTGCTGTTGATCCCCGCGCTCCTAACCTTCGAGAGCTTACCACTGCTCAGACTCTTGAGCACAACAGCGATGCTCGTATCGTCCATCTCGAGCCAGGCCACATAATTGCCACTGACCGTAGGATGAGCCTGGTCATTAGAGTTACGTGTGCTTGTGTTTGCAGCAACGGCAAAGACCTTGTCGGTTGTCAAATCTTTAGCCATAATCTCGCGGTCACAGATTACACAATCGGCTGCGGTTTGCTGCCAGACTGCCATGGAGCCAGAGATGGCAGGCTCAGATTGCGCTCCTGGGGCGTTAGAGACCGCAATTGGCTTACCAGTTTGGATGTCCAGGCCCATGATGTCAGAGCTGTCGAACAGATCGTTGACTTCCGGCTTGAGCGACCGCTCTCGTTCCGTCCACACTAGGTAGCGATCAGAGGCATGGGGGTCGAGTTGCTCACGTACCGACTCCACGTGGGGACCAGAGTAGCTGATGGGCTGGTGCTGCTGTGGCCGAGCCACTACATCGATCTGCTGTGGCGGCATCGCTACGGCAGTGGGGCCAGCCTGAGAAGCAGGTGCGTTGGTCAGCAGGATGCTGGCAAATAGGCCCACCAGCACTATAGCCACTATCAGCGTATTGAGCTTACCTGTCATCCTCATCACTGTACTCCTTTGTGCGATCCTGCTCCACGCGCCGCCTCTGGCAGCACTTACCCTTACGTAACTCCTACGCCCAGCACACCTCACCATGTGATGCTGGTTGCCTCTCTACACAACAAGCTAGTCGGCACTACCAGGAGGATCGTGAGTTTGAGCTTGCTCATCATAGCTACTCCTTCGCTGTTAGAAGCTGTACAAGCTCCACACGCC
>Ga0209724_1005074_pt1 | contig 10179 bp, 12 predicted proteins | sample grotaG_FD_184143 | JGI IMG/M metagenome (GOLD analysis project Ga0209724, IMG submission 184143) | Glacier valley bacterial and archeal communities from Borup Fiord, Nunavut, Canada, to study Microbial Dark Matter (Phase II) -... | ecosystem: Environmental > Aquatic > Freshwater > Ice > Glacier ... | reverse complement strand
GAAGCGGATAGCGGCGTGACCCACGCCACGTGGGCGGCTAGCGCGGCACCCTGAGCCATGACATACCGCGCAGCTCGAGGCAGATGCTGTCGGGCTCCTCGACCACCACCATGAGCACGTCGTCGCAGTGGCCGCAGCGCACAACATAGCCGGTGGGGTCGGGATAGACCCGTGCTCGAGCGAGTTCCGAGACGTCACCGCAACCGAGACAGCGTGCCGTCGCCAAAGTGAGGTCCGCGGAGAAGAGCTCGGAGAGCGGTCCTGCGAGGGAATTGCCGTCGACGGGTTCGGGCATCAGGCCCCTCCGAATCGTTCGGTCTTCACGCGCTGCGGATCGTGGCCGAGGGCGACGAGGTCGTTCGCCACGGTCTCGACGAAACCGGTCGGCCCGCAGACGAAGATCGCCGGGGAGAGCGGGGCCGCGAAGGCGTATTCCGCGAGATCGGCGAGTGCGATTCGGCCAGCCCGACGGGGCCATCCGTCCGGCGCGCTCCGGGTATAGACCCAGGTGACGTCGAGGTGGGCCGTGGGCGTCTCCAGCTCGGAACGGAAGAACGCGTCATCCGGAGTGCGCACCGAGTAGAGCAGCCGGAACGGGGCGGTGCTGCCCGACGCGGTGTGTGACCGGATCATCGCCATCAGCGGCACGATTCCGGAGCCCCCGCCGATCAGCTGCACCGGCTCGGTCTGCGTCGGCCGCCAGACGAACCAGCCGCCGAGCGGACCGCGCAGCTCGACCTCGTCTCCCGGCAGCAGGTCGTCGACGAGATAGGGCGAGACCTCACCGGTGGGGAAGCGGTCCACCGCGAGTTGCACCCGGTCAGACTGCCCTGCCGAAGCAATCGAATACGAGCGCACAGCCTGGTAGCCGTCCGGTGCGGTCAGACGCACATCCGCGTGCTGCCCGGCGATATTGCCGCCCCAGCCCGGCACGTCGAGCACGATGCTGCGTGCGGTGGGTGTCTCAGTGGTGGTCGAGACGACCACGCCCACATGCCAGAGTCCGACCCGGTGCGGTGGCGCATCCCGGGTCTCGCGCTCGCTCACCAATAGCGCTGCTCGAGCCATGGGTCACCGTACATGTTGTAGCCGTTCTGCTCCCAGAACCCCGGCTCGTCGGTGGGCATCATTTCGAGAGAGCGGATCCACTTGGCGCTCTTCCAGAAGTAGAGGTGCGGGATGAGCAGTCGCGCCGGTCCGCCGTGTTCCGGATCGAGCGGCTCGCCGTCGAACTCGAAGGCGATCCACGCCTTGCCTCCGAGCAGGTCCTCGAGTGGCAGGTTCGTCGTGTACCCACCGTAGGAGTGCGCCATGACGTACCGGTCGCTGGTTGAGACATCCGCGAACAGGGTGTCGAGCGAGACCCCCCGCCAGCTCGTGCCGAACTTCGACCAGCGGGTGACGCAGTGGATATCGGTGTCGATGTCCTCGATCGGCAGGGCGTGCAGCTCCTCCCAGCTCCAGGTATGGAGGGTGGAATCGTCCGTTCGGATGCCGAACTTCCAGTCCGCGGTGTCGATGTCGGGGGTGGGGCCGGCTGACAGCACCGGGAAGTCCGCGGTGAGGTATTGGCCGGGAGGAAGCTCGGGATTGTGTTCGCGACTGCGGCCGGTGAAACCGCGAGAGATGACAGCCATGAGATGCTCCTTCGGTTGATCCCAGACTACCGATCGTTACTGCTCGCGGTCGAGGCCGCCCATCCGTTCCAGCACCGCGTGTACCAGCTCGATCTCCGCATCCGGGGTGATGTGATGGTTGAGATAGATCCCCTCGAGCCAGGAGAGCACCTCGTTGCGCTCGAGTGCCACGGCCGACCAGTCGACGCCCTTCTCGGCGGATGTCACGGGCTCGCCCGATGCCGGGTCGAGCCAAGCGCGCGCGATCGTGCGGTCGGGGGTCGCGCCATCCACCGGATTCCATAGCAGGGCGATCGGATGGTTCTCGCCGTCGACATGGTCCTGGCTGACGCTGCCGGATCCGAGCCACGGAAGGGTAAGGATCTCGCCCTCGATCTCCACCTCGATGAGGTCGAGCTGCGCGGGCTCGGTCTCGCAGACGTACAGGGGATAGCCCTCCTCGTGCCACGCAGCGGCCTCCTCGATGTCTTCCATGAGCTCGGGCATCCGCTCGAAGAAGTTGCCGGCGAGGGCGGTGGACCACTCGAGCAGCACGGCCGTGTCGGCATCATTCCACGGGCTGTTCTCGCTCGTTTCGCCGCCCGGACTGTGGAAGTGGTGCTCGGCACCGGAGTTCCCGAGGTCGAGGTGAAGCTGCCCGTCGTCGTATCCGACATAGAGGGAGACCACGTTCTCATCGTCCTGCCACTCGGCAAAGATCTCCGGCTCGCGCAACGCCGGCGGCAGGGAGATCTTCGCCGCACGCTTGTCACCGAGGTCGAAGACCGCCTGGAAGATGGAGTTCGGCAGTCGCAGCGTTTCGTCGGGCATGTCCATACTCTTTCATGCCTCCCGGGTGATCGCTTCAGCAGCCCGTGAGTTGGGCCAGGGCTGCAGGCGCAAGCGGTGGCGGAAGAGCGGTCTCTTGGCGCAGAATCTGCTCCCACTCGGTCACGTAGGCTCAATACATGACTCCTGTTGCGCTCGGCATCCCCGCGATCCGGCGCGACCCCGCTGCGCTTCCGCCGACTGTCGGGCGACCGGATGATTCTGGCCTCATCGACACCTTCGGCCGCACCGCACGTGACCTCCGCATCTCGATCACCGAGAAGTGTTCGCTGCGCTGCACCTACTGCATGCCGGAGGAGGGGCTTCCGGCGATCGCACGTGACGACCTCCTGACGGCCACGGAGATCGCGCGCCTCGTCGGCATCGCCGTGCGCGACCTCGGGGTGCACGACATTCGTTTCACCGGTGGCGAACCGCTCATGCGGAAAGACCTGGCGGAGATCATCCGCCGGTCGTCGGCCGTCGCCGGGCTTCCGGGGGGTGGGATGGCGTCGATCTCGATGACGACCAATGCCATCGGGCTGGACCATCGCATCCACGAGCTGGTGGAGGCCGGCCTCACCCGCATAAATATCTCCCTCGACACAGTGGACCGCGATCACTTCGCCCGGCTCACCCGGCGCGACCGGCTGCCGTCGGTGTTCGCGGGAATCCAGGCCGCGAAGGATGCCGGGCTCACGCCGCTCAAAATCAACGCGGTGCTCATGCGCGACACCCTCGCGGGGGCGGCGGACCTGCTCGAGTGGTGCCTCGCGAACGACGTGCTACTGCGTTTTATCGAACAGATGCCGCTCGATGCCGATGAGGCCTGGGCGCGCGACAATATGGTGGATGCCGCGGAGCTACTCGACGTGCTCGGGGCGCGTTTCACCCTCAGCCAGCCACACCGCGATGACCCCTCGGCGCCCGCGGAGGAGTGGACCGTGGATGGCGGCCCGGCCACCGTCGGCATCATCGCTTCGGTGACCCGCTCGTTCTGCGAGGCCTGCGACCGCACCCGCGTGACGGCAGAGGGTACCGTGCGCTCCTGCCTGTTCGGTGACGACGAGACCGACCTGCGGGCACTGTTGCGTAACGGATCCGACGACGCCACGATCGCCCACTGGTGGCGTGCCGCCCAGTGGGGCAAGCAGTCCGGGCACGGCATGGACCGGGCCGACTTCGTGCGTCCGCAGCGCAGCATGGGCGCCATCGGTGGCTGAGGCATCCCAAGTCCTGGTTCGCTATTTCGCTTCCGCGGCCGAGGCGGCCGGACGTGAGGAAGAACTGCTTCCCGCTGTCGCGACGGTCGGGCAATTGCGCACGGTACTCGTGGAACAGTACGGCGAGGCGATGGCCCGGGTGCTGGCATCCGGATCGTTCCTCGTCGACGGTGTGGTCAGCCGAGACGATGCGCGGACAGTCGGCGCACGCGTCGACGTGCTGCCGCCCTTCGCCGGAGGCTGATCCCCGGCGTCAGTGGTCGGCTCTCGACGACATCGACAACCGCGCTACTCGTTGACGAGCACGGGCACGCCGACCGAGGCGGAAACCGCACGTCCGACGAACTCTGCGGGCACGGTTGCCTGGAATGGGATGGATTCCACGGGAGTTCCCGTCACCGGGTCGGCCGGCCCGTCGTCGACCGCGTGGTAGACGAAGCGTGCGGTGCCGATGAAGGTTCCACCCGCATCGTAGAACCCCGCGATCACCTCCAGGTCGAGCACAGCGCTCACGTCGCTCGTGACGCGCAGCGCCCCCCGCACGGTGGTGCCGTCGAACGCGAGGCCGTCGATGGCGAACCTGTCGTCGAACGGACCGGCGGCCTGGCGGACTTCACCGGCTCGCGGGTGAAGGAGACGGATGCTGGCGAGCTCCGGTGCGCCGCTGGCCGCGGAGAGCCCGGGAAGAGTCGTCTTGACGGCATCCGTCGGCAGGGGCGTCGCGGCGTCGGAGCGGGACATCGTCGTCATGCCGATCGCGATCGAACCGGCGATTACGACAGCCGCGGCCGCGATCGCGATGACGATGATCGGGCGAGTTCTCTTCATAGTGGTCTTCCTTGGAGGGGGATGTGCGGTTCGGGCCGAGGACACTGCATCCCCGGCCCGGACCGTGGTGGGCGCTGACTACTTGGTGATGCGGAGCGCGTGACCGACGATGTCGAACAGGGCGATGTTGTCGATCGTGCCCTCGAGCTGGGCGGAACCGGGACCGAAGGCGTAGACCGGCACATCGGCTCCCGTGTGGTTGCCCGACAGGTAGGTCAGCCAGAGGCTGGCCTCCGGGGATCCGTCGACGACGCCGGCCGGGTCACTCGGGATACGGAACGTCGCCGAGGCGAAGTTCTTCGGGTTCGCAGCGCCGGAACCGTTGATGATTCCGGTCGAGCGGGTCGGATCCAGCACGTTCCTCGGCCGGGTGGGCGTCGAGTTGTTCGCGGTGTTGCCGGAGTCCACATTCGCCGGGGGCGCGGACGCCTCGGCGTTCGTGAAGGTGCCTTTCTCGATGATGTTGAAGCCGGCGCACTCGTGGTCGGCGGTGACGATGACGAGAGTGTTGCCATCCTTCGCGGCGAAGTCCTTCGCGACCTTCACCGCGTCATCGAAGGCTTTCATCTCGCCCAGGGTCTGCGCTGCATCGTTGGCGTGCGAACGCTTGTCGATGAGCGCGCCCTCGATCTGCAGGTAGAAGCCTTTGCCGCTGCTCTTCTCCTTCGAGGTGGGCTCCCTCGTGAGCAGCTCGAGTGCCTTGCTCGTCATCTCGGGAAGGGTGGGCTCCTGCGCCTGCACGGCGGCGGGGTTGTCCTGCTTGGCCTTCTCGATGGTGAGGTTGCCCCTGTTGAACAGGCCGAAGACCTTCTGGCCCGTCGCGGCTGCGAGGTCGGTCTTCGTTGCGACGGTCTGGCTGGTCGGAGACCCGAGCACGGAGTAGCCCTGGTCTTTCAGCGCGGTCTCGTCGGCCGCATCGAACCGGCCGAGACCTCCGCCGAGGATCACATCGGCGGTGCCATTGCGGGCGATCTGGTCCGCGATCGGGGTGACCCGGATATCGCTGGTCGGCAGCGCCGCGCCGGTGATGGCGAGATCCTGGCAGGCGGCGTCGGAGTAGGCCGGCCCCTGGCATCCGCGGGCGAGGGCGTGGCTCATCTGGCCGGCCGGGGTCGCATCCGTGACCTCTGCGGTCGACACGTTACCGGTGCGGAAGCCCGCCTTCTTGGCGAGTTCCATGATCGTGGGCGTGACCGTGCCGGTGGCGTCGACGCCGAGGGCCGCGTTGTAGGTCTTGACACCCGACGACCAGGCGGTCGCAGCGGAGGCGGAGTCGGTGACCGGGTTGGGGTGGAAGTTCGTCGAGCCGGGCTGGCCCGACAGCTTCTCCACCGCGTAGGTGCTGATGAAGCCCTGCGAGGGGAGGGTCTCCATGGTGAGCTTGCCGTCGGTGCCGTAGTAGCGCTCGCGTGCCGCGGTGACGTGGGTGCGCCCCATCCCGTCGCCGAGCAGGTAGATCACATTCTTGGCACGGCCCTGGTTCCCGCCGGGGTCGCCCTGAGCGGATGCCACCCCGGCGGTCGCGGCGACCATGGCGGTGGCCACGAGCGCGGTGATGAGTGTTGCGGAGGTGAGAACAGGGATTCGTCGTCGCATGAGTATTCTCCTGGGGTCTGCTGGACTGCGGCAGCGCCAGACTGCGCCACCACGTCAGTACGGTAGACGACCTGGATGACCCCCGAATAGCCGGAAGGTTAACGGCGGACGACGGAGCGTTGAGCGCGGACCTGCGCATCCCGCACGCAAGTCTTCACATCGCTTCGGGATCGCGGTAGGCAGGCGAGGAGCTGCGGAGCGCGATTCAACCCGGCCTTCGTTCTTGACACATCTCTGCCCACAGGCGGTTGTAACCACTCGCGGGGGGTCAAGTTGCCGCTGGCACCGACCGGGCGCTACAGCCCCACCCATTCCGTGGCGCCGTCGACCAGGTGCTGGCGTTTCCAGATCGGCACGGTCTGCTTGATGAGGTCGACCAGGCGCTCGCAGGCGGCGAAGGCTTCACCGCGGTGGGCGGCGGCGACGGCGGCGACGAGCGCGACGTCCCCGACCACGAGCGGGCCGACACGGTGGGCGGCGGCCACGCGCAGGCCGGTCTCGGCGGCGATCGTCTCGCAGCAGTCCCGCAAAAAGCGAGCCGCATCCGGATGCGCGGAGTACTCGAGCGATGTGACGGCGAGCCCGTGATCGTGGTTGCGCACGATGCCGCGGAAGGTCACGAGCGCGCCCTTCTGGGCATCCAGCACGAAGTCCTCGATGGCGGTGGCGTCGATCGGCTCGGCGGAGATGAGGGCGAGAATGTCGTCACTCATGGGTGCCGCCCCCGGCGACCTGTTGGACGAGGTGCGTGAGCAGCCCCTCGAGCACGGCGAGGCCGTCGCGCACTCCGCCGGGCGACCCCGGGAGGTTGACGATCACGGTGCCGTTGGCGGTTCCGGCGACCGCGCGACTGAGTGCCGCGGTCGGGGTCGCCGCGAGTCCGCGCGCACGGATCGCCTCGGCCACTCCCGGCAGTTCGCGGTCGATCAGGGCGAGGGTGGCCTCGGGGGTGCGGTCCGTGGGGCTGAGGCCGGTGCCGCCGGTCGTGATGATCACGGCGGGAGCGGACGCCGCCACCCGGACGAGTTCGCCGGCGATGTCTGCGTCGGCCACGACGGTCACCGCGTCGACCACGAAGCCGCGCTCGGCGAGCCAGGCGGCGATGACCGGTCCGGTGGTGTCCTCGCGCGTTCCGGCGGCACCTGCGGTGGATGCGACGACGACGGCGGCGGTCTGGTCACGCACGTGCGCAGTCGCGCTGCCGCCGTGCCGTGTCCAGTGTCCGCGCTTGCCACCCGTCTTCGACTCGAGTCGGATCTCACTGAGCACCGCCCCGGGATCCACGGCCTTCACCATGTCGTGGAGGGTGAGCCCGGCCACCGCCACCGCGGTGAGAGCTTCCATCTCGACCCCGGTCTGGCCAACGGTCTTCGCGGTCGCCGACACCAGGATCGCGTCATCCGTGAACTGGAAGTCGATGGTGACCGAGGAGAGGGGCACCTGGTGGCAGAGCGGGATGAGCTCGCTCGTCCTCTTCGCCCCGGAGATGCCGGCGATGCGGGCGGTGGCGAGCACATCGGCCTTCGGCAGGTCGTCGGCGCGCACGAGGGCCACGACGTCGGGCGTGGTGATGAGACGCCCCGTGGCGGTGGCGGTGCGTGCCGTGATCGCCTTGTCGCCGACATCCACCATGCGGGCGCGCCCGTCGGCGTCGAGATGGCTCAGCGGGTTCTCGACGCCGCTCACAGGTCGATCGTTTCCACGGGGTCGCCCTCTTTCAGCTCGGTGATGTCTTCAGCAATATCGATGAGCAGGTCGGATGCCGCGAGCCCGGCAACCAGGTGGGAGCTCGGGCCGCCCACGACCTCTACCCGCCCGTCGGGCATGGCGCGCCCGCGCAGGAACTGCCGCTTGCCCGGCGCCGAGCGCACGTCGGAGATGAGCGTGCGCGTCTCGCGGTGAGCGGGGGGCAGCGCAGCGGCCTCACGCAGAATCGGGGCGACGAACATCTCGAAGGAGATCTGGGTGCTCACCGGGTTGCCGGGGAAGCTGATCACCGGAACTCCGTTGAAGACCCCGGTGGCCTGCGGCCCGCCGGGCTGCATCGCGATGTGCCCGACCTCACCTCCGATCGTCTGCAGGAAGTCGCGCACGACCTCGTGGGCGCCCATCGATATGCCTCCGGAGGTGAGGATGAGGTCGGCGTTCGCGGCACCCATCAGCATCGCGCCGCGCAATTGGTAGGGATCGTCACTCGCCGATACGATCGCGTAGGTCACCTCGGCGCCGCACGCTGTCACAGCGGCGTCGAGCGCCGTGCCGTTGGAGTCGTAGATTTCTCCCGGACCGGCTCGCCGCCCCGTCTGAGTGAGCTCGGCGCCGGTGCTGATCACGACGACTCGCACCCGACGACGCACCTCGACCTCATCGATGCCGGCGGCGGCCAGCGCGGCGAGGTGGCGGGAGGCCAGGCGGAGTCCGGCCGGAAGGAGCGGGTCTCCGGCTCGGAGGTCGCTGCCTCGGTCGCGCACGTACTCGCCGCTCGTGCGGCCGCGGGCGATGGTGACCGAGTCGGCGGTGGTGGTCGTGTCTTCGACCGGCACGATGGAATCCGCTCCCTCCGGCACGACGGCACCGGTCATGATGCGCACGGCGGTACCCGCGGCAAGCGGAGGCGGAGTTCCGGGCCGCGCAGCGACCTCGCCCACGATCGGCAGGGTGACCGGAAGGGTGGCCAGGTCTGCCGCAACGACCGCGAAGCCGTCCATCTGCGAGTTGCGGAACAGCGGCAGGTCGACGGGCGAGAGGATGGCGGCGGTCGTCATCCGCCCGAGGGCAGCTCCGATTGCGACGGCTTCGACTCCGCTGGGGAGTGCCGGGATGATGAGGCCGCGAACGTGGGCTGCGTGCTCGTCGACGGAGACGTGTTCCATGTCAATACCTTGCCATAGAGGGGTCGATTCGGCGGGACCAGGCATCGATGCCGCCGACGAGGCTGCGCGCCGGGATACCGTGGACGCCCAGGATCGCGACGGCGTTCGCCGAACGGATTCCCGAATGGCAATACACGACCACCGGCTTCGAGCGCTCGATGGCATCGAGCACGCTTTCGAGCGTGCCGAGCGGGAGGAGAACTGACCTGGGCAAGCTCACGATCTCGGCTTCCCAGGGCTCGCGCACGTCGATGAGGGTGACCCCGTCGAGGGAGGCGGCGAGTTCCGCGACGTCGATGGTGTTGCGGATGCCGCAGAACAGCTCGTAGTCGATCAGGCCGGTGATGGGGGCGGACTCAAGGTCCCGGTCGTAGGCGAGCTCGCGGAATCCGCCGGTGAGGGCATCGAAGGTGGTGACCCGGCCGATGAGCGGGGTGCCGATGCCGGTGAGGATCTTCACGGCCTCGCCCGCCATGATCGAGCCGATCACCGCGACGACGCTCGGTAGCACGCCTCCAGCCTCGCAGGAGAGCACGGTTCCGGGCGGCGGGGGAGCAGGGAACAGGTCGCGATACTGTGCGCCGCGCGCGGCCCATGCGACTCCGGCCTGCCCGTCGTACTGCGAGACCGCACCCCAGACGAGAGGGATGCCGCTGAGCGCCGCCGCATCATTGGCGAGATATCGCGTGGGAAAATTGTCACTGCCGTCGACCACGAGGTCGTAGTCGGCGAAGAGCTCGAGGGCATTGCCCGCGGTGAGGCGGGCCTCGATGGTGTGCACCGTGGTCGCGGGATCGATGGCCGCGACCGTGTCTGCTGCCGAGATCGCCTTGCCGCGGCCGACATCCGCGATGCCGTGGGCGAGTTGGCGGTGCAGGTTGCTGAGTTCCACCGTGTCGTCGTCGATGATTCCGATGGTGCCGACTCCGGCCGCGGCAAGGGCCGGGATCACGCTGCTTCCGAGTCCCCCGGCGCCGATCACGAGCACGCGGGCATCCGCCAGGTGCTGCTGCGCCTCGGGTCCGAAGCCGGGAAGGGCGATCTGGCGAGAATATCGCGCGCCATGCGGCGGCGGGGATGCTGGCATCCTTCGATTCTCGCAGGTGTGAGTGGTGCGGCGGCGATACCAGCCGCAGCGATCAGACCGGCACGTGGAGGCGGAACGTCTCCGCGGTGTGAGCCGCGACCGGACCGCGAGGGCTTTCACGTCGGACC
>Ga0209724_1005070_pt1 | contig 10189 bp, 8 predicted proteins | sample grotaG_FD_184143 | JGI IMG/M metagenome (GOLD analysis project Ga0209724, IMG submission 184143) | Glacier valley bacterial and archeal communities from Borup Fiord, Nunavut, Canada, to study Microbial Dark Matter (Phase II) -... | ecosystem: Environmental > Aquatic > Freshwater > Ice > Glacier ... | reverse complement strand
ACAACAGTCCGGACAATTTTAAATCGCCAATGGTGGAATGCGGGTTTCAGCATCATCACTGAGGCAAATACCAACGGTGGAATGCGGGTTTCAGCCTCTGCCTCAAAAAATGTCCGGAGTATTGTTAAGAGTGTCCAGGATTTTAATGCAGGAGTGTTACTAGAGAATATATCGACCATGACTATACTTCAGGCTTTGAACTATATAGACCAGCATCATGAACAACTGAGTAAAAACTGTCTCAAAGCTGCTGCTCATTTTGATTTTAACTCAGCTGTCCGACCGTTTAAAGAGTACCTTCTAGCAAAATAGAATATCTCGCAAAATGAAGCTATCTGCTCTCTTCGCTACAGTCTAATTTAAAGGGATAAAATGCTCAGGTATATTTCAAAGATCCTATACGTAGTCACAGGTAAGAAAAAGAACCTGTTACTAATGGTGTTTGTTTTTATTAGCGTTTCTCTGCTGGACACGATTGGCATTGGTTTGATCGGTCCGTTTATGAGCCTGGCAACTTCACCAGAGGTCATTGCTCAAAAGCAATGGCTGAATAGCCTGTACATCTATTGGGGGTTTCAATCGCCTTATCAATTCATTTCAGCCCTAGGAATTTGTGTAATCTTAATTTTTTATGTCAAATCGTATCTCAACTTTCTCATGCAGGGATATATCTTTAAGTTTAGTTTGAACCAGTGGGGAAAGTTGGTCGAAAGGTTGCTGAAAGCTTATTTGGCGGCAGATTATACATTCCATTTACAAAGGAATACCTCCTCTATCCTACAGATCTTGCTGGTTGAAACGGGTCACTTTTCAAATTCAATTCTTATTCCTTTACTCGTCTCTATATCCAACGCTACTGTTTTACTATTTCTGCTAGGTCTACTAGCTTGGACGAGTTTGCCAGCAACGATAGCGGTGTTAGGAATTATTTTGCTTACGTTTCTGATCTCAAATCTATTCAAAGATAGAATGTCGCGGTGGAATCAGGAAGGAAGTGAGGCTCAAAATTTGCTTATTCAAGCGGTTAACCATAGCATGGGAGGGATTAAAGAAACAAAGGTTATCGGCTGCGAGTCCTATTTTGAGAGGCAAATAGCTCAGCACACTAAAACTTATGCCAATTTAATAGGTTCTGTTTTGGTTTTTGGTAATCTACCTCGAATTTTAATTGAAGCGTTTCTGATCACGTTTTTAATCGGTTTTACTTCAATATTTTTATTTTCTGGGCAGGAGCCGCAAAAGCTAATTTCTGTTCTTAGCGTATTTGCAATCGCCTCCATCCGCATGCTTCCTGCTGCAAGTGCTCTACTGGGATCAACTACAACGGTACGCAGCTATCAATATATTGTTGATAAGCTTTACCTTGATCTTAAAGAAGCTGAGGTCGAGAAGAAGGAAACACTTTCAAAAGTGCATGTGTATCAGAATGACAACGTTGCAAAGCCATTGGAGCTTAATCAGAGAGCCCTGGATTTTTCGCGCCAAATTACTCTAGACCAAGTGTCATACACTTACCCGGGAGCAACCAGTCCATCCGTTCAAGATATCTCTCTGATCGTTGAGAAGGGGCAAGCGATCGCCCTGATTGGCAAGTCTGGAGCCGGCAAGACAACGCTGGTAGATATTATCCTTGGGCTTTTGCAGCCTCAATCTGGAAGTATTGAGGTTGATGGCGTCTCTGTCTACAAAGATCTGCGTCAGTGGCAAAATTTGATTGGCTATATTCCTCAATCAATTTTTTTGATGGATGACACAGTAGAAAGGAATATCGCCTTTGGTGTTCCAGACGGGCAGATTCATGCAACCCGCTTGCGACAAGCGATTGAAGCGGCTCAGTTGTCACAGTTGATTAGTGAGCTTCCAGAGGGGCTGCAGACTAAGCTTGGAGAACGTGGGGTGCGATTATCAGGCGGACAACGCCAACGGATAGGCATTGCTCGGGCGCTTTATCACGAACGGGAAATTTTAGTGTTAGATGAAGCAACAGCCGCCCTGGATAATGAGACTGAGCAACTGGTGAATGATTCGATCAAAGCTTTAAGTGGGACAAAGACATTGATTATCATTGCCCATCGCCTTTCTACTGTTGAGCATTGTGACCGAATTTACCAAATGGAGAAAGGGACGATCGTCAAGGAGGGCAGTTATAAAGAGGTTGTCTTAAATGAATCAAGCATTGTCTAAATGCCCGTACTGCAAAGCATTCTTGAATAACCGAAGTATTCTTTGGCTAGATGTGCGTGTATGTGCTAAGTCAGAATGTCCTTCTTGCAACACCAAAATCACTGAAGACTTAAGGATTGCACATGCTCTAACTTTTCCATTAGTAATCGGTGCACTTGGTTTTAATATGTTGCTATCTTCTGCTCAACTGAAATGACTATCGGCTTAATTTTAAATGGAAAAGAAAATCGATGGGGAAATCTTACTGAAGGCATTCTTTATCAGGAAGATGACGTTAGGCTTGCTTTCTTCCACTATCAGTAGGTATCGTTTGAAGGGAGTATTGGCGAACTGACTCGACTTGCGGCAAATGTGATTCTAAAACTCAAAATTCAACCAAATGGTGCAGGCAGGTTCAAAAATCAATTAGATAAGAAAATATGAGAGCCGAGGATAACTTCATTCACGTACCGGGTGAAACTACTAACTATGGAAACACCAATTGCTTTCGTGATATTTAATCGTCCAGACACCACTATGGAGGTATTTGAAGCTATTCGACAGGCAAAACCCAAGAAACTTTTGGTCATCGCTGACGGCTCACGTCCTAATCGACCTGAAGAAGCTGAGAGATGTGCTGTAACTCGCGCAATTATTGATCGTGTTGATTGGAAGTGCGAGGTGCTGAAAAACTACTCAGATATCAATCTAGGTCCTCGAAAACGGATTTCCAGCGGTCTAAAGTGGGTTTTTGATACGGTTGAGGAAGCCATTATTTTTGAACATGATTGTTTCCCCCATCCAACTTTCTTTCGTTTTTGCGAAGAGCTTCTAGACTATTACCGTCAGGAAGATAGGGTGATGGCAATCAATGGTCAAAACGATCAGTTTGGTCGGAGACGTGGTGATTCTAGCTATTATTTCTCTCGTTATTTTCATTGCTGGGGATGGGCTACTTGGAGTCGGGCGTGGAAACATTATGATGTTGATCTGCAATCTTGGTCGACAGTGGCAAAAGGCGAATTGCTTCACAATATCTTCAAATCTCAAAATGACGTTGATTACTGGAGCAATATCCTTCAGGAAACTTATGAGAAGAAAATAGATACCTGGGATTATCAATGGCTATTCGCCTGTTGGGAGAGGAATGGTCTAATTGTAAATCCAAATGTCAATTTAACTTCTAATATTGGGTTTGGATCGCTCGCTGAAAATACGGTATGTGATAGCCGAGATAGCCTCTATGCCAATATGAAGACTAAAGAAATGATTTTTCCTCTAAAGCACCCACAACTCTTAACCTATAATCAAGCTGCAGATAGATTTACTCAGAAAACTGTTTTTAATCCCAGTCTAATCACGCGGGCAAGGTCAAAAATCAGTAGAACTTTAGGAATTAGATCCATTTAACAGTGCTCAGGTCTGTTTTTGATAAGAACGATAACGGGCACACCTAGCGGTTGGGGGACTGCCGCGGCGAATCAAATTCGCGGCTACAAAAACAAAGTCCGTCTTCACGAACTCCAAGGCTTGCAACCTGCGGCGGCAGGTTTTGTTTGTGTAGAAGCGGTTTCTAACCGCCGCTCCCCCAACGATCTGATGCGCCCAACGATAACCATTGCATAGAGTCTAGATAAATAACTTAAATAATAAAGCCCACATTCCACACTTTAAGTGCCACACTCAAACATTTAACATCGAAAGCCTTATCTGGCAGAGCATACAAGATTTTTAGTTCAGATGAACTATTTGAGCTTAATTGATAGTCACCCCGGCTTATTGAGGTAATCATCTAGCCAGAGCATATGTGAGTCCCATTGCCTCGTTGAAATATTCAATGTGCTAGTTGGAAGTGCGGAATGTTGGATAAAGAGACCTGCACCCTGGTTGACTGTTTACTATTACATTACTATTAGGAAGGTCTCTGTTGGCAGGAATTGATCGAGTCCTAAAGCTGTGGGAGATGAGCTTTAAGAAGAAGTTATTCAAGGTATCAGATTGACTAAAAAAACTAGCTAAAACCAACGAGGTTTTAGGGAGCAGTGATTAAATATGTCTATTAAAGTCCTTCATTTAAGTTCTTTTGATGTTTCGGGGGGGGCAGCACGGTCATCATATCGCATTCATCAGGGCTTACAAGAGGCTGGTGTTGATTCTTGTATGCTGGTTCAATTTCGTTCTGGTGATAACCGAGCGGTGGTTGCAACTGAAAATAAAGTTGTGGCTAAAGTCAGATCGGTTTCAGCTTCGTTGATTTGGAAGGTCAATCCGCCGCCTCTGCGATGGACATTTTCACCCCAATGGGTTCCTGACGCGATCGCTCCCAAGATTGCTCAAATTAACCCAGATATTATTAACTTACACTGGGTTTGTAATAGCTTTTTGCAAATTGAAACTCTGGCAAAATTCAATAAGCCTTTGGTGTGGACGTTGCAAGATATGTGGGCTTTTACGGGGGGGTGCCACTACACCGAAGGGTGCGATCGCTACCAATCCTCTTGTGGTCATTGCCCCCAATTGCAGAGTAACAAAGATCATGACCTTTCTCGATGGGTGTGGCAACGCAAGGCAGAGGCATGGAAAGGTCTGAATTTAACCATCGTGGCTCCCAGTGTCTGGATGGCAAAATGCGCCAGTGCTGCTGCTTTATTTCAAGGCTTACGCATTGAGGTCATCCCATTTGGACTGGATACCCAACAGTTCAAACCAACTGATTCAAAGGTAGCTCGTGACCTGTTAAATCTGCCTCAGGACAAGCAACTGGTTCTGTTTGGCGCAATTAATGCAACCTCAGACACGCGCAAAGGGTTTCATCTGCTGCAAGCCGCCCTGAAACAGTTGAGCCGGGAGGGCTGGGGCGATCGCCTTGAAGTTGTCATCTTTGGCTCCTCTGCACCAACTGAGCCAGTTGATTTGGGCTTTAAAGCTCATTACCTGGGGCGCTTTCAGGATGACCTCTCCCTCTGCATCGCCTACGCTGCAGCAGATGTGATGATTGCGCCCTCGATCGAGGAAGCCTTTGGGCAAACCGCGTCTGAATCTCTTGCTTGTGGCACCCCGGTGGTGGTTTTCCGCAACACTGGTTTAGAAGATATTGTTGATCACCAGCGCCAGGGCTACACGGCTCATCACTCTGACATCGAAGATTTAGCTAGAGGAATTGCCTGGGTGTTGCAGGATCAAGAACGCCATAATTTGTTACGGCAGGCTGCCCGAGAAAAAGCTGTGAAAGAATATACGGTCGAATTGCAAGCAGAGCGATATTTAAACTTGTTTGGACAAATTCTACAGAAAAATTGAGAGAATATTTGAAAAGTGTCTACCAGTTAAAATCGCGACTATAATAAGTCCAATCAAACGATTAAAGCTTTAAGTGGGACAAAAACGTTAATTATCATTGCCCATCGCCTTACTACTGTTGAGCATTGTGACCGAATTTATCAAATGGAGAAAGGGACGATCGTCAAATCAGGCAGCTATGAAGAGATTGTATTGAAACGGTCTGCATTTACTTAATGATGAGAACTCTTGTATGGTGCAAAGTATTTTTAGGGCTATAATCCGAAAGAGTATATTGGATCTGGGCAGGAATAAAAACTTTGTCTTCCTCAAATCGTGCATGAAGCAAAGCTCTAACAAATATATCTGCTTTGTCTTTCTACATCCGTCGGTTTTTCAGGATTGCTCCGCTGTACTACTTATTGCTTATCCCTGCATTATTTTTGCAGGAAAACTATTGCTCATGCTGTCTTATAGGTATGGTTAGACCAGAATATACTAGAGATGTTTCGTGCTGAATTCTGACACTCCATGTGTGGTTAAGAATTCGCTTCTGTAGGTTTGAGGGATTCCAATTTACGAGATTACTGAAAACGCCTGAATACACGACTCAATCTTTAGGACTTACGCAAAAACCCAAATATTGCTGCTTTATATCAAGCCAAACTTAATTATTCGGAGAAGTAAATGATAACGATAGAAAGTGTTCCGTTTTACTTCATTTCTAGCTTGATTTTCTTATTTGCGGCACAGCTTATTGTGTCGTATGCTCCATTTTTTCAAAAACTGATTCAAAAGCAAAGTGAAGCTCGATATAAATCGCTGGATGGGCTTCGCGGATTTTTAGCATTTGGTGTATTTTTCCACCACGCTGTTATTAGCTACTACTACTTACAATCGGGTGAATGGAAGCCACCTCCATCAACGTTCTATAATTTCCTGGGTCAAGGAGCTGTATCTCTTTTCTTTATGATTACAGGCTTCTTATTCTGGTCAAAAGCAATGGCTGGAAGCAAGATACAGCTTAAGAACTTTTATAGAAGCAGAGTGCTAAGAGTATACCCAATGTACCTCATAACGCTAGCTATGATCATGCTGATTCTCCTGGCAATTCAAAATTTTTCCTTAAAAATAACTTGGTTGAATCTTATTGTTCTAGTTAAATGGATTCTGCTCGGACCTCTAGGCTTCAATGCTGGTATTAACAACTTCAAAGATCCACTAGTTTTTCCACTCCTTGATGCTTCAATCATTAATGCTAGAGTCTACTGGACGCTTGTTTGGGAGCTTTGCTTCTATTTAATTTTTCCACTCCTTGTATTATTTATTAAGCCTCTTAGATTTTTAAGTCTGTGTTCCTTCATTTTGATTCTATATCAATTTATGCCCATCCATAACCTTGCTATCACATTCAATTTCTTGTTTGGCATGATTGCTGCTTACATCGTTAATAGAGTTCAGCTTGCCAAGCTCTTTTCACATTGGAGCTTTTCGATTGGTATAATTCTGAATTCTAGCCTTGATTCCAGTTGTATTTCAAAAAGACTTTGCTTATGATATAAAGTCAACTGCCCTGATTTTTGCAGTGTTTTTACCAATCACATATGGTAACAATCTTTTTGGTTTACTCACTGCACCTGCTGCAAAGTATATTGGCACAGTTAGCTACAGCATCTATCTTTTACATGGAATTATTTTGTTTATTACATTCAATTCAGTAAATATTTTTACCCCTATCAAATCAATTTCACCCTTGACTTTCTGGTTACTTACAGGGATTACTGGACTAATAGTGCTATGCCTGTCAGGTATCACTTTCCGGTTCGTTGAATACCCATTTATGAGTTGGAAATTTCGACCCCCTGGCAAGAGCTAGAAGTGGCGATGACTTCTCTAAATCAATAGCAACTTTCTTGTTGCGCGCGCTCCTCAAGAAAAATCTTACTAACTAGATAAGGAGATTCTAAATGCTAACTTTAAGTGTGGATCCAAAGCTAACAGTGATCGTTCCGGTCTATAACGGAATGCCTTTTTTAGCAGAGACGATTGAGTCACTGCTACAACAAACCTATCAAAACTTTCGGCTTCTAGTAATTGATGATGGTTCAACAGACAAAAGCCTTGACTATCTTAGAACTCTGTCTGACCCCCGTCTCGAAATCCGTCAACAAAAAAACTTAGGATTGTGTGAATCCCTCAATCGAGCAATTAAGAGTACCTCTTCGGAATTTATTGCTCGTCTAGATCAAGATGATACAGCTCTGCCTTCAAGGCTGCAAGAGCAAATGGACTTTCTCACACAGAAACCAGATTATGGATGTGTTTTAAGTAATATAACTAAAATTACTGAAAGCGGTAAGCAAGCTGGAACCTATCAAATGAAAGTTTCAGATTCAATCTTTGACTATGAGCCTGAGCGTGAAGGATGCATCGTACACAGTACAATTTGTTTCCGTCGAGATGTAGTTTTAGCTTTGGGCGGCTATCGCTCAGAAACCTATCCATCTGATGACTTAGATCTGCTTCTAAGGCTCTGGGAAAAAAGTAAGGTGGCAGTCATTAACAAGCCTTTAGTCAATTACCGCATCCATAGCAAAGCTGCAACGTTCAAAACGTTTCGGAACATGCAATTCAAATATCGCTATGTTATTGCTATGTCGCATTTGAGGCAAAGTGGAAAGCCAGAGATTTCTCTATCTGAATTTACACAATCGTTAGAGCACACTCATCCCTGGACTGCATTCGTTCAGTATATTAGAGATACAGGCTTACTCCTATTTCGAAGAGCAGGACTTCAAATTCATGAGGGGAAAGTAGTATGGGGTATGCTTAACTTAGCGATCGCCTTTATCTGTCATCCTCAACTGGTAATCATTCGATTAACAGCTTTAAGAAAAGGCTAAATTGTTGGACGAAAATCAATACCTGTTTTAAGATCAGTCAATTATCAATTTTGCTACCAGTTGCCTCATCCTACCTAGAAGATAAATGGTTAATATGCCGCCGCTTGACAAACAATCGCTGAACAAGGAAACCAAAAACTACTTAACCAGCATTTCAAACAGTTCCTTAGAACAATACTCCGGACATTTTTTGAGGCAGAGGCTGAAACCCGCATTCCACCGTTGGTATTTGCTTCAGTGATGATGCTGAAACCCGCATTCCACCGTTGGCGGTTTAAAATTGTCCGGACTGTTGTTAGAAACCACTATCATAAAGCCTTTGCAAATTGGCGCGGGAATTACGCCGCCGCCCGCAACGCCACTGGTCGCTCTAAGCAAAGACAGCTATTGCCGGCTTCATCTGCTGCAAGAAACTCACTAGAAAATCAACTGTAGGATCTGATAGTGAATACAGAAGTAAATGCAAAAATTGCTCTTCCGTCAACACGGGGACAAAAAGGGTTTATCAGAAGTACTACGCTCACTTTGCTGGCATTTTGTAGTGGCTTTCTTTCTCGCTGTCTCAGTGCTCTAAAATTTCCAGGTGTTATTAATCTGGTTCACCTATTTGTGGTTCCTATTGTATGTGTATTGGTTTTATCCAAAGTAAGAACGAAAAACACAAGACAAATAGCCATCTCCAGAAGCATAATCGTTGGTCTATTTCTTTTTCTTATTAGTGTTTTTATCAGTGCATTAATCAATGATGCGGGGGTCATCAATGCTTTGATTGGGTTTTTGTTGCTAGCAGAGCCATTCATGCTGCTGGTAACAATGATTAGTCTGCCTTTAACAGCAGAGCGGTATCAGTGGTTTCGCACATGGCTTGTGCGGTTCTGTTTATTCCATACGTTCTTAGCATTTGTGCAAAATTACGTCCTGCATTTCTATCTTCTTGCCGGCAACGAAGATAACATTCAAGGAATTTTCTACCGATCCGGTGCGGGGCATGTTGTTGGTGCATCAGTTGCCCTGATTTTTGGGATATATTACTTTTTCACAGAAAAGAATTCACTCTTGATACGCATAGCTGTTGTTCTGGCAACTTTTTGGCATATGCTCCTCGCAGATGCTAAACAAGTGCTTTTGTGTCTTTTAGTGGCTGGTTTTCTACTGCTGCTAACCAAGCTGAAAGATATTGGAGAGGCGATCAAGTACACGGTATTTGCAGTAGTCCTCGTCTTTGGATTACTATGGTGCATTGAAAACGTTCCGGCTTTTGCTGCCTTCAATACTTGGTCTAGACCGGAAATTTATGGTCCCGATGGCGAGGCGACTCGGCTGAAAATGGCAACGTTTCGGATTATTCCCCAGTACTTTACCTCCCCTCTCAATTGGTGGTTTGGTCTAGGTCCAGGGCATACAGTCGGGCGACTGGGTGGGTGGATGCTTGACTCGTACTGGGATTTATTGGGACCTTTAGGAGCTACCAAGTCACCGGCGAGTGGAGCTGTCTGGGAGGCAACTGCAGCTAGTTGGCTAGGTGATCAATCTAGTATGTTCTCCCCACTGTTTGGTTGGGCTGGAATTTGGGGAGATTATGGACCTGTAGGCTTGGGCGCTTATCTATACCTCTCATTTCTGGTATGGCAATATATTTGTCAAGATGATTTCTCCAAATACTGTATGCTTTGTGTCTTTTCATTTGGTCTAGTCTTTTCGCAAATGGAAGAGCCTGGTTACATGCTTTTCACTGCCTATTTAATTGGGCTACGCTGGCATGAGAACCTTACTACATAGCAGGTTTAGCAGACTCCGGGATTGCGACAGGTGTTACAGACCTAAGTACAGGACAAAAAGCCTGA
>Ga0209724_1005065_pt1 | contig 10194 bp, 4 predicted proteins | sample grotaG_FD_184143 | JGI IMG/M metagenome (GOLD analysis project Ga0209724, IMG submission 184143) | Glacier valley bacterial and archeal communities from Borup Fiord, Nunavut, Canada, to study Microbial Dark Matter (Phase II) -... | ecosystem: Environmental > Aquatic > Freshwater > Ice > Glacier ... | reverse complement strand
GGCGGCAGCGAAAGCATTGCTGCAGATCGCCGCCGCCAACAATCCGATACTGCAGGCGCGGATGCCGCGCGCTGGTAAAAACCGCATGATGAATCTCATTGAGTAGATGTCGAAATGAATAAAAAATAGTAACGATCGCTGCCGAGGCTGGATCGGCGCTGCGGGACTAATCGAGACCGTCGTAGTAGATGCGATCCGGTCGCGCAATGATGTAGGCCGCACCGGCGGAAGATTGTTCGGTATACGCGCCGATGGCGAGGCGACCGGTGGCACAGCTGCTGGCGCACAAACCGCCGATCGCACCGAGGTTGGTGACGCCGGCGGGGGCGTTGAAGATCTCGCCGTTCCAGCGCTCGGCCTGCAACGCGGCCAGATCGACACTGGCCGGCAGTCCGGCACGACCATAGGCGACCATCACCTTGCCCGGTCCGAGTGTGGTGTTGTTCACCTGCTGCTGCGCATCCATTACCAGGTCTTCGATGCCATCGCCGCTGACATCCGCAGTGGTGATATAGCTGCCGATCTTGTCACCGGCCAGGGCGCCTTCGTAGCGAAATCCGGTCGTGCCATTCAGGCTGCTCAGCACCATGCTCGCGGGCAGGGTTGCGGCACCGTAGATCACCGACACTTCGCCGGCAAAACCGCGGCCGAGCGGACTGGCGTCGGGATCGGCCACCACGATTTCATCCTTGCCGTCGCCATTCTGGTCCTTGAGAAAGGCCACTGCCGAACCGGCCGAATCCGCACCGCTCGCCGAATAATAGGTGCCGATGATTTTTGCCTTTGCCGTCGACGACAAGGATTGCAGATCGACCGATCCGGTGCCGAAGCCGCCGGCCTTGCCATAGATCACATACGCGCCGCCGACATCATGCTGCTGCGAATCCTGAATGCCGAACGCACCGAGTACGATATCGCCGATACCGTCGCCGTTGACGTCACCGCCGATGGCAACAGCGATGCCGCTGAAATCGAAGCTGACCGAGTCGGTGATCTCGGTGCCATTGCTGCCGTTCAGTGCGCTCATCGCGAGCGTGGCAGGTCCCACGCTGGAGCCATAGATCAGGTAAGCCGCGCCGCCGAAATCGACCGCATACGGTGCGCCGATAATCAGGTCGGGGCGCGCATCGCCGTTGACGCTGCCGCCCGCGGCAAGCACGGTACCGAAACCATCGCCGTTGCTGTTGCCGGTCAAGCGTGTGATACCTGCGGCAGTGTCAAGATCCAGCGTTGCGGCAGGTACGTTACGCCCGCGCACGATCCATGCAAGCCCGGGCTGAGTCGCGCCGAAATCGCCGATCGCGCTGCCGATCGCAATGTCGTCAATGCCGTCGCCATCGAAATCACCGAGGCCCACGACGCTCAGTCCGATCTGGCTGCTCGCGGCAGCGCCCGTGCTGCTGATCACGCACCCCTGCAAGGCACTGAGCGTAGCAATGTTCACCGTCGGAATACCTACCGACGTGCCATAGATCACGTAAACCTGTCCGACGCCGGGGGTAGCGCCGCGTGCGGCATTCGGTGCCGCGAGCAGCACATCCGGATAACCGTCGCCATTGAAATCACCGGCACTTGCGACCGACAAACCCAGCGCGGCGGGCGCAGCAGTGCCGGCAATGCGCTGGCCGAGAGCGCTACCGAGCTGATCCAGCGGCAGCGCGGCGACGGCCGGCAACGCCATCGAGAAAAATAGGCTGCCGAGCGCCAAGGCCAGCAGCTTATAGGGTCGAATCAGGGAAATCGTCATTGCTTGCTCCACGATAGGAAAAAGTCGCGCCGCGCCGCCCACGCCACAGGGGTTTGGCGCGGGCGGCGCGGCGCGACGGGAAACTCAGTGTTGTTCGAAGTCGTCGGCAAACAGCCGGTCAACATCGACGCCGAATGGCAGCGACGCCGGGCCTTCATTGCCGGCCAGATCAGTTGCCGTGGCCACCACGTTGTGGGTGCCGCCAGCGCTGAAGCTGGCGGTGCAGCTCCAGTTGCCGCCGGCATCGGCGTTGGTCGAGCACAGCAGTGTGGTGTTCTCGCGCACAGCGATCGCCGCATTCGCCTCGGCTTGGCCATGCACGATGCTGGTCGGCGCGCTGGCACCGACCGGACTGGTGATGTCTGGCGCCGTCGGCGCGGTGCGATCAATCAGCAGCGACAAAGCCGCGCCCGTCGCACTCTCGGTGCCGGCGCGTGTTGCCGAGGCGCTGATCAGATGCGTGCCTTCGCCGAGCCCGGCGACAATAATCTGATAACCGCTCGCGCAGACACTCGCGCTACCAATCGGCGTGGTGCCGTCGTAGAGGCGAATGCTGTCACCGTCGATGCATGCGCCGAGAAACAACACCGGGTCGGCACGGGTGATCGCGTCGGCATTCGATGCGCCCGTGTCACTGCCGGCATCGAGTAACGGCTTTGCCGGACTGTCGGGCGGGCTGATCGACCACGCGCGGGTGTCGCTACCGAGATTGCCGGCGAGATCACTGGCGCGCACGACAAAATTGTGGGTTCCCACCAGCAGTCCGCTGTAGGCGACCGGGCTGAAACAGGCGCTGAAATTTCCGCCGTCGATCTGGCATTCCGCAGCGATACCATCATCGATCGAAAAAGCGAAACTTGCACTGGTGCTGGTGCCGCTACCATTCGGCCCGCTGCTGATCGCAACTGTCGGTGCGCTGCGATCGACAACGATGGCGAGCGGTGTCGATGCTGCCGATGTTTGGGCGCCGAGCGTCGCGGTTGCGGTGATGAGGTGATTGCCCTGCGCCACCGTGCTCGATGCGATTGCATAACTCGCACCGGCACACGTCACCGTGCTGCCGACCGCGACGGCATCGACCTGCAAGGCAATGACATCGCTGTTGCTGCAAGTGCCGCTGAAATTCAGTGTGGCCGCATTGGTGAGGTTATCGCTATTCGAGGCACCGCTGTCGCTCGCCGCACTCAAGTCGGGCGCGCCCGGTACGGTGGGCGCGGCGGCTGCGGCAGACTCGAACGCGCCCATGTCGCAACGTCCACCGTTGCTGCGTGGGAACCCGCTGCCGCGCTGATCATAAGCAAGCGGGTTGCCGAGATAGTCGGAGCAACCGGCCGGATCAGCGGCATCCACCGCGATGCTGCCTGCCAGCAATGCCAGGGTGCGGGTGATGCCGCCGTTGTTGGCCAGCGCGGTATCCAGCGACGGATCGGTTGCGATGAGATTGTTGCTGCCGGTGAACGCGCAGCCGGTCGCCGATTTCAACACGCTGTAACTTGCGCTCAGCGTGCCGCCGGCGGCGGTGCAGTCATCCGCCACGCCCGTGCCGCTGCCGGTCGTATTGTTTGCCAGAATCGAATTCAGCACCGTGAGCTTGCCGTTGTCGTCGCGGATGCCACCGCCGTTGGCGCTGCCGCCGGCTGCGGCGGCGGTGTTGTTGGCGATCGTCGAGCTGCGCACTTCCAGACTGCCCGAGCCGGTCAGGTAGATGGCACCACCGTGATAACCCGTGGTATTGCCATACAGCGTGCTGTTGCTGATGCGCAGACGCGCGTTGGTCTTTATCCCGCCACCGCCGCTGAAGGTGCTCGGTGACTGGTTGCCGCTGATGGTGCTGCCGCTGATTTCGATCGTGGTATCGCCGCCAATCGAACCCGGTCCGAGGGTCAGGCCGCCGCCGGTGCTGTTGGCGTAGTTGTTGATGAACTCGCTGTTGCGAATCATGCCGCGCGCGGCCAGCGCCAGGCCGCCGCCGTTCAATTGTGAGCGGCTGTCGCGGATGCTGACGTGCTCCAGTGCCAGGAAGTCGTTTACTACCAGCGCCGATGATCCGGTGCTGTAGGCGCGAATCGCCCCACCATCGCCATAGAACGACGGGCCGCCGCCGTTGATGATGGAAAGATCAGTGATGATCGCAGTGACCTTGCCCGTGGCAGGCGAGCTGAAGCTGTCCGGATCGATATCGAACGCGCGATCCTTGTGTGCGGCATCGATGATCGTCTGGGCCATGCCGGCGCCGTAAATGCCAATGCCGGCGCGAATATCGAAATCGCCGCCGGCGTTCGCATCTTCCCCGGAAGAACCGAGCGAAATCGGGTAGGTTCCGGCCGGAATCAGAACCGCTCCCGGAATTGCATTGCTCGCCTTGATCGCCGCGCGCAGGGAGCAATTGGCAACGGCGCAACTGCTCAGCGCCGGGCTGGGATCGTCGCTGCGCGTGACGTTGTAGATCGGCGCCGCACTCATCGCAAACTGCAGGCTGCCGCCGAACGTGATCGCGCCGTGCGAGATCACCTCGATCGAATAAGTGGTAGCGGGTTTCAGTCGCAAACCGGCAATCAGCGACTGGGTTGCACCGATGCCGTCGTCGTTGCAGCCACCGAGCACCTGCTGGAAATTGCCCGGGCTGCCGCTGTAGACGTTCACCACGGTGTCGTAGGAACTGCCTTGGGTGGAAATGTTGACGTACTCGACCGCGGCGCCCGTGGTGTATTGATACCAGACCGACGCCCGGCCCTGGCTGCTATTCGCGCCTACAAAACAGATCGATGCCGGATCGGTGGCTTCGATCGTTGCGCCATTGGTGGTTTCACTGTCACCGAAGGGCAGCGTGCTGATCGCGATCGCATCGGCGTAATCATCGTTGAGGGCATACGCTGGCAGTGCTGCCGCGCCGAGCAGAAACGCCACGATCAAATTCTGTCGCCAAAATCGCGTAAATCGCATTTGCATAAAAACTCCCCGATCAGGCACCTTGGGTGTCGCGGAATTCCTGTCCGGTGCCGCAGGTCAGGTCCACATGGCACATCGATATCGCTGCCATCGTCGATGCAGCTTGCGCAAGCACTCGGGGCGGCGCTTGACCGAACCATCACGAAAGCATCAAGGCAGGCTAGACTGTCCCGCCAAATACCGCGGCACGATCACGAATCGGTGTGCCGGACGGAATTTTTGCGTTTTCGCCGCAGGAGCCAAGGGATATAAAAAGCGTGTGGTATCAGTTCGACGAATTTGAGTTGCGGGTGGCCGAGCGCGAACTGCGTCGCGAGGGTCTGCTGCTAGCGATCGAACCGAAGGTGTTCGATTTGCTGTGTTACCTGGTGGCGCATCGCGATCGCGCGGTCGGTCGCGATGAATTGATCGCGGCAGTCTGGGGTCGGGTCGATCTGGCCGACAATACGCTCGCCCAGGCGGTGATGCGCGCGCGGCGTGTACTGGACGACACCGGCAGCGCACCACGGTTCCTGCGCACCTTGCCGCGACATGGTTATCGCTGGACCGCCATCACGCGCGAGTCGAGTGCGGTGCTGACGTCCGACCTGGCGCTGGCGCCGCAGAATGCCGCCGATGCTGCGGCCGCAGCTGATATGCCGGTCGCGGAAGATTCGCACGACGAAATTTTGCCCGAGCCCTCGTCGCCCGCGTTGTCGCCGCGTCCGCGCCATCGCTACCTGCCGCAGTTGCTCGTGATCGTTGCGATGGCGCTGTTTGCACTGGCATTGCTCGGCTGGCGCCACTACGCTGCAATGGGCGTAGCAGAACAAAATATACGGTTGGCGATCTGGCCGTTGCGCACGGCTGGCGCCGGTGATACTGCGCGTGAATTGGGCCTGGTGGAATTGTTGCGCCGCGAACTGGTGGCGCAGCCCGACGCGCCGATGATCTACAGCGCGGACGCAACGGCACGCCTGCTAAGCCTGCGCGACAGAGACGCCTCCGCGTTTTCGCTCGAACAAGTCCGCAGCCAGCTCGGCGCCACGCATGTGCTCGAAATTCTGGTCGACAAGCACGAGGGCAGCATCGTCGTGAAGTCGCGCCTGGCGAGCGCGGAATCCACCCGAACGCTGGGCGAGGTGCGCGATGCCAGCTTGCAGGGCGCGCTGGCAAAGATTGCGATCGAATCGCTGGACACCCTGGGCCGGCGCAGTACGCCGCGGGCGCAGGCGGCAACGCCGGCCGATCCGCTGAGCGCGGCGTTGCAGGCCCGCGCGCAGGGACGCGTGCGCGATGCCTACGAACAATTGCGCAGCCTGCAGCAGGCGCATGCCGATGACTCCGATTTGCTGGTCGATCTGGCGGGCAGCGAATGCGCGCTGGAAATGCTGCACGAATGCGAGCTGCATCTGACTACTGCGCTCGGCCTTCCGTCCATCAGCCCGTGGGCCCGTGCGTCAGCGCATCTCGAGCTGGCGCGGCGACGCCTGGCCGAGCTGGATATCGCCGCAGCAAAAACCGAAACCGACGCTGCGCAAACTGCGGCGGCTGCCAGTAGCGATGACTTGTTGCGCGCACGCGTCGTGCATATGCGTCAGCGCGTGGCAGCGGCAAGCGGCGCGCGCAGCGAAGCGCAGATGCTGGCGCAACGCGCCATGACCCTGTATCGCAGCGTGGGCGACCTGACCGATCAGGCCGACATCCAGCACAGCCTCGGCATGCTCGCCAATCGCAATGGCAATGCCGAAGAAGCGATCTCCGCATTTGATCAGGCGCTGGTGTTGTATCGCTCGCAGGGCGATCGGGCCGGCGAGGCCGTGGCCTTGTCCAGCCGCGCACACGCGCTGGGCCACCTCGGGCGTTTCGAGGAAGCCAGTGCCGACGCGAGCGCCGCGCTGGCAGCAGCAGATGCGCAGCAGAATCCCGCAGTGATCCGTGACGCGCTCGACAGCGAGGCATGGGCGCTGCTGCAGGTCGGGCGGCTGGCCGAGGCGCGCGAAACCGTGCACCGTGCGCTGGCGCTGGGCACGGCGGCGAAAAATCCGCGGCAGGTCATGCAGCTGCACAGCCTGCTGGGATTCATCGAGGCGGCCGGTGGGCGTTTTCCGCCGGCCATCGCGGCGTGGGATCAGGCCCTCGCGGTGGCACCGGCACACGGCGCGGAAGGGGCAACCATCGGCCTGCATCTGGCGCTGGTGTATGCCTGCCTCAACGCCGGTGACAGCGCGCGGGCACGAATCGAAACGCAGCGCCTGCATGAAATCACGAGCCATGACGCGCGCCCCGAAACAGCGCAATACGCCGAACACGCCGATGCCTTGATCGCCGCTCACGACAATGATCTGGAGCATGCTGCCACCCTGTTCGCCAGCGTGTGGTCAGCAGCGCGGCGCACCGGCACGCTGAATCAGCAGATGCTTGCCGATTACGCCGAGGTGCTGTTCAAACGCAACGATCTGGCCGGCGTCGAAACCCTGCTCGGCGAAACCACCCTGCCCACCCGAGAGGGACACCTGTACCTGCTCGTGCAGGCGCGTTATCTGATCCGTCGCGGTGACTTGAATGGCGCCCAGCACGCCTTCGACCAGGCGCGCGCTCGACTCGGCGAGCGCTTCGCGCCGCAGCTGGAGGAAGCTCGCACGGAAATGCGCGCGGCGAGTGCAGCATCGCGGTCAAATTGAGAGTCCGCTGCTGCAGACTTTTTCCCCTGGTAATCGAGCTCGGCTGAGCGTCATTGTCACTTTGTACCCCACGTCGATCGGTCAACGCTGCCGCGGACTCATACGCCAACGAACATGAGAATTTTGCGCGAAGCACAAACTCAAAAACCCAGATCAATAACGACCTGCGTAACGCCTACGTTTCCGCGATGCGGGTAAAAACGCCCGACTACGCGATCATCGGTGGCGAGGTGACTACGCTCGGTTCGACCGCTCGATCAGGATTGGTCGGCGTATCGCTCGACTCGGTTTTCAGCAACGGGTTCGATTAACCCAGTGCATAATGCGGAAATGCTGTCCTCCGCGTGGTACCGCAGCGGTACTGCAGACATAAAAGCCTCGTGTTGCTGCAATGCCTTGTTCTATAGAATTGCCATGCGGAAAGAAAATAACCCGGGGAATGTCGTGTTTCACCCCTGACCGTCGTTCTATTCAGATGCGCGGCTCATTTTCACTTTCTGGCTCTTGCTGAAATCTGCTGTACCGTGCACGCTTTTCCGGCGCCTTGCCGGTTAGGCTTGACGTTCGCATCCTTGGGGAGTTGTTCAATGTTTCGATCCAATCGTGCAAAAGGGTTCATCGCGCGAGCGTCTGTGCTGGCTTTCGCCACGGCGGCAACTTTTTCTGCCGGCGCGCAGTCGCTCAGTCGTGCACCCGATCTGATGCTGCACGACGGATTCGAGGGCGTCACGCAGGGGCCGTACAACGATTCCGATGCGGCGCGGTTTCTCACGCAGGCGACGTTCGGACCGATCGATGCGGACATCACGCATCTGCGCAGCCTGGTCACGGCCAACGGCGGCGCCGGGTATCAGGCGTGGCTCAATGAGCAGTTCGCGGCGCCGCCATCATCGCAAACGACCTACTACAACTGGGTCGCGCAAACGCTGGGCGAAGGTACCGGCAGCGGCACGATTCGCGAAGCGTGGTTCCTCGGCGCGTTGGGCGGTCCGGACCCGCAGTTTCCCGGTAATGTGGCCAAGAACCACACCGACCAGTTGCGCCAGCGCGTCGCATTCGCGCTCAGCGAAATCTTCGTCATCTCCGATCAGAACACGTTGATCAACCAGCACCCCGACGGGATGGCGTACTACTACGACATTTTGAGCAACAACGCGTTCGGCAATTTCCGCACGCTACTCAATCAGGTCACGCTCAGCGCCGACATGGGTGTGTATCTGAACATGGTCAGCAATCCGCGCGCCGATCTGTCGAAGAACCGCCATCCCGATGAGAATTACGCGCGCGAGGTCATCCAGCTTTTCAGCGTTGGCCTGGTGTTCCTCAACGGCGATGGCAGCGTGCAACTGCAGGCCGGGCAACCTGTGCCGACCTACACGCAGCCGGTCATCACCGCGTTCGCGCATGTGTTCACTGGCTGGAACTGGGCGTCGTGCCAGTCGAACAACTATCTGAATTGCGGTTACCAGAACGGCGATTTCGTCACGCCGATGGTGGCGTTTCCCGCGTTCCACGACAACGGCAGCGATCCGGTCAACGACATCGTCAGCAAGCAGTTGTTGTCTTACCCTGGGGCGGCCAGCGGCGGTGTGCTGGTGGCGGGTGGCACGCCTGCATCGGATCTCGCGTTTGCGCTCGACAATATCTTCAATCATCCGAACGTCGCTCCGTTCATTGGCAAGCAACTGATCCAGCGGCTGGTGACCAGCAACCCGAGTCCGGCTTACGTGCAGCGCATCACCAACGTGTTCAACAACAATGGTTCCGGCGTGCGTGGCGATCTCAAAGCCGTGGTTCAAGCAATCCTGCTTGATCCGGAAGCACGCGTCGGCCAGTTCCAGGCACCGGACTCGTTTGGCAAGCTGCGTGAACCGTTGTTGCGCATGACACACTTCTGGCGCGGCACTGGCGCGTTGCATCATTGTGGTCAGGATATTGTTTCCGGCACGATCACGTATCACTACGCAAACCAGCCCTACCGCTACGCGGGCTATTCGTCGGCGTCGGACACCGGCGATGCGATCTACGGCAACGGCGTCGGCCAGGCGGTGCTTGATGCCGACACCGTGTTCAATTTCTTCAAGCCGAGTTACATCCCTTCCGGTGAGATGACAACGCGCAACCTGCGGGGGCCGGAGTTCCAGATCGCGACCGATTCGCTGGTCGTCAATTCGACCAATACCCTCGCAGGAAAATCGTTCGGCAACGATCTCACCGACGCCTGCGGCGCCGATCCGATCGGTGACATGGCGTTGAACCGCAGCCAGGACCTGGCGCTCGCGGGCAGCGCGAACGGCGGTCTCGCCAATCCGGCCACGTCGCTGGTGGATGCGTACAACAAGCGTTTCATGTCCGGGCAGATGTCGCCGTTCATGCGCAACGTGTTGCTCAATACTTTGAATCCGATCAGTTCGGCCGACGGCTCGGACTGGAAGTTGCAACGCATCAACCGTGCGCTGCTACTGATCCTGACCTCCCCCGAATACCTGATCCAGAAATAAGGACCCGGCCATGAACGTCGATCGCCGCAAATTCATCCGTCAAACGCTTTCTGCCGCTCTCGGCGGTGCCAGTGTCTATTCCGCGCTGGGCAATATCCAGTTGCTGCAGGCAGCGACCTCGCAGTACAGCTTTACCGACTACAAGGCGCTGGTATGCGTGTTCCTTTACGGCGGCAACGATGGGTTCAACACGATCGTTCCGTACACGCTCGGCAACTACAACAGTTTCTACGGCGCCGGTGGTGTGCGACCGCAACTCTCGTTGAGCCGCGCCGCACTGCATCCCTTGAATGATGCGACGAACACCTCTGCCGATGGTATCGGCTACGCGATG